>Ga0335397_10007413_pt1 | contig 13990 bp, 13 predicted proteins | sample MAT04_FD_205740 | JGI IMG/M metagenome (GOLD analysis project Ga0335397, IMG submission 205740) | Freshwater microbial communities from Lake Fryxell liftoff mats and glacier meltwater in Antarctica - MAT-04 (spades assembly) (version 2) ...
CATGTCGAACAGGTTGCTGTAGCGCTCTTCGATGACGTCGCTGCCGAGACGTGCCATCGAGTCGGCGAAGTCGAGGTACACGCCGTTCTTGAGCGGGCCGACACCCTGGCCGGCATCGACCAAGCGCTTCGCCGCCCGCGACGACACGTCGCGCGGGGCCAGGTTGCCGAAGCTCGGATAGATCCGCTCGAGGTAGTAGTCGCGGTCGGCCTCGGGGATCTGGTCGGGCGACCGGGTCTCGTCGGCACTCTTCGGCACCCAGATGCGCCCGTCGTTGCGCAAGGACTCGGACATCAAGGTGAGCTTCGACTGGAAGTCGTCGGCCTGCGGGATGCAGGTGGGATGGATCTGCGTGAAGCACGGGTTGGCGAACGCCGCGCCGCGGCGGTGGGCGCGCCAGGCTCCGGTGACGTTGCAGGCCATGGCGTTGGTCGACAGGTAGAACACGTTGCCGTAGCCGCCGGTGGCCAGCACGACCGCGTGGGCCGAATGCGACGAGAACTCACCGGTCATCAGGTCCCGCGTGACGATGCCGGCGCAGCGGCCTTCGATGTTGACGACGTCGACCATCTCCCTGCGGTTCCACAGCTTCACGTTGCCGAGGCCGATCTGGCGGGCGAGCTGCTGGTAGGCGCCGAGCAGGAGCTGCTGGCCGGTCTGGCCACGGGCATAGAAGGTGCGGCTGACCTGGGCGCCGCCGAAGCTGCGGTTGTCGAGCAGCCCGCCGTATTCGCGAGCGAACGGCACACCTTGGGCGACCATCTGGTCGATGATGTCGACCGATACCTCGGCGAGGCGGTGGACGTTGGCCTCACGAGAGCGGAAGTCGCCGCCCTTGACCGTGTCGTAGAACAAACGGTGAACCGAGTCGCCGTCACCCTGGTAGTTCTTCGCGGCGTTGATGCCGCCCTGGGCCGCGATCGAGTGAGCGCGGCGCGGCGAGTCGTGGAACGTGAACGCCTCGACCTGGTAGCCGAGTTCACCGAACGTGGCAGCGGCCGACGCCCCGGCCAGGCCGGTGCCGACGACGATGATCTTGAACTTGCGTTTGTTGGACGGGTTCACCAGCTTCTGGTTGGCGATGTAGTTCTGCCACTTGTCGGCCATCGGTCCGTCGGGGACCTTGGAATCGAGGTTCATACTCACGGGGCTGCCTCCTCCAGGGGAACGGTCACGGCGTCGGGGTCGTATTCGACGATGCCGGCGAGCACTGCGATCGGGAACGACACGTTGCCGACCACGACGATCGTGGCGACACCGGTCGCCAGATAGCGGCGCCAGTTGTTGAAACGGGGGCTGCTCCAGCCCATCGACTGGAACAGCGACCAGGTGCCGTGGAACAGGTGGATGCCCAGCGCGATGTTGGCAACGATGTAGAGCGCCGCCACCGGGAGCCGCGAGAGCGAGGCGTCGAGATTGCGGTACACGGCACCCTTCACGAAGTCCGGGTTCGTCCAACCCCAGGTGAGGTCGGCGAGGTGCCAGGCGATGAACAGCAGCACGATGACGCCGGTCCAGCGCATGGTACGGCTGGCGAAGTTGGCGACCTGGTAGTCGCGGGCGCTCTGGTACTTCACCGGGCGGGCGTGACGGTTCAAGATCGTGAGGGTGTACGCCGCGTGGATGTGCAGGGCGATCGCACCGACCAGCACGATCCGGACGATCCAGAGGAAGGCGACTTCGGGCAGCAGCGGCACGAACATCTCGCGGAGGAACTCGCCGTAGACGTCGATGTCATAGACCTGCTCGCCGCCCTTGGTGACGACGCCGAGGTACATCTTGAGGTTGCCGACCATGTGGCCGATCACGAAACCGATGCCGATGATGCCGGTGATCGCCATCACGTACTTCTTGCCGACGGCCGTGGAGTAGAAGTCGACCAGGAACGGCTTCTTCTTCGACGGCGGCTTGACTGCGGTACCCGACACGGGACCGCGGTTCAACGTTTGTGCCATTCCGCTGAAGTTACTCCGATGGAGTGTGGCAACGCTCAATCGTCGTCGCGACACGTCGATGTCTCGTCAGTCACAACACCAGGGTTCTTTTCTCCGGCTTGGTTCCTAGCCTGCCCGCCGACCATCATGGTCCGGTCCCTCGGATCAACCCGAGCCGGATCACTCTCGTACCGCCCTCAGGAGGCAAGAAGCCCGTGGACGTCGTTCCCTATCTCGCAGCAGTATCGGCGCTCGCCGCACTGGTGCTCGCGTTCTACTACTACAAGGCAGTCGAGAAGGAGTCGCCCGGCAACGAGCGAATGATCTTCTTGATGGAAGAGATCCAGAAAGGGGCCAAGGCGTTCCTGAAGAAGGAGTATCAGTGGGTCTCGGTCTTCGTGCTCGTCATGATGGTGCTGCTCGCCGTGGTGATCGCACCACTGGCCGCCGTGACCTATCTGCTCGGTGCCTCGTTGTCGGCTGCCGCCGGATACGCCGGCATGACCGTTGCCACGATGGCCAACGCCCGCACCACCGAGGCCGCCAAGTCCGGCCCGGGCAAGGCACTCCCCGTCGCGTTCCGCGGGGGCGCCGTCATGGGCTTCTCCGTTGCTGGCTTGGCGCTGCTCGGCTTGATGATCACCTACATCCTGTTCGTGACCGTCCTCGAGGTCGATCAGGCCTTCGAGATCGTCACCGCCTATGGCCTCGGTGCTTCGACGATCGCACTGTTCTCCCGTGTTGGTGGCGGCATCTACACCAAGGCCGCTGACGTCGGCGCCGACCTCGTCGGCAAGGTCGAAGCTGGCATCCCCGAAGACGATCCCCGCAACCCCGCAACCATTGCCGACAACGTGGGCGACAACGTCGGCGACGTCGCCGGCATGGGCGCCGACCTCTTCGAGTCGTACGTCGGAGCGATCATCGCCCCGATCTCGCTGACCGCGTTCGCGTTGGCCATCACGGCCGACCAGGCAGGAGACACCGGCACCGTCAGCCTGCTGGTGTTCCCGATGGCGATCGCGTTCATCGGCATGATCGCTTCGATCATCGGCTCGTTCTTCGTGAAGGGTGGCGACTCCACCGACAGCCACCACCTGGCCAAGGCCCTCCACATGGGCACCAACGTCGCAATGGGCATCACCGCCGTCGGCACCGTTGGCATCTCCTACTGGCTGTTCTCGGGTGACAACTTCGAGAACCCGATCGGTCTCGCCATCGCGGTCATCGGCGGCCTGGTCGTCGGCTGGGCGCTCGGGAAGACCGCCGAGTACTACACCTCCGACGCCTACGGCCCGGTGAAGAAAATCGCCAGCCAGGCCGAGACCGGTCCCGCCACCACGATCCTGTCCGGCATCAGCTCCGGCATGCAGTCGGTCGCCGCCTCGGTCGTGCTGATCCTCGTCGGTGTCGGCATCGCCTACTGGGGTGGCACGCTCGCCTTCGCCGACGACGCCTTCGGCGGGCTCGGTGAGGACTTCGGCGGCATCTACGGCATCGCCGTGGCCGCCATCGGCATGCTCGCCACCACCGGTGTGGTCGTGTCGGTCGACGCGTACGGTCCAATCGCCGACAACGCCGGCGGCATCGCCGAGATGGCCGAGTTGGACCCATCGGTGCGAGAAGTCACCGACGCACTCGACTCGCTCGGCAACACCACGGCCGCAGTGGCCAAGGGGTTCGCCGTCGGCTCGGCCGCACTCACCGCGCTGGCTTTGTTCAAGAGCTTCGAGTTCGCGATCGTCGATGCCGACCCCACCAAGGCACTGAATCTGAACATCGGCGATGTCGCCGTCTTCTCGGGGCTGTTCATCGGTGCCGCACTCCCGTTCCTCTTCGCTGCACTCACGATCGACGCCGTCGGCCGTGCGGCCACGAAGATGATCGAAGAGGTTCGTCGCCAATTCCGCGAGATTCCGGGCCTCCGCGAGGGGCTGCCGGGAGTCGTGCCCGACTCGGCTCGCTGCGTGGCCATCTCCACCGAGGCCTCACTTCGCGAGATGATCATTCCCGGGTCGCTCGCCGTGGTCGTACCGCTCGTGGTCGGTTTCATCAGCGTCGACGCCCTCGGCGGTCTGCTCGCCGGTGCACTCGTCACCGGCTTCGCCCTCGCCATCTTCATGGCGAACTCGGGCGGTGCCTGGGACAACGCCAAGAAGTACATCGAGGCCGGCGCCCACGGCGGCAAGGGTTCCGACCCGCACAAGGCCGCTGTCGTCGGCGACACCGTGGGCGACCCCTTCAAGGACACCTCCGGCCCGTCGATGAACATCCTCATCAAGGTGATGACGATCGTCAGCCTGGTGTTCGCTTCGGCGTTCGTCTGAGTCCCACTCCCGCCCCGAGGCGATGAGTGAACGGCCGCCATTCGGTTCGTTCGCTCATCGCTCGGAAGTTCGGGTCGAAAGCGATGAGCGAACGGCCGCTATCCGGGGGGCGGTTCACTCATCACTCGGGCGTCGGGATGGGCGACAGCGATGACGGTGAGCCCGCCGATGTCAGAGAAGTCGTCCGGGTTGCAGGTGTGGATCGGGACGTCATTGGCCACGCACACCGCTGCGATCAACGCGTCGTAGGCGCGTGCTGATGATTTCCGACCTGCTCGCCGCAGTGATGCTGCGACCTGCCCGAAGCTGCGCGCCGCTGCCGCGTCGAACGGCAGCGGTTCGAAGTCGGCCTCAGCCTGCTGGAGATGCGACTGTCGTGCAGCCCGTTCCTCGTCCGTGGTCGCCACGAGCGGTCCGACAGAGAGTTCAGCGAGCGTGATCGAGGTGATCAATGGCTCGGACGGAAGTGCGTCTGTGTCTGCGATACGACCGAGAAGGATCAGCGTGCTGGTGTCGAGGATGCCCTGCGCCATGTCGTTCGCCTGTCAAATGCTGGGATCGATGACTGCATCGATGTCACGTCGCAATTGGACCGGATCGACCTGTGGGAGCCGAGCCCAGCGTCGCTGCAACTCGTCGAGCGGCATCGGAGGGCGCTGGACCGCCACGAGACGAGCAACCGGCTTGCCACCACGCGTGATCGTGAGTTGTTCGCCGCGCTGCGCGCGTTCGACGACTTCACCACCGTGGTTTCGAAGCTCTCGGATCGAAACATCTGCCATTCCTTGAATGTATCACGCGTGATACATTCGTCACTGGTGCGTGTCAGCGCCGTCGTCACACCGCCGAGCAACCGGCGCCGTCGATGATGACGTCGGCTCGTTGTCGAACCGGGTCTCGGACGAAGTGAGCGTCCTCTGCCGCCATCCAGGACTCCCACTGGTCCGCTGCCGATGGCCCGTCTCGATCGAGACCTCGTTGCAGTCGAAGTGCGCTCGGTGTCTCGATCCAGATGACGAAACTCAGATGCTGGACCCACTCACGCCGACCGGCTGAGACACCTTCGATGATCACGATCGGTGCCGGCTCGACGATGCACCATTCCGCCAACGTGTTCGTCGACCAGTCGTATCGCTGATAGCGCCCGTGATCACCGCGGCTCAGCGGCTCGATCACCTCAGCGAGCAGACGTGGCCACCAGTCGATCGGGTTGTCCGCAGAAGCGAATTCGTCGGTGTGCACGATCGGAGCTCCGTCGGCAGCTGCCGCGAGGCGATTGGCAAAGGTCGTCTTGCCGGCGCCCCCGGGACCATCGATCGCAACCAGACGAACCGGACCGGGGAACTGCAGGATCTCCGTCACGAGCGCCTCGACGTCGATGCCCGATTCAGCCACGGTCGGAACCGTACCCAGTCCCGCCAGCGGGTCGAGGCGATCTACTCGGCGACGAAGTCGATGAGTTGTTCGACGGCACCGACGAGTTCGGGGCGCAGGTCGGCGAACGTGTTCACCTGATTGCGAAGGCGCGGCCAGAAACCCTCGAACGGCACACCGATGGCTGCGCACAGGCCTTCCTTCCATGGCACGTCATCACCACGAGGGACATCGGGCCACTCGTCGAGTCCCAGCACCTTCGGCCGGATGCCGGCCCACACGTCGACGAACGGATGCCCGGTGATCAACACGTTCGGGTCATGCACTGTTGCAGCGATCCGGGTCTCCTTCGAGCCAGGCACGAGGTGGTCGAGCAGCACTCCCAACCGGCGGTCGGCGGACGGGCCGAACTCGGCGACGGCAGCCGCCAGGTCGTCGGCACCGTGCAGCGGCTCGACGACGATACCGAGTTCGCGCAGGTCGTCGCCCCACACGTGTTCGAGCAGCTCGGCGTCGTGCTTGCCCTCGACCCAGATCCGGCTCGCCGCGGCGACGCGGGCTCGGCCGTCGCCTGCAACCGAACCGGATGCGGTGATCCGCTGCGTTGCCGCTGTCGCCGTCGCGGGGCGAACGAGCGTGACCGGCTTGCCCTCGATCAGGAATCCGCCGGACTTCCACGTGAAGTGACGGATGTAGTCATTGCGGTCCTGCAGCGTGACCCCTTCGGCGCTCCAACGCACCACGTCACCGCAGAAGTGGCTGGCGCGATCCTCCACGAGCATGCCCATCTCCACGACCACGTCGGGAGAGGTGGGGCCACGCTTCGATGCTGCGAAGTCGTCGAGGATGTCACCGCTGTACGCCACCGCCCCAGTGAAGCAGTCGGCGAGGTCGCTGTGCCACCATGCCCCGATGCAGAGCTTCGAAGGAAAGATCGCCGTCGTCACCGGAGGTGCCAGCGGGATGGGCCGCGAGCTGGTCGTCCAGTTGGCCACAGAAGGATGCCACGTCGCGATGTGCGACATGTCTGTCGAGGAGATGGGCGAGTCACGCCGCCTCGCACTCGACGCTGCACCGGATGGCACCGTCGTCACCACCCACGTGTGCGACGTGTCCGACGAAGCGTCGATGCTGGCCTTCCGGGACGCCGTGGTCGACCAGCACTCGACCGATCACATCAACCTGCTGTTCAACAACGCCGGCATCGGTGGCGGCGGATCGGTGATCACCGACGAACGTGCCGTGTGGGAGCGCACCTTCAACGTCTGCTGGGGCGGCGTCTACCTCGGCGTGCGCTCCTTCATGCCGTTGTTGATCGCTTCCGCCGAAGGCCACATCGTCAACACCTCCAGCGTCAACGGCTTCTGGGCCAGCATCGGCCCCGGCCGGCCCCACACCGCGTACTCGGCTGCCAAGTTCGCCGTGAAGGGATTCAGCGAAGCGCTCATCACCGACCTGCGGGTCAATGCCCCCCACGTGAAGGTGTCGGTGGTGATGCCCGGCCACATCGGTACGTCGATCGTGGAGAACTCGATGCGCCACGGCCGCCACGAACTCGACATGGAAACCGCCGAAATGGTCAAGCTCATGTCCGACATGTTCCGAGACCAGGCGCCGATGACAGCGGCCGAAGCCAGCGCCGAGATCCTCGACGCCATACGCAACGACCGGTGGCGCATCCTGGTCGGCGACGACGCCCGCATGCTCGACGCGGCCGTGCGCGCCAACCCCGAGATCGCCTACGAGTCGCTCACGCTCGGCGACCTCACTTCCGGCAACGTCGGCACCCCCTTTGCTGCCGACTGACCTCCAACATCGACGCGACAACACGGGTCCGACCCGTGTCGCCGCGCGCGTGGAACCGATCGAGCTCGGGTGACGTCGAAGACCCATGGGGAGAAACAGGACAACATTCACAGCGGTCACGTTGATGGTTCTCGTCGGGCTGGGGGTCTCGGCATGCGGCAACGACGACGACTCGAGTTCGACGGCGGAGTTCGCTCCGACGATGGATGCAGAGAGTCCGTCGGGCGAGTCGATGGACCCGGGACGTTCAGGCGCCGACGAGCAGACCGGGGCGGTCGAGTCGGCGGGTGACGCTCTCGCCGAGCAGACACCGGACATCCCGTTGCCGATGGATCGGGCGCTCGCGACGACCGCAGGGGTCACGGTGGCGACATCCGACATTCGAGCAGCAGTGGCCGACACGCTCACCGCTGCTCAGCGCAATGGCGCCAGTGTCTTCACCGCCGATGTGAGCATCGGCGACGAGCGCGAAGACGGCAGCATCGACGGGTCGGGTTACTTCGTGGTGAAGGTGCCGCCCGCCGAACTCGAACCGCTGATCACCGATCTCGGTGCAACGGTCGGCCGGCTGTCCGGTCGCACCCAGGACACCACCGACGTCACCGACCAACTCGTCGACCTCGACATCCGCATCGGCGTGGAACGTGACGTGATCGCCCGCTTCCAGACCCTGCTGGTCGCTGCCGCCGAGTTCCAGGACATCGTGGAGATCGAGCGGGTCATCAGCGAACGCACCATCTCACTGGAACAACTGCTGGCCCGCCAACGCAACCTCGACAACCGCGTCGAGCTCTCGACGCTGACCATCCAGCTGCAGTATGAAGTTCCCACGGCCGAGATCGTCGCCGTCGAGGACAACTCGATCGACGGCATCGGGGATGCGTGGCGGGCCGGCTGGGAAGTGTTCCTCGGCGCACTGTTCGCCATCGGCTTCGTGTTGGCAGTGGCGGCTCCGTTCATCGCCACGGCGGCATTGGTGCTCGGTGTGGTGTGGCTCGTGTCCCGACGTCGCCGGCACACGGGTCGCAGCGATCGTTCGACATCGGAGGCTCCATCGAGTGTCACCGGGCCAGCAGTTGGGCCCGTCACCGAATCGGTCGACCTGAGCGAGCAGCTCGCCGGGCCCAACCCTCGGGGGTGAGCACGAGATCGCTGACGCTGCCGTCGGGGAATGCGAACGGCGCACGCACACCGGCGTGGGCTCGCACCTCGGGCAGCGTCAGCGGTCCGAAGCCGGTGGTATGACTGGTCCAGCGATGCCACCGATGGCCCGGCACCTCGATGAGTTCCAGCCGGGCTTCACCGAGGATGTCGATCACACCGTGGACCACGCCGACCTGTTCGTAGCCGACGTCGACGGCGGCCCGGTCGCCCGTGGGCTCCAGCGGTGTGGCCGGGCCGGTGGCATACCACTCGAGATCGAACGCGATCGGAGTCGGGTCGCCGTAGGCGCGACCGAGCGCGTCGTCGGCGTTGTCGATGGCGGACGCGTAGGTCTCGTTGCCGATCGTCCACTGCGCCATTGGATCGTCGCAGGTGTGCTCGGCCCACAACGCCTCGCCCTTCACGATGAAGGGATCGGTACGCACCGGCACCTCGAAGTCGGTGATGTGCAGCAGCGGCTGGCCTTCCCGGGCCAGTGCAGCCCAGTACCAGGCGGTTCGCCCGACGATCCGATGCCCGGAGATCACGCCGAGGGCAGCGTCGGCAGTCCAGGCGGCGAAGACCCACTCCTCCACTGTGGCCGAGCGATGTCGGCCGTCGGCGGCGGGTGCATCGGCGACGGGGTCCACGATCAGGCAGACTACGGACCATGATCCGATACCTCAGCCTCGACTGGATCAACGCGCTGTCCGCAGAGGTCGCCTCCAGCGACCAGATGCGTGCCGTCGCCGAGTCCCACCGCATCGGCGTCACCCAGGTGGTCAGCGATGGACCCGAGGGTGACATCACCTATCACCTGTCGGTCGGCAACGGCGAGGCCACCTTCGCGGCAGGCCCTGCCGAGCCAGAGGACGTCAAGATGGAACAGGACTGGACCACTGCCGTCGCCGTCGCCACCGGCGAACTGAACGCACAGGAAGCGTTCATCGGCGGCCAGATCCGGCTCTACGGTGATCAGCAACTCCTGCTCGATTCGCAGCCCGTCTTCGGCGCGCTCGACGCGGTGTTCGCGACGGTGCGCGACCGCACGATCTACGAGTGAGTGTGTCGTCGCGATGCCGGAGATTCCCGAGATCCAGGCCCACGCCGAACGATTGACCGAACGCTTCGCCGAACGGATCCTCACGAAGTTCACCCCGTTCAACTTCACCGCTCTGAAGACCGCCGTGCCCGCTCCCGACACCGCGTACGGCCTGCCACTGATCGACGTCGGACGGCGCGGCAAGTATCTGCTCGTGCGGTTCGAGCCGACCACGTTCGTCGTACATCTCATGCAGGGCGGGCGCCTCGTCGCCGACGACAAGCTCAGTGCAAGACCTCGGGGCGGTCAGGCCCGCTTCGTGTTCGAACCCGTCGAGCGACCCGACGGCTCGATCGACGAGTCCGCACTGCTGCTCACCGAGCAGGGCAAGGAACGGCGCGCCGGTGTGTGGTGTGTGACGTCCGCAGACGCGTTGACATCGCCGCCTCTCGCCCACCTGGGACCGGAGGCCGCCTCGATTTCCGACGACGAGTTGGCGGCGGTGTTCTCGGCCACTTCGATGCGAGTACACGGGTTCCTTCGCGACCAGCGCATGATCGCCGGCATCGGGAGACGGCTCGCCAACGAGGTGTGCCATCGCGCTCGCGTGTCGCCGTTCGCGAACACCCGCAAGCTCGGCACTGACGGGGCGGCGAAGGTCGGCGACGCGATCAGGTCGTGCATCTCCGAAAGCCTCGAGTACGAACGGAGCCGAACCGAGATGAGTTCGTCGAAGGACCGTCCGAGCGCGATGCACAGCCGCACCGGCGACCCGTGTCCCGACTGTGGCGACACCGTCCGTGCCGTCGAGTACTCGGGCTACACCGTGAACTACTGCGCCACCTGCCAGACCGGTGGCAAGGTGCTCGCCGACAACACCACCAGCAAGTTCTTGAAGTAGCGCCAACCGAATACGCTCGGCGACATGCCGATCCATCTGCGCGCCGAAGCCGGCGACTACGCCCCGAACGTCCTCTGCCCCGGTGACCCTCTGCGAGCGAAGTACATCGCCGAAACGTTCTTCGACGAGGGCTTTCGCCAGGTCAACGCCGAGCGCGGGATGCTCGGCTTCACCGGCACGTTCGAGGGCAAGCCCATCAGCGTGCAATCGACGGGCATGGGCTGCCCGAGCGCTGGCATCGTGTTCGAGGAACTGATCATGCTCGGTGCCACCCGGCTCGTGCGCGTCGGCACCTGCGGTGGGCTCGGCGACGCCATGGCGATGGGCGACACAGTGGTCGCGCTCGCCGCATCGAGCGACGACCAGACGCCCTTCCGTTACGCCGACATGGCCGGATACGCCCCCAGCGCGACGTTCTCGCTGGTCGAGGCCGCTGCCCGACTCGCCCACGAGGGATCTGCTGGCGCCGTGCACGTCGGGCCAGTCGTGACGTCAGGATTGTTCTACGACCCCGACCCGACCACGTTCGCCCGATGGAAGCGGCTCGGCCACATCGGCGTCGAGATGGAAGCCGCCATGATGTACACGATCGCCGCGGTCAAGGGCATCGAATCGTTGGCGATCATGACGGTCAGCGACATGCTCGGCGAGAGCGGCGACACGGTCCGAATCGGCGACGCCGAACTCAAGGCCGGTGTCGATCAGATGATGCACATTTCTTGTGCCGTCGCCGTGTCGTGATTCGCTGATTCGGCACTCGCCGAGGGAACCAACTTCGCTTCAGGAGCGTCGAATCGACATGACCCCCCGCACTGCCATTGCCCTCCTGGCCCTCGCCGGCCTCACGTTCGCTGCCTGTGGCAGCGACGACCCGGGGACCTCACCCGATCCGGCCGACGGCACCGCCGCCGGATCCGACGACGGTGGCTCCGCAGGAACCGTGACCGGCGCCGACCTCGCCGGCGTGGGATTCGCTTCCAGCACGGTGACCGGCTACGACCTGGTCGAGGGTTCCGAGATCACGATGAACTTCCTCGATGACAGAGTCAGCGTCCATGCGGGGTGCAACATCATGAATGGCAGCTTCGAGATCGCCGATGGAGCCTTCACCGCCAGCCAGTTGGCGTCCACGGAGATGGCCTGCGAACAACCGCTGATGGATCAGGACATGTGGGTGAGCGAGTTCCTGTCGTCGTCGCCCACGATCGCCCTCGCCGGATCGACCCTCACGCTCACCGGCGACGAGGTCACGATCACGCTCGACGAGATCGAGCCCGCTGCGCTCGTGGGCACCACGTGGACGGTTACGGGCACCCTCGCCACCGAAGCCATCAGCAGCGTGCCGATGGATTCCACGGCATCGATCACCATCGCCGACGACGGCTCCATCGCGGTGAACACCGGCTGCAACACCGGCGGGGGCAGCGTCGAGATCACCGACACCACGTTGGTGTTCGGCCCGATCGCGTCGACCCTGATCGGGTGCGAGCCCGAAGTGGCCGCCCTCGAAGCCAGTGTCCTCGCCGTGCTCCAGGGCGAGGTCGCCTACGAGATCACCGGCGACACCCTGTCGTTGCGTTCCGGCGAGGGCGCCGACGCCATCGGCCTCGACCTCACCGCCACCCCCTGATCCCACCCTTTCGGTGAGTTTCGGCGCACCCCGTACGCGCCGAAACTCACCGCAGATGCAGGCATCCGGGTTCCGGTGAATCTCGAGGCACCCTGCACGCGCTGGAAATCACCGGAGCGCCAACCGACGTTGGTGGATCTCACTGTCGAGGCGACGCACGGTGCTCGCCAAGCCGGCGCCGAGGTCACTCGAGCGGACTCTGGCGACCCGCCAATCGATCAACCGTGCAGCCCGATCGCGGGCTTCGTCGCGCAGCCGGCCGTTTGTCTCGTGATGAGTCGGGTGTAGATCGACCTCGATGGCGAGGCGCGCATCCGGCACGGCCAGGTCGAAACGTGCGGGGCCATACCCAGGCAGATCGATCTGGAACTGTCGTTGCAGTCCCCGCACACCAGCCGATCGCAACGCGTCGCCCAGCACGACTTCACCATGCGACTCAACTGCGCCGCCGTCGAGCCGGCCGTCGAGGACCTCCAGGAAATTTCGAACCCAGAGCCGCCGAGGCGACATCCAGTCGATTGCCGTGGCGCGCAGAACGTCGTCGGTCAGGTGACCATCTCGGATGACCTGCTCGATGATCGACAGGAGGTCCGTAGATCCCGCGAACCTCGCGAGGTCGAGTGCCGTACGCGCCCTATTGGTGACGACGATCCCGTCGGCACGATGAACCACGTCGCCAGCATGGAACGCCCGTGTCCGGTACGGCGCAACCCACGACTCGACCGTCGGGTGACTGCGTGGAGGCGCCAAGATGTGAACCCGAAGATCACCCGGCACACGTCGCAGTCCCCACAGACGGCCTGCAGTCGGACCACTGATCACCGACTTGGGATGCGCCACGCAGACGGCAACGCACCTGGCCAATTCGTCGTACGGAACAGCGGGCATCCGGTACACACCCCGAAGCACCGGGACCAGATTGCCTGCCCCGACCAGCCGGCGCAGATCGTTCGGTGACACGCCCACCTCTCGCAGGGCAAGCGCCGAGGCAATCCCATGGTGTGAGCAAAGATACTCCAACGATTCGATCGAGGAGACCGTCATTCCGACTCCAGTGCAACGAGCAACAGCAGGAAGGAGCCGGTGAGCACATGTTGACGCGAGCGAACGCGCATCGCACGTGCGGTGAGTCTCAGCGCACCCCGTGCACGCCCGAACTCACCAGAGCGGGACGGAGTCGACTTCCGGTGAGTTTCCCGTGCACCCCGCTCGCGCTGAGACTCACCGGAGCGAGTGGGACCCGAGCGGCGTCAGACGAGGCCGAGCTCGGCGACGGCGTCTCGCTCGCTGACGAGTTCGTCGGCGCTGGCATCGATCCTGGCGCGGCTGAAGTCGTCGATCTCGAGGCCTTGGACGATCGCGTAGTCGCCGTCCCTGCACACGCATGGGAACGACGAGATGATGCCCTCGGGCACGCCGTAGCTGCCGTCGGAGACCACCGACATCGACACCCAGTCGCCGTCGGGCGTGCCGAGCGTCCAGTCACGGATGTGGTCGACCGCTGCCGAGGCGGCCGAGGCTGCCGACGACGATCCGCGAGCCTCGATGATCGCTGCGCCGCGCTTGGCAACGGTGGGGATGTAGGTGGAGTCGTACCACTCGTGATCGCCAACGGCGTCGTAGGCGCTCTGGCCGTTCACCTCGGCGTGGAACAGGTCGGGGTACTGCGTGGTGGAGTGGTTGCCCCAGATCGTCATCTTCGTGATGTCGTTGACCGAGGCACCGAGACGCTGCGCGAGCTGCGCTTTGGCCCGGTTGTGGTCGAGGCGGGTCATCGCGGTGAACCGGCGGGGATCGAGGTCGGCGGAGTTGCGCTGCGCGATGAGTGCGTTG
>Ga0335397_10007424_pt1 | contig 13978 bp, 14 predicted proteins | sample MAT04_FD_205740 | JGI IMG/M metagenome (GOLD analysis project Ga0335397, IMG submission 205740) | Freshwater microbial communities from Lake Fryxell liftoff mats and glacier meltwater in Antarctica - MAT-04 (spades assembly) (version 2) ...
CGTCAGGGAATCGGTGCAGTCGATCTGGCGACTGAATTGATTGTGAATCTGGTGGCCGGTGCGGGACTAACGGTTCCGGCGACAGTAACAATTCCTGCCGGGTTGAACGAACAAACATTTTTCGTTGGAATTGTCGATAACAATTTGCTCGACGGAAATCGCACTTCGAGTCTTTCCGCGTCCAAAAATCTTTATGAATCCGCCAGTCTGGGCGTCACTATCACCGACTACGAAGCCGTCACAATTACGCTGAATAAATCGTCGTTTCTGGAAAACGCAGGCAGCAAAGCAGCGATTGCAACCGTTCGTCGCACTGACACCGGAAATCTCGGACAGTCACTACTGGTGACGCTGGAAAGCAGCGATGCAACGGAACTTCGCGTTCCTGCAAGTGTCACAATCCCGGCTGGCCAGTCAAGTGTCGAGTTCTTTGTGGAAGCCGTGGATGATTCCGAGATCGATGGTCCGAAAAACGTCACGATCACAGCCACTGCGGGCGGATATGCGATCGGGACCGCCGCCGTTGTGGTTCTGGATCACGAACCGCCAGTCTTGACGGGACCGAACGCAACGACAACCAGTTCGCGTCCGGCAATTACCTGGAATGCCATCGCCGGGACACTGCGTTATGACGTTTGGATCGACAATCTCTCAACCGGCGTGACTCAGTTCCTTCGCAACATTAACGTCCCTACCAATTCCTACGTGCCGCCCGAGAATCTTGGCATCGGCAGATATCGTGTTTGGGTGCGAGCCATCAACCAACTGGAACAGACGGGCTTCTGGAGTTCCGCGCGGGACTTCTACATAAATACTCGCCCGACGATCACCTCACCGCCACTGAGTCTTCCTGTTGCCGGCAGCAAGTTCCCGACGATCGTTTGGTCGGCAGTTCCGGATGCGACAAAGTACGAGGTCTGGGTCGATGATATTACGACTGGCCGTACGCGAGTCATCTATCGCGCTGGCAATACGGCTTTGAATACAACGTCCTATGTATCCACCGAGGGACTTGGATCAGGAACGTATCAGATCTGGGTACGTGCTCTGAACACGAAAAGCGAAGCCGGACTTTGGAGTACTCCAGTGACAACACGAGTTGTAGCGGCTCCGGTGATCCTGCAGCCGACTGACGAAGGCACGTTTGATCGCACTCCAACGTTCACCTGGACTTCAATCGCCGGTGCGACCAATTATGACGTATGGATCAGTAATTCGAGGACCAACGTGATCGTCTTCCGCGATAAGTTTGTCAGGACGACGTCCTTTACTGCGACCAAAGACATGGCGTTCGGGGAATATCGCATCTGGGTACGTGCCCAGAACGGTGACTCTTTCAGCGTCTGGTCTGTCGGCAAATCATTCTCAGTCGGGCTTCCTCCAAAGATTACCAGCGTGACGACCGTGGGCACGCCAGCAAAACCTCAGTTCAACTGGACTGGAATTGCCGACACTGAACGCTACGAACTGTGGGTCAATAACCAGGCCAACACTCGCGTGATCTACAAGACAAATCTGACCGACACGACGTACACATCGCCAACAACATTGGCCGCAGGGACATATCGCGTTTGGGTGCGGGCTGTGAGCACGATGGGCGAGGTGACAAACTGGAGTACGCCGATGGACTTACCCGTCTCGTCGGCAATTCCACAAAAGAACGCATTTTCTCCGGGGCAATTGAGCAGCTTCGCGTCAGTCATAGCAAGTGATGCTCGGCTGACAATCGGCGACGATTCGATCGAACAACTGCCAACGCCCACTTTCGAAGCAGAGTTTGAAAACACTGTGCTCGACGCACCGCAGGCAGTACTGTCCGCAGACATCATTGCGGCATCCGCCAATCCCGTCAAATCACCTCCGTCTGTGGCAATCGAGCACGACGCAGTCATGGCCGAATTGCCTCTGGCCAACTGGTGGGCCGAGACAACTGACCGTGAGCGACAGGACGACGTTTCTTCGGCTGCGGCATTGGCAGCAAGCGCAGGAATTCTGGTGCGCCGCAATCCTGCTTCAGAAGACCGCCGAAAGCGAAATCGAATTTAAAGGCTTAAACCCGGTGCTGCCTCGTGCCTTTTCAGAATCGCTGTTGACCGATGACGTTGTCCTGGGTGATACAGAATCGCATCATCTGCTGCATGTATTGCGGTTAAAAGCGGGCGACCCTTTGTGCCTGTTTGATGGCTGCGGGATCGAAGCGGACGCTGTCATCACGCGCCAGACGCGGCGTGAAGTGTTTTGTGCAGTGACAGCACGTCGCAAGTCACCTCCTGTGACCGGTGCTCGTGTCACGGTGATTGCCGCGCCTCCGAAAGCTGACCGGCTGAAATGGATGATCGAAAAGCTGACGGAAATCGGAGTCGAACGATTGATTCTGCTGCAGACAGATCGGACGGTCGTCTCGCCAGGAGAATCACGCATCGACAAACTTCGTGCGAGCGTGATCAGCGCCTGCAAGCAGTGCCGGCGCAATGATTTTATGGAATTGTCACCGCTGCAACCGCTGGCGTCCGTGCTGGAAGACGTTGCGACCCAACGACTTCCTGGTAAACTCTGGATAGCCCATCCCGCGCAGGAAGGTTTGGCGCAGGAATCTGACCCCGTCGAGACTTCGGACAAATCTCAACTGTTGTTGATTGGACCGGAAGGCGGATTCACGGAAGATGAGGTCGCTGCTGCGTTGAAAGCCGGGGCAAAAATTATCTCCTGGCCGCGAACGATTTTGCGTATTGAAACGGCTGCTCTTGTCTTCGCTGCACACTTGCAGTCGCTGGATGACTGAATAACAATCGCCGCATTCATGGTTTTCACAGGCACAAACACGATCACAAGGCGTCACGATGAAACTGGGATTGATCAACAGTGCGTGGGCTCAGGCTGGGCGAGATACGACGTGGGGAATTCAGAAAACACGGGAGATCGGCTTTGACTGTATCGATATCTTCACGGACCCCCTTGACATCGACGTTCGTGAACGGCAGTTGATCCGACGTGAGTGTCACAAAGCTGGCCTTCCGATTATTTCTGTTTGCTGTGTTGCCACGGGACTGATTGATTTCAACCCCTCCGTGCAGCGGTTTCATATCTCACGCTGCGAGAAATTTCTGGATTTGTGCTACGAGCTGGAAGCAGAAAATCTTTTGCTGGTACTGGGGGAATACATCTGGAATCAGGAAGTCATTCCACCACAGGAACAATGGAAAACGGGTGTTGAAAATTGTCGTCGGCTTGCCGACTACGCAGAAGGACTTGGCCTGCGTATTGCGTTGGAACTGGAACCGTTTCATTTGTCTCTGGTGAATAACGTGGACAACATGGTCCGTTTTCTGGACGATGCCGAACATCCGGCATTGTGTGCAAATATTGATGTGTCGCACTTGCAGCTTGCTGCAGTCAAACCCGAAGAAATCGCTCGGCTGAAAAATCGTGCGATCCATGCTCATATTTCAGACTGTGACGGAAAACGACATGGTGACCTGCCTCCTGGCCGAGGTGTCGTGGACTTTCCGGGCTACCTTCAGCAGATCGAAAAGCTCGACATGGGTGGTACGATGTCGATTGAACTTGAGTATTCACCGGAACCGGATCGAGTCGAAGAGTGGGTTCGAGAAGCGTTTGTCGCCACAGCAAAGTTGATGAAAAATGCCGGTCTGCGGGGATAAGAACCTAAACTGTTCACAGCGGAGACGGTTGAAGAGACAGACTTTGGTGTCATACTTGAGTGCTGGTGGCAGGTGATTTTGACCCTGCCAGTGTTTTCCGGATTGTGGTACTCAGCAGAAGGTCTATCGTGTCTACTGGTCAAAAACTGTCTCATGTTGTGTTGTTCAAGCTCAAGGATTCTACGCCAGCGAATATTCAAGCACTTGTCGATGCCTGTCACAAGTACCTGAAGAATCATCCGGGCGTCGCTTTCTTTGCGGCGGGCACTTTGGCTAAGGAGTACGCTCGACCTGTCAACGATCACGCATTTGACGTCTGCCTGAACCTGGTCTTTGATTCACGCGCTGCCCATGATGCCTATCAGACGATCGACGAACATTTGACGTTTATTGCGGACAACAAAGAGTCCTGGGAGACGGTTCGTGTTTTCGATGCTGATGTGACATGAACAGGATCATTCCGCAGCAGACACTTGCTTCGACAAGTTGCGTCAGCAGATCGGACTGGCTCATCGCAATCCTGTTTGGCTGCGCGCTGTCGCTGGGGATTTGGCACGAACTGCTGCTCGGCGGCGGGATCGTCGGTGGGGACACTTATCCGTATTTCTTTCCACAAAAGCAGATCATGGCAGAGGGATTTGCTCATGGCGAACTGCCTCTGTGGCACGATCGAACCGGACTGGGTTATCCGCTGCACGCTGAAAGCCAGGCCGGGATTTTTTATCCGCCGAATCAGTTCCTGTATCGCGTGTTTGACATCAACGCGGCGTACAACTCAAGTATTCTGTTGCATTACGTAATGGCGTTCGTCTTTGCCTGGCGATTTTGCCGCAGTCAGAGGTTAAGTCAATTGTCGGCGCTGCTGGCGGGTATGGTGTTTGTGTACGGATGGTTTCCCGCACGATTGTCGCTGGAATGGAGTATCATCGGAGGTGTCTGGTTTCCGTGCTGCCTGTGGTTGACGGAACGACTCATCGATCGTCCGAGCCGATCCGCAGGATGCCTGCTGGCCGTCGCTTTCGGAATTCATTTGCTGGCCGGACATTTTACGCTGGCCTTTATCACGCAACTGTGTTGTCTGGGATATGCAGTGCTGACTGCGGGGCGATTGACGAACACGGATTTGAACGTTGTCCCGATCAGGCGTCTACGCGCGGGCGTGTTTGTAACTGCCGCCATTGCTGTCGGCGTCTGCCTCGCCGCAGTGCAGCTCGTGCCCACTCTGGAACTGCGACAGCTCAGTCAGCGTGATGGCAGCAACACGGTTTTCAATCCTGCGTACGGCCATATGCCCCCGGTTTATCTCAGTCAATTGTTGGCAGGTTGGTGGTACTGGCATTCGCCGGAAATCGTACAGTCGCGGCAGATTCTTCAATTTCCGTTCTTGATGACTGCCGCTGACACGAATCAAGTCGAAGCGCATCTTTATGTCGGGCTGATCCCTCTGGGGTTAGTTGTCTGCCTGCTGCAGCATTCCGTGCGGCAGCGATTACGAACGACGAACTGGAAGATCTGGCTATTGCTGTCCGGTATGGCGATCATTTATGCATTCGGCTGGCTGATTCCTGTGACAAGACATTTGCCGGGCTTCGGTTTCTTTATGGGACCGGGGCGATACACAATCATCACGACGATGGGACTGGCGGTCGTCTCCGGACTGGTGCTCGATACGTTACTGCGACGACGATCCCTCACGCCTCGAATTCTGGTAACGAGCCTTGTCGCGGCAATCACACTGAGTGACATCCTGGCGTCTGGAGATGCACCGGTTTGTGACGCTCAGATCGTGTCAACTCCACCAGTTTCCGCGATCCCCGAGAGTTGGATTGCAAAAACGCTGGCTAGTACACCATCTGCGAGACTGCTTGCACCGGGGCCGAATGTCGGCAATCTGTTTGGTGTCAGTTGTATTCCACAGTATCTGGGTCTTGGTCCGGCTGAATACTTTCAGGACGACGCATTGTTCGACACAACGCCACGTGATCCAGAAACCGAGTTCCCCTCTGCATCCGATGTTGCCCGATTGCGGGAGCGTGGTGTAACGCATCTGCTGACTCAGGAAAAAATTCAGACACTTTCACCAGCATTGCAACTTGTTCACGCCGCTCCTGACAATTTTCTCAATCGTGTCTGGGCGCGAGGCAGTGATCCGTGTTATTTGTACCGAATGAAGGAAGCAATCGGGCGTGTCGTCGCAGAACCTGCATACGCACTCAACGAAATCTCATGGATGGATCTGCGTCCATCACTTCAGACGTTTCAGGTGACACTGGCGAGCGACGCGCTCGTGTCCGTCAACGACCTGATGTTTCCCGGATGGCATGTCACTGTCGATAACATTAAAACAGTCGCTGCGACGACTGGTGGATTTCGGCGAAGTGTGAAGGTCGCTGCCGGAGAGCATGTGATTTCATGGAAATATCGGCCCTGGAGTTTTACTCTTGGAGCTGCAGTCAGTGTCATCACGTTGTTGGCGATCTGCATCGTGAATCTTGTCAGACACAGGCAGAGCACTGGAGCGAATTTATGAAAGCAGCGTTGATCAGAACAACCGGATCTCCCGATGTGATTCAATGGGCAGACATCGAATCGCCGGTGCCGGGCAACGGCCAGGTTCTTGTCCGCACGGAGGCGGTTGCTGTGAACCCGATCGACACGTATATCCGTTCGGGCATGGTGAAAGTGCCGTTGCCGAATCCTTATATCATTGGCTGCGATCTTGCGGGCGTCGTCGAATCTGTTGGACCAGGTGTCAAACTCTTCTCAGTTGGTGATCGCGTTTGGGGCAGTAACCAGGGATTGTCCGGACGCCAGGGAACCTTCGCCGAATTCTCGGCAATCAACGAACAATGGCTGTATCCTATTCCAGAACAAGTCAGCAGCGAATCGGCTGCCGCCGGTGCGCTTGTTGGCATCACGGCTCATCTGGGACTCTTTCTTCACGGTGGACTGAAATCTGGTGAAGTGGTCTTCGTGAATGGCGGGACCGGCGGTGTCGGGTCGGCCGTTGTGCAGATCGCCAGAGCCGCCGGAGCGACTGTGATTACCACGGCCGGTTCACCTGGAAAAGCAGCGGAATGTCTGAAGCTCGGTGCAGCCCATGTGATCGAATACAAATCACATGGTATCGAACAGCGATTCTCCGAAATCACTGCATCGACAGGCCCAATTCATCTGTGGTTCGAAAACGTACGAACCCCGACGCTGGACCGCACGATTTCCCTGATGGCACCGCGCGGCAGAATCATTCTGATGGCAGGCCGCGATTCACGCCCTGAGTTTCCCGTTGGGCCGTTTTATGTCAAGGATCTGAGAGCCATCGGATTCGCGATGTTTAATGCCTCACTCGCAGAACAACGAGTAGCTGCTGCGGAACTGAACACGCTGCTGGCCAGTGGGAAATTCAGGCCACTTGTGGGATTGACGCTTCCGCTTTCCGAAGCGGCGAAAGCTCATCAACTTCAGGAAGACAATACGCTCCGTTCCGCCGGAACTCTGACCGGGAAGATTGTGTTGAAGCCATGATCTCGATCAGTCAACTCACTTTCACCTACGGCGACGGAACGTTTCGACTGCGAATCCCGCAACTGGCACTGCAATCTGGTGAGTCCGCCGTGATCGTCGGGCCTAGTGGTTCCGGCAAAACGACACTGCTGAACCTGATCGCCGGAATCCTGTCCGGTTGCAAAGGGGAAATCACTGTCGGCAGTACAAACGTGCATCGCCTGAATGACAATGAACGTCGATTGTTTCGCCTTCAAAACGTGGGGCAGGTCTTTCAGGATTTTCAACTGATTGATTATTTGAGTGTTCTCGACAACGTCCTGCTGCCGTGTCGCATTCATCCGTCGGTGTCCGTAACGAAACCACTTCGTGAACGAGCCTGCCTGCTGCTGAACAGTTTGGAAATGTCACAATTTAAGCGACGCTCGGTCACGCGGCTCTCGCAAGGTGAACGCCAGCGAGTCGCGATCTGTCGGGCACTTTTGCTGTCGCCTCAGATTGTGCTGGCGGACGAGCCAACAGGGAATCTCGATCCCGCCAATGCCGAGCGTATAGTCCAACTATTGCTGACGGAAACTGAACGTTCCGGTGCGACGTTGATGATGGTGACGCACGATCACTCGCTGCTGCGGCACTTTGATCATGTCATTCCTTTTGATCAATTTCTGGAACGCACATTGAATGCAGATTCTCCAGAGGGCGACGCATGAAGAATGCTCTCTATCTGGCGTGTATGTCGCTGTTATGGCATCGAGGTCGTTCGATCACGATCCTGCTGAGCCTTGCGATCACGATCTGGATGCCGATCACCGTTCGTATGGTACTTGATCAGTTCCGCCGAGAGATTTCTGAACGAGCCAACGCGACTCCGCTTGTGCTGGGGGCACGAGGCAGTCGCATCGACCTGGCACTGCACGCCTTGTATTTCGAAACTCTGCCGCCTGCTGACACATCCATGAAAGAAATTGAAACGATCGATGAACTTGCGGTGTCGAATGCTGCGGCAATTTCCATCCCGCTGCATATTCGCTATCGCACGCAATCACGGCCGGGAATCGAAGGTGCAGTGATCGTGGGGACATCGCCCGAGTATTTTGATTTCCGCCGACTGCAACTGGCGGACGGTCGGATGATCTCATTGTTGGGCGAATGTGTCGCAGGCAGCAACGTCGCTCAGCGAATGCAGCTTCGTCCAGGCGATTCGTTGCTGTCAGCACCTCGAAACGCATTCAATCTGGCTGGCGACTATCCTTTGAAAATGAATGTCGTTGGCATTTTGAAATCATCACATTCCCCGGATGACGATGCCGTTTTCACGGACGTGCAAACAACGTGGGTGATCGACGGGATCGGGCATGGACATCAGGAATTGAATTCACAGACCGATCCTTCATTGCTGCTGAAGAACAATACGGAAACCGGTTCCATCACAACCAGTGCCGCTGTGTTGCCGTACACAGAGATTACACCAGAAAATATCGACTCGTTCCATTTCCACGGCGAACCGTCAACGTTCCCATTAACCGGCATCATTGTTGTGCCGGAAACTGACAAGGCTCGAACGCAGATCCTTGGCCGCTACAGTTCGTCTCAAGCAACAGCGCAATGTCTGAAGCCCCCGGAAGTGATTGACGAATTGCTGAGTCTCGTATTTCGTATCGAACAACTTGCGTGGGTCTGCTCGATCGCCGCAGCCGTTGTAACGCTTTTGTTGCTGGGCCTCGTCGTCAACTTGTCGATGCAACTTCGAGCCACCGAAATGCAGACAATGTTTCGCCTGGGCTGCAGCCGCGCGACGATCGCCATGCTGCATGGATCTGAGATTCTGCTGCTGCTTTGCGGAGCCTCGATTCTAGCCACAGCAGCGGCACTTCTGTCACTTCGCTTCGCCGCCAGCGTGTTGAGGTCGCTGCTGTTCTGAATTTTGGGCACGCCTCGTTTCGTTTCTGATTCAACCAGGGTACAAGGTGACTGTATCAGTCGTGCTGCAGAACGAATATGTGAATGAATGGCGTAATGTCGAATTCTGATTCTATCTGGAATCCGGTCGATGATGCCAGTTTCGTCCATTCAGACGAATCGTCATCGAGAGGAAGTGCGTCAGGCTTGGCCTGTAACGAATTTGAAGTATCGGTTGCCTGTCATGAATCAATCATTGCAAATACTAAACATCGCCGCTTAGTCGTTATGCGGTCCTCGGTGCCTACTCCGTACCCGAGGAGGAAAACATTATCATCAGTGAATCCAGTTCTTTGCGGAACTGCGCCATCGGAATTTCGTTGTGCGCTGCGTCGGAAATCTCAATGAACCGTGCATGCACCGAAGCCTGTGCCAAAGCCCTTCCGTGCGTCACCGGCACCATCTTATCATCTGTACCGTGGAAGACGATGATCGGCACCTGCACTCGGCCGATCCTGTCGATGGACGGCCAGCGATCAAGCAACAGAAACTGGAACGGGAACAACGGATAGTGCCATCGGACAGTTTGCGGCATGGACGCGAAAGTCGAGCTGAGAATCAATGCGGCGGGTTGGGGAGGATTTGGATTTGTCTTAGCCCACATTGAAAGCGCGACTGCGCCACCGATTGACTCGCCGAAAACTGTGATTCGTCGTTCGTCGTACCCAAGGGTCTCGCGGGCGTACTGCCAGACAAGCAGAGCGTCATTCGAGAGCGCGGATTCGGTTGGCGAGCCTGTGCTGTCACCGAAACCGCGGTAGTCGAATATCAGCACGTCGAACCCACGTGACGCAACTTCGCGAAGATCGCTAATGCGTTCGTAGCGGTTAAGTGAATTGCCCGGAAAATAGAGCACCAGCGGATGTCTGCCGTCATTCGCGTGACGTTCGTCGTTGCCCTTCACCAACCAGCCGCGTATCGTGTTGCCATCCGCTGTCGTTAGCTCGACGTCGACACCGAAGTGGTCGTCTAAGCCGACGTTGCGGACTGAGAGGTTGTCGGCGATCGTCGGTCTATACATGAGTCGCCGCTGCAGAACTGCGAAGATCACAGTTATACCAAGATACGGGACGATGACGTAGAGCAGGAATGCGCGGCAAACCCGTTGCCGCAAAGTTCGCGGTTTTTGTGAAGGCTTCAGGTCGTGCTCTGCGGTTTCCATTTGCTCCTGCCACATAGCGACTGCGGTCGTATCGCCACAAGCTAACTTCGCTCTACCCCGACCGCTAATCATCGCCATTCGTCCGCACTCGTTAGAACGATACGCGCCGCGAAACTGTTAGGGGGCGGTACCGACTGTCTCGGCAACGCGTTCTGCGTCGCGTTTCGACAGACCGAATGTAGATAGAAACGTCAATACCTCTTTCATCTTTGGCGTGAAAATTCGATTGTCGTTAAGTGCAAGGAACGGAACGATTGCACCACCAACAGTTCCTCGCGCTGCGACGAATGTGTGAACGACGTTGCCAAGGCTGTCAGGTCTCAACCACACGCACGGCTGATTCCTGCCGCCCGACATATTTGATTTGAGAATTTGAACGAGGCCACCATGTTCCAAATAATCGACTATTCTGTCGCCGGAAATTGCCTCGACGCTATTGTTTGCGAGAGAAAGGTCGTCCTCCGGCATTTCAATGACGTCTTCGTCATACGGGTCGTTGGGTATGAGAACCCTGAATATGCGAACGCTGTTAGCGCCGATTGGGCCACGGTCGTCAACTACGACGCCCTGAACTGGCGTGGTTCCTAGAGTGAAACTTACGTTGTCACCAACTGAAATGGTCTTCAATGCTACCATGGGAGTGTACCTGTAATTTGACCGATGTGGTCGCCAATCACTGAATCAAACACAAGAGCAAGTTGTTCGCAAGCGTTGCGCCATCGGCGAACCGTTTCCAACCGCAAGCTGATTGTACCACCGAGCGTAGCAAGGTCAAAGTCCTGATGGGCAATGGCGTTGCGCCAAATGTTGAGATCTTCCAAATGACCGATGCGGCCGTTGTTCCAGCGGCTATGTGCTCGTATTCGATCCCAAAATACCAAGCCAAGACGGTTGTAGTCGGAACCAATGTTGCCTGGATTCGGATTCCCTCGGTCGAGTTTTCGGTGAAGTGTAAATTCAGCGCGGAGAACGACTCGCAAAGACAACGGAGTGATGGAACGAGCAATGTGGTCAATGGCTTCGGAGTGCAGATCTCGGCAGAAACCTTGAAACTGTGAAGACACCAACATCGTGTAAGCATGGTTGATCTGTTGGGTTGCATAGCGCCGGCCGCGTGCGCCGCCACCAACCTGAAGGTGCGCGTCTGCAATTTCATCGAGGCTGGGAATCCTCGTTGTGATCCAATGCTGCAGAGAGTTCGAGGGCATGACGTGCTTGTCTCTCTTTCGTCATAACAACGAATTGCGATCTATGTGGCTGGCGAATGGCCGGACGAATAGACCGCACTTTAAACTTTTCCACTGCGACAGTTTTCCGTGACGAATGCGGAAACATTCAGCTTCACTTGGCGGGCAATGAGAGTCTACCGAGGAGCGTGCGAGTTATCACCTCGATTCCGAACGGTTCGAAGGTTCTGCTCGGCGCGTTTGAATCGTCACAGGCCCACTCCGCTCAAACGCGACCGCTACTCCGCCCTCGCAACATCAAAGCATCAATGGTTATCCCGTTCGACTTGCAGATCCGTTTTTTCGTTTGAATCTGGAGATGGCTGTTTCGTGGGAATAAAGAACGAAGCCATTGCTCCAGAACAACACCCAACGAAAAGATAAAAACACATCGCACCCATCATGCCTTCTCCTTCGGTGCCGACAAGAACGGAGGCTAGCATTCCCAAAATTAATGGGATTGCAAGTGCCATGGTCCTTACGAGACACCCAAGCCGTACGCCTTTGTCAATTAGTGTCGCAATAATGTATGCAGTTGTGCCCACAAATCCAACCACTGCAGCAAATGGAGCAGTCTCCACATTGAGGCAGTACGCGAGAATGGTTGGGGCTCCAAATGCAACAATTAGTGCAAGTATCCATCGCATAAGGTGAGACCGAACAAGACGCGGATTAAAGCACACGCATGGACAATAAAAACGAAACCGACACCCGTGCGGCAGGATTTCGCCCGCGATAGATGCTAAGTCGTAGCAAATCGCGATCTATGCGGCAGCCGATTCGCCAGACGCACAGATCGCACGATAAACTTTCTCACTTCGTGAGTTGCCAGTGACGAGGCGGAATCAATCCGGTTCACTCGGCGGACAATGAGAGTTTACCGAAGAGCGACCGAGTTGTCACTTGGTTTCCGGACGGTGCGATGGTTCTGCTCGGCGGGTTCCTTTTGCGACAGACCCACTCCGCTCTTCCGTGATCGCCACTCCGCGCCATTCGTCGGCATTCGCGAAGTCAAATCCTTAGGAGTTATTTCACTCCTGTTCTGTACTGGAGGAGATTCCGCAAAGTAACCTGATATGCCTGCCGACCATCCAGTGCCCAAGCACGGCACCCGGCAATGCACTCGTCGTAGGCTTTTGTGAGTTGTGGCCAAGTCCGGATCGTCAAGCGTTGCGGCACGAGCTGCAAATTCGTCTGGGCTGTACTTCATGATGTCAGAGACCAGTCTGAGTTTTGCAAAATAGCGACCAGCGTAACGAATCCGCATACGAATGACATTCGACGTGAGAACCAGTCTTGTGCGGGCCTACGGTTCACGTATTCGTTGTGGACTTGAACTACCACCGCGACAGTTGAAGGCCATCCACATCGTCAAAGTGTCGATGTAGCAATCACGATATTGGAGTCAAGCAGGTACTTACTACTCATGCGCGGCAACCTGTTCGCAACCCGATTCGATCGCGTCGTTCATAGATTTCGCATCAGCTTCACTGAGTGAGCCCGTGAATCGTTTGAGGTCAGCACCCGACATCCCTTTCGGAGATCGCTTAAGGGTGCGAACGAATGCCAACACACGACTCTGCTTTTCCACATCAAGGCCGTCGAGTTCGGATTGAATCAGTGAAGGAAGTTCAATGCTCATGAAGTCCATTCTACACAATAAGGTAAGAAGCTGAAATGCTGCCCGATATATTCAATCGATTCTTTTCGCGAGCGGTCTCAGTCATTCTGAATTCGCATCGGGTCCGATGAAAAAGTTCATTTCTGAAAGGAACTGCGGTGCCATACCCGGCAGGCTGATGAGTTGCACCGTCATTTGGTGTCAGGCGAGCGGGGAACGTCAGTCCCCTGATAACACGATCTTACTTCGTTTGCCCCGTGGCCGCAGGCCAGCTTTGTCCTTGTGGCCGCCCAACGGCCTGGCCTGCGGCCACGGGTTAAACATTCAAGGTACACGCCAGGCGTTAAAAATAACAATGGCATCATTCGTTGCCGTCGCGTTCGCTATTTCAACAGTCGTCTGAATTCATTGAGTGGTTTTGTGTTCGCCACGTCGTCGGCTGTAAGCCCGGCACGGCGGGCCTGATCGACGCCGTATTCGAGTACTTCAAAGCCATTCACACTGTGGGAATCCGTGCTGATGACGATTGGAATGCCAAGATCCTTCGCCGCAGCAGCGTGAATGTCGTCCAGATCCAGACGACTCGGATGAGCGTTGATTTCCATCATCACCTTGTGATCAGCGGCAGCTTTGAGCAGTTCTGTGAAATTGATATCTGCCCCTTCGCGGCGTCCAATCATTCTGCCCGTGCAGTGTCCGATGATATCGACATGCGGATTTCTGACGGCAGTCATCAGCCGCTTCATAATCTGGTCGCCCGGCTGTTTCAGTCCATAGTGCAACACCGCAATCACCCAATCGGCTTCTGCCAAAACGTCGTCCGGCAGATCCATCGTCGCGTCTT
>Ga0335397_10007425_pt1 | contig 13977 bp, 14 predicted proteins | sample MAT04_FD_205740 | JGI IMG/M metagenome (GOLD analysis project Ga0335397, IMG submission 205740) | Freshwater microbial communities from Lake Fryxell liftoff mats and glacier meltwater in Antarctica - MAT-04 (spades assembly) (version 2) ...
TCAAACAAAGGGCGGTGGGTCATCCCGTCCCTAAAGCTCGTGGAGTCCTAAGCAATAGCCGGACTGCGAAGCGAGAAGCCCGCTCTCTATGCGAAGCATGAGAGTCGGGAGTATGTCACGGCTAGGGTTATCACCTAGTCCGTCAATTTTGGATTGAATGCGTTCTTGAAGTTTGGATGGAAGGGCTTTTATTTGCTTTGTTGCAGCTTTTGAGAGTTTTACTTGATATGCCATCGCACCCTAACTAGCAAGGGGTGAAGACTTAGAGTCGATACGGGCTTCTTTAAGAGCGATTCTTGCTTCATACGCTTCAGCCCTAGCTGCAAGAGTATTGGGGCGATCGGGATGTAAATTATTACCGTCAATGTCGGGAAACACTTGACCCGTTCTTAGACCTAGTATGATCCATTCGTCCAAAACCTCCTGGAGTTCATGGCGACAAGCTTCTAGGCTTTGGGCATGTGCCCACAGGTCTGGACAACCAGGGATTTCTCCCAGATAAGCACCATCTTCTAAGATTTCGTAGGTGGCGTTCTGTAGAGCTGCATTGATGTACTGCGTCAGCATAGATAATGCTCCATTCGAGTAGGGGCAAAAGTAGAAAATTTACGTGAGCCTAGTGCATTTCAACTGATTTTATCGCATTAGTAAAGTGGGTTGTTTTCATTCCTTGTTCCCAGGCTTACCTCTCGCCTAGAAGCTCTACTTCTTTGAGGGGTTTGGGGGATCCGAGCGTAATAAGTTTTTGGTCTACTGAGATTATCGCACTGGCGCTAAGTCCGCCGCCAAGATGCCGTTCAAAATTGACGCCGGGTGCTGTTGATGATTCCAGGCAAAGGCGTGCCGGAATGCAGCATCTTGGCAAGCTTGCAGTTGCTCGAAGCCAATGATGTCGTGAGTCAGCAAGTTCTCGTACTCAAATGGCAGTCGAACGTTGTGAAGTCCGGCGTTATCGGTGCAGATGGCAATATCGACCCCGGCTTCAAAGCAGCGATCGAACACAACTTTAAGCTGTTGAATATCTTTGAGCGTCCCAGTTTTGAGATAGGTGGTAGGGCAAACTTCCAAGCACTGCCCACGGGCTGCCAAATCGCTCAGCAGTTCAGGGTGCAGAATGGGGATTTGAATACCATGACCGATTCGCATCAGGTACGGCAAGAGTTCTGGGTAGCAGCCTGCGGTGGTTTCGTAGACGTGCCCCGTGGTGTTGACATTGAGCGATCGCGCGTAGGCATATAGCTCGATAAACTCGTCGAGGCGATCGCGGTAATGCCCATCGCCACCCGCCAAGTCAACCGCACAGACGTAATGCTTCATTTGCGCTGCCAGGTCTACAATGGCGCGGTTCACTTCATAGGGCAACCGCGAGTGCATACACAGAATTTGGCTGGTCACTATGGGATATTCGCCCACCTGACTGGCTTTGCCCACCACATCTACAATCTCTGCCATGCGATCGATCCGTTCGGTTTGGGTCAGATCGCTAGGAGTACGGAGATAAGGAGTATACCGAAGTTCAAAATATGCCAGATTTTCAAAGACATACGCGCCTCGCATTAGGCGATAGATAAAGTACGGTAGGGATGCCTCAGTCTGGACTTTTTCTACCAGAGTATGGAGTTCTAAATATTCGTCGAGGGTGTTGCGAGGGCGTGTGAAAAAGGTCTCAAACTGGTCGTAGTTTTCAAAGGGTTGAGCCAAATCATTGCGGTTCCGTTCAAAGTAGCGCCACAGGACACGCGGCACAACCGAACCTCCAAGATGGCGATGCAGTTCTGCGTATAAAGCCACAGGAAAATCTCCTATAAATGATTGAGATGCGAGAGGGGCTGACTACAGTACACGTTCTTGATTTATCTAGATTTTGAGCATTTTCAATGTTCAACTATCGGACTGATACTCAGAATTTAGTTTGTTTAATATAACTTAACTAGACAGAGTTTGTGGGGCAAAAAAAAAGCGATCGCCCTTCAAGAGCGATCGCTGCTTTTTTTAGTTCATGCGCAGATTAATCAGGTTGTCAATTTCACTACTTAATGAACAGCATTTCTTGATACTTAGGCAATGGCCATAAATCATCTGCCACGTCATCTTCCAACGTGTCTGCGTACACCCGGACTTGATCCATCAGAGGACGAAGCGTTTTTGCACAGTACTGCATGTGGTCTTCGACGGTGGCAAAATCGTGCTTGCTCATTGCATCACCCAACTTGCTAACGCTATCCATCATTAGTTTTGTCGTTGAAGCGACATGCTCGACGACTTCTACCTCAAACGGAACACCAATTTCCTTTAAATTGGCGATCGTGCTGGCAAGCTCAGAGAGATAACGAGCTGCGACGGGGTAGATGGTGGTTTTCGCCATAGTGACGACTAGTTTGGCTTCCATCTCAATCACCTGAACGTATTGCTCTGCATAGACCTCAAAACGACTTTCAAGTTCAGTCGCAGACAGCACACCTGTTTTTTCAAACAGTTCCTCAATGTACTTCTCTTTTAAAATGGGCAAAGCATCGGCTGTAGTGGGCAAATTTAACAAGCCCCGCTCTTCAACCGCCATCTTGTGCCATGACTCACAGTAGCCATTGCCACCAAAAACGACTGCACTATGATCCTCCATCACCTCTTTAAGCACGTTGTAGGTGGCTGCCTCTATGGAGATTCCTTTTGCCAACTCAGCTTCTAACTCGTCTGCAATCCAGGTGAGAGAGTCGGTAAGAATGGTGTTCATTGCCACGAGCGGTCCAGAGACAGATTGGTTAGAACCTACAGCTCGAAACTCGAAGCGGTTGCCTGTGAACGCAAAGGGTGAGGTACGGTTGCGATCGCCCGGATCTTTAGGAAATTCGGGTAGAGTCAGCACGCCCAAATCCATGATTCCAGCATGGGCAGAGCTTTGCACATCTCCTTTTTTAATTTGCTCAAACACATCTTCCAACTGCGTGCCCAGATAAACCGAAATAATGGCTGGAGGTGCTTCGTTAGCACCTAAGCGGTGATCATTGCTGGCGGTCGCTACGACTGCGCGGAGGAGAGATCCATATTTATGAACGCCCCGAATGACGGCACCACAGAAAAGCAAAAATTGCAGGTTGCTGTGAGGACTGTCGCCCGGATCGAGGAGGTTGCCTTGAGTGGCGTTACCTACTGACCAATTGACGTGTTTGCCGGAACCATTGATGCCAGCAAAAGGTTTTTCGTGCAGTAAACAGACGAAGCCGTGTTTCTTTGCCATGCTCTTGAGAATAGTCATGGTCATTTGTTGGTGATCACTGGCAACGTTTGCCGCTTCAAAGAAAGGAGCCAGTTCAAACTGACCGGGAGCCACTTCGTTGTGGCGAGTTTTCGCAGGAATGCCCAGCCGATACATTTTTTCTTCTACGTCTTGCATGAAGACTTGAACGCGCTCTGGAATGGCTCCAAAGTAGTGATCATCAAACTGTTGACCTTTGGCGGCAGGTCGTCCAAATAGCGTTCTGCCTGTGAGCATCAAGTCTGGGCGGCTGTGGGCAAAGTGCGCATCGACTAAGAAATATTCTTGCTCTGCGCCACAGCTAGAGTTAACGGGTGCAACTTCAGAATGTCCTAATAGCTTGAGTAAGCGCGTGGCGGCTTTGCTCATGGCAGCATTAGAACGGAGCAGCGGCGTTTTTTTATCTAACGCTTCTCCTGTCCACGAAATGAACACGGTGGGAATGCATAAGGTAACGCCGTTGTCTGTTTCCATGACATAGGCGGGGCTAGTGACATCCCATGCAGTGTAACCTCGTGCTTCAAAGGTGGAACGAATACCGCCGTTCGGGAAAGATGAACCGTCGGGTTCACCTTGAACCAGAACTTTGGCTGTAAATTCTGTCAGGACTGAGCCATCACTTTGCACCGAAATAAAACCGTCGTGCTTTTCGGCGGTGATGTTGGTCATGGGATAAAAGACGTGAGCGTAATACAGCGCGCCCTTGGAAATTGCCCAATCTTTCATAGCGGCGGCAACAGTACCTGCCACGGACACGTCGAGCTTACCGCCTGTCTGAATGGTTTTCTTAACGGATTTGAATACGTCTTTGGGCAGACAGGTCTGCATTTTGTTCAAGGTAAAGACGTCGGCTGCCCACAGTTCCTCCAAGCGACTGGGAATTTTGGGAGGTAGCTTCTCGCGATCGGTGATCTGACAAATAGCTTGGAAGCGTAATTCATTGCCACTCATGGTTGTCTTTCCTTTAGAACGTTTATTTCGAGCTGCGGTGTAGGGTAATGCTGTAGCAGTTACCCATTATTAATAGACTTGGGGCACAAAAAACTGTTCATTGCGCGGTGGACGCACGTAGTTGTGGGCGTTCTTGCGCGGCGGCAGTTCTAGTGGCTCTGGGGTCATGTCAATGTAAGGAACCTTGCTGATGAAGTGGCTGATGCAGTTGAGACGGGCGCGTTTTTTGTCGTCGGCTTCAACAGTGAACCAGGGCGCTTCAGGGATATTAGTGTGAGAAAACATCACATCTTTTGCCTGTGAATATTCTACCCAGCGATCGCGCGATTCCAGATCCATCGGACTCAGTTTCCAGCGTCGTGCTGGATCGGTGGTGCGAGACTGGAAGCGGCGCTCCTGCTCTTCATCGCTCACAGAGAACCAATATTTCAGAAGAATGATGCCCGACCTGACTAGCATCCGCTCAAATTCGGGACAGGTTTGCATAAATTCCTGATACTGTTCATCAGTGCAAAACCCCATCACATGCTCGACTCCAGCCCGGTTGTACCAACTGCGATCGAAGCAAACGATTTCACCTGCTGCGGGAAGATGAGGGACATAGCGCTGAAAGTACCATTCGGTTTTTTCGCGATCGCTCGGTGTTCCCAGCGCCACAACTCGACAACCGCGCGGATTTAGCGGTTCGGTAATGCGCTTAATAGTACCGCCTTTGCCTGCGGCATCACGTCCTTCAAACAAAATGACAATTCGGGTGCCCGTATGCTTCGCCCAATACTGCATTTTTACTAGTTCTACTTGCAAGCGCGAGAGTTCCTTTTCGTACTCTTTGCTAGAGAATTTAGACTTGCTTTCCTGCTCAGAAGCAGGCAGGTAAGTCATTTGCTGCGGGGTAGCGCTGAGCTTGACTTTTTTCAGCTTCTTTCCTTTCTTCTTACCCTTCTTGGTGGGGACAAGTGATTCTGGATCAGGATGTTCTACAACTGCGATCGCAGATTGCCCGTTGACAATTTCGGTTTCCATCGTGGTTCTCCGATGATCGAGAGGGCTAAGGGACAAGGTAGCAACGGTTAAACATAAGTACGAGTTAAGGTAAAAAATTTATAAAGTGTTAAGCAGAAAATCTATATTGATGCGAACAGCAGCGACTTGCGATCGCCCCAACTATTTTGCAATGCCCTCGAAGCATTGAGTCCAATTAATAGACATAACGCTAAAGTAATCTGTAACTTTGACAGGGGCAATCTTTACGCCCTTAGAGGTTTGTCTGGCTTTATATTATAAATTGAAAACCCAAGCGTTTGTATTAGAAACTACTAAATTCGGCAAAAGTAGAATATTTTTAATTCTCAATACTTCAGTGAGCGGTTAAAAGTGGCTTTGTGTCTTGATATACAGACTGAAAACGTATTACCCTCAAAAATACAGGAAGTAGTGATATATAGACATAATAAGGAAGAATATGGCAGACTCTAGTGATCAGCTAAAACCAACCTTGGGGCTAGTTGGCATCACGATTAATGCGATGGCTCTGATTGCTCCTGGCGCGTTTTTGTGGACCACGTACCAACTCCAATCTCCAACCGATTCCGCCAAAAATATGTGGGCGGCGGTCGCCCTAGCAACGTGCATTGCTCTGCTCACAGCTAGTTGCTATGCCGTACTCTCCAAAGCGTATCCTGAGGCGGGCGCGGGTAGTTCTTACTACTACGCCGAGGCAGCAATTTTAACCAAAGATGAGCATAAGCATTTCCGTTTAGCCCGTCTGGCAAAATTTGTCACAGGTTGGGCAGCACATCTCTACTACTGGGTTTATCCCGGCATCATGATTAGCTTTATGGGAACGCTGGTCGTTTACATTGGGCAACTGTTTAATCCTGGGTTTGCTGCTGGTTGGTTTAGTAAAATCTTAATCTGCTTTATTTTTGCGGGGCTGGTGGGCGGCATTGCCATGTTGGGTGTTACTGGATCGACTCTCGTTAACATTGTCATCAACATTGTTCAAATCACGTCTCTAGTGTTTTTAGGGTTGTTGATGATTCTGTATCGATTGGGTCATCCTAACGTGACTTATGAACATACAAATGCAGTCAGCGTTGTGGTTCCTCACGACTTGTTAGGGTTAATTTATCAAGCCACGATCGCCATTCTTCTCGTAGTTGGATTTGAATCTGCAACGGCAATGGCAGGAGAGGCGGTCAACCCTCAACGTGATATCCCAAGAGGTGTAATTCTGTCATTGCTCATTCAAGCCTGTCTCTGCTACTTTTTTGAGTATTTCGCTGCGAACTTTTTCATTGGTGATCAATATACCGCGATCGTTGATGGTCAGACAGTTACCGGATTTGGCGCAGCATTCTCATCGGGTGCACCCATTGGCGATATGGCAAAGATCTTGGGTGATACCCTATTGTTTGGTAACGGCTTTCTTTTGCAAATTACGATCGCCAGTACCGTCGTCATGGCACTGATCGGAACGGCACTTTCGGCACTTTCAACCGGAGTTCGGATTAGCTACGCAATGGGCCTCGATCGCGAATTGCCAGCGGTTTTTGGATTTTTGCACGGTCGCTACAACACGCCCCACATCGGGATCTACTTTCTAACTGCACTGTCGGCTTTAATTGGAGCTTATGCCGTGCAGAGCGTCGATAATGTCACGATTGTCACGCTTGTCTCTAACATTGGCACGTTTATGCTCTACGGCATCACTTGCGGAGTTACGTTAATTGCAACGCTAAGACACTTGTTAGACGAAGAGCATAACCCCATCAAAACGATTGTCATTCCCGCATTAGGCTTAGGGGCGAATCTATTTATGGTTTGTGGCATCTTCTTCTATGGACTGACTGGAGCAGGAAGCGCCAAAACCAACTCCATGACTGCGATCGGGATTTCTATTGCGTTCTTTGTAGCAGGATTTGCTTATTTGCTTGGAGATAGCTTACTCAAAGGGAAGCCTCTGTTTTTGCCTGCTGATATGGTTCATCCTTTGCGCGATCGGGCGATTTCTTCTACCTCTCAATCAAAGTAATGGCGTTCTTGCCACAGAATCTTTTCGTAACACAAATAACGATGCAGTCTCAAGATAAGGGAATGGCAATTTTATGCAATTAATTCTGGCTGTTATTCAGCCCAATAAATTAGATGCCGTTAAGGAAGCTTTGGTTAAGCTGGGCATTCAAGGCATGACCGTTACAGGGGCAAAGGGATTTGGACGCCAAAAGGGGCGACCGCTCGCTTTTTTAGGGTTACTGAACATGGAAGGCAAGCCGTTCACCGTTGATTTTGTGCCAAAAGTTAAGATCGAAGTGGTGGTTAACGAGGATATGGTCGATCGCGTGATCGATACGATTGTGGCAACGGCAAAAACAGGAACGGTAGGAGATGGTAAATTATTTGTGATTCCGGTGAGCCGTGTGGTTCGTATTCGGACAGAAGAACAAGATGAGGAGGCTTTAGCCATTGAAGAGCCTGCAACCTTGAGTAATTCTTAGAAGAGATAAATGCTTCAATCCCTCTCGTTGTTTGTGTTAGCTGGACTGTGTGAAATTGGCGGCGGCTATTTGTTTTGGCTGTGGCTACGAGAAGGAAAAAGCGCTTGGCTTGCCGTGATTGGCACAGTCATTTTAGCGATTTATGCAGTTTTACCAACGCTGCAACCCGCTAGTTTTGGAAGGGTTTATGCGGCTTACGGGGGCGTTTTTATAGTGCTGTCAATTTTTTGGGGTTGGCTGGTCGATCGCGTTGCTCCTGATAAGTATGACTTACTGGGAGGATGGATTGCGCTGTTAGGCGTTTTAGTAATTATGTACGCACCCCGAACTTAAACCATAGAACTTCTCAATTTTGTGGCGATCGCAGATTCTACTCCTTTCTGCGATCGCTTTTCTTTCAACCTTTTTTGTCAGAGCTTCCTGATAAAAGCTGAATAATTGCGTTCTATTCCTCTAAAATTAGATAGTATCGTATTGAAAGATACAGAAATTTAGTTTGATTGGAAGTAAATGATGTTTAATTCAACTTTGACTCAGCACAGACAAGTTGTTAAAACGTTCTCTAGCCGCGATGCAGCAGGGCAAGCTATGGATCGCCTGGTTCTATCAGGATTTCCGATCGCCCAAGTATTCTTGTTCGGAGACGGCATTGAGGCACAAGGTGAAACTGCCTCTACGCTTCAAGCTGACTTCTATGGAGCGATTACGGGAACCGCTACAGGGCTTAAGAAAGGGATGATGCTGGGCAATCTTGCTGGCGGTACGACTGGGCTGCTTTTGGGAGCCGGGCTGATTGCCCTGCCTGGTGTGGGGCAACTGGTGCTTTCAAGTGCGATCGCCTTTGTCCTTCTCAGTGGTGGTGTTGGTACGGCGGCAGGTGGGTTAGTAGGAGCCATGATTGGATTAGGACTGACTTCAGAACAAGCAAAAGCATACAGCCAGCGAATTGCTAATGGCAACGTTCTGCTGATGGTGGAAGGATCGACCGAAGACCTCGATCGCGCTCGGTATCTGCTCCAAGAATCTACCGTTTGAAGCGTTAAGATTTTTGTATGGGCGTAACAACCGGACTTAGGTATGACTTCATCGACTCAGTCAGAGCCAAAGAGTGCCGCTAAACATCATTCGCCAGGTTCTCCGCCCTGCTAATCTACTAAACTGGTAGAAGAGTCTTAATAAACCAGGGGATCAGCGAGTGGTAACATCCATTTCTTTACAAGATCGGCTGCTTGATGCGATCGCTCCTTACCGCGATCGCGTTGACTATTTAGAAATTCGGCTAGAGCAAAGTGAATCAACCACCATTGCTTACCGAGGCGCGCAGCTTGATGCAGTCGATCGCAGCTTATCTTTGGTGGGCGGCGTGCGGGCTTGCCATAAAGGAGGCTGGAGCTTCGTCACGTTCAATGGCTTAGCAGATTTGAAAGGGCGGATTGAAGCAGCGATCGCCCAAGCCCAACTGATTGGCAAAGAAACGACGCAGTTAGCCGACGTGGCTCCCATTCAAGATTATGTATCGGTGAATTTGGGCAAAGATCCCAGAGGCGTTTCGTTAGATGCCAAGCGCAAGCTGATGGAGGAATACAACCGCCTGTTGCTGGAGTTTGATCCGCGAATTCAAACCACAATGGCAAGCTACCGCGATCGCTTTGGCACCACCTATTTTGTCAATTCCCTAGGAGCCTGCATCGCCCAAGAGCGATTGGACATCAACGGCGGCTTTAGTGTGGTCGCAAGAGGCGAAGGTAATATTGTCCGGCAGGGCTTTGAGTCTGTACATTCTCGTTCAGATTATGACGTATTAGAAGGCATCGAAGAACGAGTCAAAAGCGCAGCGCAGCGAGCAGTAGGGCAACTCGAAGCCAGTCCAGTTAAAGGCGGACAGCACACGGTTGTCTTAGATCCATACTTGGCGGGCGTGTTCATCCACGAAGCATTCGGGCATCTTTCAGAAGCCGATTTTGTCTATGAAAACCCGCGAATGCAAGAGCTGTTGGTACTGGGTAAGCAAATCGCTATTCCCCAGCTTAATGTGGTGGATGATGGCACGTTGCCTGGTCTACCGGGTTCTTTGAAATATGACGATGAAGGCGTTCCGGCACAACGCAAATATTTAATTAAGGATGGCATTCTCAACCAGCGTCTGCACAACCGCGAAACGGCGGGTAAATTGGGTGAGGCTCCGACTGGCAACGCCCGCGCCCTCAGCGCCATGTATCCGCCGATTGTGCGAATGACGAATACGGGTATTGAAAGCGGCGATCGCACCTTTGAAGAAATGATTAGCGACATTGAAGAGGGCGTATACGCGGTGCGAATGCTGGGCGGGCAAACCAATGGTGAAATGTTCACTTTTGCCGCTGCTGAAGGCTACATGATTCGCAATGGGAAAATTGCTGAACCCGTTAGCGATGTTACTTTAAGCGGCAATGTCTTTCAAACGTTGAAAGATGTTGAGGCGATCGGCAATGATTCTGTTTATAAAAATGGGGGCTGTGGCAAGGGCGGACAATCTCCACTCCCTGTTAGCGTTGGCGGGCCCCATGTGCGGATTAAGAATGTGGTAGTTGGGGGACGTTAGGGCTTTAAGAAGCGGGATACGGAAAAAGAATCTATTCAGGAGGTAGATGCCGATGGTAAATACATTGCCAACCTCACAAAATTTAGTGACTGATGACTGGGTGCAAGGCACCTGGGACAAGTTTTTGGAACTGTGCGATCGCCCCGATTTAGAAAAGGCAAAGTTTTACTACGATGACGGTTGGATGAGGATTGAAATTATGCCTACTGGATCTGGACATAGCCAAGACAATACGCTGTTGTCTCAAGTCGTCAGCTTGTTTGGAATGTTCAAAGCGGTTCGCATTAAGGGCTTTACAGGCGGGAGTTTCCGTCGTGCCGGATTGAGAGAATGCCAACCTGATCTTGCCTTTTATATTGCAGAAGAAATCCCTGATCCGTTTCCTCCCAAAACTACAGAACCGATCGATGTAGAGAAGTTTGGTGCGCCAACGTTGGCGATCGAGATTTCTGCCTCAACGTTGAATGATGATTTAGGGAAGAAGCGTTTGCTCTATGAACGGTTTGGGGTACGCGAATATTGGGTAGTGGATGTGCAGAGTGCGATCGTGACTGCGTTTGCAGTGGCGGATGGGGGAAGTCGGCAAATTCAGGTTTCGCAGGTTCTCCCTGGTTTAAGCATGAGAACCATTGAGGAGGCGTTACAGCGCAACCAAACTGAAGATGATACTGCGGTCAATCATTGGCTGATGCAACAGTTTCAGACTGTTGCGAGCTAGGGCGATCGGAATGATTTGGTTTAACGGAGTAACTGATACTATGGTTCAATCTACAGAGCATCTTTATGTGGTTAGGGATGAGCAGATCCTAAGCGGTGAGCCGATTATCAAAGGAACCCGCACATCTGTAAGGGCGATCGTTGAGACTTGGCGCATGGGAGTTTCCCCTGAAGAGATTCCAAAGGGGTTGCCGCATATAACGCTGGCACAGGTATTTGATGCGTTGAGTTATTACAGCGACCATCAAGGCGAGATTAACGACTATATCGAACGAAACCAAATTCCTGATGACCTCATTGATCCATTAGTTCGGAATTTATGAGTAGTGTGTTCATTCGTCTGTATTTAGATGAAGATGTCAGTTGGATAGCCTGCTTCTGGATTGCCAGTGAGAATTCCTTGCTCTTTGGAGTAGAAGCGGAGGCATGGCTTCCCATAGGCTCTCAGCCGCAGAATGGGAATGAGGGAAATTACCTGACGTAGTCAACCTTTTCTGGAGCCGAATCGTGTCTCGCAGGTGCTCTAAAAGCTTTTTCGAATGTGGCTCAATCAGCATTTGAGCCAAAGCAATAATTATGTGCTTGGTAATACTCGGTTACACATCCGTACAAAATCTAAAAATATGAGGAAATTTTCTTGCGATCCACCTAAATCAGCGTAATATGCGGAAACTTTCTTGTGATCCACCAAATTTAGGTGGATAGGCGGAGATTTTCTTGCGATCCACCTAAATTTGGGTGGATAGGCGGAAATTTTCTCTCTAATAAGGTTGTTAGCCCTCTGAGGTATGGGTGGGACTTGGCTTGACGATTCGTTAGAATAGCCTTGAATAGTTTGTTGAGACTCGTATTGCTAAGACCAGAACAAGATCTTCATAAATGTCTAATTTCAAGTCCTGCAAGTTTAATTGCTGAATATGATGAATCTGATTTGTTAATCACTCATGCTTTCCCAAGTATAAATGACTCAATTCTTCGTGTAACACAAAGAGAAGAAAATCCGTTTAGCAGGTACTACTATGTTTGTGTATTTAGAATAGATCCACCTGAACCAGCAGAAGGGGTAGTAGTTCCTGATCACAGTCATATAGGCAATCTTATATCGATAGCTCTGTCGATTTTTTATGGCAAAAGGTTTGACAATCACGGTGTAATTGAAAGTCATGGCAGGTTTTCAATGCCTCTACTAAACGAGGTTGCTCCTGCCATGCAATATTACTATTTTGGCTCAAATAACCATCAACCTAGGAAGAGCTTAAGTATTGAATTAGATTTGAGAAATTGTAAGCCAATAATTGATTTCCTTACCAAGAAGCCAAATAATCAACTAAAACATACATTTTTTACGGCTGGGAAGTTTTATCTCAGTTCTCTTCAGTCAGTAGATACTGACATGGAAAAAGCATTCCTTGATTTGGTTACATGTGGCGAAATTTTATCTAACTATTTTCAGTATTCGGAAGATGAAATATATGATTCCCGACTGAGAGAGATGTTTGAAAGACTTGCAGGAAAACAAGTAGACCAAAAAGACGTTGAGCTTATAAAATCGCGCTTATATCAAGTTAAGGCAAGATTCAACTTAACTTTTAAAAAACTACTAAATGAACATTTTTTTGACAAGACAGAAAGCCTTCAAGAATTCACAAGACTAACTACGGAAAATATTGAATCTTGTATCAAAGCTGTGTATGACTTAAGGAGTAAATATGTCCATACTGGCATTGATTTTGGTCATTGGTTAGTACCACACCGGAATTTTATGAATGAAATTCAGTTGAGGATGCCCGTTGTAGAGGATAAGGAGTTAAAAAAGATACTTTCCAAAGTGCCGACTTACATTGGCTTAGAAAGAGCTATGCGCTTTGCATTATTAAGATTGCTGCACATCAATAATGTTTACATTCATGCTGAACTTAATAATGATGTAGATAAAAATAGAGAGCCTACAGAATGATGCCGAGCGCTAACGACCGCGCTGCACCGGAACGTCAAAAAATATTGATTGGGTTGCATAGGTTGTCTGCATCCAGTGAGCGCGAACGTTAGGCTGCTTTAGTTGGCGATCGCTACCCTCTTGCAGTTTCCCTTCTTTACTCACAGCTAGAGTTACTATCACTGATAATCAGAATCTGATTGAGATGCTGTTGCAAAACAATGATATGAGAACGTTTCTAGCTTAGTCTCGTGAATTCACAGTAGCGTTCTGAACCTTTGTTTTTTAACGGGACTCAGCCTCTAGCGTTACGCCCCGAATAGAGTAATCTAACAGGCAAATCGGGTGTACGACAGCAACGGCTTTTCCCTTCTTCTCTAAATGCTTCATGATTTGTAGCGAACATCCAGGGTTAGAAGACGCGATTAATGTCGCCCCTGTATTTAGCAAGTTATCCACCTTCTGCTGCCCCAACTCATCTGCTATTTCGGGTTGAAGCATATTGTAAATGCCCGCGCTACCGCAACATAGCGCTGCATCAACTGGATCGCGTACCGTTACACCGGGGATTTGACGCAGGAGCTGACGTGGTTGGAGACTAATTTTTTGACCATGTAGCAGGTGGCAAGCATCTTGATAAACCAGAGTAAGAGGCTCTATTTGCAACGGAGAAAGCTTGGCGGTTAAGCCAACATCTGCCAGAAACTCTTGCACATCTTTGACTTTGCTAACAAATGCTTTTGCTTTGTCTCGGTATTCCAAATCGTCTTGCAAAATGTGGTCATATTCCTTCAACGTATGCCCACAGCCCGCTGCGTTGATGATAATAGCATCGACGTTCGTACCTTCAAAACTGTCAATCATCTGTCTCGCTAACGCTTGTGCCTGTTCAGTTTGCCCCTGGTGTTGGGGCAATGCTGCACAGCAGCCTTGGCTCTTGGGAATAACAACTTCGCAGCCGTTAGCACTCAGCACTCTGGCGGTGGCTTCATTAACATCGCTGAAGAATAGACGCTGGACGCAACCCAAAATCATGCCGACA
>Ga0335397_10007426_pt1 | contig 13974 bp, 10 predicted proteins | sample MAT04_FD_205740 | JGI IMG/M metagenome (GOLD analysis project Ga0335397, IMG submission 205740) | Freshwater microbial communities from Lake Fryxell liftoff mats and glacier meltwater in Antarctica - MAT-04 (spades assembly) (version 2) ...
GCCTGCAGGCGCCTGCGATCGACGCCTCCAGGCGTCTTTTCGCTCCGAATGAGGCTAGTATCCGCCGCGAATGGCACCGCTGCGCTGGCTCGGCAGGAGCGCCCTCCGGATCACGCTCCTCATCGCGCTGCTGTTCTTCGCGTTCCATGTCTACGGCGAGCTGCGCACGCTGAGCGGCGGCGAGCCGGGGTTCCTGCAGCGGCTCGAGCTGACCGCGCTCGATCTCAAGTTCCGGCACCGCGGCGCGCGGCCCCCGGCGGCGTGGGGGGTGGCGGTGATCGGCGCCGACGAGAAGGCGGTCCGCCGCATCGGGCGGCTGCCCTGGTCGCGCGCGGTGCACGCCGAGATCACCGAGAAGCTCACCGCGGCCGGCGCCGCCGCGGTCGCGTTCGATATGACGTTCGAGGAGCCGGGGCTGCCGGGCCCGGTCGCGCCGGAGCCGGTGGTCATCGCGAACGCGGCGCTGGCCAGCGCAGATCCAGTGCTCGCGCGGGCGGCCGCCCAGCGCGGATCGGACGCGCAGATGAAGCAGGCCGCCGGTCAGGTCGCCACCGCGCACCAGGCGCTCGACGCCTATCTCGCGCGCACCGCCACCGCGGTCGGCGAGGACGCCCGCTTCGCCGATGCCCTCGCGACCTCCGCCAACGTCGTGATCGGCGTGCTCGCGCACTCGCGCCTCGAGGCCGACGCGATCGGCCGCGCGTCGCTCGATCGATCGCTCGCGCTGGTGGCCGGCTCGACGATCAGCGAGCTCGTCAGTGAGGGCGACGCCGCGTACATCCGCCCGGACTCGCGCCAAGCCTTCGAGACCGGCATCTATCGCCGCTTCTTCGGCATCTCCGCGCCGGTCGAGCCGCTCGCCCTCACGGCCCGCGCGTTCGGCACGATCAACGCGTTCCCCGACGCGGATGGCGTGTACCGCCGCGTGCCGCTGGTCGCTGCGATCAAGGACAAAGGCGTGCTGGTGCCGACGCTCGCGCTCTCCGCGGTGTCGGTCGCGGCGGGCGAGCCGATCGAGGTCGTAGCGATCGAGGGCGATGCTTCGCCGCAAGCGGTGCGCGTGGGCCCGATCTACACCGAGGTCGAGCTGGGCGGGAACGCCACGCTCGACTGGTACGGCGGCTTCTCCGCCGACGAGATGCCGATCTTCTCGGCGGCGGACGTGCTCGACGGGACGCTGCCCGAGGGCGCAGTGGACGGTCGCATCGCGTTCGTGGCGGCCACCGCGGTCGGCACCTACGACCAGCGCGTGACGCCGTTCGGAACGTCGGTCCCCGGCGTCGTCGTGCACGCCACGCTCGCGCAGAACCTCATCGACGGACGGCACCGCATCCGCCCGCGCTGGGTGATCGTGCTCGAGCTCGCGGCGTTCTTCGCCATCGCGCTCATCTGCGGCCTGATCCTCCCGCGCCTCGGCGCGCTCACGCAGATCGCCGTCGCCGGCCTCATCGCGCTGGGCTGGGTGCTGGTCGATCGATACGTGCTCTTCGAAGCGGGCTGGGTGGTGAACACCGTGCTGCCGGTGTTGCAGGTCGGCGTGACGCTGATGGCGGTCGCGTCGTGGCGCTTCCTCGTCGAGGAGGCGGAGAAGCGGAAGACCAAGCAAGCGTTCCGCCAGTACCTCTCACCGGCGGTGATGGATCAGGTGCTCCAGAACCCCGAGGAGTACCTCAAGCTCGGCGGAAAGCGCTGCGATGCGACGGTGCTCTTCTCGGACATCCGCGGCTTCACCACGTTCTCCGAGGCGCTCTCGCCGGAGGACCTCGGCAGCCTGCTCAACCGCTACATGACGCCGATGACCGACCTGGTGTTCGAGCACGGCGGCACCCTCGACAAGTACATCGGCGACGCGGTGATGGCGTTCTGGGGCGCGCCGATCCCGCAGGACGATCACGCGGTGCGCGCCTCCCGGACTGCGCTGCGGATGATCGAGAAGGTCGACGCGCTGAACATCGAGCTGGAGAAGGCGGGCCTGCCGCGCATCGCGATCGGCATCGGTCTCTCCAGCGGACCGATGACCATCGGCAACATGGGCTCGGCCGATCACTTCTCGTACACCGCGCTCGGCGATCGCGTGAACCTCGGCGCGCGTCTCGAAGGGCAGACGAAGGACTACGGCGTCGACATCATCCTGTCCGAGGCCTCGTACGCGCTGGTGAAGGAGGTGATGCACTGCCGCGAGCTCGGATCGCTCCGGGTGAAGGGCAAGCTCGAGCCGGTGCGCATCTACCAGCTGGTCTCGGATCAGCCGCTCTCGGAGCAGAAGCGCGCGTTCGTAGACACTTTCCACCTTGGTTTGAAGCAGTTCCGCGCGCGGCAGTTCACCGAGGCGATCGCCAGCTTCGAGAAGGCGGTCGAGCTGGCGGGCGATCGCGGTGACAAGACCAGCGAGGACTACGTCGATCTGTGCCACGACCTGATCGAGAACCCACCGCCCGCTGTCTGGGATGGCGTGCGCGTCGCGACCGCGAAGTGATCGCCGTTGACCCGGCGATCCGGCCGGGGGAGAAGCGGGCCGCATGTCGTGGTTCAAGCGGATGGCCGCCCCCAGCGTGAAGGGCGACGCCAAGAAGGTATCGGTTCCGAGCGGCCTCTGGGCCAAGTGCGCCGGCTGCGACATCGTCTCGCTCGCCGAGGACCTCACCGCGAACCTCGAGACCTGCCCGAAGTGCGGTCATCACGAACGCATCGGCGCGCGCGCCCGCCTCGGATCGTTCCTCGACGAGGGCTCGATCGAGGAGCTCGCCGCGGATCTCATCCCCACCGACCCGCTCGCCTTCAACGACTCGAAGACCTATCTCGCGCGCGTGACCGAGACCCAGGCCAAGACCAAGGAGACCGAGGCGTTCGTCCTCACGACCGGTCGCCTGATGGGCCGCCCGGTGGTGTCCGGTGCTTTCGTGTTCCAGTTCATGGGCGGATCGATGGGCAGCGTCGTCGGCGAGAAGGTCGCGCTCGCGTTCGAGACCGCGATGGAGCTGCGCTGCCCGGTGATCTTGTTCTCCTCGTCGGGTGGCGCGCGCATGCAGGAAGGCATCCTGTCGCTGATGCAGATGGCCAAGACCTCCGCCGCGATCGGCCGCTACCGGCAGACCGGCCAGCCCTACGTCTCGGTGCTCACGGATCCGACCACCGGCGGCGTCGCGGCGAGCTTCGCGCTGCTCGGGGACATCATCATCGCCGAGCCCAACGCGCTCGTCGGCTTCGCCGGTCCTCGCGTGATCGAGCAGACCATTCGCCAGAAGCTGCCCGAAGGCTTCCAGCGCTCGGAGTTCCTGCTCGAGCACGGCGTGATCGACATGATCGTCCCGCGCCGCGAGATCCGCGGGAAGGTCTCGACGATGATCAGCCTCCTCGTGGCGTGATGGACGGCCCCGGCCTCGCGCGCCGCGATCTCGGCCCCGCGTGGGCCCGCCTGATCGAGCGGCTCAAGGAGCGATCGCGCCTCGGTATGGTGCTCGGGACCGATCGCCTCGATCGGGTGCTCGCCCAGCTCGGCCGCCCCGAGCGCGCCTTCCCCGCGATCCACATCGCCGGCACCAACGGGAAGGGCTCGACCTCGGCCTTTCTCGCCTCGATCGCGTCGCAGCGCGGAAAACGCGTCGGCCTCTACACCTCGCCGCACCTCATCTCGCTGACCGAGCGGGTGCAGGTGGTCTCGCGCGGGGTCGCGCAGGAGATCGACTCCGAGCGCCTGCTCGCGGCGTTCGATGCGGTCGAGAAGGTCGCGCCCGACTTCGGTGAGCTCACGTTCTTCGAGGTCATCACCGCCGCAGGGCTCGTGGCGCTGGCCGAGCTGGGGGTCGATCTCGCGGTGATCGAGGCCGGGATCGGCGCGAAGAACGACGCGACGCGGGTGGTCGACGCGGAGGTGAGCGTGCTGTGCGAGGTGTCGCTCGAGCACACCCAGATCCTCGGCGACACGGTCGAGGCGATCGCGGAGGACAAGGTCGCGGTGCTGCGCCCGGGCCGACCGCTGGTGGCGGCGGATGCGTCGCCGGCCGCGATGGCGGTGGTGGAGCGGTTCGCGCGCCTCCATCGCTCGCCGCTGTTTCGCATCGGTCGCGAGATCGACGTTTACGGCGCTTCGTCGTTCCCGGGGGGCCCTGGTTTCGAGCTGGTTCTGGGGCCTGATCGCACCATCGATCGCGTGGCGATCTCGCTCCCCGGCGCGCACCAGGGCCGTAACGCGCTGCTCGCCGCGAAGGCCGCGACACTGCTCGACTCCACGCTCGACGACGACGACGTGCGCCGCGCGCTGGCCACGACCGCCTGGCCAGGGCGCATGGAGACGATCGACGGCGTCCTGCTCGACGGGGCCCACAACCCGCAAGGCGTCGATGCGCTGGTCGCGGCGCTCGATACCTCGCGGCCGCTGCACGTGGTGTTCGCGGTGCTCGGCGACAAGGACGCGGCGCCGATGGTGCGGGCGCTGGCCGGCGTCGCGAGCAGCCTCACGCTCACGCGCCCGACCGGCACGCCGCGCGCGCGATCGCCGGGCGAGGTGCGGGCGATGCTGCCGCCGGATCTGGTGATCCCGTGCGAGGCGATCGACGACGTCCACGCCGCGGTCGAGCACGCTCGCGCTCGCGCCCGCGCCGACGGGGGACGCGTGGTCGTCGCGGGGTCGCTGTACCTGGTGGGCGAGGTGCGAGGCGCGCTCCTCGCAGTCCCGACGTGATCGCCCGGCTCCGTGTGCGTCCAGCGGTCATCGACGCGTTGGTCGTCCTGGTGCTGGTCGCGATCCGCGCTGACGCGTGGATCCGCGAAGGCATGCATTCGTGGAGCGACAACGACGGCGCGGGCTACGTCGCCTTTGCCGATCAGCTCACGCGCGCCGAGACATGGACGACCGTGCCCGATCTCCACGAGACGTTCATGCCGACGTCACTGTTCCGGATGATCGGCTATCCTCTGCTGATCATGGTCATGAAGACCGTCTTCGACGACGGCTGGCTCGTCGCGATCGGGCTCTTCCAGACGGCCGTCTCTCTCGTGGCCAACGGGACGTTGTACGTGGCTGCCAGGCGGGTCTCGGGATCGCGCATCTTTGCGGTGGTGGGCGCGCTGGTGTACGCCTTCTCGTATTCTTGGATCTACGAGCGCTACGCGCTCACCGATAGCTTGTATGCCTCGGTGCTGACTCTGCTGTTCAGCGCATGGGCCCTCGGCGCGACGCCGAATCCTCGCGCTGCGACCATTGCTGGGCTCGCGCTCGCAGCGATCTTTTCCCTGCGCGAATTCACGCTGTATTCGCTGCCAGGGATGGTCCCGCTCGCGGTGCTGTGGGCGTGGCAGGCGCCCCGGCGACTCGCTGTCCACGCCGCACTTTTCGCGCCCACGATCGCGCTGACCGCCGGCGTCATCGCATGGAACTACAGCCGTACAGGGGTGCCGCTGATGACCTCGGCGGCGCAAACTACGCCGCTCATCGCGCTGTCTGCCGCGGCGCGGAGCGGAGCACCCGTCTTCGACGAGGACACGCCGCTCGATCGGACCGCCGTGCGCGCGTTGAAGACCGGCGAATTCACCGAGGTTCGGGAGGTCAACGAGATCCTCTATCGCGAGTACGGGATGGAGGCACCCCAGATCGCGCGGGTGGTCCAGGACAAGTACGCGCGCACGTGGGGCGAGCATCCGCGCGCGATGTGGGGCCACGTCCAGCAGAACCTCGGCACCGCGCGAAGCGCGCTCGAGTCGCGGTTCCTCCGCAACTCACTGCGAAAGCGGGCGCAGCGCGCAGGATTCTCCGCGGTGATGCGGGTGCCCTTCGACGTGACCATGATCGGGGCGCCGCTGTGGTTCGCCCTTGCCCTGGCGCGGCGCCGTATCGATCGCCGGCACGTCGGGTGTCTCGCGCTAGGTGCGCTACATGATGCCAGCCGTCGCGCCCCTGATATTGATGGCCGGGATCCAGGTCTCGGCGCTGGTTCAGTTCGTGTCCTCGTCGGGACCACGCGATGACGAGGCGTGTTAGTTTCCCGGCATGAGCCACGACCGCCGGATGATGAGCTTCCCGCTCTCGATCACCCACCTCCTGGAGCGCGGAAGGGCGCTGTTTCCTGGGGTGGAAGTGGTGTCACGGCGCGCCGACAAGAGCCTGGTGCGCCACAGCTACGCCGATCTCTACGTCGGCGCGGAGAAGCTGGCGCGCGCGCTGGCGCGTCTGGGCGTGAAGCACGGCGAGCGGGTCGCTACGCTGTGCTGGAACCACAAGGAGCACCTCGAGTGCTACCTCGGCGTGCCGGCGATGGGGGCGGTGGTGCACACGCTGAACCTGCGCCTGCACCCCGACGAGATCGCGTACATCGTCAATCACGCGGCCGACGCGGTGATGGTCCTCGATCGCACGCTCTTGCCGCTGTTCGAGAAGATCCGCCGGCGCATCCCGACGGTGCGTCACGTTCTGGTGGTGCGCGATGACGGCGGGGCGGTGCCCGAAGGCCTCCTCGACTACCAGACGCTGCTCGACGCGGAGACGGTCGCGAAGCACGCGCCGGGCATGATGACGCCGGAGGGCTCGCCGTTCTCGCTGCGCGACGAGAACGAGGCGGCGATGATCTGCTACACCTCGGGCACCACCGGCAACCCGAAGGGCGTCGCGTTCACGCATCGATCGACGGTGCTGCACGCGATGGCGCTCTCGATGCGCGACATGATCGGCGTCGGCGCGGACGACGTGATGCTGCCGGTCGTGCCGATGTTCCATGCGGCCGCCTGGGGCATGCCGTACGCGTCGGTCATGAACGGCGCGAAGGTCGTGTTCCCGGGCCCGCACCTCGACCCGACCTCGCTGCTCGATCTGATGGAGGCCGAGAAGGTCACCATCGCAGCGGGCGTGCCGACGATCTGGATCGGCATCCTCGCGCTGCTCGATCAGCACCCCAAGCGCTGGGATCTGAGCAAGATGCGCTCGATGGTGATCGGTGGCTCAGCCGCGCCGCCCGCGCTCATCCGCGGCTTCGCCGAGCGCCACGGCCTGGAGGTCACGCACGCGTGGGGCATGACCGAGCTGAACCCGCTCGGCACGCTCGCCCGCGTCACGCCGACCATTCGCGCGCGCGGCGTCGAGGCGGAGTTCGCGGCGCGCGCCTCGCAGGGCATACCGGCGCCGTACGTCGAGATCCGCCATGCCGGCGACGCGGGCCAGCATCTCGACTGGGACGGGACCAGCATGGGCGAGCTCGAGGTGCGCGGGCCGTGGGTCGCCGCGAGCTACGTCGGCGACGACGGGCCCGATCGCTTCACCGCGGACGGGTGGTTCAAGACCGGCGACGTCGTGACGATCGACGGCGACGGCTACGTGCGCATCACCGATCGATCGAAGGACGTCGTGAAGTCGGGCGGCGAGTGGATCAGCTCCGTCGCGCTGGAGAACGCGCTGATGGGCCACCCCGCGGTGCTCGAGGCGGCGGTGTTCGGCGCGCGCCACCCGCGCTGGGACGAGCGGCCGGTCGCGGCGATCGTGCTGAAGCCGGGCGCGACCGCGACGTCCGAGGAGCTCGAGAACTTCCTCGAGCCGAAGTTCGCGAAGTTCTGGATGCCCGATCGCTACTTGTTTGTGGCTGCGATCCCGCGCACGTCGACCGGGAAGTTCTTGAAGTCGAAGCTGCGCGAGGATCATGGCGACGTCTTGATGTGAATGATTGTCAGAGCGCGGCGGGTTGACGGATCGAGCGAGCGATCTGCAGGATGATCGGATGGCGGACGAGCTGATGACGTCGATCTTGATCGAGATCCGGGACGGGACCCGGAAGACCAATGCGCGGCTCGACGAGACCAACCAGCGGCTCACCGTCCTCGCCAAGATCACCCAGAGCATCGACACGCGCCTCTCGAGGATGGAGGACTGAGCTCCGTCGTGCACTGCCTTGTGCACGATCGTGCACGAACGCCCCCCAATCCCAGCCCGTCTCCCTGGCCCATCCCCTGCTCGTTCTCCCCGCATGCGTGCTACCCGTGAGCGGTTGAGAGCGACCGCCGTCATCGCCTGCCTGGCGAGCGCCTGCGCGGCCGACCCCACCGGGCTGGGGCGCATCGACGCCGCGGTCGCCGACGACGACGCCTCTCTCGCACCCGACGCGTCTTTCGTGGCTCCCGACGCTGCAATCACTCCCGACGCTATGATCGAAGCCCCGGACGCGCTCATCCCCGATGCTGGCGTCGTCTCCCCCGACGCGGCGCCCGCACCCGATGCCACCCCCGCCACGATCGTCCGCTATCCGATCGTGCTGCTGCACGGCTGGGCCGCGAGCGACACCGTGCTCGGCTTGACCGCCGTGGGCGCCGAGCTCACGGGCGCCGGTCACCGCGTCCTCGTCGCGGCGGTCCCGCCGTTCGACAGCGCCGAGGTCCGCGCGACGTTCCTGCGCGATCAGGTCGATCAGCTCATGCGCGACACCGGCGCGGCCAAGGTCAACATCATCGCCCACTCGATGGGCGGCCTCGACTCGCGCCACCTCATCTCCGGTCTCGGCTACGGCGATCGGGTCGCGTCGCTGAGCACCATCGGCACTCCGCATCGCGGCACCGCGGTGGCCGACGTGATCCTGGGGCTGCAGTCTGGCGCGAGCACCGCGGCCATCGACGCGCTCGGCGCGATCTTCGGCGGTCGGGTCAGCGACGTCGAGAGCGACCCCCAGGTGCGGGCCTCCCTCCGAGCGCTGTCGGAGGACGCCGCGCTGACCTTCAACCCCGCTCATCCCGACGACCCGCGCGTGTTCTACCAGTCGTGGGCCGGGCTCTCGAACGTCCGCGGGATCCCGTCCCGCAACGACGAGGTCGCGTGCGAGGTGCTGCTCTTCGATTCGACCCTGCGCGACGTGATGGATCGCGCGCTGGTCCCGCTCGCGGCGATGGCCGCGCATGGCCTGCGAGTCTGGCCGAATGATGGCCTGGTCCCGGTCGTGAGCGCGAAGTGGGGCCTCTACCACGGGTGCGTCCCGGCCGATCACGCGGACGAGGTCGGCGCGTTCGACGACCTCCCACCGGACGCGATCACCGGGTTCGATTTCCTCGCCTTTTACCGCTCGATCGCCCTCGATCTGGCGGTGCGCGGGTACTAGGTCTTGAGCGGATCACGCAAGCTGGGGATTATGAAGCCGTCTTCGAGAAACGCGCGTCATCGAGCGCGTCGGGGCACTTCAGGACCAGCGGCGCCCGCCGGTTGAGCTTCCGGCCGATGACGACGTCGAGCGTCTCGCACGAAGTGGGTCGAGGCCTAGAGGTGTTCATGAGGTGTGCTCGATGGGTCCGAGGCGCATCGACGATCGCGGCAGGCTCGAAGAGCACCGAGCCTCCCAGCGCCTTGCGCCCGCACGCGCGCCGGGCGAAGGTGTTCTGACCGTCTGATGGTTGCGTCCGGAGAGAGGTTCGGCCCTTACGAGCTCCTCGGGCGGCTCGCTGCGCTCAACATCAGCGAGGTCTACCTGGCTCGTGAGGGCGGTGAGCCCCGCGCCCTCAAGATCTTCCGGCCCGAGATCGCCAAGCGACCCTTCGTCGATATGCTCGCGCGGGAACGGGCCGCGGCGCTCGACTTTCGCCACCCCGCCGCGGCGGCGACCTTCCGGGTGGGCCACCTCGACAAGCGCGCCGTCATCGCGAGCGAGGTGATCTGGGGTCAGACCTGGGCCGCGGTGCTGAGGCGCGCGACCGTCGCGGGGCAGCCGCTCGATCACACCCTGCTGCTCTGGGTCGGAGCGCGCATCGCCGGCGTCCTCGAGCAGGCCCACCGCACGCCGTGGACCGCCCGGGAAGACGGCAGCATGTTCCACGGCCGCATGGCGCTCGGTCACGTGCTGCTCACCTACAGCGGCGAGATCAAGGTGGTCGGCGTAGGCTTCGGACGGAGCATGGCGATGCTCCCGGTGTCTCCCAGCAAGCTCCCGTATCGCGCGCCGGAGCAGGCCACTGGGCCGACGATCTGCGCCTCCGACGTGTACGCGCTGGGCGTGTGCTTGTACGATGCGTTCACCGGCAAGACGACGTTCAAGCGGGCGAGCGCGGAGGAGACGCTCAGCGCGATCGCCCAGAAGCCGGTGCTGCCGCTCGAGCAGGAGCTGCCCGCGGCGCCGCGCGACGTCGCCGCGCTCGTCGGGCGCATGATGGCACGCGATCCCGCCGAGCGGCCCGGGGCCGCGGAGGTCGCCGCGACGTTGATGAACGGCGTGAAGAACCCCGACCAGTGCCGCTCGGAGCTGTCGGCGCGGATGCTGGACCTGTTCCCCTCCGAGCTGAAGAACAGCCGGGCGGTCCGCGACGAGGCCTTCGGCGACCAGAAGGTCGAGCCGTACCTCAGCACCGCGACGCGGGCGCACTCCATCCCGCCGCCGAGCCCCCCCGATCCGTCCGAGCTCCCGGAGATGCCGGCGCACCTGGTCGAGCCTGACTTTCGCTCGGTTCCCTCGTTCGATGCGCTCAGGGACCCCGCCGGAAACGCGCCCGACGTCCCCCCGGACCCCGCGCCGTCGGGCCCCGCTCGCGGCGCGACGCTGCAGGTGCGCGTGCGGCGCCGCGAGCGAGCCGAGCCTCGTGCCGATGCGCCAACCTCCACCGGGCCGCTCCGAGTCGGAGGGCCCAAGGTCGGTGACATCGTGGCCGGCCGGTATGAGGTCGTGCGCTTCGTCGGCCGTGGCGGCATGGCGCAGGTCTATCAGGTCCGCCACGCGCTGGTGAACGAGGACCTCGCCATGAAGCTGCTCAAGCCCGAGGCGCTGATCCTGCCCGGGGTGATCGAGCGCTTCGAGCGCGAGGCGCGCGCCTCGGCGCGGCTGGATCACGAGAACATCGTGCGCGTCACCGACTTCGGCCGATCCGCGGGGAACATGCCGTTCTTCGTGATGGAGCTCCTCGAAGGCCCATCGCTCTCCGAGATCATCTCGACGCAGCGGCGGATCGCGGCGGCCGAGGCGGTCGCGCTCATGGAGGACGTGCTCGCCGGGCTCGCCCACGCGCACGGACTCGGCGTGGTCCATCGCGACATGAAGCCCGACAACGTGATGCTCAGCGGGGGCGGCGAACGGAAGGTCGCCAAGATCCTCGACTTCGGGATCGCCCAGGTTCGATCGACGAACGTCACGCTGGCGGGCCACAAGCTGACGTTGCCCGGAATGACGCTCGGTACACCTGCTTACATGGCGCCGGAGCAGGCGGTCGGCGACGCGGTCGACGCGCGCACGGACCTCTTCGCGGTCGGGGTCATGCTGTACGAGCTCCTCGCGGGCGTCACCCCGTTTGCCGGCGACAGCGCGGTGCAGGTCATGACCAACCTCGTGACCAAGCCGCCTCCACCGCTCCGGGCGCCGCAGCTCCCCAGGCCTGTGCGCGACGCGCTCGAGGCGGTGATCTTTCGAGCCCTCGCCAAGTCTCGCAGCGAGCGGTTCCGCGACGCGGGAGAGATGCGAGCGGCGCTGGCGGCGTGTGGAAGCGGGACGGCGGCCCGATCGGATTGACTCTACCGCCGGATCAGCTTTTGGTCGGCTCATGAGCGACGTCGTCGAGCTCACCCGGCTCGCCGAGGCGGCCCGCGCCAACCCCAAGGACGCGATCGCTTGGTGCCGGTGGGCGTTCGCGCTCGCGAGCGCGGGCCAGACGGACGCCGCGCTCACGGCGCTCCGGCATGCGACGCCACGCACCGCGGACGCGCCAGTGGCGATCAGCGCGGGCGAGCTCTTCGAGATCCTCGAGCGGCCCGGCGAGGCGCTGCGCGCGTACCGCCGCGCGGTCGAGCTCGAACCCGCCTTTGTCGATGCACAGATCGCGCTGGCCAACCTGCTGTCGCGCCAGGGCGACGTTAGCGGGGCGATCGCGGCGCTCGAGGCGGCGCTGGAGCACACCCCGGATCACGCCACGCTCGAGGGCGAGCTCGCCGATGCGCTCCTCGCCGCCGGGCGCCGCGCGGAGGCGTGGGACCACCTCGAACGTGCCATCGCGCTGGGGCTGAGCGCCGACGTCGTCCGCGCGTTGCGAGCGCGGATCCCGGCGCCGTCGTCCACGACCGCGACGGCAGAGGGCAAGGCAGTTCATGAGCAGGCGACGCTCATGCTGCCCACGCTGGTCTTGGACGCCATGCCCGAGTCCGGAGCGCGCGGCGCGCAAGGCATCATCTCGGACATGTCGATCTTTTCGGTCCCCGAGCTGCTCGAGCTGCTGCTCTTGCGCCGCGCGAGCGGGACTCTGACGCTCCAATCGAATGGGCGAGGGGCGACGCTGCACCTGTGCGCGGGTCAGCTCGCGGCCGCACGCCTGACCGACGGTGCGTCTCCCGGCCCCGGCGACGGCGCGCCGACAGCGGAGGTCACCTTCCGGCAGGTGGTCGCGGTGCTCATGGCGGTGATGACCTGGAGCGAGGGTCAGGCCGTGTTCGAGCGCTCGCCCAACGACGCCCCCGCCGATGACCCGAGGGGCCTGATCGACACACGGCACGCGCTGATGACGGCGGTCGAAGCGTCCGACCCGCGCGACCGCGTCAGCCAGCCCGCCTGGGCGACCTCGATCGACCTGTTCGAAGAACGGTGAGGTCGTGCGCCTCGAGTCCATCCCGACCCACTTCGACGCGCGTCGCCGAGCTCTTCGGCCGCGCCGACGAGCCGATGACCGCGATCGAAGAGCGCGCCAAGACCTGTATCGCGTGCCGATCGAGGCGCTGCGGCAGGGCGCGATCGACTACGTCCTCGAGGCGCGACTCGACCGGCTCGGCCCGGCGGTGCGCCGCGCGATGCGCGAGGTTGGCCAGCGCCGGGTCGCGGCGGAGTCGGCCAACCGGATGAAGGACGAGTTCCTGGCGATCGTCTCGCACGAGCTGCGCACTCCGCTCAACGCGACCTTGGGCTGGTCCCGGATCATGCAGATGGGCGCGACCTCCGAAGAGACGGTCGCGCGCGGGCTCGCGACGATCGAGCGCAACGCCGTGGCCCAGGCTCGCCTCATCGACGACGTCCTCGACGTGTCGCGCATCGTCACCGGACAGCTCCGGCTCGAGGTGACCGAGGTCGAGGTCTCTGCCTTCGTCCGTTCGGCCGTGGATGCGCTTCGCCCGGTCGCTTCGACCAAGGGCGTCACGCTCGTCGTCGATGTCGACCCGCGCGTAGGCCGTATCACCGGCGACCCCGACCGCCTCGAGCAGGTGGCGGGTGGCCGGCTCGACGTGAGCGCGCGCCGCAGGAGCGACGGGCTCGAGATCGAGTCGCCGACACGGGGATCGGCATCCCCGCCGAGTCGCTCCCCCATGTGTTCGATCGCTTCTTTCAAGCGGACAGCGCCTTTCGCGCGGCCCATCTCCTCGCTCTGGGGCTGGCGATCGTGCGCCACATGGTGGAGCGGCACCGTCGCGGCGGCCAGCGGAGGGCCGGGGCAAGGCGCCACGCTGACCGTCGATCTCCCGGTGACGATCAGAGCACCTCGATGAGGGAGACCATGTCGATCGAGATCTCACGAACCGCGTGACGCTCGAAGCCGGCGGAGGCCAGGAGCATCATCGCCAGCAGATCGCGCTCCAGCTCCTCCAGGGACAGGTGCGACAACGCCGCGTCGGTGATCGACTGGGGCCTCTACCACGGGTGCGTCCCGGCCGATCACGCGGACGAGGTCGGCGCGTTCGACGACCTCCCACCGGACGCGATCACCGGGTTCGATTTCCTCGCCTTTTACCGCTCGATCGCCCTCGATCTGGCGGTGCGAGGATTCTGACGGCCGGGATCGCGAGTTCGAGCCGGGTGGACTAGTATCCGCCAGATCCGTCATGCGCCGTCTCTTCGCTGCTGTCACCGTCCTCGCCATCTCCACCCCGGTCGGGGCCGAGGACCGCTGGTCGAAGCTCGATCAGGTCACCATCGACGCGTCGTCCTCGTCGGAGATCATCGTGCGGCTCGTCGGCTCGAAGGCGCCCGACTTCACCACCACCACCCTGCGCGACCCGTTCCGGGTGGTCGTGGAGTGGTCGGGGAGCAAGCTCGGCGGCGTCCCCGCGGATCGCAC
>Ga0335397_10007427_pt1 | contig 13970 bp, 13 predicted proteins | sample MAT04_FD_205740 | JGI IMG/M metagenome (GOLD analysis project Ga0335397, IMG submission 205740) | Freshwater microbial communities from Lake Fryxell liftoff mats and glacier meltwater in Antarctica - MAT-04 (spades assembly) (version 2) ...
GCGGGCACCCGCCGGGCTTCCTGCTGCAGCTGCGCCTGATGGACCGGATGGGCCTCGGTGGCGTCTGGCCGCTGGTGGTGCTCACTGTGCTGAGCGTGGCGGTCACCCCGGTGGCCGTGTTGTGGGCATTGCGCCGGACCGCCGGCGACGAGTGGGCGAGACGTGCGGCGCCGTTCCTCGTCGTTGCACCGTTCGCCGTGTGGACGGTCACTTCCGGCGATGCGGTGTTCACCGCTGTCGGTGCCGTCGGTACGGCGTTGATCGCCGAGGCATTGCATCGTCGGGGTCGGATCGGCTTGGTCCTCGGGTTGGCAGGTGGCGTGACGCTCGGCTGGCTGATGTTCCTGACGTATCTGGGGGCGCTGTTCCTTGCGATACCCGGAGCGCTCGTGTTGCGGTCGCTGCTGCGTCGGCACGAGCCACGACCTTGGGGAGTGCTGCTCGCTGCAATCGTGGGTGGCGGCCTCGTCATCGTTGGGTTCGCCGTCGCAGGTTTTTGGTGGTTCGACGGTGTCGACATCACCCACCGCGAGTACCACGAGGGCAGCGCCCAGTTCCGCGAGTGGTACTACTTCCGTGTCGGCAACATCGGTGCCGCTCTGATGGCGCTCGGCCCGGCGGTCGTCCTTGGTGCAGCGTGGGTCCGCGACCGTCGCATGTGTTGGCTGCTCGGTGGCGCGTTGGTCGCGTTGGGTGCTTCACACCTGTCGACCTACACCAAGGCCGAGGTCGAGCGGATCTGGCTACCGTTCTATCCATTCCTCATCGTCGCCGCCTCAGGCGCAGCGGTGGTGTCCACGCGGCGGTGGGGCACATGGTTGCTCCCGGCCGCAGTCATGGTGCAGGGCATGTACGCAATCGTGTTGCAGTCGGCGCTGCTGACCAAGTGGTGATCGGCGCAACTCCCGCCCGGTCAGTCGGGCCAGTGGCGTTCGAACTCCGGGGAAGGAGCGACCGATGCGCGCAGTGCGGCAGTCGCGAACTCGTGCATGCCTTCCTCGAAGCCGATCGCTGCCCGGAAGCCCAGCACCACGGCGGCACGAGTGGCATCGGCGAACACATGGCGCACATCACCCAGCCGGTAGCCGCCGACGACCCGCGGCGCGGGTGCCCGATCGGGGCGCAGTGCGCACGCCATGTCGAGGATGGTGTGTGGTACTCCCGAGCAGACGTTGAAGGCGCCCTCCGCGGCCTCTGGCCTGGCCAGCGCCAACACGTTCGCGGCGGCCACATCGGTCACGTGCACGAAGTCGCGACGCTGGCCACCATCCTCGTAGACGCGGGGTGCCTCGCCCCGTTCGTAGGCGCTGCGGAACAGGCTGGCCACACCGGCGTACGGCGTGTCGCGAGGCATGCCGGGCCCGTACACGTTGTGGTAACGAAGCGCGGTCGCGAAGCACCCGGGGTGCTCGCGGGCGTAGGCCGCGCACAGTCCCTCTTGCGCGAGCTTGCCGGTGGCGTAGACGTTCCGCGGATCGAGCCAGTGGTCCTCCGGCACGGCTTCGGCCACCAGCGCTGCCCCGCAGGTGGGGCACGGTGGGTCGTACCTCCCCTCGCAGAGATCGGCTTCACGGCGCGGGCCGGGGCGCACCACACCATGCTCGAGGCAGCGGTAGCGGCCCTCGCCGTAGACCACCATGCTCGAGGCGAGGACGAGGCGCCCACGGAACCCGTGCTCGTGCAACGCCTTCAACATCACTGCGGTGCCCAGGTCGTTGCGACTGGTGTACGCAACGACGTCGGCGAAGTCGACTCCCAGGCCCACCTTGGCCGCCTGGTGACACACTGCGTCCACCCCGCCCAAGAGGCCGTTCCATCGGTCGCTGTCGCGCACGTCGCCCCAGATGTAGGCGGCCGTTGGCTCCAAGCCGGCGGGAAGACCAGCGTGAGCCGCGGGGTCCAGGTCGTCCAGCACGAGCACCTCGTGGCCGCGCCTGGCGAGTTGGCGCACGATCTCGCTGCCGATGAACCCGGCGCCGCCGGTGACGAGCACCCTCATCGCCGCTTCCTTCCTGCGCCGTTGGCGCGTGTCATGAGAGGTCTCCATGCCTGATGTCATCTTGCCCGCACTCGACGAGGCCGCTGCCGTTGCGTGGGTCGTCGGCCGCATGCCACCCGGCTATCGCGCCATCGTGGTCGACAACGGCAGCACCGACGACACCGCCTCTCTGGCGGCCGCGGCAGGGGCCACGGTGGTTCACGAACCGGTACGCGGGTTCGGGTCGGCCTGCTGGGCGGGCCTGCAGGCGGCCACCGACGACGTGGTGTGTTTCATGGACTGCGACGCCTCGCTGGACCCGATGACGTTGCCGTTGGTGGCGGGCTACGTGTTGCGCGGCGAAGCCGACCTGGTGATCGGCGCGCGCATTGCGGTGCGCGGCGCGTGGCCGGCGCATGCCCGGCTGGCCAATCGTGTGCTCGCGCTCGAGGTACGGCGGCGCACCGGTCTGCGCCTGCCCGATCTGGGGCCGATGCGCGCAGTCGGCCGCGAGCAACTGCTGGCGCTGGGCATGACCGATCGTCGGTCGGGGTGGCCGCTGGAGATGGTGCTGCGTGCCCGACGCGCCGGGTGGGCGGTTCGTAGTGTGCCCGTCGAGTACACCGAACGCGAAGGCCGTTCGAAGGTGACCGGCACGGTGCGCGGCACGGTGCGGGCCGTTGGAGACATGGGCCGCCTGTTGCGCGAGGACGGTCACTGAGCCATGCACGTAACGATCATCGCCAAGGCACCACGACCCGGTGAGGTGAAGACACGCCTGTGCCCCCCGTGCACGCACCAGCAGGCTGCCGAGGTTGCTGCCGCCGCGCTGAGCGACACGATCGTGGGGGTGCAACGCCTGATCAACGCATGGCCGGCGGGTGGAGTCGCGCTGCAGCCGGTGCTGCTGTGGGACGGGCCGACAGACGAATGGGGCGACGGTTTCACGGTGGTCGCGCAATGTGCCGGCGGGTTGGGCGAGCGGCTGGCTGCTGGCTTCGCGGCGCTCGGCCCCGGCGTGATCATCGGCATGGAGGCACCCGCTGCCGTGCCGCACTTGGCCCTCGGGTTGCGCGCTGCGGCACGCGACATCGACTCGCTCGGGTTGGCGACCGACGGCGGGTACTGGATGGTGGGGCTCGGTGCTCACAGTGCCGCCCACGCCCACGAGATGTTCACCGATGTACCGATGAGTTCCAGCCACACCGGCCTCGCCCAGCTGCGCCGCCTCACCGGCCTTGGTCGGCCGGTGCGGCTGCTGCCGATGGCGCGTGACCTGGACACTGTGGAGGACCTGCGTGCCGTTGCTGTTGCCGAGTTCGACGGCCAACTGCGAGCCGCGGCCCGCAGGGTGTTGGGAATGGAGCCGACCGGCTCCGGTTGAGATCACGCTCAACGGATGCCGAGTCGCGCGTCCTGCCCAGGTGGGAGCCCCTGCAACGCGCCGAGCAGCGCAGTGGCAGGCACCTCCAGAGGAAGGATCGTACGTGTCAGCAGCAAGTCGGTGTCGAGCCGACCGTTTCGTACCGTGGGGCCGAAGCTTCCCCAGAAGGCACCGTCGGCGCTGATGGTGAGCTCGCTCGGAATGTCGCGGGCTTCTGCGCGCACACCCATGCCCCGTTCGTCGGCGCGGCCGCGGCGCACGATGGGGCGCACCAGGTGATCGTCGGCGGGCACGCCCATCGACGCAACGAGTTCGCGCAGCGGCTGCAGGAACGGGCTCTCAAGCGGGCCGGCTGTCGTCGTGGCGATTCGAACCCGCACGCCGGCGGCGCGTAAGAGCGGTACGGCCTCGACCACCTTGGCGAAGTTGTCGTCGCCGCGGGCCATGTCGTTCACGTCGGAGAGGTGGCTGTCGAGTGAAATCTGCAACGCGATGTCGGGGTGGGCGAGGCGGGTTGCCCGTTCCAGGCGATCGCCGGAGAACAGCGTGGCGTTGGTGAGCAACACCAACGGCAGTTGCTCGGCCATCGCGAGGATGGCATCGGGTAGCCAGGGCAACAGGAATGGTTCACCACCGGTTACGCCGAGCCCGGTGAAGCCCAAGGCCTTGGCCTGCTCCGCCACCGCGAGCATCTGGTCGGCGGTGAGTTCGCGTCGCTCGCTGCGTGGCGACGACTCGGTGAGGCAGTAGGAACAGGCGAGGTTGCAGTGGTAGTTCGAGTACAGCCACACGCGGCCGGGCATCACGCCATGCGCGACTGCATCGGCGATGGGGCCCGACGGCGTCATGCCATGCCCTGTGCATCGAGGCGGGCCAAGGTGTCGTCGGAGGTTGGCAGCTGGAACGCGGTGGCGAACCTGTTGAGGAACATGGTGGCTCCGACGGTGATCGAGATTTCGACGAGGCGATGCTCGCTGTGGTGGGCGCGGGCGGTATCCCAGACGTCGTTCGGAACGGGGCCGGTGGCACCGGCGAGCCCGTCGATCCAGGCCAGCAGTGCGCGGTCTGCCGGAGCGGGGAAGGCTTCCTCGATGGGGGCCTCGCCCCGCAGGCCGCGGACCTCCGCCTCGGTGAGCCCGACATCGAGCGACACCGCCGTGTGGGCGTGGATGCAGTAACTGCACCCTTGTAGGGCCGAGGTGCGCAGGATGGCGAATTCCTTCCACCGTGTGCCGATTGCCCCAGCGCCGAGCGCCGGGCCGATGAAGCCGAGGGTGGGCGCCAACATCTCGGGCACGCTGGCAAGCGCCGCGATGATGGGGCCCGGGTCGCCCTCGGCGAAGTAGGCCTGCACCGTCATCGGCGCGTTGCTGGCATCGAGCAGATCGAGGCGGGACATTTGGACAGTGTTGCCGACGGCCGAGGCCGGCGCGTCACGATGGGCGAGAGTTTCGAAAGAGTTTCGGTGTGAGCTGACGAGTGTGCGCTCACAGCCGACCTACCATCGGTGCATGAACAACGGGCTCGACCACTGGGAGCAGGTGTGGTCTTCGAAGCAGTTCGACCAGGTGAGCTGGCATCAGGACGACGTTGGTACTTGACTGGGCTTGCTGCACCGCGTGTCGGTGCCTTCCGACCGGGTTGTGATCATCGGTGCCGGCGCCTCGACGCTGTTGGTGGCCTTGCTGCAGCAAGGGTGGAAGCGACTGATCGCCGTCGACATCTCGTCGGCTGCCCTGCAGCAGTTACGCAGCCGGCTCGGTGCCCATGCGGACAACGTGACCTACGTGCACGCCGACGTGTGCGAAGTGGCGCTGCCGCAACCCGTGGACGTATGGCACGACAGGGCCACCTTCCACTTTCTGACCGACCCAGCCGATCAGCAACGCTACGTGACTCGCGCCGCGGCATCGTTGCGACCTGGTGGCCATCTCGTGTTGGCCAACTTTGCACCGGCCGGTCCTGAGCAGTGCAGTGGCCTTCCTGTGGCTCGGCACTCGATCGACGATCTGCACCGACTGTTTGACGACCAGTTCTCGTTGCTCGATTCGTTCGAGGCCGACCACACCACACCGTGGGGTTCACCACAGCTATTCCTGCATGCACTCTGGCGCCGACGTGACGAGCGTTGACGCTGTGTATCGGGTCGCCAGGTTCCTCGCTGTTCCACTCGTATTGGCGGCGTGTAGCGGCGACCAGGCATCGGTACCGGCTACAGCGCCCTGTCCGCCGAGCCCGTTTCGCCATTCACCGCCACTGGTCATCGCGCACGGCGGCGGCGAAGGACTGGGTCCCTCCAACACCATCCTTGCGATGGAACGCTCGATGGCCGTCGGCGCCGACATGCTCGACGCCGACCTGAGGATGACGAGCGATGGCGTGGTGGTTGCGATGCACGACCGTGACGTGTCGGCCACCACCGATGGCGCGGGGAACGTCGACGAACTCACCTGGGAGGACGTGCAACTGCTCGACACGCGAGCCGGATGGACGGGGGCACCCATCGCCGAGCCCGTCCGTGTGCCCACGCTCGCGGAGTTGCTCGCGGAGTTTCCGGATGTGACGGTCTCGCTCGAGATCAAACAGACCAGCCCATCGATGTCGGTAGAGCTGTGCGACGTCTTGCGAGCAGCTGACGCAGTCGGTCGCGTCTACCTCAGCGCCAATGACGACGAGGCAGTGTTCGCGGCTCGGGCCAAGTGCCCGGGTTCGTTGGTGATCACCACGACGTACAGCGACCTGGACGCTATGCGTGCGGCTCAAGACACAAGTGCGCCGTGGTGCGCGCCGGCGCCGATCGGCCAACCCCCCTATCGCGAGGGCCGCTTCTCCGAGGACAGCGTGGCCTGGTCGCACGATCATGGAATGGCCATCTTCACGTGGACGGTCGACGACCCCAAGACTCTGCGAGCGCTCGCCGAAGCAGGCGTCGACGGTGTGTACACCCGGCGCCCCGACATCGCCCGCAAGGTCTTCGACGAGGTCGCTGCGGGCAAGTAGCGGGCGCTGACTACCGCTGACTGGTCAGGCGCCTTCCGCCACCTGGAAGTCAATCACCAGCCGCGCTGGTGCCTGCAGCATGGTGACAGTGAACGGGTATTCGGCGTCGATGCCGATCGCCCAGATCGTCATCCCTTCCCAGTTCTCAGTCTGGCGAAGCTCGGCGATGTGCTCCACAGTGGTGGGGAAGAACTGGGTGGGGCCGCTGTAGCCGTCGCCCTCCATCGTGGGCATCCACGTTCCCATCCGCACCAGCAGCGTGGCGTCGCCGGCGATCTCCACGGACAAGTCGCTCTCGCCCAGCGAGACGGGGTCGTCCACATACTCGGCTGCCCAGCCGGGCCAGTCGCCGGAACCGGCGAGCTCGATGACGACACGCTCGAAGCACGAATGGTCGCCGAGGCGGATGTCGACACCGACCATGGCGGACAGTGCGAGCGGGTCGGTGCTGGCCTTGCGTGCGCCATCACCGGTGGCCGGGCATGGTGCCGAGGTCGGCGGCGGTGCGGTCGTGGGGGCGGTGGAGCCGGGGGGCGCGGTGTTCGGGGTGCTCGTCGGCGGGGTGAGGGTGGTGTCGCCCCCGATCGGTGTCGTGGTCGTGGTCGTGGCCGTGGCCGTTGTCACCGACGACGAAGTGGGTGTAGTCGCCTCCGCGGTGCTGCTGGTGCGGTCGCTCGAACACGAAGCGGCCAGTAGCGCCGCCACCCCGAGGACTGCAGCGCGCAGGGAACGGTTCTTCATAGCTGCAGCATGCGCCGCGCGCCGCAGGAAGTGAAGAGTCGTTCGTCAGCCGTCGAGCAGGGCGGAGCGGTACAGCTGCACACCGCTGGCGGCGAGCCGGTCTGCCTGGACCCGCAGGCGAGGCTGGAAGGTCGGCCAGTCGCGCAGGTGTTGCGGTGTCCAGCCGACCTCGGCGAGGCACACAAGGCGTGGGAAGCAAAGGTGCTCGACCTCGGCGAAGGTCGGCACCCTTTCCGTCCACAGCGCAGCCTCGACCCCGAGGATGCGGTCGTCGCCGACGCCATCGATCACCACCGCTGGGTCCCAGTCGTAGATCGTGTCGACGTCGATGAACCCTGCCCACCGGCGGCCGACCGTGCAGTCCGCGGTGTGTCGCATGTCGAGGTAGCAGCGCGTTGCGGGCGACATCACGAAACGCGCATCGGCAGGCGCCAGCGCGGCGACGTCGGATCGCAGCCAGTGCTGAACCACTGCCCCGGGGGCCAGCGGTGTGGTGGCGATCTCCTCCCAGCCGATCATCTGCTTGCCATGTTCGCCGACGATGCCGTGCACCCACGCGATGAACTCGGCGTACTCCGCGTGTTCGGTGGCGTTGGCTTCGTCGCCGCCGATGTGCAGCCACGGGCCGGGTGTGTCGGCGGCGAGCTGGGCGATCACGTCGCGCACGAACCGTTCGGTGGCCGGCGCGGCGAGGTGCAGCGAGCTGAACCCCACGCCCTTGCCGAAGTACGGAAGGACGGCTATGCCATCGAGGTTCAGTTCGGGCACCGCGCTCAGCGCTGCGTTGGTGTGGCCGGGCATGTCGATCTCGGGGACGATCGTGATGAAGTGCCGTGCCGCGTGCGCGACGATCTCGATGTAGTCATCGCGAGTGAAGTAACCGCCCGTGCCGCCCCCGACGCTGGCGCTGGCACCGACGCCGGTGAGCGCCGGCCAACCGTCGATCGCCAGCCGCCAACCCTGATCGTCCGAGAGGTGCAGGTGCAGCCGGTTGATCTTGAAACGCGCGAGCAGTTCCACGAACCGCATCACGTGGTCGACCCCGAAGAAGTGACGGGCGACGTCCAGCATCACGCCGCGCGACTCGAAGCGTGGACGGTCGACGAGGTGAACGCAGGGAAGGGTGCCGTTACCGGCCTCATGGGTGAACAGCTGGAGCAACGTGCGCGACCCGTTCCATAGCCCGTGTGTCGTGGCGGCGCACAGCTCGGCACCGTCGGTGCCGACTGTCAGCGAGTATCCCTCGGGGCCGTGCGCGTCGTGCGCAGCATCCAGCCGCAGCACGATGTCGCCACGCTGCGGTGCTGTGGTGTGCTCGAGGTGCGCGCCGCAGACCTGCTGCAAGTCGCCGACCAGGTGCGTCAGGAGGTGCCGAATGTCGCTGCCGAGGCCCTGCCCGGAGGCATTGCCAGGCTGGTCGGCAGGTGGTGCGACGAGGGCGATGCGTGTGCGAGCGTTGACGACGAGAGAGCCGGGGCGAGGTTCCAGCAGGGCGGGGAGCGGCACCAGTCGCGTCCAGGGATCGGCGACATGGGGGTAGCCAAGGCGCTGCACGGCGGCGCCGACTGTGTTTCTTGCCGTCATCACGCCGAACTGTAGGCGGTCAGGCCCGCCCTCTTCGCTGGGCGATGACATTCGCCCCTATGCCCGTACCAGGATCGGCGGTACAGAGGAGGTGTACCGCTGCGCAAGTTGGTCGCGGCGGTCCCCGACCCGTCGCCAGGCACCGCCTCGGTGGTGCCGAGAGCGCAGGAGTGGTGGGGGGCGTCATCGGGGGCGCCCTCCACCGCTACGACGAATCCTTGCGCCCGCTCGCTCAGGCGGTGAGCGCGGCGGTGAGTACGTCGTGGAAGCGCGGCCAGCAGGCCGCGATCCACGCCGGGTCGTCGTCGGCGAACGCTGCCCGAACCTGCGCCCGAACAGCAGGCGCGTCGGGTCCGGTCGGGTCGCCATGGCCGTGCAGCCACGCGTCGGCCCGCAGTGACTGCAGCACTTTGATGCCGTCGACGGTGCCGTACTCGATGCAGATCGGCGTCACCTCGGCATGTGACGCCAGTTCGTCGGCCACGTTCAGCCAGTCGCCGGCGAGCACCGCCGAGACACTGTCGCCGGCCAGCATGCTCTTTGCGTCGGGCCACAGTGCCAGGGCTCGCTCGAACAACGGCTCGCCCGGCGCGGCGCTGCCGATCAGCTCGCCGTGGCCCCACGGGCCCAGCCCGGTGTGCAGGTCGATGATGATCACTCGTTGCGCTTCGGCCAGGTTGGCAGCGCACCAGTCGCGCAGCCAGCGGTGCGACCACACCGGCCCAGTACCGCCGTAGAACACGCCCTTCGGGTGTGCGTACTGGCCGCCGCTGACCACCGACTGCATCTTCGGGAAGCCCCACTCGCCCACCAGCCCGAGCAGCGCATCGAGCGTGCGCTGCTGTTCCGCAGCGGTCCACTCAGCGGGCACGACGATGTCGGCGATGCCGTCGTACTCGGCGTTGTGTGGCGCTGGTTGTGCCCAGTCGACAAAGTTGCGATTGAGGTCGACGTTGTCCTCGTTGACCCGGCGTACCCACGCCATACCGAACGGGTTGAGCGCGTGGACGTTGACCACCCGCACGTCGGCCGGCCGTTCACCGGCATGGTGGGCGAGCCAGTGGGTCTGCAGCGCTGAGCCGCAGTAGCCCTCGACCCCGTGGGTGGCGGAGAACACCAGCACGACAGTGGCCGCATCGCGTGGCCCGAGCTCGGCAACATCGGTGCCCAGCGGCTCGCCTTCCGGCCCGCGCAACTGGTGCTCGAACGTATCGATGGTCGCACCCGCGACATCGGCAGCCGCCAGAAAGGCTGCACGAGCAATCGGGTACGTCGGGCTGAGCAACGCGATCAAGTTCATTCCCCAGTCTCCCCGGTTTACGTAAAGACTGTCGAGCCGCGACCTGGACGGAGGGTCAGGAGGTTTGACACAAACGGGGGGATGGGGGGGTGCGGGTCAGGCGCGCAGCAGGTCCTTGGCGATGGCGACGATCTGGATCTCGTCGGTGCCGGCGTAGATCTGCAGCACCTTGGCGTCGCGCGCCAGTTGCTCGACACGGAACTCGCTCATGTACCCGTTGCCGCCGAACAGCTGCACGGCTTCCATCGCAACTTCGCTGGCCGCGCGGGCGCTGTAGAGCTTCATCGCGGAAGCCTCAGCAAGCGACATGCCGTGGCCGGCAGCCCCCATTTCCATCACCCGGAACACCAGGTTCTGCACGTTCATCCGCGCCACTTCCATGCGGGCGAGCTTGTCCTGGATCAGCTGGAATTCGCCGATCGGCTTACCGAACTGCACGCGGTCCTTCGCGTACTTCACGCTCAGCTCCAGGCACTCTTCGATGACGCCCAGGGCCATCGCGGCGACGCCGCTGCGCTCCTGCATGAACGTGGCCTTGGCACCATCGCGGCCACCCTTCGACTGGTCCTCGGATTCGCCGATCAAACGGTCACGGCCGACGCGCACATCGTCGAGGAACAGCTCGCCGGTGGGGGAGCTGTGCATGCCCATCTTGCGCAGCGGCTTGCTCTGCACGAAGCCGGGCATGCCGCGCTCGAGCACGAACGACAGCACCTTGCGTTCGGCGGGCGGGTTGCCTTCGTCGAGTTTGCAGATGAACACCGTCGTGTCCGCGTACGGGCCGTTGGTGATGAACGTCTTGCTGCCGTTCAGGATGTAATCGTCGCCATCGCGGCGGGCGGTGCTCTTCATCGAGCCGAACGCATCACTGCCCGAGCCGGGCTCGGTGATCGCCCACGCGCCGACCTTGTCCATCGTCAACAGATCGAGTGCCCACCGTTCCTTCTGGGCGGTGGTGCCCTTCGACATGATCGCGGCCGACGTGAGGCCCATGCTGACGCCCATTGCGGTCACCATCCCGGGGCACACGCGGCAGAGCTCGATGATCGGGATCAGGCTGAGGCCACCACCGTCGCCGCCGCGCGATTCCTTGGCTGCGGGCGGCTCCTCGCCACGGGCGGCTGCCGCGGCAACCGTCTTCTCGCGGGCGATCTGCTTGGCGAATCGGTCCCGTGCCATCGCGTCCATGCCGAAGGTGGCGAACATCTTGCGCAGGATGTCGTAGGGCGGCAGGTCGCCGTGCTCGAGATCCTCGACGTGCGGGCGGACCTCTTCGTCGACGAACCGCTTCACGGCCTCGCGGATCATCTGGTGCTCGTCGCTCCACTCGAACATGATCTGCCTCGCTTCCCGGCAACCGCCGGTCGGCGCCGGGGCCGATGGTACGGACCCGAGCCCGGCCCGGTCCAACCCGGTCGTGCCGGACCTCGTCATCGGATCGCAGGGTTCCACGCAGTCAGGGCATGACATGGTGGCGAGCCGGGCCCGGTCGAACCCGGTCGTGCCGGACCTCGTCATCGGATTGCAGGGTTCCACGCAGTCAGGGCATGACATGGTGGCCGGGAACGAGGAGCGAGGAGCGAGGGGGTCAGGGCGGTGGACGGCGGGTTGCCGGCCGGAACGACCACAGCTTGTTGCCGAGGAAGTTGACGGGCGTGACCGTGATGATCGCGATCGCCTGCGCCGGCACCTCGCCGAGGCTGAGCGCGACAAGCACGTGGAGCACCAGCAGGTTGGCGCCGAGCGCGGCGACGGACACCACCAGGAACCTGGCACCCTGCGCCGCCACTGGCCCGCGGGCCGCTTGGAAGGTCCACGCCCGGTTCAACGCGTAGTTGCTGCCGACTGCCACCAGGAACGCCCCGACCGCGGCGATGAGGTAGTGCAGGCCCAGCCCGTGCAGCAGCCCGGCGTAGACCGCGAGGTTGATCGCGAACCCAACGGCTCCAACTGCGCAGAACCGCCAGAACTGCTGCCACATGTCCGAGTTCATGTCCTCAGTCTTCATTACGCCGAGTGCTGTCGGGTCACGGATGGCCTCATGACGTTCGTCCCTGTCCGTTCGCGGGGCACGGCGCGCAGAATGATCTCGGCCCCCATGGTCGCCCGGCAAGCGGTTCTCCGAGGGGCGAAGGGTGTCCCCCTATGGGACTTCGGCCCTCGTCATCGCGAGGGCCGACCCGCGTACTGGGACGGTGCTACTCGGTGGCAAGGCGAGAGGCGTTGGCCTGCGCGCGTTGCACCCTCTTCGCACGGCCCTGCAGCACCCGCGCGACGAACGCGAACAGCAGGATGGCGATGCCACCGACTGCGATGGCGAAGAACACGATGTTGGTGCTGTCACTGCCGGCCATGAAGCCATGGACCGTGACCATGATGAAGAGCACGTACGACAGCAGGTGCACCCCGTGCCACAGCTTGCGCGGCAACCACTTCATCACCCATGAGGTGAGCTGGATCACGACCAGCAGGTAGAACGCCAGCACGCCCCAGGTGACGGCAGCCGGCTGCCAGGTACTGGCCTGCGGTATGAACAGTTCTCGCCAGCCGAAGTGCGTCCAGTTGTCGCCCACGAGCGTCGCCATGTGCGCGGCGGTGGTGACCAGCGACAGCACACCCAGGTAGCGGTGCAGGTCGAGCAGCCACGCCGGCCGGTCGGCGGGCTTCAGCATGCGCGTGATGAGCAGGATGCCCCACAGACAGGTGATGCCCAAGACGATCCAGGCGACCATGCCGCTGGCCCGCGACAGGTACCACATCGAGTGCTCGTTCATGAGGTGAAGTCCTTCAGGGTGGAGGTCGTGAAGACGTTGCCGTCGCTGTCCACTGCGAGGCCGGCGAGATGCACACGCTCGAGCATTGCGATGGCCTCGGCACCGGGCAGCATCATTGCTGCGGTGGCGAAGGCCTCGGCCGTCACCGCGTCGGCAGCCAGGACGGTAGCAGTGACCACCCCGGTGGCCGACGGCCGTCCGTGCAGCGGGTCGATCAGGTGGTGGGCGCTGGTGCCATCGGCGGCGGTCCATCGACGGATGGTCGTGCCGGAGGTCGCGACTCCGCCGGTCTGCAGCCGAAGCGTGGCGAGGTGCGCTGGTGGGTTTCGTGGGTCTTCGATGCCGAGGTACCAGGAGGCGTCGTCGCTGGGGATGCCCAGCACGGCGAGGTCGCCGCCCAGGTTGACAAGCGCACCGGTGGCGCCGGCCTCGAGGAGTTCCTCGGCCACGATGTCAGCCGCCATGCCCTTCCCGATGCCGCCGAGGTCGATTGCGGAGTTGGCCGGGACGGTGAGGGTGGATGCGGCGTAGTCGCACCGCACCATCGCGCTCATGCCGACACGGCGACCCGGCACCGACGGTGCAGCAGCGCGAGTGGTGGTGCTGTGCGTGTAGCCGTGCTGCAGCAGCGCCGGCAGCACCGTGATGTCGAAGCGACCCTCGGTCTGGCGCCACGCGTCGAGCGCGCGGCTGACGACGGCAAGCGTGTCGTCGTGCACCTGCACGGGTTGGCCGGCGGCCTGGTTCGCACGCGTGATGTCGCTGCCGTCGAGGAAACGGCTCCACCATGACTCGAGCTGGCGTAGGCGGGCTTCTGCTTGATCGAGGAGTGCTTCGCTGCCGCCATGCACGACGAGGAACGACCGGCACCCCATCACGCGGAACTCGCGCTGCAATGGGCCGCTGCCGGTGTTCGGCAGAGAAGGTGCGTCGGTGGCCGGCTCGCCTGCAGGACCCATCAGCCGCTGGGCTTCGTGGTCGCCGGCGGCGGCGGTGGCGCCGGCTGTGTGACGACTGGTGCGGGTGCGGGTGCGGGTGCCGGCGCGGGTGCCGGCGCGGGCGCGGGTGCAGGTGCGGGTGCGGGTGCGGGTGCGGGTGCTGCGGCTGTCGGAGCGGGGGTGGCCGCTGCCGGAGTATGGGCGGCGGGCTGAGCCGCAGGCTGCGCCGGTGTTGCTGCCGCTGGTGCCGGGGTTGGCGTGCCGGCGACGA
>Ga0335397_10007429_pt1 | contig 13968 bp, 11 predicted proteins | sample MAT04_FD_205740 | JGI IMG/M metagenome (GOLD analysis project Ga0335397, IMG submission 205740) | Freshwater microbial communities from Lake Fryxell liftoff mats and glacier meltwater in Antarctica - MAT-04 (spades assembly) (version 2) ...
ATATTATATAAGTATGAAGAAAAAAATAAAAAGTTTATTTAGTTACATCATTGCTGACAATGAGGATTTTAGTCTGGAAGACAGACTGATTTTATATGCAATAATTATGGGAATAATAACCAGTATTACAGGTTCCATTATCAACCTGTTACTTACAACCTCAGTTACTGCGGTTGTGATTCCAATTCTATTGTCGGTCATGCTTTTAGTGCTTTACTATTTCATGCGCTTTAAAAAAATATTCAAACCATTTGTTAAACCAACTATTGGTTTATCCTTTATTGGAGTATCTATAATCTGGCTTTCAAACGGCGGGCTTAACGGATCAAATATCCTTTTTGCACTTGTAGTTTTAATATTATCACTTGTAGCTGTTTCAGATTCAACTAAAATTTATGTTTTATTAGTATTTCTTTCGGTCACCTTATTCGTTTATCTGATACAGTTTTTCAGACCAGACATGATTACCAGTTTTCCCACAGAAAAAGAGCGATGGTTAGATGCCGCAATTTCCTTAATTTATGCTTCAGTTTTCATCTTTTTAATAATAAAATATTTGCATAAGCACTATACTTTAGAAAGGATTAAAGTTGAAGAAAGTGAAAAAAAGCTAATGCAGCTGAATGCCGATAAAGACCAGTTTATATCAATACTTGCTCATGATTTAAGAAGTCCCTTTAACGCTATCCTTGGCTATCTTGATTTGCTTAAAAGCAATGTTTATACCTACGATAATAAAACCATTGAAAATCAGCTTACAATAATTCAAAATTCAGCTCAGAATACCTACCAATTATTGGAAGATGTTTTGTTTTGGGCAACCGCACAATCCGGAAAAACTTCCTTTGAGCCATACAAATTAAATCTAAGTAAAATTCTGCCGGCTATTATTGAAGTTCATAAAACAAATGCCGTAGTAAAAGATATTAATATTACTCTTAAATCCACAGATAACTTATTTATCCTGGCAGATTTGAATATGTTGAAGGCAATTATTAGGAACCTGATTTCCAATGCAATAAAATTTACTAAACAAGGAGGGGAAATAGAAATTTCTGCAAATAAAGCAGATTCAGGTGTTGTGATTGAGGTAAAAGATAATGGAATAGGCATGTCAGAAGAGGCGATCAATAAACTGTGGGATTTTTCCAATTTACAAACAACCAGAGGCACCTTGGGTGAAAAAGGTTCAGGCTTAGGTTTGAACCTTTCAAAGGATTTTGTCAATAAGCATAATGGTCGTATTTGGGTCGAAAGCGAAATAGATAAGGGAACTGTCTTTTATATTTTCTTTCCGGATCAGGAGTTTTCATGAGGGATGACTAAACAATAAGGTGGGGCAATGCGAAAAGAAAGTCTTACTTTCAAAACTAACTTCAATTACATCTATTTTTAAACTTTTTCTGATTACATAGTTGATAGTAAACATTATTTTTGATTACCATTACTCACTAAAAAGTAATAATGTATAAAGTCTAAATGAAAATTGCCTAAATTACCCGAACTTTAAATGCTGTATATGCTTACAAGAATCATGGTATATAGAATAGCGAAATTGAATATACTACTTGTATCATTCCTGTTGATTCTTTCATCCCTTGTCTCAGCTCAGACAGATACTTTCAAGCAAAGCCTTATCGACTTTTACTCCCTCGATGAATTAATAAACCTGAAAGTTATCACTGCCGATAAACACGAGGCAAGTATTGAACAAGTGCCTGCAAGTATGGTGATTCTGAGTAAAAAAGATATTGAAAACTCCGGTTTTTCCACCCTTATCGAATTACTTAGCCATATTACAGGGTGTTACCAGATCGAAGACCATTACTGGCTTGGGAGCTCAAGCTTTGGAGTGCGTGGTTATTTTAAAAACGGTCCCTTTTCAAATATTTCTATTCTGGTAAATGGAGTAAATCAGCTATCTGATAAGTATTCCGATTATCCCGATGTAAAAATAACCGTTCCCATTGAAGCCATTGAAAGAATAGAAATTGTTAAAGGCCCAATGGCTATTATGTATGGAAATGGAGCCTTTTTTGGCGCTATAAACATCATTACTGATCCCACTGAACTAAAACAGCCAAAATCAAATCTTTACACTGCATCCGGAGGGTCGGCGGCGACCTATAAAACAACTCTCAAGCTAAGTAATAAGCTCGAAGACCTCGATTACAGCGTAATCTTTTCAGCCGATAAAACCAATGGAACAATTTTCCCTTATACCGATTTAACAAGCGATACCTCACTGCTCCGATATGTTGGACTGAATCCAAATTCAAAAACCGACAACCACCTCAGCAATTCACGGTATTTTGGAAATATCCGACTGGGTTTTAAAGGTTTCATCTGCGATATATCCTATAATCAGAGTGTAAAAGGGGTGTACGACGGATTACCCAGTATTCTCAATGGAACAAAACTCAGTACCGATGCATCTAACTTTCTATTGGGTTACAAAAGAAAATTAAGCGAGAATTTTAATATTTCAGCGTCATTCAGCTATTTTAGCCATGGACATATTTTGAATTATTCTGAATTTCGTAAGTTTTATTATGAAATTGACATGCAGCGTACTAATTCCTGCGAATTTGATCTGAATACCCAATGGAATATCAATGAAAAATTAAATCTTATTTCCGGTGTCTACAGACGGACTACCTTAAGTATCCTTCAGATTTCCGATTTCGGTTATTATGGTTTGAATTACGGTGATGGAAAAATAGGCTTGCCTGATGGCGAAACATACTCTACAGATGCTTTTTATAGCCAGTTGAATTATGCTCCAACCGAAAGACTTAGCTTAGTTGGAGGAATGCGACTCGAAAAACTCGATTCTTATAATATGTATTATTCCAGGGGAGTTATTACGGAAGATTCGACTGATAATCGATCGCCCGATAATCTGGCGGATAGAGTGAATATAGAAGCCACCTATAAACCTAATAACCACGGCTTTACATTCGTTCCGCGTGCAGCAATAATTTTCAATCCCTCTGGAAATCATTTTTTCAAATTGCTTTATGGGGAAGCACAAAAACAACCTTCATTTTCAGAAAATTACAGGCAACTACCTCAAAACAGGCCACAGTTAAATAAGTCCAAAATTAAAACCATAGAGATCAATTATTATTCGACTTTTTCAAATCTGTTCGTTTTAAATGCGAGTATTTTTTATAATCAACTCGAAGATCTTATCAGAGGGACTAATTTTTTAAACACCTCCACCGGAGAATGGGATATTTACAGTTCAAATTCAGGCAAACTGCAAACAATAGGAACAGAAATAAACATGAAATATCAGGCTCTCAAAAGCTTATCCCTTGAAATAAGCGGAACCATTCAAAATAGTAAAGACTTAAGGCAAGGTTACGAGAATATTGATGTTGCCTATTCTCCTCATACGCTTGGTTATGGGAAAATTCTTTACGAAATCTGTGGAAGCACAAGCGTTTCAGCTGTGTTTCATTATGTGGGAGTAATGGAAACTGAATGGATAACCGAATCAACTCCGGCACTTGGTTCGCGTCTTGCAAAAAAGTCAGACGGATATTTTGTAACTGATCTGAATATCAGGAAGGAAAATATTCTGAATAAAAATGTTTACGTGAGTTTGAAAATTAAAAATCTGCTGAATAAAAAATATTTTTACCCAACAACACAATCAAATTCATGGATCGACAAAGGAGTTCCCGGCGAAAGATTTGGTTTTCTCGTATCCGCTGGCATAAAATTCTAAAGGGAGAATGAAAAACATAGAATGATAAAGAAGCTCATCATAGGATTAATCCTGGTAACTGCAACATTATCGGTATTTTCGCAGGTTAATGAAGATCGCTTAAAAGCTTCGATGCTTTATTATATCTCGGATTATATCATCTGGCCGGCAAATAAGAAGCCTGTGTTTGCAATTGGTATACTTGGTAAAAATGACATTATCAAAGATGAATTATCCCTTATTGCAAAATCCAAAAAGATTAAAGGGAAGACTATTGAAATAAGCGAGTATAGCACAATTCAGGAAATTCAAAATCTGGATATGCTATTTATCAGCTCTGCGCATAATAAAGATATCCCCGAACTGTTTCCTGAATTAGCGAATAGAGGAATTCTTCTGGTTTCTGACAAAATGGAAAATAATCTTTTTACCATGATTAATTTCGTGGAAAAGGAGGGAAGCAGCAAAATCGCATTTCTGGTTAATAAGCAGAATCTGATACTTTCGGGATTTGATTATAAAGCAGAATTATTATTGTACGGAGGAACCGAAGTTGACATTAAGGATTTGTATCGTGCAACCCAGAAGAAGCTTGAAAAGGAAAGCTCAAATGTTGCATCACTGCAAACTGAAAATCAGAAAAAACAAAGTGAAATCACCAGCAAGAATAAACAGATAGGTATTCTTGAGATAAATATTCAGGCGGCAAATGATACTTTATTGTCACTGAACGACACAATACGAATTCAAAATCAACATATTAAACTTGGAAATGAGCGCTTACAAAATCAGATTCTGGAGTTTAATTCCGTTAAAAATAAATACAACTCACTCACTTTTTCCTTTAGTCACCTGAATGATGATATTGAAAGTCAGACCCTACGCCTTCAGAACCTTGATGAGATTATCCATGATCGCGAAAACACCATTAAAGAACAATCTGTAACCATAAATCAAAAGGAAGGACTTATCAAAGCCGAGCGAAAAATTTCCTACCTCATTGGGATTGCTTGCATTGCCATTTTTATCATTGGTTTAATGATTTTCAAAGCCTACATCAATAAGAGAAAATACAATTCTGTTTTGGAATTGAAAGTTGAGGAAAGAACCTTTGAGCTTAAGTTGGCCAATGAAAAGCTCGTTTCAGAAATTGAAGAAAGAAAAAATTACGAGTTAAAACTTGCTTCAAGTGAAAGAAACTACCGGGAGATTTTTAATGCAACCTCCGAAGCGATTTTTATACACGATATTTCAAATGGAAGCATAATTGATGTTAATGAACCCATGTTGCAGATGTTTGGTTACAAACGCAATGAATTGAAAAGCATTTCCTTTAATGAACTGATTGCAGGAACAGAGCCTTACACAGGAACCGCTGCTCAAAAGCTTATAGATGAAACCATGGAAAAGGGAGAGCTTAACTTTGAATGGTATGCTCGGAAGAAAAATGGCGAGCTTTTTTGGGCAGATGTGGCATTGAAAAACACTAATATCGGGGGAGATGAAAGAGTACTAGCTGTAGTTCGTGATATCGACGAAAAGAAAAAAATATCTATTGAACTGGAAAATTACCGTAAGAACCTCGAAAGTCTGGTTGACGAAAGAACCCGGGAACTTCAGGTTTCATCGGTTGAATTGGTTTCAACCATTGATGAATTAAATGCAGTAAATATGCATCTTGAAAACCAGAAAGAAGAACTGGAAACTACTTTAGGCAAATTAAAGGATGCGCAGCAACAACTTATACAATCAGAAAAACTGGCATCACTCGGGGTGTTTACCGCAGGTATTGCACATGAAATAAATAATCCGGTAAATTTTATTTCTTCAGGTTCTTCAGCACTGTTCCAGATCATTGAAAATCTTAAATCTAAAATCGACCTTAAAGATCCTAAAATATCCGTATTTTTTGATGAAATAGCTTTAATACAAAATGCCATTGAAACAGGCATTGAGCGAACCACTGCGATTATTTCAAGTCTTAGAAATTATGCCCGTACCAACGATAAGCAGTTCATAAAATATAACGCGATTGATTGCATTAACGACGCACTCCTCCTCATGCATAATAATTATAAATACCACGTTAAAATCATTAAAGAAATGCCGGAAATTCTTGAAATGGAGTGTATTCCGGGCAGGTTGAATCAGTTGTTTGTAAATATTATAAGTAACGCCATCCAATCCATTGAAAAAGAAGGAACGATAACCATAAAAGCAGAGAAGATTCAAAATGACAGCGTGAGATTTGAATTCTCAGATACAGGATGTGGAATTCCGACGGAAATAATGGATAAGATTTTCGATCCTTTCTTCACAACGAAATCAGCAGGAAAAGGAACAGGATTAGGACTTTATATTGTACATGGAATTGTAGAAGAACATAAAGGGACGATTGATGTGAAATCGAGTCAGGAAAAAGGAACGAGCATTGTTTTTACTTTTCCCTTAACTCAGGGAGTCTGAGTAGTGAGCAAAGCCATTTTCGATATCCGACAAAACACTGGCTTTATTGTATGGTTTCATGATATACCTGAAGACCTTTGATTTATCGGTTACAACCTCACTTTCCAGATACCCGCTTAAGATAAAGCAAACAATCTGAGGTTTTAAAACTTTAATTTTCTCAATAAGCTGCATCCCATTAAGTACCGGCATTTTAAAATCGGAAATTACCAGTTTGATATCTTGTTTCTCAATAATATTAATGGCTTCCAGAGGAGAAGGAGTTGTGATGATATGATATTTATCCCGAAAGTTCAGCTCGAATAATTTAAGGTTAATCAACTCATCATCAACATATAAAATACTTTCCATAGGTCTCTGCCCCAAACTTTTTAAACAAGTTATCTGCGGACAAATGTACTATTTTGGATTGGTTTAAAAAAACCGTGATGGAAGTTCCTGATGAAGGAAAAAGGTTTACACTGAGCGCAGTCGAAGTGAGCTTGCCGAAGTGAAAAAGTCCCAAGGATCAAGGTTTACACTCCTCAAAAACTGTTTAATCCTGCCATCTGGGCAAAATCTTCAACAGGAACTTTACCATTCTGCACTTTCCTGTCAAACCGCTTTATGAAATAGGTAAGTGAGCCGTCTTTTGACCATAGTAAACCATGTAATGGAATATCCAAACCAATTACACCCGCTGTTTTGATTTGGATTCCCAACGCTAGCGTCTAAAAGCAATGGGGGCAGAGTTGCATCTCTAGAAGATTAAAACCTGCTTGTTAATCGCATTTCAATACCTGTAAAATCTAATACTTCATAGCATACTCCTGCATTACAGGCTGGGCCTCCGCGTCGCTCTCCGGCAAAAATCTGTAAACTATGATGGTTATTTACCTGATATTTCAAATTGGCTCCTAACCAAATTTTAGAACCTTCAGTAACAATAAATGAATCATCACTATACTCACTTGTTATATTGCAAATAAACTTCGATTTAAAGGCATATCCTAAAACAAATACATGATTCTGATACCTTTCATCTAATCGTTTAAATGTTTGAAATTCGTAGTCGGTTTTAACGGATGAATTTTTGAAAACCTTCCAATCTGTGCTTATTCCTGCCGATACACGTTGTTCCTCAAGCTTAAAGGGATCCTCAGCATAATCAGTAAATATCTTAATATCATGTTTTTCTGATACAGAAAAGTCGTATTGGAGAAAGAATTCCTGAAACACGAATTTCCGCCCAAAATTATTTATTGCCAGGGTATTATTAAACGTTAATGTTGATAGGTTTTGAAAGCTGTAAAAAAGCTCAGCCTGATATCCTGTTTCGTTTAAAGGCTGAAGTACATGTGTACTGCGATTAAGAACTTTATAGGAATGCTCTTTTACTAAAGCCGGAGGTTCATTTATTCCGGAACCGATAAGAAAATTTTTATAGTTTTTGTACTCAGCACTTATACCAAAGTTGTTTTTTGTAAAGTTTAATCCACTATAATAGGCATACGACGACTGTGTGGAAAAATCGCCAAAAGAAAAATCGCTTATATTTTTGGCTAATTCGGTATAATAAGAAAGTGTATGTGAAATATTTCCCGACACGGTACCCATAACGTAAACATTGTCATTTCCATTATTCGAATGTTTCATGGCTGAGACTCCTACTGTCTGTTTCTTCAAACTATATTCAGAATATATAGCGGCAAAAGTGTCTGGCCTCCTGTTTTTGAACTTATTTGTTGGAGGAAAGACATAATTAAGCGGACTACCATAGAGCAACTTTGTATTGAAATTTTTATAATTGTACTTGGCACTTACACCTAATATATCTCGATTAAAATAATGCCGCGACCGATAACTTAAGTCTTCAAGAATTGCCCCCGGTATTTCAAATGAGCGTAATAATAAGCCTCTTCCAATAGTTTCGTAGAAATTTCCGACTTTTAATTCGAACGGCTTTTGTTTATATTGCAATGAGAATTGAGATAGATTCACATAGTTACTTCCCGCAAGAGGGGTATTAAATTGCTCTAAAGTAGCGCTTACTTTTACATACTTGTAATTGTAGTTTGCAACCAATCTGTCATACAATGTCGATATAGAAGTAGAGTCACTTGGTAATCGTCCATATTGATACTCTGCTATATTATTCCCACTAAACTGAGCATACAAGAAATTTGCATGGCATAATAAAAAGATGATAATACCAACTGATTTATAAATAGTTCTCAACTTTTGTTCTCTTTTAATAATTTCTCAATTTCAGTAATTATAATTTCGGAATCGCCAGTAACAAATCCTTCGTGCACCCATACGATTTCTCCCTCCGAATTAACAATTATCAGGGTGGGAAAAGCCATGACGTTTAATTCAGTTTTTAGTTCAGAATTAATATCTATCAAAACAGGATACTGAATTTGTAACGATTTACTCATTGGAGCAACTTTTGATACGCTTCGTGGACCATCGCAATTAATTCCAATTATTTCAACGCCTTTGCTTTTGTACAAATCGTATATTTTGTTAAGTTCAGGAATTGCTTTGTTACATGGATTGCACCATGTTGCCCAAAAATCAATAAGTGTAAGTTTTTCGCCTTTTAATTCGTTATAATTCCGGGTATTGTTTTCAATATCCTTAAATTCGAAATTATTGACTTTTTGTGCTGTCAAACTTGAATATGAGAATATTGCACATGCCATAATTGTTACTATTTTCATGATTGTAAGCAATTTAAGTTGTTTATATAATTCAACATGCAATAATGTATGCATGTTGAATTAAAATTATAGCCGAGATTTTTAAATCTTAAGTAGTATTGCCAAACCTATTCTATTTTGCTAAAAGCTCCATAACTTTAGCTTTTGCGGCTGCAATATCTGATGATGCCGATTGCTTACCTGAAAATGCAATTTTTCCAGCTTTATCAATTACTACAATTCTGTCGAAGGTGGTTTTATAATCGGCAGCTACCCCCGATGCATTTAGCAAAAGAGGAAAAGATACATTAGTTGTAGTTTTAAAAGCTATTACCGAGGCTGTGTTACCATTCCATTGGTCGAGACCTAGTACCATATAATCGGTACTAGATGCAAACGGTGTAACTAACATACTTTCTATACTGGGAGCCACAGCCTTGCACGATGGACAGTTGTTGCCAAAAAAGAAAAGCGTAACCACTTTATTGCTAAAATTGGAAAGGCTTACATCTGCACCTTCTAATGATTTAAGAGTGAAATTGGGTGCGTCATCGGCTGAATTTATCGGATCGTTATTAACCGGATTTATAAGCTCCATAACTTTAGCTTTTGCGGCTGCAATATCTGACGATACCGATTGCTTACCCGAAAATGCAATTTTTCCTGCTTTATCAATTACTACAATTCGGTCGAAGGTAGTTTTATAATCAGCAGCCACCCCCGATGCATTTAGCAAGAGCGGAAACGACACATTGGTTGCGGTTTTAAAAGCTTGCAATGAGGCTGCGTTACCATCCCATTGGTCGAGACCTAACACCATATAATCGGTGCTGGATGCAAACGGCGTAACCAGCATACTTTCCACACTTGGAGCCGCTGCCTTGCATGATGGGCAGTTGTTGCCTAAAAAGAAAACCACAACCACTTTATTGTTAAAACTGGAAAGGCTTATATCTGCACCATCTAACGATTCTAATGTGAATGCTGGAGCAATGGTTCCAATTCCTATCGGTTCAATAACATCTTCATCTTTGGAACATGAAGCAAATGCCAATGCGAAAATTAGTAGGGATGTAATTGCTTTACCTGCTAATAAAAGCGGCCTTAAGGTTTGTTTTTCATTCTGTTTCATATACATAATTTTTAAAGATTTAATTATGAAACAAAAGTAAAGTAGGATAGTTTTTTTTGGAATGGATTGATTTTCTTATAAGATGGACAGATTTGGAATTTTTATACTTTTAATTGGTTTTTCTTGTATTCACTTGGCGATATTCCCGTTTCCTTGGCAAATAGCCGACTAAAATAAAATTGGTCATCATAGCCTATTATGGAAGCAATTTCTTTGACTGATTTATCAGTATACATCAACAGTCTTTTAGCTTCAGTGATAACTCTGTTCTTTATAATTTTCGAAGGCGATTCAACGCCATGTTTTTGGAGTTTTTTTGTTAGGGATGCTGGCGCTATACCTATCATTTCGGCGTAGTTCTCTACCTGCTTAATTTGTTTAAAATGCTTTTCGACCAAATCGCTAAATTTGCGGGCAAAATCAATATTTATATCATCTATTTCTCCAATACTCATCTGTGCACGAAAGAGTCTATTGGAACGAATGAGAAGATTTTTGAGCAGATTCTTCAACATCTCATCTTGTAAAGTGCCCTGGTTTTCCAATTCGGCAATCATTTCCTTAGCGGTATTGGTATAGATGGAAAGTTGCTGTTCTTCCAGTACAAAATGAACCGAAGTGAAATTATTAACAAAAAGCAATCCATTACACGAAACATCACTATCGTGATATTCGATACAATAAAACTCTTTATTAAAGGAAATAGCAAAACCCTCAAATATTGTATTAGAAGGAAAATGTAAATGCTGACCTGGTGTTATAAAAATTGCATTAGGCTTATTTAAGGACAACTTATAATCATCAATGTTCATTTCTCCATTTACCTTCGTACTTATAAGGATTGTAAACCACTTATTCGGAGTTGAATGTGTGGTATCCTTTCTGAAATCGGAAATGGATTGAACCGAAAAGAATGCTTTTGTTTTTGTGTGGAAATATTGGGACATCATTTTTTTATATTGGGTAACTATTGTAACTATCTCATAAAATCATTCCTATATAGCTAAAACGATAATTAATGCCTGCCAAAAATTTGGAATACTTTTTCTTTTATCATTGATCAGTAATCATATTATTTTAATGGGGTGGCCGTTCAACTGGATTCCCATTTCGCAGAGTTGCATCGTTACATCAGTATTATATATCTGTGTTTTAACATCATAGAACAATGAAGGATCCCATTCATCTTTAACGTTTTTACGATAGGTACACCACTATGACGATAAAAGACCGTGCCATCGTAATCACGAACTCCGAGTGTCAGGGTGATCATTCGGGTATCGCTTGGAAATATTGGTAGTAATAGTTGTCCCATGACCGCCAAGGTAAGGATTATTACTTTACGGCAATTGTTCTGTTAAATATTGATTATCAGGCATAGGTCTTGGATGTCTGAAATTGAAAAATCAAAATCATTGTTGTATTCTAATTCAACACAAATTTAAAAATTTTGTAACTATTCAGCAATACTATAAAATTGGGCAGTTATTAACAATTCGGCGCAAGTTTTTTTCTGATTTTCTGAAAAATCGCCACTTTACTAACACCTGTTGATTACAAATTAACAACATTCGTTTTCTAAATGCTTGAAATTCATTAACGTTAGCTTCTTTTACATAAAAAATCAAGAACTTGACGACTGACCAAAAAAGGATTGCAGAGCTTGAAAAAGAAAATAGTTTTTTAAAGGCCGAAGTGGCCTCACTTAAAATGCTTGTGCAACAATTGATTCATGAGATAGAGCGATTAAAACATCCTAAAAATAGCCGTAATAGTTCTGTGCCTCCTTCCAAGGACGAAAACAGACCCACAAAAACCAAAAGCTTGCGAACTTCCGATGGCAAATCTCCGGGCGGACAGGCAGGTCATGAAGGCAATACCCTTAAGATGGTTGAAAATCCTGACCATATTGTCGAACATAAACCAACATTCTGCAATCATTGTGGCAAAGACCTTTCCAGTGCAAAAACAGAATTACTGAAGTGTCGCCAGGTTGTTGACATACCTCCAATAGTGCCTCAATATACTGAGCACAGGGTATTTAAAACTATTTGTACCTGTGGCCACCAAACCGAATCTTCATTTCCTGAAGGAATAAAGGCACCCATCAGCTATGGCTCCAATATTGAAGCAGTCATTGCCTATATGCACACGCGCCAATATATTCCGTTCGAAAGAATGAGCGAATATTTTAGTGATGTTTGCAACCTGCCCATTAGTCAGGGAGCTATTTGCGATATACTTGATCGTTTTGCCCAAAAGGTAGCCCTTTAAGTCCTTTGTTATCTAACATCATGCTAAATGAATTAGATAAGTTCTTAGAAAAACAAGGAGTTCGTTTTGTCCGCTATGCCGACGATTTTAGTATTTACTTTAAAACGAAAGCAAGTGCAAAACAAATGGGAAACAAAGTGTACATATTCTTGAGGGATAAACTTAAACTCCCTATCAATAAAGAGAAAAGTAAAATTTGCAGACCCATCGACCATGTTATCTTAGGATTTGGTTTTGTGCCAACATATAAAAAGGGAGATAAAGGGAAGTATCAATTGGTAGTGTCGAAGAAAAACTGGAAGAAGTTTAAAATGAAAATCAAACTACTTACAAGAAAAACCACTCCAATGAGTTTCGATGAACGGGTGATGAAACTTAACCAATCCATTCGTGGGTGGGTTAATAATTTCCGCATTGCCAATATCTATAATAAACTCTTAGAATTGGATGGTTGGCTTAGAAACAGACTTCGTTACTGCATATGGCATCATTGGAAGAAACCTGAACGTAAAAGGAAAAACCTGATACGTCTTGGAGTAAACCATACCGATGCTTATAGATGGAGTAGAAGCAGGAAAGGAGGATGGGCAATTGCTCAAAGTCCAATCCTCAACACTACCATTACAGTGGAACGACTTAAAAGACGTGGCTTAATATCTTGCTTGGAGCTATACCTTAAAATTTCCCCACAACATAATGAACCGCTGTATACGAGACCCGCACTGCAGTGGTGTGAGAGGCTCTCCCCGTCAGAATATCTGGCGGGGCAGTCTACTCGATTGGGTGTATGTGCCTTTTATTTAAATGCTTAGTCTCAATTGTTTACCGAATCCTTCCCTAACTATCCTCATGAGTGTCGATAACCGGATATCAGAAGCATTATTTTCAATTCGGGAAATGTATGTCTTTGTAGTCCCACATTTCTTTGCTAATTCTTCTTGAGTCAAGCCATTTTCCTTCCTGAGCTCTTGAATCATTACTCCAAGTCTGAATGCCTCAAAACCCTCTTCGAATTTTTCTCGCTCAGGTGTCCCACTTTTACCATATTGTTGATCAAGATGGTCATCGAAGGATGTTAAATTCTTATTTACTTTATTTTTCATCATAGTATTGCTTTTTTAAATTTTCTGCTTTGTCAATTTCCTTCTTTGGAGTTTTCCTTGTTTTCTTTTGGAATCCATTTATAAGGATTATCAATTGCCCCTTGTCAAGGAAGCTAAATACCCTATAAATATTACTACCATACTCTACCCTAATCTCAAAAAGGCCGGTGGAACTTTCAATATATTTGAAGTATTTTACAGGAACTCTATCTACCCTTGTTAATAATTTTAGCGTCCAGTTGAATTTCTTTTTTACTTCCGGGTCAAGTGTATTGAAGAAATCCAAATAGTAATTCTTATAGTAGAAGATATTCCTGATGTTTTTTTCTTCCATATCGCAAAGTTAGCTAATCAGGTAACATATTCCAAATTTTTTATTAATGGTTTTGTTTGGTTGTCTTCTACTGGCATTACACCCAACGGCAGTCTGTCTAATAACCGCTCTTTATCGTATGTATTGGTTTGTTCTAAGCTGTTCTAAGTGGCCAATGAAATTCTCTCCATGATATTGGTGTCCGGAAAATAGTGGTCTGAAAACTTCGGATTATAAATCCATAGAGGGCTTTCCCACCGAAAAACAAGTAAATAAGTATC
>Ga0335397_10007431_pt1 | contig 13966 bp, 15 predicted proteins | sample MAT04_FD_205740 | JGI IMG/M metagenome (GOLD analysis project Ga0335397, IMG submission 205740) | Freshwater microbial communities from Lake Fryxell liftoff mats and glacier meltwater in Antarctica - MAT-04 (spades assembly) (version 2) ...
CGCCGCTGAACACCTACGGCTTCGGCGGGCTCTCGCTGGTGGGCTGGGCGCTGGTGCGCTTTGGCCGCAGCCCGACATGAACGAGCGCGACATGAACGAGCTGACCCTTCGCCCGATCGGCGTGGTGCGTAGCCCCTTCAAGGAGCTGGCCGAGACCCCGCGCCAGCCGCGTGCGGCGGAAGGAGTGCGGGGCACCATCGAGCTCACCCGCGGCATGAACCTCGAAGACGCGGTCGAGGATCTGAGCGGCTGGGACTACGTCTGGGTGATCTTCTGGTTTCACGCGGCGGACGGCTGGAAGCCCAAGGTGTTGCCGCCGCGCAGCGAGCGAAAGCGCGGCGTGCTCTCGACCCGCGCGCCCAAGCGGCCCAACCCGCTGGGGCTCTCGGTCGTGCGTTTGATCGGCGTCGAAGGGCTCACGATCACGGTCGAGGATCTGGATCTGATCGACGGAACACCGGTGCTCGACATCAAGCCCTACGTGCCCTGGACCGACGCCATCCCCGACGCCAAGACCGGCTGGCTAGAGCCGCCCGAGGGCGCGCGGCCTGGCGGCGCACGGCCCGCCGATCCGAGGCCGACGTGGCACGTGGTGCTCGATGCCCGCGCCCACGAGCAGCTGGCGTTCTTGCGCGAGCGAGGGATCGACATAAAAGAGCGTCTGCGAGCCGCGCTCGCGCTGGGTCCTCAGCCCCACGCGTACCGCCGCATCAAGCGCGATCAGAACGGCATGCGCATCGCGGTGAAGGAGTGGTACGCGCGCTTCACTTCAGAGGGCGACACCATCACGGTCACCTCGATCGAGAGCGGGATGCTCCCCGAGAACGTGCTCGGCGCACCCGATCACCTCGCGTTCGTCACCCGCTTCGGTTGAGCGGTCGGATCGAGGGTCCGCTTGCAACCCGGCTTGAATTGGTAGGTACCGCGGACGGTCACGGGCGGGGCGAAACACGATGGCGTCTGGCCGCCCACAACGATCGTCAGCGTCGTTCAGGTAATCGAGACGAGCAGTCGTCCGGTGCACGCGATCACGAACGGGGCAGCGGTGTTCGCCAAGTTCGTCGGCAACCCGGAGGGGCCGCACGTGCTCGCCGCCGAGGTGCTGGGGATCGAGTGCGCCAAGCTCCTGGGGATCCCCACGTTTTCGACCACTGCATCGCCGACTTCGCCGCAGCGGAGGTAGCGAAAGTCGAGCTGAAGACGGTGGAGGAGACCGCCAGCCTTCCAGCACAGGCGGGTGCCGCCTTCGTCACCCGTCTGCATGACGGCGACCCCTGGGATGGTCGTGAAGAGGCGCTCCGTCAGATCACCAACCCCGAGGACGTCGCGGGTCTCGTCGTACTCGACACGTGGATCCGCAATCGCGACCGATGCTCCCCGGGAGAAACGGTGAAGAACGTCCCTCGCTCGTCCCCGTCGTTGAAGGCCCCTCCGCCCGCGGGAAACGCACCCTCGTCATGTGTCGAGTGGTACCAGTAGAGGCGGCCCACGCGGCACACCAAGACAGACGGCTTCGTCTTCATTTACCAACTCCGTGTTGGGTTCCCGTCATGGCCAGTACGCGCTCTCGATGGTGAGGGTCACCTGCCTCACGCTCTCCGAGTCCGCATTGTCCACAGTCCGGTGGCTCTCGCTCGCTCGGTATCTGTAGATGCCAGTGACGGAACCGTCGAGTCGCTGGTTCGTCTCGAAGTCGCTGATGTTCAGCGGGTCGTAGCTCTCGACCTCGATGTTCGCGATCACGCTGAACGGGACGAGGTCGTCGATCTCCACGCCTGGCACCAGCGTGCCGTAGGTCCTCGAGATGTCGAAGGGCCAGGTCGCGCCGGTCGCGGCGTTGTAGCCTTCCCACGCATCGCAATGCCCGTTCCTGGGATCGCCTTCCCCTGAGGTCTCGACCGAAGCAGACCTGCGTGGGCGCGCACTTCGGCAGTGGCCTGATCGAGCAGCTCGGCGCGGCCAGCGAGCCAGAGCACGCGCCCGCCTCGTCGTGCCATCCGCTCGAGCATCCACCACACGGCGGTCTTGGTCTTTCCACCGCCGGTGGGGAGAGCGAGGATGCCGCCCTGGCCCGGGGTGAGGCGGTCGAGCGCCCGTACCGCTTCGAGCTGGTAGTCGTAGGGGGTGCGGGGCAGTGCACCATCGGTGGCGATGCGCTCGAGCACATTGGCGGACACTGGGCTCGCCGCGCTGGGGGCTTGGGCCGCAGCCCAGTCCAGAATCGCCGCGACGGTCTGCCGGACCTTGTCGCCCTTGATGTCCTCGATGCACTGGCACCAATCGTCGGATCAAGCGCTCAGCGTCGTTGCCGTACGCCTCGGCGATGCGATCCGAGAGCTGCGCCTTCGTTCCACCGCGCGCGAGATCGAGGTCGCTGGCGAGGTCTCGCAGCTCTGTAGCGCCGCGGACCATCAGGAGGGATCGAATGACCGCCTGGTCCTTCATCGCTCGCCCACTTTTCCCGCACGCTGGTGCATCGCCTCCGCCCGTTCGCGCATCGAGACCCGCCTCGACACCCGAGGACTCTCGCAAGCGCGGCGCAGGTAAGTCAACGATCGATTGCTGTTCTGCTCGGAGCGGACGCAGGGGTGACAACACACCCCGACCTGCAACTCACCAGCTACGTTGCGGCCGTGCGGAGGTCACGACGTCGGTCGGCCGGGCACCGGCGGGTCGCGGATCAGAAGATCTCGAGCGCCGCACGGATCGTCAGCGCGATCAACACGAGCGACGACAGGAAGAAGAGCGCGAAGCGGATCTGGATCTTGTTGATGCTCGCCTGCAGAAGGCTGTGCACCACCCGCATGCCCACATAGGTCCAGGCCAGCACTTGATCGATCCGGTCGTAGTTCGCGAGCGCCAGCGCGATGGCCACCGCGTAGAAGAGCGTGGGCTGCTCCATCAGGTGGTTGTAGTTGTCGGCCTTCCAGCGGACGTTGGCCGGCAGCTCGGCCATCTGCTCGCCGCGGGGGCGCTGGGGATCGAGCTCCATCTTCGAGCCCAAGATCGCGGGAATGCGGGTGACGTACATCCAGGTCCACATCACCATCGACCAGGCGACCAGCGCCACCACGGGCTGCAGCATCTCGTGAGCGGACGGCATCAGAGGGTCCACCCGCCGTCGATCACCACGCACTCGCCGGTCATGAAGCGGCTCTGATCGCTCGCGAGCAAGAGCGCGAGACCCGCGATGTCCTGGGGTTTCGCAAACTCTTTGAGGGCCATCTTGTCCTTCACCATCTTGCTGATCTCCTCGTTCATGGTGAGCGCGGCGGCGAACTTGGTCTCGACCAGCCCGGGCGCGATGGCGTTCACTCGGATGTTCTCCGAGCCGTGCTCCATCGCGAGCGTCTTGGTCATCGAGATGACGGCAGCTTTGGTCATCGCGTAGACGCCTTGGAGGGGCATCGCCATCTGTCCTGCGACGGAGGCGAGATTCACGATCGCGCCCGGCGCGTTGCGGGACTGCAGGTGCCGAATGAGCGCGCGGCTGGTGTAGAAATAGCCCTTCACGTTCACGTCGAAGGTCTTGTCCCACGCGCCTTGGTCGACGTGCTGCATCGGGCCGAAGTAGGGGTTGGTCGCGGCGTTGTTCACCAGCACGTCCACCTTGCCGAAGTGGGCGATGGACTTCTCGAAGAGCTGCTCTATCTGCTCGAGGTGGCCGGTGTTGCAGGCGATCGCATGGGCCTCGCCGCCGCTCCCGCGGATGGATGCTGCGACGGCCTCGAGCCCCTCGATCTTGCGCGAGGCCAGAACGACTTTGGCGCCGGCGCCAGCGTAGACGCGGGCGATGGCTTCGCCTATCCCCCGGCTGCTACCGGTGACGATCGCGACCTTTTCGTGCAGGTGAATGAAGGGCTGGGTCATGGGCGGCGGAGGGTAGCGCAACTCGGCCGATGCTCGTGGTGTGAGTGGTCATCCAAAGCTGACCCCGAGGGCGCGAGCGGTCGCGACGAGGGACGAATCGGGGTGGACCCGCTTGGGCTCGGCGATGGCCTCCTTGATGGAACAGGCGACGATTTCGCCGCTGCGGAGCGCGACCATCTGGCCCCACGCGCCGCCCGCCGCGAGCTCGGCCGCTGCATGACCGAAGCGGGTACCCAAGATCCGATCGAAGCTCGACGGTGCGCCGCCGCGCTGCAGGTGACCGAGCACCGTGGTCCGGATCTCGGCGCTGGTGAGCTGACAGAGCAGCTCTTCGACCCGATGGGCGGCGCCCATCAAGCGCGGCATCCGGCCCAGCTTGATCTCGCCCACGCTGACTTCGCCTCCCGCCGGGCGCGCGCCCTCGGACACCACGACCAGCGCGTGGCACTGACCGCCTCGGGTGCGCTCGGCCAGCATCTCGACGAGCGGCTCGAGGCGGTAGGGAATCTCCGGCAGCAAGATCGCGTCGGCGCCTCCAGCGACGCCCGCGTGCAGAGCGATCCACCCGGCGTCGCGGCCCATCACCTCGACCAGCATCACCCGATCGTGGCTCTCGGCAGTGTCGCGGAGTCGATCGAGTGCCTCGGTCGCGATGCCGACCGCGGTGTCGAACCCGAACGTCTGATCGGTGCAGCCCAGATCGTTGTCGATCGTCTTGGGCACCCCGACCGCCTTCAGCCCCGCCTCGAGCAGACGCTGGGCTATCTTCATCGAGCCGTCGCCCCCGATCGAAATCACCCCTTCGAGGCCCAGCTTCTCGGCGTTCGCGATCACGGTGGCCGACACATCGGTCTCTCGCTCGACGCCACCCTCACTCACCACGTAGCGGAACGGATCACACTTGTTGCTGGTCCCGAGGATCGTCCCACCACGCGCCAAGATCCCTCGCACGTCGCCCGAGGTGAGCCAGCGGTTGCCGCGGGGCTTGCGGTACTCGAGATCGATGAGCCCCGAGTGCGCGTCCTCGATCCCCAGCACCTCGCAGTCGTGGTGCTCGGTGAGGTGGATGACGGCCGCGCGGATCACCGCGTTCAGGCCGGGGCAGTCGCCGCCTCCGGTGAGGATCCCGATGCGCTTCTTCATGCGCGCCATGCTCGCCGAATTGCACCAGTGCGCAAGGCGCTCATGAGCTCACGAGCCATCCCGCGTAGAGATCGAGGAAGGTCGCGAGGTTGGTGACCGAACTGGCGCGGTAGCGCGCGAGGCGCGGGCGACCGTTGGACAGGAACCGCTTGCCCTCGAGGTGACGGCGCTGGGTTATCCGGTAGCCCACAGGCGTCAGGACCAAGATCCGCGCGGGCGGCAACGCACCGAGGAGCTGCCGCGCGGCGCGCGCCACGATGCTGGTGGAGCGCTTGCGGTAGACCAGCCGAAGCTCGGGGAAGGCGGTGCCGTCCGGTGCCTTCACATCGCCGTCGAGCTCGAACGCCAACTCCACAAGGTGCGCCTCGGTCTGCACCTGTTGCGCGCGGTCCTCATCGAAGAATCTGATCGCAAAGGCGTTGCTCTGTCGTGGTGAACGGCACGGCCGCATCCTTCGGGCCCTGGCGAAGCGACGCAACGTGTCGTCGCGATTCGTTCAAAGGCGACGAGGCCGACGACGGATCTACGGCAACGCGTCGAGCAGCGCCTGGATCTCTTCGAGGTCCGAGCTCTCGGGATCGAGCTCGCGGGCGCGGCTGAGGTGCTGACGCGCGCCGCGGGCGTCGTGGGCCTCGATGGCTTCGCGGGCCCGATCGAGCTCGTCCTTGGCGAGATCCTCGCGCTCGGCGCGGGTGAGTTCGGGCGGGGTGTCGGGCGCATCGGGCGCATCGATCGGCGCATCGACGCCCGCGTCGAGCGGGGGCGCGTCCGAGGAGGTCGGCACGCGGGTAGGCGCGCCCGCATCGAGCGCCGCTCCGGCATCCGCGTCCGCCGCGTCGAGGTCGATGGCGCCGCCGCCCTGCGCCGTGACGCCGAGCACGATGGCCACACCCACCGCCGCGAGCAGGAAGAACCCGAGCAGCGCGCCGAGCGGTCCGGCGCCACTGCCGCCACCCTGGGTCACCATGCTGACCGAGCCGCTCGCGCGGATGGTCTGGGTGGTCGAATCGACGACGCCGGCGGCGACGTAGGCGGCGAGCAGCCGATCGGCGAGCTCGGTGGCCGAGCCGAAACGGTTCGCTGGATCCTTGTCCATCGCCTGGGCCAAGAGCGCATCGACGCTGGCTGGGATCTTCGGTCCGGTGGCGACCTCGCTCGGCGGCGGCGGCTCTTCGTGGATCACCTGGTGGGCCACCGCGATGGCGTCATCGCCGGGGAACGCGCGGGTCCCGCTGGCCAGCTCGTAGAGCACCAGGGCGAACGAGAAGAGATCGCTCCGCGGCGAGTACTTGCCCGACGACAGGGTCTCGGGCGCCGCATAGCAGGGCGTCCCGAGGAACTGACCCTCTTTGGTGAGCGCCGCGTCGGGGACCCGGGCCACGCCGAAGTCGGCGAGCTTGGCGTGGCCATCGTCGCCCATGAGCACGTTGTCGGGCTTGATGTCGCGGTGGATGATCCCCGCGGCGTGGGCGACGTCGATGCCCGACGCGAGGTCGCGCGCGATCTCGCAGAGCCGCGCCGGCATCAGCGCGCCGTTGTCCCTCAGCTCTTGTTTGAGTGAGGCGCCGCGGATGTACTCGAGCACCAGATAGGGCCCGAACGCCTCGTCCTCGCCGACGTCGTAGACCTGCACGATCGAGGCGTGCGAGAGGCGGGCCGCGGCGCGCGCTTCGTTCTTGAATCGGTCGAGGAAGCGCTGCTTCTTCTCGGGCTCGAGATCGAGATCCTTCACCGTCTTGATCGCCACGCCGCGATCGAGCGAAGGGTCGCGCCCGAGGTACACCAGTCCCATCGCGCCCTGACCCAGCAGGCGCTCGATGACGTAGCGGCCGATGCGTTGGGGTGTGGGCAAGGACTACAGGCGGTGAAGCTTCACGGTGTTGGTCGCCGTCGAGAGCGGCCAGCCGATGACCAGCGCGAACTCGTCACCCTTGGTGCAGAGCTTCTCTCGGATGAGCAGCGCGGTGGCGATGTGGACGGTCTTCTCCAGATCCTCGGGCGGGATCTCGACCCGAGGGATCACACCCCACTCGAGCGCGAGGCGCTGCGCCACTTCGGCGCGCGCGGTGATGGCGACGATCGGCGCGCGAGGGCGGTTCTCCGAGAGCACCCGCGCCGTGTGTCCGTCACGGGTGAAGGTCACCAGCGCCTTGAGCGGCAGAAGAAACGTCATCCGGGCGGCCGCGCGCGCAGCCGCGTCAGCGAAGCCCCACTCTTGCGCGATCGCCGGCAGCGCCGCCGGACCCGAGGCGGTGCGAAGCATCTCGCGCTCCACCTCGCGCACGATGGCGTCCATCATCGAGACCGACTCGATGGGGTAGCGGCCCGAGGCCGTCTCACCCGACAGCATCACCGCGTCGGTGCCATCGAGGACTGCGTTCGCGACGTCGGCCGCCTCGGCGCGCGTGGGGCGCGGGTTGCGGATCATCGAGTCGAGCATCTGGGTCGCGGTGATCACCAGCTTCCCGCGCGCGTTCACCTCGCGAATGATCCGCTTCTGCATCAGGGGCACGAACTCGCTGCCCACCTCCACGCCGAGATCGCCGCGGGCCACCATCGCGCCTTCGGACGCGTCCAGGATCTCGGCGAGGTTCTCCATCGCCTCCGGCTTCTCGATCTTGGCGATGATCGGGGTGCCTCGGGCGATGCGCTTGGCCTCGAGCACGTCCTCGGCGCGGCGCACGAAGGAGAGCGCGAGGTAGTCGACCTTCAGCTCCTCGACGGCGAACGCGAGATCCTCACGGTCCTTCGGGGTGAGCGCCGGCGTCGAGAGCGCCGCGCCCGGGACGTTGAGCCCCTTGCGGTCGGAGAGCTCGCCGCCCACCTCGACCTCGGTGATCACATCCGTGTCGGTGCACTCGACCACCCGCAGCTTGAGCAGGCCATCATCCAAGAGGATGTGGGTGCCCGGGGTGAGGTCGCGCGGCAGGGGCTCGTAGGTCTGCGAGACCCGATGGACATCGCCGAGCACCTTCTGGTTGGTCAGCGTGAAGCGCTGTCCCACCACGAGCTCGATCTTGCCGCCGCCCGCAGGATCGGGGCCGAAGCGGCCGACGCGCATCTTGGGGCCGCAGAGATCCGCGAGGATGGCCAGAGGTCGACCCGCGCGCGCGCCAGCTTCGCGCACCAGCTTCGCGGCCGCGCGGTGGGCCTCGTGATCGCCGTGGGAGAAATTGAGCCGAGCACAGTCCATCCCGGCGGCGACCAGGCGGTCGATCATCTCGACGTTGGTGACCGCGGGGCCGAGGGTACAGACGATCTTGGCGCGCCTCATGGGACGGACCTTCTAACACGGGGCGCTTCTAGGCCGCTGGGCCTTTCGTCTTGGTCGCTTCGGGGCCGCTGAGCCTTCTCGTCTGCATGGATTCGAAGCAAGGATTCGATTCTCCTTCTGACACTCACGACGACGCGCCACGCGGCGACCGCGCCCGCTGCCCTCACACGCCTCCGCACCCCCGCGCGAGCAGGATCCCGTTGCAGATCACCTCCGCGCTGAGCGATGCTGCGCCCCCTATGGCCGAACCGCTGATCATCGCCACTCCCTTTGCCGAGCTCGGTGAGCTCTCCGAGCACTTCGCCCAGCGCGTGGACGAGGGGCGCCTGATGCTCCCCTACCCGACCGGGGTGGATGAAGGTCAGTGGGTGCAGTTCCAGGTGCTCTACGCCGACAACTCGGTGGCCATGGAGGGCACGGGCAAGGTCAGCGGCGCGTACGACAACGGCGAGGAGCACCCTGCGGAGTACCGCTTCGACATCGTGCTGGAGGAGCTCTCCTTCGATGGCACCAGCGAGGTCGTGTTCGAGCGGATCGTGGTCGCGCGCGACTCGATGGCCTCGGCCGACCCCGGCACGGGTGAAGTCTCGATAGCGGAGCTCGAAGCGGCCGAGGCGCCCGTCGAGGTCGCCGACGAATTCGTGGGGGAGATCCCCGAGCCCATCGCCGACGTCGCCAGCGACGAAGCGATGTTCGAAGACGCCGAGCCCGGTGCGCTCCATGCGGCCGCGCCCGAAGCGGCCGCACTCCAAGCAGCAGAGCCCGCGGACGTCGGGTACGAAGAGGCCGAGGCGCCTCACGAGCCCGCCTACGCGCCGGCCCACGTGGCAGCCTACATGGCGAGCGAGGAGCCCGCCGAAGAGGTCGCCGAGGAGGTCTACGAAGAAGCCTACGCCTATGAGGAGGCCGCTCCGCTCGCGCCCGCGCGGGCTCCCGCCGCGCCGCGCGCGAACCCCGGCGGCGCCCAGCCTCCGCCCGGCACGCTCCCCTCGCCTCACTCGTTCGAGGGCGGCGTGCTCACCCGGCCGGCGCTCCCGGCGGCGTGGGAGCCCACCCCTGCCGTGCGGCCCGATCCCGCCGCCAGCAGCGGCTTCTTCGACTATGCGCCCGCCAACCAGGGCCGAGGTGGTCTCCCGAAGCCGAGCGCGGCGCCGCGTCCCGAGCTGCCCGACGAAGCCCGCGTGGGCCACGCACCCGCACCCACCGCCTGACCGACCCGCTCGCACGAGCAGCGTCCCGCTAGTCGACGGCCACGGTGGGCGCGTCGTCTTCGACCTTGCCGTACACGCCTTCCCAGCGCGCGATCACCACCGAGGCGAGCGCGTTGCCGGTGACGTTCACCGCGGTGCGGGCCATGTCCATGATCTCGTCGACCGCGAGCAGCATCGCGACGCCGGCCTCACCCGGCAGACCGAAGCTGGCGCAGGTCCCCGCAATGATCACCAGCGTGGCGCGCGGTACGCCTGCCACACCTTTGCTGGTGAGCATGAACGCGAAGATCATGATGATCTGCTCACCGAAGGTCTGCTCGATGCCCGCGGCCTGCGCGATGGTGACCGACGCCAGCACCAGATAGAGCGTCGAGCCGTCGAGGTTGAAGGAGTAGCCCGCAGGGATGACGAAGCTCGCGACCCGGCGGGGTACCCCGAACTTCACGATGTCCTCGAGCAGCCGAGGCAGCGCGGCCTCGCTCGAGGCCGTGGTGAACGCGGTGATCAGCGGCACCCGGATCGCGCGGAAGAACGCGAAGATCTTGATGCCGGTCACCAGCATGATCGGGATGAAGACCAGGCAGACCAGCAGGGCGAGCGCCAAGTAGAGCGAGCCGACGACCCGGGCATAGCGGCTGACGAGATAGAACACCGCGTCCCAGCCTCGGATCATCACGCCGTCGACCTCGTGGCCCGAGGCCATGTGGCTGACGTTGTAGGCCATTGCGCCGAAGACCCCGAGCGGGGTGAGCCGCATCACCATGTCCGTGTACTTGAACATCACCTGCGCGACGGACTCGCAGAGCTCGAGGATCGGCTTGCCGCGCTCGCCCATGCGGGTGACAGAGATCCCGAAGAGCACCGCAAACACCACGATGGGCAACAGATCACCCTCGGCCCAGTGATGCGCGAGGTTGCTGGGAAACAGATGCAGCGCGATGTCCCAGCCGCTCTGGGGCTCGCGGACGGCCACCGTGCTGGTCGAGGTGAGATCCATCGGCATCCCGTCGCCGGGGCGCACGTAGTTCGCGATTCCCAGGCCGATGAAGAGCGCGATGGTGGTGACCACCTCGAAGTAGATCAGCGCCTTGGCGCCCATGCGCCCGACGGCCTTCAGATCCCCAGTCTGGGCGATGCCCACCACGATGGTGGAGAAGATCAGGGGCACGATCAGCCCTTTGATCAGCGCGATGAACGCGCGGCTCAAGAAGCGAAAGAGCTGGTAGGCCTGGGGGTGACTGTCTTGGGGGAAGAAGCCACCGAGCACCACGCCGAGGACCAGCGCGAGCGCGATGACCAGGGTCCCCGAGAGGTACCAGGGTCGCGGAGCAGCGGGCGCGGGAGGGGCCTTTATCGTCACCCGCAGGGGTCTAACACGGCTCCGTGCCCTCCGAGGCCGTTGACAGCGGACCTTGCCCTCTTGGATAAGGGTGGCCCATGCGATTGACCGTCCTCGTCCTCCTCGCGCTGAGCCTCACCACCCTGCCGGCCTGCGACCTGACCCGCTTCACCGCGAACTCCAGCGCCGCGCTCTTCACCCGTGGCAGCACCGCGGTCGAAGGACACTGGGACACCGAGCTGGTCGGCTCGGGCCTGCCCGGCTCGATCATGACGCTCGAGGGTGTCTACAGCGTGGTGCCCGACAACGAGCCGCTCGGCATCAGCCTGGCGCGCGCCTATTCGTCGTATGCGTTCGGCTGGATCGAGGAAGGCGCGGAGATCGCCGATTCCGAAGGTGACATCGACACGGCCGACGCCCTGAACGGCCGCGCTCGGCTGCTCTACGAGCGGGCCCGCAACATCGGCCTTCATCACCTGCGCGCCCGCGATGCAGGGATCGACGACGCGATCCACGGGGGCGTGCCCGAGGTCACCGCGTTCCTCGACACCCACTACACCAGCCAGGACGCCGCCGCGTTGCTCTTCTGGACCGGCTACGCGTGGGCCTCGGCCATCAACGTCGCCCGCACCGATCCTTCGATGATCCTGAACCTGCCGATGGCGCGCGCGTTCGTCGATCGCGCAGTGGCGCTGGATCCCACCTACTTCCACTACGCCGGCCTGGTCTTCCAGGGCGTCATCGACTGCACCTTCGCCGAAGCGATGGGCGGCCACCCGGAGCGGGGCCGTGAGGCGTTCGAGCGCGCGCTCGAAGGGACGAATCGTCACTTCTTCACGGTGCAGCTCAACTACGCCCGCGCCTACGCGGTCAACACCGGCAACCGCGCGCTCTTCATCTCGCTCTTGCGTGAGGTCATCGACGGCGGCGATCCCGACGAGACCGTGCGCCTGGCCAACCGGCTGGCCCGCCGTCGCGCGATCCGCCTCTTGGCCCGGGTCGACGAGCTCTTCAGCGGCATGTGATCGCCGCTCGACGCATGGCCGTCGTCCCATGGATCGCGTTCGCGCTGATCTCGTTTGCGCTGAGCGCATGCGGGAGCCAGAGCACGTCGATGGACATGCTGACGGGCGTGGTGACGCGAGACGAGATCGAGACCAGGGAGCCCGCGTGGCGCGATGAGCTCGCGGCCGCTTCAATCGACGATGCTTCGGCGCGGGCGCTGAACGAGGTGCCCCCGGGCGCCGAGGTGGTGGTCTTCCTCGGCACGTGGTGCGGCGACAGTCGAAGGGTGCTCTCGCGTCTCTTGGTCGCGCTGGAGCGCGCGCCGACCGCGCCATTCTCGGTGCGGATGGTCGCGGTCGATCGCAGCAAGCACGATCCCGATGGGCTGACCGACGGGCAGGACATCCGCTACGTGCCGACCATCATCGTGCGCCGCGATGGCGCCGAGGTGGGGCGCATCGTCGAGAGCGCCCCGCACGGGGTCGAGGTGGATCTCTTGGCGCTGCTCCGCGGTGAAGCGAGCGGCGTCCTCTCGCTGCGCACCGATCTCTAGATCTCTGCCATGGCCTCGAATCCCACACCGCCTGGTCAGAAGCGCAGCCTGCGTACCGGTCGCCTCGGTCGCCTCGCGGGCATGGCCAGCGCCGGTGCAGGGCTCTTGCGCGGCACCTTCTCCTCCGATCCCATCGCGCCGCTGGAGCGCGCGGCCGACACGCTGGCGGAGCTTCGCGGACTGGCGACGAAAGCCGGGCAGATGGCGGGGATCTGGTCGGCGATGCTGCCGCCGAAAGATCGCGCGCGCGCCGAGCCCATCCTCGCCCGCCTGCGCGCCGCCACCAGCACGTCCGATCCCGCAGCCATCCGGGCGCTCCTCGAGGCCGATCTGGGTCAGCCGATCGAGACGCTCTTCGCCTCCTTCGACAGCGCGCCCTTCGCGAGCGCGTCGCTGGGCCAAGTCCACCGCGCGGTGATGCATGAGGCAGATGATGGAGGGCTCACCGTCGCGGTGAAGGTGCAGCACCCGGGGATCGACGAGGCGCTGCGCGCCGATCTCGACAACGCCGCGCGATTCGGCGGCGTCGCCGCGCTGCTCGCCGTCCCCACCGCGAACGACATGGTCGACGAGGTGCGAGCGCGTCTGGAAGAAGAGCTCGACTACGAAGCCGAGGCCCGCTGGCAGGAGCGCTTCGCCGAGCTGGTGAAGGATGATGTCGAGCTCTCGGTGCCCCGGGTGGTGAAGAGCCACTCGAGCAAGCGGGTGCTCACGACCGAGCTCGTCACAGGGCTCACCGTCGCCGAGGCTGCGCGCCGTCCGCATGCGGCAGCCCAGGCGCGCGCCATCCGCCGGTTCATGCGGACGATCTGGGTGGAGCAGGGACTGTTGTTCGCCGATCCCCACGCGGGCAATTGGATCTTCGGCGAAGACGGCGGGGTCACGGTGCTCGACTTCGGGAGCGTGCTCCGCTTCGATGCGCCCCAGCGCCGGTTGGTAGGCGAAGCGCTCGACGCGATCGCGCGCAGCGACGAGGCCTCCGCGCGAGCCGCGGTGCGCAAGCTCCTCGATGTGAAGCAGAGCGCCGCGAGGGAGCCCACGGTCGACATGCTGGTGCGCGCGCTGACGCCGCTGGCCACCGACGCGCGGGTGCTTCCCGAGCAGCTCTCCGAGCTCGCCCGCATCGGCATGGAGGCGAAGAAGAAGATGCTCGGCAGCCGTCTTGGGTTCCCGGTGTGGATGCCGCTCACGTTGCGGGCGCTGATCGGCAGCATGGCGCTGCTGATCGAGCTCGAAGCGAACGGATAGCCGAGGCGCGCTGGCGGGCGGTAGGCTCCATCGAACTATCGAGGACCGTCCCTATCTCCAGAAAAACCTATTATTTACTGTGCTAGGGCTCTATCGAACTATCGAGGACCGTCCCCTTTTAGGGCGCGCAGGTGGCGCCCGTGGGCGTCGACGTGATGTCGTAGCTGGACGCGCCAGCACCATCGGTGCCGGTGATGCGATGGATGGCACCGCCCGTGATCGCGGGTGCGCATGCGCCGCTCCAGCGACTCGCTGTCTCTGCCGTGTCCTGTCGGCTGCCGCGGCCGCCGGTGCCCCAGCACACGAAGTCCATGATGCTCGCG
>Ga0335397_10007432_pt1 | contig 13965 bp, 8 predicted proteins | sample MAT04_FD_205740 | JGI IMG/M metagenome (GOLD analysis project Ga0335397, IMG submission 205740) | Freshwater microbial communities from Lake Fryxell liftoff mats and glacier meltwater in Antarctica - MAT-04 (spades assembly) (version 2) ...
GTAAAAATAAATGTTAGCAATGCTTCTTCGGGCATTACTGCGTATCCCAATCCGGTTACTGATTTTTTGCAAATAAATATCCGGGCATTAAAAACTGAAACTATTTTATTTCGGCTTCACCAGGCAGATGGAAAAATAATCGCTACGAAATCTTTTAATCTTATAAAAGGTACCAACAAATTAAACTGGGATGTTTCCGCTATTGCATCGGGTAATTATTTTGTATCCTGTTCAAATAAAGATTTTGGAACACTAAAAATTTACAAGCAATAAAATCTTTGCTATGAAAAAAATATTTTCATTATTAGTTATGCTTTCTGGATGTAATTGGCCGGATGCACAAATGCAGGCTTTGGCACAAGCGCATTCATTGCATCAGCACTATTGTAATTAAACATTACCAATAAGGGTTTACTGGCAACAATGATGACTACAGCAGAATGGTATTATAACTAAAGTCATTGTAGCAATTCAGTTATTTAATAAAACAAACGGGTATGAAAAAGTTTATGATCATTTTTATGGTTGCAACAACCATCACTGCATGTAAAAAGCAAAACGAACCAGCTTTAGCGCAGGAAACCTTAACCGAAGAATTTGCTGCGGCACCAAACCCATGCACGGGCAATACATGGGCAGAAATACCTAATTATCCCTGGGCAAACTCCACAAATTTCCCCCGCTTTCTATTTGTTTACCAGAATAAAATCTATGTGCCTTCTAAACAGGAACAGAAGGTATATATCTACGATGGCATTTCCTGGTCACGTATAAATTCTGTTGTACCAGAAGGATTTAATGCAGGATTTTGTTTCACGATAGGCGACAAAGGATATATCAGTAAAGGAGGAATTCTTGATGGAAGGGAATTATGGGAATACAATGTTGTTACAAATGTTTGGACACAAAAAGCAACGTTTCCAGGAGCCGTTCGTTTTTTCTCTGCCAGTTTTGTAATAGGCAATAAAGCGTACATCGCAGGAGGAAATTATGGTTCCACTTATTTTAGGGAAGTTTGGGAATACGATCCTACGGACGTTACTCCCTGGACACAAAAAGCAAATATTCCAGTTGCATTTTTAGGTCGCTCCGGCTCCACTGGTTTTTCAATTGGAACCAAAGGTTATATAGCCTGTGGTGAATATAAAACTCCTGCCAGTCCATTTATCCAGTACACAAAAACATTACTTGAGTACAACCCAACCACAGATGCGTGGACGCAAAAAACAAATTTTCCCGGCGCAGGAATGTCACAAGGAGCCTCTTTTGTAATCGGCCAATCAGGATATGTTGGCGCAGGTTATACTGGCACAATCAGTTCAAAAGTTTTCTATAAATATTCTCCATCTAGTAACACCTGGGTAAAAATTGCGCTCATGCCCAACCAGGAAGCACAACCCATCGGCTGTTCAATTAATTCAAAGGGATACGTTAGCGGACTTAACAGGTTGGTTAAATACAGTCCACAAATTTGTATTGGCGGGGTGCCTTTCTAAGTAATTGATTAGTGAAAAATAAATTAACAATAATAAAATAAATATGAAAATAATTATCATATTGCTGCTCATCGCACAAAGTTCAAAACTTGCTGCACAAAACGTGGGTATTGGTACAACCACTCCCAATGCATCTGCACAATTAGATGTAAGCAGCACCAGTAAAGGAATGCTGATACCACGGATGACAACTGCACAGAGAGATGCCATTGCTCCAGCACCAGCTGGCCTATTGGTGTTTGATAATAACACCAGTTCATTTTGGTTTAAAGGAAATAATAACTGGATAGAGTTGGTGGACACAGCAAAAAATAGCTGGAAACAAAAGGCGAACGATGTTTACACCCTGCCCACTTCAAACATAGGTGTGCGTACGAGTGTTCCAAAATTTCCGATAGATGTTTTTTCTAATGATGCCATTGATGGCAATGCGATGCGGTTGAGAAATCCCGATGCTACACCAGGTACCAAAACCACTTTACTATTATCAAGTTCCAACATTAGCCTTTTTGGTAATACTGCACCTGCTTCCGCCATCACTTCGCTAGCCGGTGGCAACTATAGTCAGCATTTGTTATTTTCTACCTGTAGTTTTTTGGCGGTACCAGCAGAAAGAATGCGGATTGACAGTAGCGGAAATGTGGGCATAGGCTTGCTAAACCCCGCTACCAAACTCCATATTGCAGCAGGAACCGATGTTACCGTCAGTGGCGGTGGCTTTCTGCAACTTGGAAATTCCGACAACAGGAATCTGGCGATTGATGATAATGAAATACAGCAACGTAATAATGGAGTTGCGGCAAAGCTTACACTTCAAAATAGCGGTGGCGGCATGCAGGTAGGTAGCGGTGTTGGCATTCTTAACTTTGCTGCTTCCGGAGAGCTTAGCCGCAATGGAATTTCAGGCACGCCAGATATTTTGCCCATTTGCTATGGTAAAGTACTTTTTGACGGAACCAAACTTGGCGGTACAAATAATTTTACTGTCAGCAAAACCGCTGTTGGAAATTACATTATTACACTTCCCAACGAATCCAATGTGTATGCAAACCAGGATAATTATTCCATACTGGCTACCCCTTTTAAAAAGCAGAATTTTTCAGGAGAATCTTTTGCAGCCAACATTCTTACAACTATCAATAGTAATAACACCATTACGGTTTATGTAAGGGAATTCGATGTGAACTACATCAATTTTAGTTGTAACTGCTTTACCGAAACCAAAACCTTCAGTTATATCACTGGTGTGCCTGGTTACGCACCCACTGATGCCAGTTTCAGTTTTATTATTTACAAGCTCTGGTAAATAATATCACAATTACTACCTGAAGAAATTGACTAAAAACACACAGTTATTATGAAAAAGATTACAACAATATTATTACTGATTATATGCCAATCTTCCATTGCACAAAATGTAGGCATCGGTACCAATACTCCCAATGCCTCGGCACAATTAGATATTAGCAGCAACAGCAAAGGAATGCTGGTGCCAAGAATGACAACAGCCGAACGCAATGGCATTGCCAGCCCTGCCAGGGGTTTATTGGTTTTTGATAATTCAACTAATTCGTTTTGGTTTAATAACGGCACTGCATGGGCGGAATTATCTGTAGGTAATAATGGATGGGGTATTACCGGAAACAGTACCCTGGTAGATGGAACAAATTTTATAGGTACCACCACTAATGTACCGCTAAGCTTTAGGCAAAATAACATTAGCATTGGCAGATTGGATGCTGCTAAAAACAATGTTTTTTTCGGCGACCTTGCAGGCGGCAGCGGCCTTAGCGAAACCGTAAATAATACTTTCATTGGTGACCGGGCAGGCTTCTCCCATTTCGGCATTAGCATTGGCAATAACACATTCATCGGTTCCCAGGCTGGATACTCCAATACCACAGCAACAGACAATACTTATTTGGGCAGTAATGCAGGTTATGCCAACACACTATCTATCGGTAATACTATGATTGGAAGAAATGCCGGCCAGGCCAACACGGCAGGCAATAATACTTTTATTGGTCATAATGCCGGGGCAATTAATACAACTGGAACTGATAATGTTTTTGTGGGAAAAGAAGCCGGACTCAACAACACAACAGGAACAGGAAATACTTTTACAGGAAAGTTTGCAGGTAAATTAAATACCACAGGAATTGGTAATACAGCTAATGGTAATGATGCACTGTATTTTAATACAACAGGAAATTATAATACAGCTAATGGCAGTCAGGCGCTTTACTCCAACACAACCGGTATCGGCAATACGGCCAACGGGTATGAAACTCTTACTGCCAACACAAGCGGAGTCAATAATACGGCAAATGGGTACAAAACCCTTAATTCTAATACTAGCGGAAGTTATAATACCGCTCATGGATATACAACACTTTTTAATAACACAACTGGCAGTGGTAATGCTGCCAATGGGAACTCGGCGCTGTACTATAATCTTACCGGAGATGATAATACCGCCAACGGAAACAGATCTCTTTTTAACAACACAGCGGGCTCTGGTAATGCCGGCAATGGTTACAGGTCACTCTATATGAACACAACCGGCAATTATAACACTGCCAATGGTTATGAAGCACTCTATTCAAACACAGCCGGAGGTTATAACACCGCCAATGGAGTTGGAGCACTTTTTAACAACACAACTGGTACCGGCAATACTGCCAATGGAAGTGAGGCACTTTATTTCAACACAGAAGGATATAGTAACACCGCCAATGGCAATCTGGCACTTTACTATAACTGGACCGGTGTACAAAATACCGCCAATGGCTATCAGGCGCTTCATAACAACAAAACAGCAGGTAATAACACCGCCAATGGCTATCAGGCACTTTATAAGAATACAATAGGTGGTGCTAACACCGGCAACGGCTATCAGGCACTTTATAACAACACAACAGGAGGTTTTAACATCGCCAATGGCTATCGGGCTCTTTATAACAACATAAGCGGAAATAGCAATATAGCTATTGGCCACAATGCAGGAATGAGCATTATAACAGGCTCTAATCAGACCCTCATTGGTAATGGTGCAGATGTATTAACTAATGGCATTATCAATGCCACCGCCATCGGGTACAATGCTACGGCAACTGGCAGTAACGAGGTACGAATCGGGAATTCGTCCACCGCTCAAATAGGAGGATTCCAGCCCTGGACAAATGTAAGCGATGCCCGTTATAAAAAAAATATTTCCGAGAATGTAACCGGTCTTGGCTTCATTATGAAACTGCGGCCTGTTACTTACAATTTGGAAGTAAACAAACTCGCTGCACATTTGGAAGAGGATGAATACCGCGACAGCACCGGGGCAAAAATGTATATAGCACCAGATGCTTTCACTCAACAATCAAGAAATGAAAAAGAACAAATCCGCAACACAGGATTTATTGCCCAGGAAGTAGAAGCCGCTGCCCTGTCTGTTGGATATGATTTCAGCGGGGTGTGCAAACCGTCTAATAAAGATGGCCTTTATGGTCTGCGTTACTCTGAGTTTGTGGTACCGTTGGTGAAAGCCATGCAGGAACAGCAGCAACTGATAGAAGTTTTACAAAATCAGATTGAGGCCGCTAAGGCCGAAATCCCTAAGCAAATCGGAAAGCAGCAGCAAGTAATTGAAGATTTAAAAAAAGAAAATAGCTCCATGAAAGAGCAACTCCAAAAAATTATGCAAACACTTCAAATAAAAAAATAATGAAAATAAAAAAATTAGCTATGTGTGTTTTATTGCAGGCAGTAGCTATTTGCAGCTTTGCCCAATCAGTAGGTATCGGCACCACGTCACCCAATAGCAGTGCAATATTGGAAATAAAAAGCAATAATAAAGGCTTGCTTATTCCACGTACATCTACAGCAACCCGAAATACTATTACGGGTATAAAAGGGTTGATGATGTATGATACCACCTCCAGTTCATTTTGGTTTCATAACGGTACGGCATGGGCGGAATTATCTGTAGGCAATAATGGATGGGGTATTACCGGAAATAGCACCGTGGTAGATGGAACAAATTTTATTGGAACTACTACCAATGTACCATTAAGCTTTAGGCAAAATAACATCAGCATCGGCAGATTGGATGCTGCTAAAAACAATGTTTTTTTTGGTGAACTTGCCGGCGGCGGCGGCCTTAGCGAAACCGTAAATAATACTTATATTGGTGACCGGGCAGGGTTCTCCCATTTCGGCATTGGCATTGGCAATAATACATTTATAGGTTCCCAGGCTGGATACTCCAATACCACAGCAACAGAAAATACTTATGTGGGCAGCAACGCAGGTTATGCCAACACGCTATCTACAGGCAACACCATGATTGGTAGAAATGCCGGCCAGTTCAACACAACGGGCAACAATACTTTTATTGGCCATAATGCAGGAGCATTAAATACAACAGGTACCGATAATGTTTTTGTGGGCAAAGAAGCCGGGTTGAATAATACCGCCGCAACGGGAAATACATTTATAGGAAAGTTTGCAGGTAAATTTAATACTACAGGAACTAATAATACTGCCAACGGAAATGATGCACTTTATTTTAACACATCTGGCTTTTCAAACACTGCAACAGGGGCAAATGCACTTCGCTTTAACACAACAGGAGACTATAACACCGCAAATGGGCAAAATGCGCTCTACTCCAACACAACCGGAAATAACAACACTTCTAATGGATATCAGGCGCTCTACTCCAACACAATTGGAATTAATAACACCGCCAACGGAAATAGTGCACTTTACAACAACACAATAGGAGACGGAAACATCGCTAATGGATCAAATGCGCTTAAATTCAACACTTCAGGAAACTTTAACACCGCAAATGGAGACAAAGCACTCTACTCTAACACAACAGGAAGCAGCAATACCGCAAATGGCAAGGATGCCCTCTACGTAAACATATCCGGAGACGATAACACTGCCAATGGGATGGAGGCACTCCGAGGAAACGAAACAGGATATGCTAACACTGCAAATGGTGTTACTGCTCTTCGCTTTAATATATCTGGAAGCAGTAACACCGCAAATGGAGTAGCCGCTCTCATCTTAAACTTAACAGGAAGCAGCAACACTGCAAATGGCAGGAATGCGCTCTACTCCAATTCAACAGGAAGCTTTAACACTGCAGATGGAAGAAATGCACTTTACTCAAACACTGTAGGTGACCTCAACACTGCCAATGGATTTGAGGCGCTCTACTCCAACACATCAGGAAGCAATAACACCGCAAATGGGCAAAAGGCTCTATACTCCAACACAATAGGAGGCAGTAACACAGCAAATGGGCGGGGAGCTCTAAACGCAAACACAGTAGGTGACCTCAACACTGCTTTGGGATATGCAGCATTTTCTTCTGGTGTAGCCTTTGATAATTCTACTGCATTAGGATTTGATGCAAATATTACGGCATCTAACCAGGTAAGATTAGGAAATAATACCGTAACAAGTATTGGAGGTCAGGTTGGCTGGACTACATTATCCGACAGCCGCTTTAAAACAGGCATTAAAGAAACCATTCCCGGCCTTTCTTTTATTATGAAGTTGCACCCTGTTAGCTACTACATAAATATGAATGCCATTGCTGCATTTTTAAAAACACCCGACAGTTTGCGGTTGAACGATGCTGAGAGAATAAAAAGCAACGTACTGCAAACAGGTTTTTTAGCACAGGAAGTAGAGCAGGCAGCCAAAGAAATTAATTATGATTTTAGTGGTGTAGATAAACCAAAAAACGACGATGACTATTATGGTTTGCGTTATGCAGAGTTTGTGGTGCCGCTGGTAAAAGCTATTCAGGAGCAGCAGTTAATTATTCAGGATCAACAAAAACAAATAGATGAATTAAATATCCTGGTAAAGAAATTGATAAATACTAATCCTTTAAAATGACCAGGGTAATGTATGTAAAATATTGCATACCCAACAATTCCTATTTTAAAACTATACGATATTATCAAAATCCTACACGCTGGCAATAAAAATTCTTACATTAGTATATTGAGATTATTCATTTTTAAATATAAACCACTTGTATTTTTACTTGCATTCGTTTTTTGTAAGAGTTATGTTTTTGCACAGCCTGCCCAAAAATATTCCTATCAATATTACAATACATCTCATGGATTACCATCTACCCAAATTACCTGCCTTGCAAAAGATAATAAAGGGTTTTTATGGATTGGTACCTCAGCCGGTATAAGTATGTATGATGGCTATATTTTTAAAAATTATGCTTACACAAAAGACAATGAATTTGTGGGGCACATTAATGTAATAAGGCTGCAAAAACCTAATCGCTTATGGATAGGATCTGCAGCAGGTTTATTTTGCTTGGAGAATAATAAAATCATTAAAATAAGTGTGGAAAGCAAACTGCCCCAGGGAGTGAACGATATTTTCCTGGAGCAAGATGGAAACGCCTGGCTGGCAACAGAAAACGGCCCGGTAAATTTTAATATAAGGGATGCAGATTTTACAGGAAAGAAAAAACTTGCCTTAACAGCATACCTGCACAAAGAATGGAAGCAAGATGATAAAAGCATAAAACTTATCAGCAAAGCCCCCGATGGAACTATTTATTTTTCCGGGGATAATAATCTCTTTAGGCTATACGGCAACAAAATTGAACTGTTACATACGACTACCGGGGACCGAAATAAAATAACAACTCTTTTCCCTTTGAGTAAAACAAAGATATATTTCGATGCCGTATCATCAGAGCTGTGCAGGTTTGAGAATGGAATTACAACTGCAGTTGGTTATAATAATTTTTACAACCCGGGGCTTAATATCACTTCGCCCGGTGAATGGTATGTAGGTACAAGAGGTGCATTTTACTTTAGCCCAAAAACCGGCATCGCTTCCCGTCAAATCATTTTTGCAGATAGGTATTTTGTATGGGCAAGTGCTGTTTTAGAAGATGAAGGATTTTTTTGGGTGGCTTCCTATGATGGACTGATAAAATTAAAACCATCTGTTTTTACTACCTATCAAATTGAAAAAACAGGCGGCGATATAGATTACTATTCTTTTAAAGAGCTTAGAAATGGAAAATTATTACTGGGAGCAAACCATGGTAAAATTTTTGAAAAAAAAGACAACCGGTTTACGCTGCTTAAAGAAAATGTATTTGCCAGTGCCGAAATTAAGAGTTTATATGAAGATGAAAGGGGCTGGATTTGGGCAGCAGGTGGATACCAGGGATTGGCAGTTTTAAGAAATGGAAGAACAGAAAGATTTACTGTTGAGGATGGACTGCATGATAATTCCATTTCCGGTTTTCTTAAAACATCAGGCAATAAATTCTACACTATCGGAGATAGGGGAATAAGTGAGATTACTATTGAGAGTGATGAAGCTATCTCATTTAAAAAATTCATCTTTCCACCCAATGCTACAAAACATGCAAAATTTTTTTCCGCTATAGAAGGGCCTGCCCAAACAATCTGGTTAGCTGGTGAAGAGGGAATGTTGTATTTGCGCAACGATTCGTTGCACCCTTTTTTGTGGAACGGCAAACAACTATCAGTCAACTTTCTAATCAGGGATAAAGAAGATAAAATATGGATCGCCACATCCGGCAATGGCATTTTGCAAGCGGTATTTAATAGCCAAAATGAACTTGAAATAGTAAAACAGTTTTCAGAAAACGATGGCCTGAACAGCAATCATTATTTAACATTACTTGCAGACATAGATAACAATATATGGGCAGGAAGTTCAAAAGGATTAACCCTTATTGGGCAACAGGATAAATATAAAAACAGGATTTTAAATTTTGATGAATCAGATGGTTTTATTAAAGCAGGTTATAGTTATATCCGTTTAGCCCAGGCAAGTAATGGTACCATCTGGGCGGCCACCGTTTTTGGTATAACATCATTTAATCCCCTTCAGTTAAATTTATCTGATGCGCCACCGGTAGTTTATATAACAAGCGTAAGGCAAATAGAAAGAAACAATTCAGGTAATGATAAAATATTGGATGATGTTACCGGCAAAAGTATATATAGCTCCTCTGATAATTCTTTCAGCTTTACATTTACTGCAATGGACTATGTAAACCAGGAAAATATTCGGTACTATTATAAGTTAGACGGATTGGACACCAATTGGACCAGCACCGGTAATCTACGTAATATAAGTTTTGAAAACCTTTCTCCGGGCTATTATTCTTTTAGGGTAAAAGCCCTTAACAGTAAAAGTATTTGGAGTAAACAGGATGCAGTTTACAACTTTTCTATTACGCCTCCCTTTTGGAAAACCTGGTGGTTTATAACTTTGTTGCTCTTTTCAATTGCTGCATTAAGTATTTTATTAGTCCGCAAAAGAATACAGTTTGTAAAAGCCCGTGAAGAACAAAAAACAGCTTTGCAAAAATTAAGGGCAACCAATTACAGAGAACAACTGGAAATAGAGCAGATCATCAATTATTTTGCCACTTCAATAAGCAATGTAAACAGCATCGACGAAATTTTGTGGGATGTAACTAAAAACTGTATTTCCAGATTAAAATTTGAGGATTGTGTTATATACCTGGCAGATGCAAAAAGAAATGTACTGGTTCAAAAAGCAGCCTGGGGGCCAAAGACAACAGAGGAAAACAAAATTTTAAACCCAATAGAAATAATGCCAGGTTATGGCATTGTGGGAAGTATAGCAGTAAGCGGCCAGGCAGAAATAATTAACGACACATCCATTGATGATCGTTATATTATAGACGATATAAAGCGGCTCTCAGAAATTGCGGTCCCCATTATGCAGGAAGGTAAAGTAATTGGTATAATTGATAGCGAGCATTCACAAAAGAATTTTTATACAGAAAGGCATCTTCAGATACTCACCACCATTGCATCTCTTTGCGCAGGAAAAATAGAAACCATCAAAGCAGAACAGCAATCAAGAGAAAAAGAAATGGAAGTATTACGGCTTTCAAAAGACTTTGCTACCTCGCAGCTTACGGCCCTTAGAATGCAGATGAATCCGCATTTTATTTTTAATGCTCTTAACAGTGTGCAGCATTATATTTTACAGGGCAATGTAATAGAAGCCAATAAATACCTGTCTAAATTTTCAAAATTGCAGAGAGAAATTTTACATTGCAGCAATCTGCAGTTTATTACACTGGAAAAAGAAATAGAAATACTTAACTCTTACCTGCAGTTAGAACAATTCAGGTTTGGAGAAAGTTTTATTTACCAGATAAATATGACCAATGAAATTGAACCGGTAGAAATTAAAATTCCGCCGATGATGCTTCAACCCTTTGTAGAAAATGCTATCTGGCACGGATTAATGCCCCTGCAAACAGACCGCAATCTAAGCATTCAGTTTGATTTGTACACCGATGATATTTTAGTGGCCATCATTAGAGATAACGGAATTGGAAGAACTGCTTCAGCTAAATTAAAACATAACAATGGAAGTATAAAAGCAGGCTATGAATCTAAGGGCATGTCTATGGTACAGCAAAGATTGGATCTTTTACAACAGCAGTACGATAGACCCTTTGATGCTGCTATCTCAGATATTACAGATATAAATGGACTGGTAAAAGGCACCCAGGTAACATTAAAAATATTTATCGGAAATAAAAAAGCATGAATACTTTTAGAGCATTAATCATTGATGATGAAACTACAGCGATTAAAACCTTATCGCTGATGATTCAATATTATATACCGGAGATAACCACATTAAAAACTACAACAGATCCACATGAAGGCCTGTTCCTTATAAAAAAGTTTCAGCCCAGATTATTATTCTTAGATATCCATATGCCTTTGATGAGTGGTTTTGAATTATTAAAACAGGTTCCCCAGGTAAACTTCAGTATCATTTTCACTACAGCACACGATGAGTATGCAATAGATGCCATCCGTTTCAGTGCGCTTGATTACCTTTTAAAACCTATTGATGCAGATGAATTGCAAAATGCATTCAAACGGTTTATTCAAAAAAACAGTAACAATGCTGTAACAGAACCCTTGTACGATAATTTTATGTACAACCTCAGTGTACAAAATAAAAAAGACTTTAAACTGGCGCTTCCAACCCTGCAGGGAACTTTTTTTTATAAACCGGAAGACATCATCCGTTTAGAAGGAGAAGGTAACTACACTAAATTCTTCTTTGCCGACAAAACTTCTTTGCTTACTACATATACAATGAAGAATTATGAGGATATCCTTATTAATTATGGCTTTTTAAGAATTCATAAATCCCACCTGGTAAATAAGGCCCATGTTATAAATTATATGACCGATGGAATGCTTACCATGACAGATTTTTCCAAAGTAGAAATATCCCGCAGGAGAAAAGAAGATGTAATGGATATATTAAAAAACAAGGCTTAATGTTTTTTCTACAATCCTTAAAACAACATTGCCTTTCAATTTTATTGGAGGGCAATGTGATCAGTGTTGTCATCCATGTACAATTTTCTAATTTATTTATGCTGAATTTAAAAAGATTGGCTGCAATAGTGGCCTTATGGAATATTAGCAACCTGTTAACTGTAAATTAGTGTGATTGCCTGTAAAGAAGATAAATGTAAAGCGTAATGAAACAGCAATTACAAAATATCATCAGGGGAATCAAACAAGTAGTGGATAATTTAACAACCCCTTTTCTTTACTTTTCACCCACCAACTATTCTAATCAAAGTATATTTTCCAGCTTTAAGAGCATCCACTTCTTTAATATCCTATTTCTTGCAAGATGGAAAACAATCAAGGTAACCAGCCTTAACTGATTTCGCAAAAAATAATTATGCAAAATTTAATTAACCACCATTCAACTATTTAAAATTTGAATCAATAATAATATCACATTTAAAAAGAAGAACCTTGCTGTTAAGTACCGGCCAGTCTATTAAATTATTCGGCAACAATATTGCCATTAGAAAAATCTTTAGAGATTGGTTAGGGTTATGCCGGCAATCTTTTTTCCCTAATTGAAGAAGAGCCCGAAGTTAAAACTTTGGCGGTAATTTATAATCCATACAAATTGACAGGCGAAGAAATACAGGAACTGGCCGACTAGATTATCTGCAAACATGGCATCAGCAGTCCAAATATTTTTTACAGCGATGCATTAGGATAGCTACAGTTTTTCGGGGTAGATAAAAATCTGTTTTGTGCACACTAAAAGATATGTCGCTCACAAATTTTTCGGTAGTTAATTTCCAATCTTATGCATTCCTATTGCCGGAAAATAGAAGATTAACAAACCAGAAAAGATAAGATTCATTGAAAAATTTTAAGGCGGCGATGTTGTTATCCAACAAAAACCCGGTTCGCAATCAAAAGATAACGCAACCATTATAATCACACACTATCAACGATAGTTGGATTACATTATACCCGATTTTGTTCATGTATTATACAACGGAAAAATTGTAAAGTCAGGATCAAAAGAATTGGCCTTTGAGCTGGAAGAAAAAGGATATGATTTTATTAAAGAAGCAATAGAAGCTTAATTTAATACAACACCCTGGCTTAAAAACGCTGTGATTAAAGCAATCCCATGTTTGGGGGGAATGAGATTGTTTCGGTTGTAAAAACTCCCTCACACTAACAAAAGAACAAAATAGAAACAGTTATTAAAACAAGTACGATAAAAGATAAATTAACTTTTGAATTTGAGTCATCAAAATTATTTTTATCTGGCAATACACAACTTCGTGTAAAAGCTATGGAAAGCTTTTACAAACAAGGTATTCCAAACCGAAAGCACGAAGAATATAAATATACCCACGTGGATTTAATGCTGAAAGAAGACTTTTATTTCTCAGCAAATAAAAACTGTAACGACGAACAAATTGAACGGCTGAAATTCTTAAAAGATGCCTATGTTGTAATTGTTGAGAATGGTGTTTTTGTTGAAGGATTATCAAACTTACAGAACCTTCCAAAAGGGTTAACACTATGCAGCTTAGTAGATGCAGTAAAAAGCAATTCACCCGTTTTTGAAAAACATTATGCACAATATGCTGATGTAAATGCGGATCCATTTATTGCCCTGAATACTGCAATGAATAAAGATGGCGTTTTTATTCATATTGCAAAAAATACGATCATTGAAAAACCGATACATATCATTCACATTTCAACAACATTCGAAAATATAATTATTCATCCACGTAACTTAATAGTGGTTGATGAAAATGCGCAGGCGAAAATTATTGAATCGTTTGAATCAATTGATTCTACCGCAAAAATATTCAGCAACGCACTAACAGAAATTGCAATCAATGAAAACGCTATTGTTGATCATTATAAAATTCAGGATGAAAATGCCTGCCTGCCGGACAGGCAGGAATTAGGTTATTTAGTGAATACCACACAGGTAATACAAAAGAAACAGAGCGTATTTTCTACTCATGCATTTACGTTGAGTGGTTCGTTGGTTCGCAATAATTTGACTTTAGTGCTGGACGGTGAACATA
>Ga0335397_10007442_pt1 | contig 13958 bp, 12 predicted proteins | sample MAT04_FD_205740 | JGI IMG/M metagenome (GOLD analysis project Ga0335397, IMG submission 205740) | Freshwater microbial communities from Lake Fryxell liftoff mats and glacier meltwater in Antarctica - MAT-04 (spades assembly) (version 2) ...
TCGGCGGTCGGCTCGGGGGTCGGCTCGGGCGTCGGGTCCGCGGCAGGACGCACCGTCGGTTCCGGAGTCGGACGTTCGGTCGGTTCCGGTGTCGGACGTTCGGTCGGTTCCGGTGTCGGCCGCTCCGTGGGAGCTGGCGACGCCTCCGCGGCAGGCTCCGGGCTGGCCGCTGCGACCGTGGATGACGGCTCGTCATCCGAGTCCAGGGTCGTGATCGACGTCACCGGTGGGGGCGCGGGGGTGGCAGAGGCCAGCACGGGCATGCTCGACAGCAGGCTCGACGCAACGATCAGCCAGACGAAGAGCAGCGCGAGTCCACGGTTGATAGTGCTCAAGGGAGCCGATCCCTCCTTAGGTGCTCGACGGGCCGGCGCAGGGTCGGCCATGGTCAGCGCCACCCGTTGGGGTTCCCGTCCCTTGGAACCGGCAGGGTCAGACGCAGGGATGGACGACGGTGCGGACGACGGTCCGGAACCAGGATCGGCTCGCCCGGCGAGGTCCCTTCCCTTGGGAAACCCGACGACAGAGGAACGCAGCAGCGCTGCGTTGCGGCCTGTCACCACTATCGACCCCATGCGCGACGGGGGTAGTGGTCCACAAGTACCCATGCTGCCCCGACGAAGGTCCTCCCACCCGTGGGTGCCCGCCGGAAGCTGGGGTACGATCCGCCCGGATGAGTCGGATCAACCGGATGCGCGACCAGGTCCTGCCGCCGGTCATCATCGTCTCGGCGCTCGTGGGCCTAGCCGTCGGGGCGATGTGGTTCCTGGCACCGCAGCCCGGCCCGGTGCCCGAGCCGGCACCAACGACCCACGGTGGGGCACCGACCGCGGTCGCGTCCGGCCCGGCCCGGTCCCCCGGGGATGCCGTGGCCACGCGCATCGTCATCCGGTCGCTGGGCATCGACTTGCCCATCGTGTCGGGTGATACGAGCGTGCCCGATCAGGGTCCCGCCGGGTACCCGCCTTGCGACGTGGCTCTGTACCTGCCGGAGTACGCCCAGCCGGGTGAGCGAGGCGCGACCTATCTGTATGCCCATGCTCGGGACGGCATGTTCCTGCCCCTGCTCCGCGCGTCCGAACTGGACGACGGCGCCGCACTGCTGGGCACCCTGGTCGAGGTCTACGCCAGCGATGGGTCACAGCACGTGTACCAGGTCAGCCGGGTCAAGCGCCACGCGCTCGACTTCTCACTGGCCGACGACATCCCCCGGCGCTCACAGCGCCTGGTGCTCCAGACCAGCGAGGGTGCCCGGGGCACTGTGCCCAAGCTCCAGGTGCTTGCCGAACCCGTGACGACCCTGCAGGTCGCCGGTGAGGCCGCGAGTCCCTCCGCTGCGCCGCGCGCCTGCTACTTGGACTGAGCGGCCACGGACGAGGCAGCGGCCAGGAGACGGCACAGCAGGACCAGGAACCGTGCCGCGTCACGCGGCCCCTGGAACATGATGTCGGCGTGCGGGCGTGCTTCCTCGATCGCGGCCGCATCGGAACCGACGGCGATGGCAAGACCCTGGATCTCACCCGCATCGCGGGCGGCCCGCAGGACCTGGAAGGCGGCCGCGTCCGTGCGGTCGTCACCCAGCATGAAGGCTATGCCTGGGCGCACGTCGTCCAGCAACGACCGAAGGCTCTCGCCCTTGGCCGGTGCGCCGTGGGGGCGCAGCTCCAGCGACCGAAGGCCCGGGAAGCGCACCAGGTCACCTTGTGGGTCCAGACGCTCGACGAGGTCCGCCACGCGCACTGCCGCTGCGGCCACGTCCGGAGCGCCCCGATAGTGGAATGTCACCGCCGGTCCCTTGGGTTCCACGATGAGCCATGGCTCCGGCACGTATCGGGGGACCTCGCGCTCCAGCAGGCGCGACATGATCCACGCACGCTCCGGCGCGGGATGGGGCACCACGAGCAACGAGCCTGGCGCCTGGCGCCGACGCAGCCGACCGCGTTCCAGGCCCTGGTTGCCAAGGTACTCGGCGCCGCCCACCCGAACCCTGGTCGAGAGGTCCATGGCGGTGCGACCGGAGAGGAATGCCACGTGCACGTCGTCCATGGCAGCGAGCTCGCGCAACGCCCGGCGCGCCTGCGGCAGGATCGTCGCCGCCCACGGATCCATGCGCGGTACAGACAGCGTCCCGTCGAAGTCGGATGTCACGAGCACGGGCCCGGCGCCGATCATCGTGGCGACGCGCGCGATGGCCTCGTGAGGCGTTTGGCTGGCAGCGGTCGCTGGGGTGATCATCGTTGGGACCGAGTCTACGGTGCCGCGGGGCCACGCCTTCCGGTCGCGATACCGGGATGTGCGGCAGGGCTGCGCTAGCATCGGACGCCGCATGTCCCGCATCCTGGCGTTCGGCGAGCGTCTTCTCCCTGCCCTCCTTGTCGCAGCTGCGGTCGCGCTGCTGACCGTGGGCATGGTCGCGTGGCTGGACCCCGGCGCCGGGGCGCGTGGTGATGCGGACATCAGCAGCGCGGATGCCACCCCGAACGCGGCACCCGTCGACGGCGACCCGGGTGGTGATGAGCCGGTCGTGACCGAGCCTCCCGACAGGTCGACGCCCCGACCCACCTCACGCCCGACGCAGACCGATCGCCCGCAGCGAACTCCCCGCCCCGTGGTCCCGACGCCCGCTCCGACCCCAGCTCCGACGGCCCGACCCACGCCGGTGCGGACACCCGAGTCGACGCCAGGGCCCACGCCAAGGCCGACGCCGACACCGCAGCCAACCGCCACGCCCGACCGTCCGATCGTCTCCGCAGCGCCGACGCCCACGGTCGCACCCACGCCGACGCCCACGGTCGCACCCACACCAGCGCGGACGGCCGCACCCACACCAGCGCGGACGGCCGCACCCACACCAGCGCCGACGGCCGCACCCACAACTGTCCCGACCGCCGCTCCGACGGCGGCTCCGACACCGAGTCCGCCGCCCGCCGCATCGCCTGAGCCCGCCGATCCCATCGTGGCGACCCGCATCGTGATCGCGTCGCGGGACATCGACCTGCCCATCATCTCGCGCGACCGGAAGATCAGGAACCAGGGTCCCGACAAGTACCCGCCCTGCGACGTGGCGCTGTATCACACCGCGTTCGGGCAGCCGGGCGAGCCCGGCGCGACCTACATCTATGCCCACGCCCGCGATGGGATGTTCCTGGCGCTCCTGGAGGCATCCCAGCGTCGGGATGGCGCGTCACTCCTGGGTGACTTGGTCCAGGTGTACACCAGCGATGGTCGGGAGCATGTCTACCAGATCACCCTCGTCAAACGCCACGCCCTCGACTTCTCGCTGGCCCTGGACGCCCCACCCGGCTCCCATCGACTCATCCTGCAGACGAGCGAAGGCCCGCGCGGCACGGTGCCCAAGCTCCAGGTGCTCGCGGAACCGGTCGACGTCCTGGACGTGTCGTCGCGTGAGGCCAACCCACGGGCCCGTCCCCGCCCCTGCTACGACACGCCGTAGCGCCGGCTCGCGGCTCAGATCCAGTCGATGTGCCGGAAGTAGGCCGTGATGGCGACGCCGACACACAGCACCGCCGCGGTCACGAACCAGAAGCCGCCGCCCTCCTTGAAGGACAGTGCAGTGGCCGCCTCGCTCATGCCGAAGATGCCCGCCACGGCACCCACGCCCGCGAGCACGGCGGTCACCGCTGTCAGCCGCTTCATGATCTCCGACAGGTTGTTGTTGACCGTGGACAGGTACGCCTCCAGGGCGCTCGACAACAGCTCGCGATGGGTGTCCAGCTCATCCGTGATGCGCACCAGGTGGTCGTACACGTCGCGGAAATAGATGAGGGTCTCGGGCTGGATGTGCTCGTTCTCGCGGTTGGTGAGCTGGTTCAGCACCTCGCGCTCCGGCGTCACCGTGCGGCGCACCAGGAGCAGGTTGCGGCGGACCGTGAATAGCTGCTCCACGAGGGTGCTGTCGGGTGTCCGGACGATCATGTCCTCTAGGTCATCCGTGATGTCCGACAGCTTGTCCACGACCGGGAAATAGCCGTCGACGATGGTGTCCAGGACCGTATACAGAGCCACGTCGACGCCCTTGGCCAGAAAATGCCCGGGGGTCGAACGGGTCACCGCGCCAGTGGTCAGCGGCTGCCACTCGGGTGGGTGCGAGGTGAGCAGGAAGCGCTTGCCCAGCACGATGTCCAGCTCGACCGGCACCAGCGACTCGCCGTAGACAAGCGCGAACACCACCAGGTGCATCAGATCGTCGGTGTACTCGACCTTGGGCCGCTGGTTGCGCTCCGCGATGTCCTCGATGACCAGGGGGTGGATCTGGAGGCACGCTCCCAACGCGTCCAGGTCCGTCTGTCCGGCGTCCTGGAGATCGACCCAGACCCGGGTATCGGGGTCGGCGAGGGCCTTCGTGACGTCGTCGACCGAGGCCAGCGGGGTCTCGCCATGTGCCTTGGACCAGGCCACGCCACGGACGATGCTGACACCCGGCTCAGCCCCGGATCGGTGCACGGAATGAGGCTCCCGCATCGTGGTCATCGTCGGCGATGGTGGCACGTTCCGGGACACCCGGCGCGGCGTCCACGGTCTCCGGCGCGGCGCGCAACCGGAGTGTCGGCCAGATGGCCGCGACCAGCACACCCGCCGCGACCAGGAACAGGCCGGCCAGGATGGACGCCGCCTGCGCCGACGCCCAGCGTTCCAGCACGTCGACGACCATCGGGTCCGCCAGCGGCCTGCCCCGCAGCCCGACGGGTAGCACCACGTCCCGCGCGGTAGCGTCGGTCAGGACCACGCTCAGGCCTTCGATGCGCTGGGTGCCGAAGCCCGTCAACACGGCGAGCCCGATTGCCATGCCCGCCATGCGCGCGACCGTGACCCCGGCGCTCGTGATGCCCGACATGTCCTGGCCCAGCGACTCCAGTGCCGCAGTGGATCGGGGCGTGACGGTCAACCCGAAACCAAACCCGAACAGGGCCAGCGCGGCGAGCAGGACCGGCAGCTGCGTCCCCTGATCGGAGGTGCCCAGCAGGACCATGCCCGCGGTGGCCAGGATGAGGCCGCAGATGGCCAGCGGCACCACCCGGATGCCCTTCAGCAGGTACCCCGACCCGATCGCGCCGATGGCCATGGCCAGGGCAAGCGACCCCAGCACGGCACGCTGTTCGGGGGGACCCGCGTAGCGCACCCGGTCGACCCACACCGCGGCGCCCACGATGGCCGTCGCGAGGGCATACCCAGTGAGCAGGCTGACGAGTGCCGCGGCGCGGAATATGCGGTCCCGGAACAGGCGCGGATCGAGGAATGGGTCGGGTGTCCGGCGTGCATGCACGATGGCGGCCGCGGTCGTGACCAGGGACACTGCACCGGCGACGAGCGACACCGGGAGTGCCCCGGGCACTTCCGGCTCGCCCAGGGTCGTGAGACACACGAGGCCGCCCGCGAGGGCCGCGGTGACCAGTCCCGCGCCCAGGACATCGAGCCTGCCGGGAGACGGGCGGCGGTCCCAGCCAGCAAGGGCCACCCAGCACCAGGCGAGCGCGATGAGCGCCGCCGGCGCACCGAGGTAGAACACCCAGCGCCAGGCGGGCACCAGGAGGCTGGTCGCGACGGAGTCGCCGAGCCCGGCCGCGAGCAGCGCCGGACCCAGGTCGAAGTGCTCCAGGATGGTCGCACCCAGGAACGGACCCATGGCCATGCCCAGGAAGTTGGCGGCGCTCACGGCACCCAGGGCGCGTGCCTTGGAGGGGCCGCTGAACATGAGGCTGGCGCCAGCCGTAGCCAAGGGCAGGATCGCACCCCCACCAAAGCCCTGGACCACGCGCGCAGCGACCAGCTGCTCGAGCGATCCGGCGGCGCCCGAGAGCAGGGAGCCCAGCGCGAAGAGGCCCAGCGAGCCCAGCAACAGCGGTGGCAGTCCGTATCGATCGGCGGCACGGCCCGCGAGGGGCATCGCGGCGATGAATGCCAAGAGGTAGCCGTTGACCACCCAGCTGGCCTCGCGCAGCTGCGTCCAGTCGGACAGGTCGACCACGATGCGCGGCAGCGCCACGGCCGTGGCCATCAGCTCGACACCCACCAGCGCCGATGACAGGCACAGGGCGGCGAGCAGCACCATGCGTGATCCACGGCTCATCACGGCGGATGATGCGCCCGTCGGCAGGACTTGACAGGGCGAGCCCTGTCTGCGTAGTATCAACCAGCGCTTATATGAAGCGCAGTTGATATGACCCGCACAGGACGCCCCGATTGCCCACTCCCGCCAGGATCCGGTCCACCATCTCGACCCTCACCGCTCCGCCGCAGGACCTGCGCGAGGTCGCGGTCGTGCACAAGGCCTTGTCCGACCCCACGCGACTCCGGATGCTCCAGCGACTCGCCAACGCACCCGGTACCGTGAGTGACCTGATGCATCACGTGGACCTGTCGCAGCCGCTCGTGTCGTGGCACCTGCGCCGACTGCGTGCGGCGGGCCTGGTGGAGACCCGGCGGTCCGGGCGCGAGGTCATCTGCACCCTCTCGGAAGGGACCCTGGAGCGATTCCACGAGCGCGAGCTGGCGCTCCTGGGCCTCGCGCGTGGAGCTGCCTGACGCGATGACCGATCCCCTCACGCCGCCGGCGGCCACCACTCCCCCTCCCTCGGCCACGCCCCGTCGCGACTCCCTGCGCAAGCTGGTGGAGCCAGTCGCCAGGCGGATGGCCGCTGCCGGACTGACGCCCAACTCCCTGACGCTCATCGGCTTCGGCATCGCCGGGCTGGGGGCGCTCATGGCGGCTGCGGAATGGTGGCTGCTGGCCGGCATCGTGGCCACCATCGGGTCCGCGTTCGACATGTTCGATGGCGCGGTGGCGCGCGTCACGGGCACGGTCAGCAAGCTGGGTGCGTTCATGGACAGCACCTTCGATCGCTGGGGCGAGGCGGTCGTCTACCTCGGCATCGTCATCGGTTGTACCCGGGCCGGGTTCGAGGTCGGCGCCTGGCTGGCGGCGGCCGCGATGGGCTCCGCATTCATGGTCAGCTACGCCCGGGCACGTGCAGAATCGCTGGGTTTCGCGCCCGGCAAGGGGATGGCAGCTGTGGGTCTGGCGCCGCGTGAGATCCGGGTCGCCCTCCTGGGCCTGGGCCTCGTCGGTGCCGGCCTGTCCGGCGGCGTCGGCCCGACCAGTACCGGTGACCTGACCACCGGCAGCACCATCCTCGCGGTCGCCCTGGGTCTCATCGTGATCCTGGCCACCGTCACCGTCATCCAACGGATCATGTTCGTTGTCAAGCAATCCGACTCGGAGGTCGATGGAAGGTCATGAGCAAGAACGACAAGAGCGCTCCGGAGAGCGCCAACGGCGCGGCCAAGCCGCGCACCGACCGCAAGATCCGCGTCGCCATCGTGGGCGTCGGCAACTGCGCCAGCAGCCTTGTCCAGGGCCGCTACTACTACCAGGACGCGTCGCCGGATGACTTCGTGCCCGGCCTGATGCACGTGGAGCTGGGTGGCTACCACGTTAATGACATCGAGTTCGTGGCCGCATTCGACATCGACAAGAACAAGGTCGGCAAGGACCTGTCCGAGGCGATCTACGCCAAGCCCAACAACACCTACGTCTTCCAGCAGGTGCCCAAGCTCGACGTGAAGGTCGACCGGGGCATGACGCATGACGGCCTGGGCAAGTACCTGTCCCAGATCATCGAGAAGGCGCCCGGCCCGACCGCGGACGTGGTGGGCATCCTCAAGGAGCGCAAGGTCGACCTGATGGTCTCCTACCTGCCCGTGGGCAGCGAGGATGCCACCAAGTGGTACGTGGAGCAGGCGCTCCAGGCCGGGGTCGGCTTCATCAACGCCATCCCCGTGTTCATCGGTCGCGAGCCCTACTGGCAGCGCCGGTTCGCCGCGGTGGGCCTGCCGGTCATCGGGGACGACATCAAGAGCCAGGTCGGTGCGACCATCACCCACCGGGTGCTCACCCGCCTGTTCATGGACCGGGGCGTCCGCCTCGATCGCACCTACCAGCTGAACTTCGGCGGCAACACCGACTTCCTGAACATGCTCGAGCGCGAGCGCCTCGAGTCGAAGAAGATCAGCAAGACCAATGCCGTCACCTCGATGCTCGACTACGAGCTCGACCCGGACGACATCCACGTCGGCCCCTCGGACCACGTGCCGTGGCTCAAGGATCGCAAGTGGTGCTACATCCGGATGGAGGGCACGACCTTTGGCGACGTACCGCTCAATGCGGAGCTGAAGCTAGAAGTGTGGGACAGCCCCAACAGCGCCGGTGTCATCACGGACGCCATCCGCTGCCTGAAGCTGGGGCTCGACCGCGGTCTGGCGGGCACGCTCGTGGCACCCTCGTCGTACTTCATGAAGAGCCCGCCCCAGCAGATCCATGACGACATCGCGTTCAACCGCGTGGAAGCGTTCATCAAGGGCGAGGACAACGAGACGCTCGTGGGTACCGAGACGGCCAAGGCCAGGAAGACCCGCAAGCTCGCCGCGTCGCGCCGCACGGTCGAGGGTGACGTGAGTGCATCCGTGACCGTCGCATCGGGTCGACCGGCACCGAGCGCCGGTCACTGACCCCGGTGCCCGACGAGGGCCACAGCGGGGTCGAGTACTCCCCCCATCGACGCGTCCGAAGCGGCCGCGTCGGTCGGGTCGTGCAACGGACGCGGGAACGGACCGTCGTCCGTGCCTACCAGGCAGCCTCGTTCGCCATCGGCCACACGACCACCCGCATCAGCGAGCCCGCGGCCCGGGCCATCTTCCTGGGCGGCTATCTGGGGTGGGCCTCAAAGCGCCGCATCGTGGAGCGCAACGCGGCGCACGTGCTGGGGCTGCCGGCCGACTCCCAGCAGGTGCGCGCCCTGGCGCGGCGGACGTATGGCTCGTACGCCCGATTCACGCTGGAGCTGATGCGTCTGCCGTCGCGACCCATCGAGGAGCCCCTCCGGCTGCTGCCGCCGGCCGGCGAGGCACACGAGCGGTTCATGGACCTGTGGGCCCGCTGCGTCGCCGAGGGCAGGGGCGTCATCGTGGTCTCGGGACACATCGGTAGCATCGAGATCTTCGCCGGCTCCTATTCCCTCCAGGGCATCCCCACGTATGGCCTCGCGGATGACACCGCGTACCCCGAGCTGTTCGAGCTGCTCAACGCCCAGCGCGCTCGATGGGGCGTGGGCATCGTCCCCTGGAGGAACCTGCGCGAGATGTTCAAGCTCCTCCGCCGGTCCGTGGCCCTGGGCATGGTCGTCGACTGGGGCTATCGACCTGCGGATGTGCCCGTGCGCCTGTTCGGCGCCTGGACGACCTTGCCCTCCGGCCCTGCCACGCTGGCCGGGCGGACCCGGGCCGCCATCCTCCCCGTGGCCGCCTACAAGCAACCCGACGGCCTCTACCGGGCGACCGCGGCGCCCGCCATCGAGGTCGTGGACGGCTCGCCGCGCTCCATCGCCATCGCGACCCAGGCGATCGCCGATGCGCTCGAGTCGTTCGTGCGCGAGGCGCCAGAACAGTGGCACACGTTCAAGCCCATGTGGCCCGCGACCGAGGCGGAGGGCCGGACGCTGGAGCAGCGCGCCATGACGATGCTGGCCGACGGCGGCCCCGCGTCACGGGCCGCCAGCACCCCGGGATGACCGCTGAGGGAGCTTCCCCGACCCTGTGGCAGCGCATCGCGGGTCGGCTGCTCGTGGCGGTGGTGCGCCTGATGCAGCACCTGCCCGACAAGCCCGTGTATCGGCTGGCGCACCTGCTTGGCCGGTCCCTGGCACGCGTGATGCCAGAACGGCGCGCCCTGGTGAAGTCCAACCTGGGAAGGGTATGCCGTGCCCTGGATGCCGCGGGGACCGGGTCCGCCGCAGCACGGGCCGCGGCACATGACGACCGACGCCTGGATGCCTTGGTCCGCAACGTCTTCGGATACTGGGTCGTGACCTACGTGGAAAGCGCCATGGCTCCCCGGTACGACGCCGCCGCGCTCCGTGCCCGCGTCCGGCTCGCGGATCCGGCGACGACCGCGATCGCGCTGGGACCCGTGCCCGCAGGGTCGCCCGGGACGATCTTCGTGGGCCTCCACTTCGGCTCGGTAGAGCTGGGCGCGCTGTACGCCGCGCGATTTGGACACGTGCCCCTGAGCGGGCCCATGGAGCAGGTGGACAACCCCGTGCTGCGCGAGTACTTCGAGCGCACACGCGGCGCCCTGGGCATGACCATCCTGCCGATGCAGGGCGTGGCGCCACTGCTCGTGGAGCGTATCGGCCGGGGCGAGGCGGTGGCGCTCGTAGCGGACCGGGTCATCGGCGGGTCAGGGACTCGGGTAGCGCTGTTCGGCGCGCCAGCCCGGCTGCCGGCAGGTCCCGCCATCCTGGCCGTGGAGACAGGCGCGACGATGTACGCCCTGGCCGTCCACCGCAGCGCGCCCGGGGAGTGGATCGGACGCGTGGAGCGGCTGGACGTGCCCACTGACGGCCCGCGTCGCGGACGCCTCCACGCGACCCTGGAAGCCCAGGTGCGCGCCTTCGAGCGATTCATCGGGGACGCACCTGACCAGTGGTGGACGCTGCTGTTCCGCATCTGGGAGGAAGATGTGGCCGCATGACCGAGCCGGAGCAGACCGCCATCGCTGACCCGCCGACAGTCGTCGCGGACGTGACGCCGACAGTCGTCGCGGACGTGACGCCGGGCGCCGCCCACCCCCAGCTGGGTGTCGCCGACCTGCACATCCACACGCTCGCCTCGGACGGCGTGTCAGGCGTGGACGATGTGCTGGCGGCGGCCATCGCGCGGGGCCTGGATGTCATCGCCATCACGGACCATGAGCGCATCGATGCGGCGGTCGTCGCCCAACGACTGGCCCGGGAGCACGAGCTGCCGCTGCAGGTCATCGTTGGCGAGGAGATCACGACGCGCAACGGCCACCTCGTGGGGCTGTTCATGACCGAGCGCGTCAAGCCTTGGGGCACCATGCGTGACGCCGTCGCGCGGGTCCACGATCAGGGTGGCATCTGCATCGTCGCGCATCCCCTGGTGCCCTATCCGCTGTGCGCCAGCGAACGGACCATCCGACGGATGCTGGATGAAGCCGATCCAGACCGCCACCCGGACGCCATCGAGGCGTTCAACCCGACCACGGCACGCTTGCGCTGGAGCCGCCGGGTGCCCGCGTTCGTGGCGGAGGTCGGCCTGGCCGCGGTCGCCAGCAGCGATGCCCACCATGCGGACTCGGTGGGGCGCGCCATCACCCGCTTCCCGGGGAGCTCCGGGGACGACCTGCGCGCCGCCATCCTGGCCCGCACCACCACCTGGGATGGCAGCGCCTACGCCTGGCCGGAGCAGGTGGGCATGTTCCGGCAGCAGACAGCCAAGAACGTGCGGGCGGTCCGGGATACGGTCCGCCACCGAGTCCTGCGCAAGGGCACCGGCCGTGACCTGGGCTATCCGCGGTGAAGATCGGCCTCGTCACGCCGTACATCTACCCCCTGCCCGGGGGCGTGAACGCGCACGTGGACGAGCTGTACCAGAACCTGGTGGTGCGCGGTCATGACGTGCGCATCATCAGCAGCTCCCACGGACCCCAGAAGTCGAACGAGGGCGACATCATCCGCCTGGGTTATGGCTGGAGCGTGCCCACGAATGGCTCGGTGGGGACCCTCACCGTGTCCCATCGGTATGGCCAGCTGGTCCAGGAGATGCTCGACCGGGAGCAGTTCGATGTGCTCCATTTCCATGAGCCGTTCGTGCCCTTCCTGTCGCTCCAGCTGCTGCGCTTCTCGACCAGCGTGAACGTGGCCACGTTCCATGCCTATTCCGGACAGAGCCTGTCGTATGAGTTCGGCAAGCGGATGCTCCAGCGGTTCGCCAGGAAGCTGCACGGCCGCATCGCGGTCAGCGCGGCCGCGCGCCACTTCATCGGGCGCTACTTCCCGGGCGACTACAAGGTCATCCCGAATGGCGTGGACCTGCGTGACTACCGCTCGGTGGCACCCTTCGCCCGCTGGCGTGATGGCACGCTCAACATCCTGTACATCGGCCGCTTCGAGAACCGCAAGGGCGCCATGTACCTGCTGAAGGCGTATCGACAGCTGCGCCGGGAGGGACTCGACTGTCGGTTGCTGATGATCGGCGCAGGCCCCCAGGAGCGCGAGATCCGGCGCTACATCGCGACCCGCCGCCTCGTGGGCGTAGAGTTGCTGGGCCGGGTGAGCGACACGGACAAGGTCCGGGCCCTGGCCACGGCGGATGTGTTCGTGTCGCCGGCCACGGGCCAGGAGTCGTTCGGCATCGTGCTGCTGGAGGCGATGGCGGCAGGGGCGCCCATCGTGTGCTCCGATATCCATGGCTACAAGGGCGTCGTGCGGCGTGGCGAGCAGGCGCTGCTGGTGCCGCCCAAGGAAGTGACGCCGCTGGCCAACGCCATCGGCACCGTGTTGCGCGACCCTGCGATGCGGGCACGCATGGGTGCTGCCGGTCGGGAGCGGGCCGTCCAGTTCGGTTGGGAGAACATCACGGCCAAGGTGGACGACTACTACGGCTTCGTCATCCGCCGTCTCGCGGCCCAAGGTGCGCTGCCGTCCGGCTTCCACACTCGGATCCCGGAAGCGCCGGGCCGTGCGCCGGCCCAGCTGACCTCGGGGAGCCTCATAGACCCCTGACTGTGGCTGGCACGGATGGCAGGGGCGTCGACGTGGCCGTCCCGCCGGGGTCCGCCCTACCCACCCGGGCGATCCTGCGGATGATGTCGATCACTCGGACCGTGATGATCACTCACGGTCGCGCAGCACGCACCTAGCGATGCTGTGGGTGACGCGATCCCGGATCATCCGCAAGGATGCCCGCCTGGAGTGGCGCGACTGGCGCTCGCGTGAGTCGATCGGGCCCCAAGGCGCCAGGCCTCGGCGCACCGATCGACATCATCCGCAGAACTGACCTGCGGGCCGCATCTGGCACGAGGCGCACGCCTTCGTTGGGCCGGTCTGCATATCGAGGAGCGTGTGCTAGCGTGTGGCCATGCGAGTACACATAACGCTGGATGAGGCGGACATCCGTCGTCTGGATGCCCGGGTCGGCAGTCGTCGGAGGAGCCGCTTCATTGCCGAGGCTGTCCGCCGTGCCCTGGATGACGAGCACCGCTGGGAACTCATCGACTCGGCCATCGGCGCGATCCCGGATGATGGTCACGACTGGGATGTCGACCCTGCCGCATGGGTGCGATCCCAGCGCCGGGCAGACGATGAACGCGTCGGCTGATGGCGGCGGTTCTCCTGGATACGACCATCCTCCTCGATCTACTACGAGGGAGACCCGGCACCGTCGCACGCTTGCGGGCACTCCGAAGTGCCGGCGATCGGCCGTATGTGTGCGCTATCAACGTCGACGAGGTCGAGCGCGGTATCCGGGGTGATCGTCAGGCCGAGGCTGCGGCGCGACTGTCCGAGGGTCTCGAGACCGCGCCACTCGGGCGAGAGGAGGGCATTCGGGCCGGACGGTGGCGACGTGAGCACGCTGCGTTGGGTCTGACGCTCGCGCAGGCCGACTGCCTCGTTGCGGCGGCTGCTGTCGGCATCGGCGCCCGCCTCGCGACCGGCAACCCCAAGGACTTCCCGATGCCGGAGCTACGCGTGGAGCACTGGCCCGTCGGCGAGTGAACGACTCGTCGGGTGACTCACGTCGAAGTATCAGGCACGATGTCCCCTAGCGGGATCACCTCGACGCCCGATCGGCCGCGTGTCCGAGCGTCGTTGGTCACGAAGCAGGTCGCTCCTGCCCGACGTGCGGTCGCCATGTGGACCGCATCCCCCAGGTCGCGGTCGCAGGATGATGGCGTCCGGCGTGATCTCGACCTCCAACCGATCGCCTGCCTCGATGCCCAGCGACTTCCTGGCCTGGCTCGGCACGACGATCTGGTGCTTGGTACTGACCTTCACGCTGAGCATCCCTAAGATGCTCAGCGGATCGCTGCGGCTCGACAATGGACGGTCGTCTGCCGGGCGCGTCACGGCCGGCGAGGCACG
>Ga0335397_10007443_pt1 | contig 13954 bp, 11 predicted proteins | sample MAT04_FD_205740 | JGI IMG/M metagenome (GOLD analysis project Ga0335397, IMG submission 205740) | Freshwater microbial communities from Lake Fryxell liftoff mats and glacier meltwater in Antarctica - MAT-04 (spades assembly) (version 2) ...
GTTGCTGCGAGCAAATGGCACTGGAGTGAGCTTCATCGAAAATTTGAAAGCACCGTTTCGCTTGCTCTACAGCCTTTTCAATCGGACGTCGAGATGACGTGCAAAAGCACGCCGCAGTGCTTGAAGCGTACGGACTGAGTTTGCATTCCATTTCAACACCAGTAGTGCTGCTACTGACGTAGCTATTGTTTGCCACCCAATCCTCACACGCGTAGTAGCACACCGATGTGTCGGTTTTCTGCACCTCCAGATGCGAAAGCCCGAATCCCATCTGCGTAATTTCAGTGCACGATTTGTGGCAAGATTTTCCACGCTGGTCGGACCGTCGCACAAGCACAGCCGAAACACTGCTCCCGTGCGGTGCATATCCTCCTGCAACGTCTCGTCCAGCGTGTGGTGCACACTGATGTCTTGCTTCTGAATAAGCATGATTCACTTCTGAAGGAGACAGCAGCTCTCAGTCTGCGGCGTTGATCAGAGACATCAGTTCGGCTCGGCTGGCAGGATTCGTTTGAAATGTGCCGCGCATGGCACTGGTCACAGTGCTACTTCCCTGCTTGCGGATGCCGCGCATGGACATGCAGGAATGCTCGGCCTTCACAATCACGCCAACTGCATTGCTCTGCAGGCCGACCTCGATCAGATTGGCAATGGTTCGCGTCATCCGCTCTTGAATCTGCGGACGCCGCGAAACTTCTTCGACAACTCGGGCGAGCTTGCTAAGGCCTGTCACGCGGCCATTCGGAATGTAAGCAACGTGGGCGACCCCGCGAAAAGGGAGCAAATGATGCTCGCACATGCTTGTGAATTCGATGTTCTTCACAAGTACAATTTCATCGTAGGTTTCTTCAAATGTCACGTCGAGATGCCGACCGGGATCGAGTCGCAGACCAGCGAACATCTCAGCGTACATTTTTGCGACTCGGCGAGGAGTTTCCAGTAACCCGTCGCGGTCCGGGTCTTCGCCGACTGCGCGCAGAATTATGCGCACAGCCGACTTGATAACCGCGAGGTCCACTGGGGCCTCGGTTGTCAGGACATGCCGCAATGTGCGTGATCGGTTTAAAGCAACACAGCAATCGTCTGACAATGACTCGGTTGACCGTACCTCTTCAAGGTCGATTGACATGCTGGTCTCTTTCTTACTTTCGTGACGACTGATAGATTGGTACAAAAAAAAGCGATCGACAAGACGCCGACCGCTCAGAATGTGATTGATCAAAATCAGTTTTACGGAAGAATGACCGTGTCGATCACATGGATGACACCGTTCGACGTTTCGATATCTGTCACAAGCACCTTCGCTCCGTCGATCATCACGTGTCCTTCGCTCACCTTGATTGCGACAGACTTACCGTTCACCGTCTTCGCATCAGTCAACTTAACCACATCGCTCGCCATGACTTTTGCAGGCACGACGTGGTACGCCAGGATGGCTGCCAATTGGTCTTTGTTCTCGGGCTTCAGCAGGTTGGCGACAGTCCCCGGAGGCAATTTCGCGAATGCCTCATTTGAGGGCGCGAAGACCGTAAATGGACCTTTACCCTTCAATGTGTCAACCAGTCCAGCAGCCTTCACGGCGGCGACCAGCGTGGAGAATGATTCATTACCTGCGGCCGTGTCAATGATGTCCTTGTCTGCTGGCAGCAGCACGCTGTCGATCACGTGGACCACGCCGTTGGAGCAGTGAATGTCAGTCTTCACGACATGAGCACCGTCCACGCTGACCTTCCCGTCCTTTACGGCGATATCAATCTTCTGGCCTTGAACAGTTGTGGCTCCAGTCAATTTGACAACGTCCGCGGCCATCACTTTTCCGGAAACCACATGATAGGTCAGGATCGCCTGTAACTTCGCCTTGTTCTCCGGCTTCAGGAGTGTTTCCACCGTTCCCTTCGGCAACTTCGCGAATGCCTCGTCCGTCGGAGCAAAGACAGTGAACGGCCCCTTGCCTTTGAGCGTATCAACCAAGCCCGCAGCCTGCACCGCCGCCACGAGCGTTTTGAAGGACCCGGCTGCCACAGCGGTGTCTACGATGTCTTTTTCCGGAGCCGCATTCACCGGTGCCGATGTCAGTACGTGAACTCGTGAGTTCGGTCCCTGCGTCACCACTGTTCCTTTGCATTTAGAGCCTGCCTCGGCCGTTGCGGACAGGGCCAAAAATCCAATCGCCAAAACTGTTGTCAACTTCTTCATCCTAACCTCACTTCTTTTTCCGGGGGATACAAAACGTTCAATTCGTTCTTCACAAACCGCCGTGAACGTCCATCCATAACTCAGTTTTTCAGAATAATCTGGAAAGGACAGAAATGTTGCAGAATTCGTTTGAGTTTCAGCTTGAACGACCAGCCAGCCGGAAGTTCTTACTGAAGTGATTCTGGTAACCCAGCCTTCAAGCTGTTGAATCCTCGAAGCTCGGGTGGGCGATCCAGAGCGCTTGAACATAGGCCGGGAATACGCAGCTCCGCATTCGATGCACAGCCGACACCAACCCCAGAAGGCTAGAGACGTCGTTCGCGATAGTCGTTGTTGCCTGACAACTTTGGATTTCGCAAACCGACGGACAATTATGTGGTTTTCCTCTTTTTATGGCTCACTTTTTACCGTTCGTATTTCTCTGCACTGCGGTTCACGTCGGCGTTCCACGCGGTCCAGGCGGTGGACAGTTCGCTCACAAGATCTGGATGCTGATCAGCCTGATTGTGCTGTTCCCTCAGGTCAGAGTCGAGATTGTAGAGTTCGGTGATATCGTCGTTGCGGTAGAGTTTCCAGGGGCCTCGGCGAACTGCGGCTTGTGAGCTGGCTCGCCAGAAGAGCGTTCGATCGGGGAGCGGCTGTCCGCTGAACAGCAGAGGTTCAAGACCGATGCCGTCTGTCAGGAGATCGTCGTGGGCCACTCCGGCGAGTGCTGTGATTGTTGGCAGCAGATCGACAGAATGACCGGTCTCCGCTGTGACGGCTGGCTGGATTTTAGCGGGCCAGGAAATCACGGTCGGCACGCGATGGCCGCCTTCGTAAAGCTGAGTCTTCTGGCCGCGAAGCACACCGTTGCTGGAAATGTTCTTAAAATTCGGACCGTAGGTAATGTAACCACCATTGTCGGAAGTGAAAATCACCAGTGTGTTGCGGTCGAGTTTCCGTTCCTTCAATGCCGCAACAATCGCGCCAACACTTTTGTCGAGCGACTCAACCATCGCTTTGACGTGCGGGGCCACGTTGCCGGGATCCGGTATAACACCCCATTTGTCGGCTTCGTACTCGTGGCCCTTCATGCGATGGGGCGGATCATGTGGTCCCTGCCAGGGAAAATGAATGGCAAGGTGCGGAACGTACAGAAAGAAAGGTTGCTTCTGGTGTGCTTCGATAAAATCGATGCTGTACTGAGTGAGTAAATCGGTTGTATAGCCCTCAACCATTTCGATTTGGTCATTGTACCACCAGTCTTCGTTCCCTGAGCGATCGATGTGCGTATGAAAATCTCCGTCGCCGGATCCCAAACCGCGGAACACGTCAAATCCCTGACTCGTCGGCAACCACGGTGGTTGGTATCCAAGATGCCACTTTCCGAAGCAACCTGTCGCATAGCCTCGTTGCTTCAGCACTTCCGCAAGAGTCACGGCTTCGTGAGGCAGGCCGCGATGCTGATGTTCCACCCCTGACAGCGCCTTGTCAAAGATACTGCCGAATCGCTGCTGATACTGACCTGTCAACATCGCTGCCCGCGTGGGCGAGCACATTGGCCCGGCAGAATGAAAATCCGTAAAACGCAGTCCGCTGGCTGCCAGGGCATCGATATTCGGTGTCTTGTTCACAACACTGCCATAGCACCCGACATCTCCATAGCCGAGATCATCCGCCATGATCAAAACGATGTTTGGCGTTTCTGCGTGACCGATGTGCATAGTCATGGACAAGATGACCAACAGACTTGCCATCGAAATAAATCGGGCGTGATTCATGGGTTGAGTTCCTTACTTGCCGATCGCGAGAGTCTCATCCATAGTCTTTGCCAATTCAGCAACAATTGTTTTCTGATCTTCATGTGCTGCGAGATTTGTCATTTCCTGAGGATCGCTGCGGTGGTCATAAAGTTCTGTTGCCTGCACCGCAGCGGTCTGAAAATCGCGCCATTCGGTGTAGCGGTATCTGTCGGTCCGAATCGAGTATCCCATAATCGTCGGCAGCTTGCCGTCCGGATAGTGCGGTCGAGGCGTCTGAGTCAGTGCGACTGATCGAACGCGGCCGCGCGGATTGTTGAGTAGCGGATTCAGCGATACACCTTGCAGCGTACTCGGTGGAGCCAGGCCGCAAAGTTCCGTCAGCGTGGGATAGATATCCAGCAATTCAACCAACGCTTCCGTTCTTTGGCCGCTCTTCTGCTGTGGCGTGGAAATGATCAACGGCACGTGAGCATCGAGCTCAAACGCGGTGGTCTTGGCGGTCAATCCGTGTTCGCCGAGGTGCAAACCGTGGTCAGACAAGAATACGATGATCGTATTCTTCCGCAGATTAAGCGTGTTCAGTTCGTCCAGCACGTGGCCTATCTGGGCATCCAGATAGCTGATTGCGGCAAGATGACCGTGGTGCATCTCACGGAGTTCGTCTGAATCGGCACCACCCAGATAACGCTTACTCGTCAAGGCAACCTCCGGGACATCGACCGGTGGGGTCACTTGTTTAGGAAGCGGGATTGAATTGCGGTCATACAGATCCCAGTATTTTTTCGGAGCGTTGAACGGTGTGTGTGGTTTCCAGAATCCGACTGCCAGAAAGAATGGTTTGTTGCCTTTACTGATCTCGCGCAGCGTGCTGACTGCGGTTTCGGCGACTCGACCATCAAAGTACGCATTGTCGGGCACGTCCCGACATTCGGTGCCGCCAGTACCAGATGCCAGATTCGGCGGCAACGGACCATCAACCTGAGGCTTATCATGTCCGTGATTGTTGTAGTGCAGAACGGACGGAACACTCCAGGAGATTTCGTCGCCTTGCCATTCGTCCTGACGCCAGTTGTGAAAAATTTTTCCGACACACTGCGCGTGGTAGCCGCTGCCTTTGAAAAGTTGCGGGAGAGTCACCGCATCGGGTGTGATCGTGCGAAAGTGAGTTGGCAGATCCCACACTCGCAGCGTATCCGGACTCAACCCTGTGAGCATTGATGCCCGGGACGGATTGCACACCGTCTGCTGACAATAGGCTCTCTCAAACAGCGTTCCCTGCGAGGCCAATCGATCGATATTCGGAGATTTCACATGTGCACTGCCGTAGCAGCCAAGTTCAACGCGCAGGTCATCAACGGCGATAAACAACACGTTTGGCTGTTCGGCTGTCACGCTGCGAAAACTCGCCGGCGTTATCCACGAGAACGCGACAATTGCCAGCGTGAGTCTCGTCAATGTGGCTCTCTTCATGCGTCTTACCCCATCCCCATTTTTGCCATGGCGTCCTGCAAACCAGGGACATCCATGCCGCCAGCGATGCTGGCCATTTCGGCGGCTGCGGCAGTTTTGGATTTGTGCAGTGCTTCATTAGCGGCCGCGTTGACCAGTTGCTCGATCATCTGGCGGTCGCCCGACGCAATCAGATTCTGGTCGATCGACACGCTTAGTACGGTCATTTCTCCGTTGACGACAATGCGTACCAAGTCCGGACCGGCACTGCCTTCACACCTCAATTTGCTGACTCGTTCCTTCGCGGCTGCAAACTTGCCTTTGATTTCTCCGGCTTGCTGCACCAGATTCGCAATGTTCTTCAATCCACCAAACATGGGTGATCCTTGCAAAATTATTCGTCGGTCTCTTCACTTTCTGTGGCCACTAACTGCACCGCCGGTGCGGTCGTGATTCTAACGACAGTCGCGCCAAATGCTTCCATCACCTGCCGCACGAACACATCTTTGGCAGGATCGACTTCGCCCATCAGATTGCGAATTGGCGCGGCCGGGGGAGGGGCTGCGATTCGTGCCGGTCGCTGATTCGTTGTTGCAGGTGGTGCAGCGGATATAATGGGTGCAGCAGCTACGCTTTCAATCGCAGGATCAGACTGATTGGTCGGATCAGTCCGATCTTCTTTGACCGCGATCTTCAGTGGTTCAGTCTTTTTTTTTTCGACGACTGGCGTGGTCGCCACAAGAATGGCAGGCGATGCGGCAGCGGATAATTCCGGCAACGCTGGCAAACGCCCGGACAGCAGATCACTGATCGCGCTCAGGTTTTCCAGAAGACTTATTTGCACCATTGACATTTCCAGCACTGTTCGGGCGAACGTGCTGCGAAACATCTGATTCTTGCCGTCTGACAGAACCTGGAACGCCGCCATGACGGAATGCATGCTCAGCCGCGTTGCCTGTTTCCTCAGGATTTCGCGATGCCGTGTCGCGACACTGCACAGCGAAACGGATTCACCGCCGCTCAAAGTCACCATCAGGTCGCGGACATATCCGATTGCCTGATCCATCAATTCTCCCGGCTGCACGCCGGTTGCAAAGGAAGCGTCCAACTGAGCCAGCACTTCACCCGGTCGATGTTCGACGATTGCGTCGAAGAGTTCCACAAGTCGTTCATCACCGGCAGTCCCCAGCATTCGATGCACGTCTTCCGCAGATACTGTGCCATCACTGAATGCGAGTAACTGATCGAACAACGACTGACTGTCGCGCATCGAACCGCGCGCGCGGCGGGCGACGAGTTCCAATGCGTCTTCGGTCACTTCGAAGCCTTCAACTTTTGCGATTTCCCGCAGCCGATCGGCGATCGAAATATCATTGATGCTGGAAAAATCGAAGCGTTGACAACGGGACAGGATTGTATCGGGAACTTTATTAGGCTCAGTCGTGCAGAATACGAATTTCACGTTCGGCGGCGGTTCTTCCAGCGTCTTCAGCAGCGCGTTGAACGCTTCTTTGGTAAGCATGTGAACTTCGTCGATGATGTAGACTTTGTACTGAGTCCGCATCGAACGCACGCCAACGTTGGCTCGCAGCGAACGAATATCATCGATGCCGCGATTCGATGCACCGTCAATTTCCAGGACATCGACATCGTTGCCAGCGGAAATCCCGTCACAGATTTCGCAGTGATTGCACGGAACGCCGTCCTTTGCATTCGGGCAGTTCAGAGCCTTTGCCAGAATTCGGGCGGTCGACGTTTTGCCAACTCCCCTTGCTCCTGTGAACATATACGCATGCGCGACTCGACCGGCTTTGATCGCATTTGTCAGAGCGCGGGCAACGTGTTCCTGGCCAATGACGTCATCGAACGCCTGTGGGCGGAATCGGCGAGCAAGGACTGTGTAGTGAGACCCGTTTGTCAACGTGTTGGACTTTCAAGAGACTAAGGATTTGTCCCGAAACAATATCCGAAGATTTGTAAAACTGTTGGATTGGTGTTCCTGAGTTTGTCATTTTCCGGTGGAGAGAGCGGCAGAAATGCCGTTCCCAGGTCGATAGTTCCCGACCTGAGACAGGTCGGACGACGCAAACAGATCTGCTGCTCCATTCTGACGGATCGACGTCGCTTCATCTACTGTCCGGCGTCGTTGACGTGGCAGATTTGGAGGATTGCAGTTTTCGTAGCAGCGTGTCGTATTTTTCCACGCATTTTTCCCACGAAAAAGTGGCGGAGAATCGACGTGCGTTAGTGGCCATTTGTGGCAGTGATTGCCGCGCGGTGTGAAGTGAATTGTCGCCTGATCCCAACAGTTCAAGCAGTACACTCGCCATTTTCTGCGGATCGTCGGGTGAAAAAAGCCGCCCCGTTTTGCCGTCTTCGATCAGTTCCGTACACCCATCGACCGCTGACGCAATGACGGGAAGTCCCGCCGCCTGGGCTTCCAAAACTACGTTCGGCAACCCTTCCCATTTTGATGCGAGAACCAATACAGTCGAGGACTTCATTATCGACGCGATGTCAGTTCGCCAACCCAGCATCTGGACTTGTGCATTGAGTTGTCTGGTTCGAATCTCGTTTTCGAGTGTCGAACGCAACGGGCCGTCGCCGACAAAAATCAGTTTGCGACGGGAGAAGTTCTCCGGATCCAGGCGACGCATTACGTCGAACGCTTCGACCACACTCAGTGGCGCTTTCTGTTCGCTCAATCTGCCGACACACAGGATGATCTGATCGTCTTTGCCGCAGCCCAGTGTACTACGAGGAATGGCCGTGGCCCCGTCGATGCCGGGCAAATCCACGCCATTGTAGATGACATCCATCCGATCGGGCTCGATGCCACAAACGTGGCAGTGAACATCGGCCACCGATCGACTCACGGCGACATAGTGCGTTACAAGGCGTTTCGTCATCACTTCCGGGATGCAAACAATCCAGCGACGATCTGCCACTCGAATGCCGCTCACGACCGTGGTGACTCCAGCCCGCTTCGCTGCAATTCGGCCAACGAGGTTTGCCTGATTCAGAAACGTCAGCAACACTGACGGCGGATTCGCGTTCAGGACTCGCGTCATTCGTCCGATCGCACGAATATCGGCGACGCTGCCGCAGCGCAGTGCTTCGACGGGAATACCGGCTTGCCGCAAAGGTTCTGCCATCGCGCCCGCGTCGCGCAGGCTGATAACTTTGACAATCCAGCCTTTTGTTTGCAGGCCGATTGCGATTTTTACGAATGCTCGTTCCGCGCCACCGACGTCGAGTTCCGTGATGGCCATCGTGAGGCGATTGGTGGCGGTTATATTCGTTGGCGGAGTTGGGTTCACGAAAAATTCGGATAGGAAGAATTGGGTTTGGCGCGAAAAGTGAGAGATCAGGATCTGGATACTTTAGAATCGTGCGAATTGAAATTCGGCAATTAGAGTTCGGCGAGCCGCGAGACGTCAGTCTCCGGATTGGTGTTTTGTTTTTGTTCCGCTAACCACGTAGAACCATTGCACACGGACCAAATGCCACCACCCTGAATCGCAATCAGGGGACTGACGTCCCACCGCTCGCCGACCGCACTTTTCACCGTTCGAAGTATAACTTCCTGGCAGTGTTTGCTGGATCCCGACCTGAGGACAGGTCGGGCTACGTGGGCAGATCTCCTTCCGCACTGGGGACAATTTGACCGGTCGAACGACCAAATGCATCAATTCGGCAGACAAAACTATTGATCTGTGACGTCATCCTGATGCCAATTGGAATCGAAACCGGTATTCTTACGTGGAATCGGCGCAAAACGTGTGAACTGGACAAAAACTGCGCGCCGCATCGGGAGTTCACCAGTGAAAAACCCACTGATCCTTGTCATTGGAGCAGCCTGCTGCGTGGCATGGCAAACGTTCCTGGTCGCCCAGGACGCGCAATCTGATACGATCGCACCCATTTCGGTTGAAGCCACGGTAGCAGAAATTGATCGCTTGTTTTCCGCTGCCTGGGAACGAGACGGCATTGAACCGGCTCCGGCGGCGATGGATGAGGAATTCGTCCGACGATTGTCTCTGGATCTGGCGGGCCGGATTCCTGCGACTTCGGAGACTCGAAAGTTCCTGGCAAGCGATTCAACGGACAAACGCACCGGACTGGTTGAAGAACTGCTCGACGGCCCCGCGTTTGTGCGGCACTTTACGATCATTTGGCGAAATGCACTCATTCCGCAGGCGTTCAATGAACCCGGAACCCGCGCCTTGGTGCCGGGGTTTGAAGCATGGCTGTGGAAACATTTTTCGGAAGAAACGCCCTACGATCAGATCGTGGGGGAGCTTATCACGACGCCGATTGATTTTGGAGGAAACCAGCCTGGTCTGCTGCAGTCGGCAAATTCACCAAGTGCATTTTTTATCGTTCGCCAGTTGCAGCCAGAGAATCTGGCGACCGGCACATGCCGAGCCTTTCTCGGTGTGCGGCTGGATTGTGCACAATGCCACGATCACCCGTTCGACAAGTGGAAGCGTGATCAGTTCTGGAATATGGCGGCGTTCTATTCAGGATTTCAACAACCGGATAATCCCGATGCCAGCAATCCAGCAATGATGATGAACGCACGTGAGAATACCGACGCGCACTCCATTCGTGTGCCATCCACCGGTAACGTCGTTACGGCAAAATTCCTGACAGGAGCGGAACCGGAATGGAAAGAGGATTTGCGGCCGCGTCAGGTGCTGGCCGACTGGGTCACGGCTCGCGACAATCCGTGGTTCGCTAAGATGGCCGTCAATCGCCTGTGGGCACAGTTCCTTGGACAGGGCATCGTGCAGCCGGTCGATGACTTTTCAGACAACAATCCGCCATCGCATCCAGAGGTTTTGAACCTGCTCGCAGAACAATTCGCGGCGCACAACTATGATCTGAAGTTTCTGGTCCGCACAATCACAGCGACTCGTGTGTATCAGACAACCAGCCGTCAGACGCACGAAAGCCAATCGGACCCGAATCAATTCGCCCGCGCGGCACTGCGGGGCCTGACACCCGAGCAATTCTTTGACAGCCTTGCGGAAGCTGTCGGATATTATCAACCGTATCGCACCGACAATCCGTTCGTGATCGACGCGGACACACCGCGCGGCCGTTTTCTGGAACTCTTTCGCGACGAAACAGAATCACCGCTTCTGAAAGAAACAACCATCCTGCAGGCGCTGGCGATGATGAATGGGGAATTTATCGACAATGCCACGACGCTGGAGAACAGTCAGACACTACGAGCCGTCGCTGATTTTCCACTGATGACCAATGACGAAAAACTCGACACCCTGTTCATCGCCGCGTTGAGTCGGGGACCGACTGCGTCTGAGCGAGCGACGTTTGGCAAATTCCTCGCTGACGGCGGAACAACTGGAGATGCAGCAATCGCGATGGCTGATATCTTCTGGGCATTGCTGAACAGCAGCGAGTTTTTACTGAATCATTGATAGGTTTCGTGGATATTGTTGGCTACAATTCACGGCTGATTATTCAGGAGAAACCACATGACAACTTAAGTTTTCCCAGATCCACCGCCCGCCGCGCGCAGCCGGCGGCACCGATGAAACCGGCGTCGCCGCCGAGGGAGGCGTATTCGATACTGATCGTGTCTGCAAGTGTGGCAAACGTGCGGGATCGAAACTCCTGATGCACGCGATGCAGGAACTCGCGGCCCACGGCGGTCTCGTGTCGTCCAAACGTCATCGCACCGCCCAGCAAGACCATCGCCGGATCGATCACATGCACTGCTGATGTAATCGCCGCACCAAGATAGCGGGCCATCTCCATGATGAGTTCGGCTGATAAGTGATCGCCTTGCTCGGCTTCCTCGGCGATGATCAGAGGTGTCAGTTCTTCACCCGCTGCGAGTCGATTTCTGACAGACGTCACGGCCTCGCTCTCCAAAGCGTCTCGAAAGCGTTTCAGCAGCGCGGTCGCGCTGACGTAGGCTTCGGCGGTACCGTACTGGCCCGATGTACACAGTCGTCCGTCGTTCATTTCGAGGATGACATGTCCCAATTCAGAACCGTGTGAATGTTCCCCTTCGATAATGTGATCATCCACGATCACGCCACCACCCAGACCTGTCCCCAGAGTATAAAACAGCAAACTGCGGACGTTCTTCGCGGAGCCTGCCCAGTATTCTCCGTACGCTGCGGCGTTCGCATCGTTCTGAAGTACTGTTGGACGCATTAGCTTCGCGGCCACACGATCCCGGATCGGATAATTGATCCAGCCTGGAAGATTCGGAGGATCCAGCAGCATTCCGCCGGGGATATCCATGGTACCCGGCGTGGCGAGACCTATCGCAACGACTTGATTCATAGTGATATTGGCGGCAGCGACGGCTCTGCAACCGGCTTCCACGATCTGTTCAACTCCTGCATCCGGCCCTTCAATCGCATCGGTCGGCACGCTGCAGGACGAAATCACGGCACCGCTGTCATCAACGACTCCTGCTTTGACGTTTGTGCCGCCGAGATCAAGACCAAGGAACAATCGGGAAGGAACGGATGAATTGGGCATAAGTGTCGAGTCACCGGAAAAGGCGTGAATGGCCAGACAAAGCCTATTCTTACAGACAATCGCGCGCTTGTGAATGTTGGCTATCCGAAACTCCCGTTGACCAGATTTTGCGAATGCGTGACGATTCAGCAATTGCGTATTCGGGCAGTTTTCTGAGTGTCCTGCGGTTGGTTATTGATGATGCTGCATTCAGCACTCCGAATTCTGATTTTCCTGAGCCTGCCGCTTACCGTGTCAGCCCAGCAGTCGCGGTGGGTCGTCGAGGACAAGCGAGGCACAATAGAAGTCTATGCGGAGTTCGATCCAAACCTGCCGGAACTGTGGCAAAACGTGGAAGACGTCGCTCGGGAACTCAAGGATCTGCTCGCTGTCGAACCGAATGGAAAGCCCATTCAGATCATTCTGTTTCGCGACCAGGGCAGCTATCTTAGCCAGCTTGCGTCATCGGTTCCCCAATCGCGTCAACGAAAGGCGATTTTCTATCGCAACGGCGACATTTATCTGGTCTACGCCTATCGAAGTCGATCGCTGATCACCGATGTGCGGCACGAGATGACTCATGCCATTTTGCACCAGCACCTGCCGTTTCTGCCGCTTTGGATTGATGAAGGGCTTGCCGAATATCTTGAAGAACCAGAATTCTTGAGATCCGGTTCAACTCGAACAAAATCTGCGCGCTGGAAGTCCCGAGTCGGCTGGTCACCTTCGCTGGCATCGCTTGAAGCAATCCCAACGGCGGACAGCATGGACGCCAAAGACTATACAGACAGTTGGGCAATGACATGTCTGCTGCTGAATGAATCGGTAGCGAGCCGCCAGGCTCTGCGAGACTACCTCGATATTATTCACCGAAGAGAAGCTCCCGGGCCATTCAGCAAATTCGAAAAAACAGCGGAATCCGGCGTTTTTTCCAGAGCAAACTCCTATTTCAGAAAAATACCGATTCGACTATCTTCGAACTCAAGTCGTCCCTGATGCCTCTCCTGTTCCGCAGGATCGTGCAACAGCGGCAATCACAATCACCTGTCAGTTGAAATCCCCTTCCTCCTCTCCCTCCTGACTTCTGTAGTTTTGGTGAGTTTACATGACGCAGAGTTTGTCGCTCTGACGGCTGTTGCTCCACCACCTCTCGTCGCGTATCTGCTTCTGTCAAAGGATCCTAAAATGTCTTTTCTCAAAACACCATTCGTTCGCTTCGTTTCCTGGTCACTGACAATTGCTCTACTCGCCCACGGTCCGATCGTTACTGCCGAACAACGATCCACACAAGGTGACGAAAACACGGAACGCGAATCTGTTGTGCAGGATGTCAAATTGCAGACAGGTGGAATTCTGACTGCCCGCATCGTGAACGCTCAGGGCAACCCGGTGACCGGTGAACATGTTTCGATCATCTTCCAGGGCAAAGAGATTGCGGCCGTTGTGAGTGATGATGACGGTTTTGTAACAGCCAGTGATCTTCGTCCGGGTTTACATGGCATTGCAACTCCCAGTGGCATGTCGGCGTATCGACTTTGGAATGCAGACACTGCGCCGCCAGCAGCGACTTCGGTTCCTGCCGTGGTCTCTGATCCGGAAGTGATTCGTGGCCAGTTCGGAGCTTTCAACCTGCCGATGATCGTGGTTCTGGCTCTCGCGGGCGGAGCCCTCGTTGTGGGCCTGGATGCAAAAGATACTGCGGACGATGCCAAGAAGAAAAATGACGCACTGGCGGCTCGTGTTAAAGCACTGGAAACTGCCAGTCCGTAAAGCTGGCCTGTGAGAATTGAGTCGTCCAGGCAAGCGGCGGGTGTCAGCCCACCGGGTCATACGAATGCAGTTGGCGAGCCGCAGACATGAGTCTCCGTTTGGAGTTTTCTCATCGGGAACTGAAATTCCCCGCTCGCCAACATCACTGTCGTGCCTCTGCCTTCTGGGGATCTGCACGCAGCCATCCTGCCCTCACGGCTCGATGAGTTGACAGAACGCATCAACAGCGGCCGATTGCATGAGTGATGCATTCTCGCGGGCTTTTTCCGTCAGTGCTTTTGTTTCGGCAA
>Ga0335397_10007448_pt1 | contig 13946 bp, 6 predicted proteins | sample MAT04_FD_205740 | JGI IMG/M metagenome (GOLD analysis project Ga0335397, IMG submission 205740) | Freshwater microbial communities from Lake Fryxell liftoff mats and glacier meltwater in Antarctica - MAT-04 (spades assembly) (version 2) ...
CGTAGTGATTCAGGCACAGGCGCCAAAGCCGTTCATACCAATCGAGGAAGACAGGGCGGCCCGTTTGGACCGCACCCAGCAGCATCGCGTAGAGGGCCTCGGTTTGCGGCCACCACAGCTTGGTGTCCGCGAAGGCCCACCCCACGGGGGTCCGGCCATCGGCATCGATCGCCAAAAGGAGCCCCCCCCCGTGAGCTGCATCCCAGCCGGCGTCCAAGTGACGCAGGGCCAAGCGCAGCATTTCGTCGCGGCCGGGTGACGTGCCGCCGGTCAGCTCGGCCACGCGGATTTGGAACCACATGTCCTCGACGACGTGACCGGGTACGACGGCGTTGCCCTGCGGACCGGGGAAACGACTGCCATCGGCGTGGACGAATTCGAAGATGAGATCGCGGTCGGGCCGATAGAAGTCGCGGAAGATTTCGCCGGCGAGCGACGAGGCCGCGGCGAGGTAGCGTTCATTCTTCGTGACCTGCCCCAGTTCCGCCAGGACGAGCGACCACATCATGGGGATGCCGTGGGGTTTGGTCCCGGCCGGGATTGGGTAGGGGAAATGGGGAAGGGCATCGCGCGGGCCGGCCAGTTTGCGCAAGGCGGCATCGGCGGTCTGGCAGGCGAGCTGGAGAGTTCCGGCATCCCGGGTGGCTTGATATAATTCCACCAGCCCGTAGACGGCGAAAGCATCCGTGTAGATGCTCTCGCAACCGCGCAGGACGGTTCCGTCCTGGGCCACGGTGAGCACCCAGCCTTCGGCGCGTTCATCCCACCCCGTCTTGATGCAAAAACCGGCGATTTGTCGCGCGTAGGCCAACCAGCGCGGATTGGGGTCCAACTGGTTGTAGATCCGGCTGAACACCCAGACGGCCCGCCACTGGCTCCACAGCCATTTGTCGGTGCTCAGGATCCGGCCGGCATCGTCGATGCACGTGTTGAATCCGCCCAACGGGTCAACTCCATGCCGTTCCCAGAACGGCATCACGTGACCGAACAAATGCGCGCGGAGCCATTGCGCCATCGGCAGGCGTGCGCCCTGACGAAGCTGCCTCAGGGCGGCCTCGCACGTGCACTTGGATTCAAGGGCGATGGGCGGTCCGGCGCCGGAATCTTGCTCGGGTGGGTGCATCGGGCCGGCGGCTGACTGTGATCGCGCGGAAGTCATCCCCCGCGTTCGATCACCACATATCTTCACCCCGATCGAGTACCCCGCTGACGGCGGCTTCCCAAGCGGCGGGGTCACGCCGTTTCAGGATTTCTCCGGCGGTGGAGAAGGAGTAAAGCGCCATGCCCGAGGCGAAATCGTTCGCGTACAGTCCATAGTAGAGCTTGCCGGCGTTGGTAGCCATGAAACGGAGTTGTTTGGCGGCAATGGACTCGAGTGAAGCCTGGTTTTCGCCGCGGGCCGACGCTTCCAGCAGCAGCCCGGCGATGAGCGGTTCGTAGCAACGGAAGTGGTCGTTGGCCGGGTGTTCAAAGCTGCCGTCGGCCAACTGGTTTTGATGGAACCACTCGGCATATTCAGCGAAGCGCGCCACGAGGCGGGACCAGATCGTGTCGCCGGCGGCCTGCGCGGTCGAGGCCAGTGCGCCGTGCACCTGGTTGGGGGCCTGGGCGGGGACGAGGGTCTCGGGTTCGGCCTTCGGGGTGAACTGGATGACATGACGCAGCGGCACCATGAGGCGCTGCTTCATCTCTGCGCTGTTCAAGGCGGCGACCAAGCCCTCGGACGTGTAGATCAGGACCTGCTGGGGCGCGCTCTTGGACCACTCCTCCCAGAGGGTGTGCTTGTAGTCGTAGGTGCTGATGTATTCCACCAGCGGCACGGCTGCATCGTAATATTTTTTCTCCCCGGTAAGCTCCGCGTAGCGGATGAGCGTCACGGCGAAGAGCGCGTCGGCGCACCAGTATTCCTCCATGCCGGGCGGGTTGACCTGGTGGTTGAGCACGCCGACCCCCATCACGCCCTTGCTGGTCAGATAGTTATTCAGGCAGTGGTCGATGAAACGCTTCACGCTGGCCAGAACCTCCGGATTCTCGGGCAGGTGGGGAAAACGGCGAACGGCTTCCAGCATGCCGTTGGCCGAGGAGGCATTGTCCGCGACGCAGGAGCAGTTGACCATGCCCTTGGCGTCGAGGTTGTAGCCGTAACCCATGTCGAGCATGTCGGGATAGTGCACCCCCTGGTATTGCATCATGCGCTTGTTGAAACGCCGGCAGACGGCGGTCATGCGCGCGTCGCCCATCAGGTCCATGGTACGGGCGGCGCCAATGACGACGTAGGATTCCTCAAAGCACGCCTGCATCGGATGGGCCATGCCCGGGCTCGCGATGATGTGATGGGAGAAATAGTTCCAGAGCTTGACCAGCCCGCGGGCGGTGATGGTGGGATCGAGTTGCATGGGAAAGAGGGACAGGAGGACGGAATATGGGAGGTGGGATGTCGGAGGCTAGTTAGGAAAAGGAAGGCAAAGGAGGGTGGGGATTCGACCGTTTTCCAACGCGGCTCTTAAGACCGCGGTTCGTCGAGGCCGGCGTCCAGAAAAGACGGGAAGTGGGGTTTCGCGCTGGAGAAGGGGTAGATTCGGAGGCAATACCACCACGCGAAACGAATGCGCGGCCGCAAGCAACACGGTATCCGGATCAATTGTCCTACATGTAGACTTCAGGGCGGCCTGCTTGCTACTGCTGGGTTACGCCCGGCGGCAAAGATCATCAATCTGCCCCAAGCTTTGGTCGAACCTGGGCGACATTGCCCCGCTTTGATTGAAAAGCTTGGCCGGCGAGGGGTTGGTCATCGGAGGCCACGGTTTCTTCGAACTGTAAATGGGTGGGCCCGCGGCTCTTCGCGCAGCAGAAAGAACAGACGAAGGATAAAACCCCCTATGTACGTCACTCGATGGAAAGGGTAAATCGCCAAAAAATTGCCTAGATTGGGTCCATAATCTGCTTTTGCCGTCACGTTGCTGCGCTTCTGTGCAGCTAAAGTATTGTTTTATACCACTATTGTTAAGTTACTTACGTGGCTTTGAGTGACTTGGCCCCTGAACCCAGCGCCGGTTCAAATTCCCAAGGGCCACCGATTTTGCAGACGTCTGGCTATTTCGCATTCGAGTCGAGCGGGGACTTGATATTGGAATGTGGGTTGTGTCATGTTGCTCGGAGCTTTCTCCGTATAGTCACGAAGTTATAGTAAACCCCAGATCCTTTCCAGCGTTCTTCCCTCTGGATGACTATTCCGTAATTTTTGCCCGCACAAGGGCTTACGCTAACTCCGCCCCTACGAATGAACTACTCCGTCGTCTCCATTCGCTTCGTTTCTGTCCGGGCCGTCCTCCGGCACCTCGCGATCACCGCTATCGCCGCATTTGTGCTGACTCAAAGTGTAGCGCGGTCGGCGGAGGCGAAGCCGGTGATTATTGCCCCGGCACTAGGGAATCTTCCTCTCTCACTCGACGAGTGCCGGCGTTTGGCGCTGACGCACAATCTTACCCTGCGGGCGCAACGCGAAGCTCTCTTGGCGGCCGGTTTCTTGCGGAAGGCGGAAATGGGGGCGTTTGAACCCGAATTGGTGGCGTCAGGGGCCAAGGAATACAACAACCGCAAGAACACGATCGAGCAGACAATTTCCCAGGGAACCACTGCTTTCGAGGAAGAGAACAAACTCTATTCCGCCGGCATTGAGGGCCTCTCGCCCACCGGCGCGCGCTACAACTTCGGGTACTCGGTGCGCGACCTGAACAACAATCTGCGGGTGCTCCCGACCGACCCGTTTCGCCGGCAGTTTCAGTCCTTCCTGGGCGTGACGGTGACCCAACCCTTGCTGAAGGACGCGGGTCTTTCGTCGAGCCTCGCGCGTTTGCGGCTGGCGAAGCAGGATGAGAATATCGCCCGCCAGGAATTCCGCCGGCAGATGCTGATGGTGATCGGCTCCGTGGAAAGCGTTTACTGGGATCTTTTCGTCGCGCAGGAACGCCTGGCGTTGCGCACCACCTCGGTGACGGCCGCGGATAAATTGCTGGGCGGAAATCGCGATCGCGTGCGTGAGGGCAAGATGGCCGAGATCGAGCTGGTCGAGGCGGAGGCGGGACTCGCGCAACGCCGTTCCGCCGCGAGCGAAGCCACCCAGCATCTCGTGGAGCTTTCCGGCCGGTTACGCACCCTGTTCGCCGAACCGGTTGATCAGCCGAACTTTGTTTTGAAAGCCAGTGATACGCCGCCGCCAGCCGGGCCGGCCCCCAGCATCAACGATGCCCTCACCGACTCCGTCGCGCTGCATCCGGAATATCTGGCGCGATTATATCGCGCTGAGCAGGAAAAGGTGCGGGTCGCCTACGCCAAAAACCAACGTTGGCCGCAGATCGATCTCAAGGCGAGCTATGGGAGTAACGGACTGGGGGATGATTACCATGGGGCCTGGGGCGATATCGAGCAGCACGACCATAACTCGTGGTCGGTGGGCGTGGAAATGCGTTTGCCATTGTTGCTGGGCATCCGGCAGCGGAACACCCTGAGCGCTGCGCGGGCCCACGGTCGGGAAGCTCTGCTGAATCTGAAGGCCGCCGAGGTGGAAATCGCCAACAACATTTTCACGGCCCAGCGTAAGGTCGAAAGTCTGCAGTCGGTGGCCTCGAATTACGACGACGTGGCCGCCGCAGGCCAGCGCCTGCTGAAAAACGAGCAGGACCGCTTCGGCGAGGGCAAAACCGACAGCCGGCGCCTGCTCGAAGTTGAAAACCAGTACTCGGATGCGCAAGTCGCCGCCCTGGAAAGCCGCGGGGAATACGAGAAAGCCCGGGTTGAGTTTGAGATGGCCAGCGGTCGCCTGCTCAAGCTGCGGGGACTGGATCTCGAAGACCGGGCCGCGTCGAAGAAATCCCGCGGAAAAGCGGTTCCTCCCGCCGGCCATGCACCTTAAGGACGAAATTTCGCGGGCGGAGGACTTCGATCATGGCGGGCGGCCGGTGCCGGCGTGGCGAAGGTGGTTGGTCGGGGCGTTTATCTCGATCCTGACGCTGGGTGTGGTCCATGCGGCCGTCCCCGGGAAATCCCCGCCGCCCCAAATGGTGCCGGGCATCACTGAACCCGTGCACGATTCGTTGCTGAGCACGCCGGTGGCTGGCTCGGTCCAATACATCTATTTTAAGGAGGGCGATTTCGTCGAGGCCGGGGCCGTCATTCTGGAGCTCGACAAGGCCCTCGAAGAACTGGAGGTCAGCCGCCGGCGCTCGGTGTTTGAAAGCCGGGCTGAGTTGGACGCCGCGGAGCATCGCGCCACCGTGCTGCAGGCGGACTACGAGTCGACGCGCCGGTTGTTCGAACGTTCCCAATCCGTCAGCCGCGACGAAGTCGACAAACGCGAACTCGAATTCAAGCTGGCGGTAGGCGAGCGCGACCGGCTGAGCGCGTCCAAGGATCGCGAACGCATCGAGCTCGACATTGCCCGGCAGCAGCTCGCCTACCGGAAGATCGTCGCTCCCTTCGCCGGGGTGATCACCGACCTGCGCGTCGACCTCGGCGTGGCCTGCGAACCCCGCCAGCCCGTGGTGCGACTGGTGGAATTGAAGCAGATCTATTTTGTGGCGGACGTCACCCCGGCGCTCACCACGGGCCTGAAGCCCGGTCGCACGGTAAAATTGCTCATCGATGTCGCTCCGGGCCAGCGGGAGGTGCAAGGCACGGTGGATTATCTGGCCCCGGTCGTTGATGCCGGCAGCGGACTGCGGCGGGTTAAGATTATTTTTGACAACCCCGGCGCCGAGATTGCCCCGGGCACCGTGGGTCGGCTGGTCCTCGACTGACTTTTGCGTCATGGATGTTCATCAGTCCGACTCCTCCGATACCGTGGCGCGGGGAACGGCGCGGATTGACGAATTGCGGGCATTTGCCGGTCCACCCAATGAATTCTGGCCAGCCTGCCTGGAGGCGCTGGCGCTACTGGCGGGTGGCGCGGACGCCGCGGCGCTGGCAATCCCAGCGGAACCTTCGGGCACCGCACCGCCGGTCGAGGGCGAGGCGGCCCACCGCTGGCGCACCGCGTGGGAATGGACGGTCCGCTCGTTGCCCAACAATCGTCTGCATGTTTTTCGTAATTGTATCCGCCTGGCGGCCGACGCGGGACTGCGCCGCGGTGGCGTCGCGCTCGATGCGCTCACCGGGATTGAACGGGCGGCGGCGGGCGACGCTTGGATCGTCGCGGTCCGCTTGGAACGGGCGGACGAGGACGCCGCCGTGTGTGTTCTCCTGCTGCCCGCGGTGAGTCGCGGGGTGGCCGAGGAAGCGGCCCGGCGGATCCGGTTGGCGGCGGATGTGCCCAAAGCCTACGGCCTTAACCGGCAGTTGGTCGCGGCGCGCCGTGATGTCGAAACGATGTCGTCCGTGTTGGACTTGGTGACGCAGCTCGATGCCGAAAAGCAATTCGCTGCTGCCGCCATGACGTTATGCAATGAGCTGGCGGCGCGGCATCAGTGTCAGCGTGTAAGTCTGGCGTGGAAGCGGGGACCTTACCTGCGCGTGCAGGCGGTGAGTCATCTCGAAAAGTTCGAGGAACGCATGACGGTGGTGCAGCAGCTCGAGGCGGCGATGGAGGAAGCGGTTGACCAGGACACCGAGATTGTCCTGCCCGCCGCGCCCGATACCGCTTTGATCATCCGGGATCACGCAATTTATGCCGCAGAGCAGAAGCCCGGTCATCTGGCGACGGTGCCATTGCGCGGCGGCGGCGTGGCAGGGAGTGCGGTGGGGGCTCTGACCTGCGAGCGAGCGGACGTGCCGTTTTCCGAGCATGAATTGCGTCATCTGCGGTTGATCGCCGACCATGCCGCCCGGCGGCTGGAAGGACTGGAACGTGCAGATGCCTGGCTGGGTGACCGGTGGGCGCGGAAACTTCGCGAGCGGTTGAAAAAGCTCCTGGGCGTCGAGCATACGCTGGCCAAGGCCGGGGCGATCATCGGCGCGCTGGTGTTGCTCTGGTCAATCTTTGGCCGGCTGGACTACCGGGTATCAGGCGCATTTTCGCTGCGCGGCCTGGAGACGGCCGTCATCTCCGCGCCTTTCGAAGGCTACCTGGGCGAGGTCAAGGTGCAGAAAGGGGACACCGTGGTGGCCGGGCAGGTACTGGCCACCTTGGACCGCACGGAGCTGGCCTTGGAACTCAGCGCTGCCCTGGCCGATCGGACCCGGTTCGAACGCGAAGTGCAGCAGACGCGATCGGACCGCAAGCTGGGGGATATGCAGGTGGCCGAGGCCCGCGCCGCCCAGGCGGCGGCCAAGCTGGAAATCCTGCGGCTGCACCTGGCCCAAAGTGAAGTGCGGGCGCCGTTTGACGGCGTCATTGTCGAGGGCGATCTGCGCGAGCGCATCGGCACGCCCTTGAAGCAGGGCGACCCCCTTTACCGCGTTGCGCGCTTGGACAAGATGTACGCCGAGGTCCTGGTCAAGGAGGACGACGTGCGGGACGTACACGCGGGGGCGACGGGCGAGGTGGCATTCGCGAGCAAGCCGGGCAACCGTTTTGGCGTGACCGTGGAACGCGTCGAACCCATGGCGCTGCCGCGACCGGAAGGAAACATGTTTCTGGTGCGCTGCATCCTGACGGAAAAGAACAAGCCCTGGTGGCGCCCCGGGATGAGTGGCGCGGCGCGGTTGGACGCCGGCCGCCGCGCCCCGCTCTGGATCGCCACGCACCGGACGCTGGATTATCTGCGCATGCGCTGGTGGTAGCGCTCGCGGTCCGTTTTGATCATGAATTCATCGTCTGCATTTTCCGCCCATGGCTGAGGCCTCGCGTACTTTCAGCGATGTGTGGTACCGGGTGGCGGGGCAGACGGTGACGCTGCGGCCGCGGGTCGAGGTGCGGCGCCAGTCGTTTCGCGGGCAGCGTTGGCACGTGTTGTACGATCCCTTCAATAACCAGTTTTTCAGACTGCGGCCCGAGGCGTATGACTTCGTCGCGCGCCTTCGTCCCGACCGCACGGTGGAGGCCGCGTGGCAGGAGACCCTGGACCACAATCCGGATGGCGCGCCCGGGCAGGAGGATGTGATCCAGCTGCTCGCGCAGCTCTACCACGCCAATCTCCTCCACTATAAAGTGGCGGCGGACAGCGAACAATTCTTCGCCCGTTACCGGAAGCGGAAGCAGCGGGAGCGCCTGTTCACGTTGTCGAACATCATGTTCGCGCGCTTCCCGCTGTTTGATCCCGACGCCCTGCTCAACCGGTGGCAGCCCGTGGTCCGGTTCCTGTTCCGCCCTTGGGCGGTGGTGCTGTGGTTCGCGGTGGTGGCGTGGGCGGTGAAGCTTTGCATCGACCACGGTGCGGAACTGGCGATTGCCACCCACAGCGTGCTGAGTCCCTCGAATCTCGTGTTGCTGTATGTCGGGATTGTTCTGGTCAAGGTCCTGCATGAAATGGGCCACGCGATTGCCTGCAAACACTATGGCGGCGAGGTGCATACGCTGGGAGTGATGCTGTTGTTTTTCAGTCCGCTGCCCTATGTTGACGTCACGTCAAGCTGGGCGTTCCGGGAGCGCCGGCGGCGAATCGCGGTCGCGTCGGCTGGTGTGGTGGCCGAGCTTTTCGTGGCCGGGCTGGCGGCGGTATTCTGGGCTTACGCGGGCCCCGGCGTCTGGCGCGATCTCGCCTTCAACATCCTCATTACCGCCGGCGTGACTACGCTGCTGTTCAACGCCAACCCGTTGCTGCGTTACGACGGCTATTACGTGTTCAGCGACCTGGTGGATATGCCCAACCTCTACCAGCGCTCGCAGGAGATGCTCGTCTATCTGGCGGAGACCCATCTGTTCGGCGTGCGCAAGGCGACGCCGCCCGCGGATAACCCCCGGGAACGCCGTTGGCTGATCGGATACGGGGTGTTGGGCTTGATCTACCGGACCATCGTGTTCGTCGGCATCATCTGGGTGATGAGCGGGCAGTTCCTGATCGTCGGCGCGCTGGTCGCGGTGTTTTGCATCGTGGCGTGGGGGGTCATGCCGGTGGTGAAGTTTGGCAAGTATCTTGCGAGCAGTCCGCGCCTGGAACGCTGCCGACCGCGGGCGATTGGGGTGACGGTGGCGATTACCGCGGGGCTGTTGATCGGGTTGTTTCTGATCCCCGCCCCGCAGCGGTTACAGGTTTCCGGGGTGCTGCAGCCCGGAGTGCTGGCGGAGGTCAGCGCAGGGGTGGAAGGTGAATTTGAGGGCCTGCTGATCCCGGGCGGTTCGGTGGTGCGGGTCGGCCAGCCGCTCGCCCGCTTGCGCAATGTCGAAATCGTCCAGCAGATCGCCGCTGCGCGCGCGCAATTGGCCGAGCTGGATGCCATGTGGCGGACCGGACTGAACCAAGGCTCGCGGGGGCGCGAAGCCCTGGAACAGGGAATCGCCGCCGTGCGGGGCCGGGTGCAGGAGTTGGAAGAACGCCAGCACAAGCTGGTCGTTACGGCCCCGGTCTCCGGGACGTGGGTGTCGCCGCGGGCGGAAGAGTTGACCGGCCGCTGGCTCGCGCGCGGCACGCCGATGGGCAACGTGGTCGGCCCGGGTAACTTTGAATTCCTGGCGATCGTGCCGCAGGTCGATTCCTCGCGGCTCTTTGCGCACGAGGCTGAAGCGGCGCGAGCGACCGTGCGTTTGCAGGGCCAAAGCGATACCAAGCTGCACGCGAGCCGGCTGGTTGTGATTCAAGCCGAACAAACCCGGCTGCCTTCTGCGGCTCTTGGGCGGAGTGGTGGCGGTGAAATCGCCCTGGCCCAGGATGCGGGTCGCGAACCGATCGCGGCCGAATCGTTCTTTGAAGTGCGGGCCATCCTCGAGCCGGCGCCCGGCGCGCTGCTGTATCAGGGGTTGACCGGCCGCATTACTTTTCCCCTTCCGGCCGAGCCGCTCGGCCTGCAGTGGGTTCGCGGGGTGCGCCAGCTTTTCCAGAAGCGCTCGGTCAATTGACGTCATGAAGCGAAGGTCTCGGTTTCAATTCCCGGTGTCATTCGCCGCCGCCCGCGCGGCAGCCGGGAGTGAGGTCCGCTGCCAGCGCGGTGGGGCGAGCGAGTTTCCCGCCGCACCGCCGGCATTCACGAGAGGGTGTCATGTCTAGCAATCTTCCCAGTGACGATTATCGCCGGATTGCCGCGCCCAAGCCGCCGGTTTTGCCCAAAGGTGCGGATGCCTTGGCTTACCGGGCGGTGGGCTGGTGGAAACGGCGGGCCTGTCAGCGGGTCGAATTTAGCCGCGATGCGGCGAAAGTGGACGCGATGAGCGGGGAATTTGAGGAATTGGATGAAGCGGCCTTGCGCGACCGTCTCGCTGAGCTGGCTGCGCACTTTCGACGCGGACGCGAGACGCGGCAACCGGAGATCGTGCTGACCGCGCTGGCGGCGGTGCGCGAAGCGGCTCACCGGCAGACGGGGTTGCGACCCTTTGAGGTGCAGTTGATGGGGGCACTCGCCTTGGAGCGCGGATTCCTGGCAGAAATGGCGACGGGCGAAGGTAAAACCCTGACGGCGGCGCTCGCGGCGGTGCTGGCCGGCTGGCGTGGCCGTCCGTGCCATATCATCACGGTCAACGACTATCTGGCGGCGCGGGATGCCCGGTGGTTCGAGAAACTTTTCGCCTTTGCCGGCCTGACGACCGGGCACGTCGTCTCAAGTATGGAAGTGCCGGAACGGCGTGAGGGCTACGCCGCCGATATCACCTACACCACCGGCAAGGAAGCCGTCGCTGATTTTCTCCGGGACCGGCTGAGGCTGGGCAAGGTGCAGCAGCCCGACCGGCGGCTGATTCGACAACTGATCCAGGCGCGGGCGAGCGGGCAGGAAGGGTTCGTCATGCGCGGGCTGCATTCCGCGATCATCGACGAGGCGGATAGCGTGCTCGTGGACGAAGCGGTCACACCGTTGATCATCTGTCAGCCCCGCACGGATCGCTCGATGGTCGAGGCGTCGAAGATTGCGGCCGAACTGGCGGGTATGCTGAGCAGGGGAGAGGATTACACGGTCGACCAGCGCCACCGCGAAGTTGAGTTGGGGGACAATGCTTTCAGCAAGCTGCAGGCGGCTTCACAAGCGATGCCGCAAGGCTGGACCGGTCTGGCTCGGCGCCAGGAACTCGTCACGCAGGCACTGGTTGCCCGCGAGCTGTTCGAGCGCAACCGGCAGTACGTTGTGCAGGAGGGCCGGGTGGTGATTGTGGACGAATTCACCGGCCGGTTGATGCCCCAGCGCACCTGGCGCGAGGGCCTGCATCAGGCGATCGAGGCCAAGGAAGGATTGGAGCCGACCTCGCCGACCGAGATCCTGGCGCGGCTGAGTTTTCAGCGCTATTATCGGGGCTATCGGCGCCTGTCAGGAATGAGCGGGACCGCCCGGGAATCAGCGACTGAATTGTGGCATATTTACGGCCTGCCGGTCGTGGCGATTCCGACGAACCGTCCCTGTGTCCGGGTGCAGTTGCCGACGCGGAGCTTTGAGGATGCTGCGGCCAAATGGACTGCCGTGGTCGGGGAAATCGCCGCTGTCCACGCGGCCGGACGGCCGGTTCTGGTGGGAACGCGCAGCGTGGCCGCGAGCGAAATCCTCGCGAAGCGACTCGGTGAAATCGGGCTCAATTGCCAGGTGTTGAATGCGGTGAGGCATGCGGAGGAAGCGCAAATTGTGGCCCAAGCCGGGGAGGCGGGGCACATTACGATCGCCACCAATATGGCCGGCCGGGGCACGGATATTTTGCTGGGGCATGGCGCCGGGGCGGCGGGTGGATTGCATGTGATTGCCACTGAACCGAACGAGTCGGGGCGCGTGGATCGGCAGCTTTTCGGGCGGGCGGGGCGCCAGGGAAGTCCCGGCAGTGCCCGGCTTTTTGTCAGCTTTGAAGATGATCTTCCGCGCCGGTTTTTGCCGGGTTCGGTTCGCGCCCGGCTGGGCAAAATGACGGCGGGACCGGACGGTAAAAGTGGCGCGGCGTCCGCGCGCCGTGCGGTCGGTTATGCGCAGTTTGCCGCGCAGTGGCTCGCCGCGCGGCAGCGCGCGAGTGTGCTGCGAAACGACACTTGGCTGGAAGAAGCCCTGTCGTTTTCGGGCTCTAATGCCGGGGGTTGATGCATTTTCTTTGCATCAAGGCATAGTGGTTCTCCCTCTCTTTCATTAGTTTTTTACTTAGTGCTTGCGGAAGGAGGGGTCGTGGAATTTTTAGCGAGCGTGGTTTCGGTATCTTTAACTGGGGTGCACTTTGTTTCGGTGCCCGTTTCTGCCGCGTAGCGCGGCGGTATTTGAGCCAACATGAACCGTCCGGCGCACCATTCCCGTTTCCGGCTTGAGGCGCTTGAACCTAGGATTTTGTTGTCGGGCGACGGCCTCTCGGGCGCGGTTTTAACGACGCAAAGTCTAGCCACGGCGGTGGAGGTTTTGCAGGCGAAACAGTCCGCGAGTTCGGCGGCGAGTCCGGAATTCAACCAGCTTTTGGTGGCTGAAGTAGCGCAGAATCCGCGGTCGGCCGAGGCGCAAATTGAGAGCATTTTTTCGTCCGCGAAGGAGTCCGATTCGAGCAAACAGATTGCTTCCGGAGTGAATGCCGGCGCGCCCGCTGCGGTGAGTGCGAAGGACGCGGCACAGGAGCAATCGAGCGAGTCGGCGGCCCCCTCCGACTCGTCCATCGCTGGTGAATCCAAGGCTTCGGTCCTCGCCGTGAAGGTTGCGCTCCCCGCCGATCCCGCAGGGGTTGAATCTGTTTCCAGCCAGCTCGTGCAATCCCTCAATGCATCGCAAGGACCTCCAGGTCAGGGAAACGCGATAACAGAACAGGCGAGAAACGCCTCGAGTGGAGACAGGGAAGGATACGAGATTTCGGCCGAGCTTGGGCCGGCGACAGTCTCATGGATTTCGGATGTAGATGGTTTTTGGGACGTGGGCAGTAATTGGAGCACGGGCGTGGCGCCCACGAGTACGGACAGTGTGGTGATCGACCGGCCGGGTAGCGTGACGGTCACGATCCGGAACTCGGCGACGGTCGCGTATCTGCTCAGCAACGAAACGCTGGCGATCACGGGCGGCACCTTTACGATCAGCACGGAGGGCCAGCTGAACGGCGCGACGAGTTTTTCAAACGGCACTTTCAACGCCGGGCTGCTGACCAACAACGGCACGTTCACGTTCAGCACTTCGTCCAATAAATTTTTGTCCGGTACCGTGAACAATGCCGGCACGATCATCAATACCGGGGATGGTGACGTCCTGATGACGAGTTCGACGATCAACAACCAGACCGGAGCTCTTTTTGAGTTTAACGGCGCTTCATCGATGCGTTGGTGGGCCGGCAATCGAGGCCAATTCAACAATGTTGGCACGGTGCGTAAGACCGGGGCGGGTACCTCCACCATGACCGGCGGCGGTAGCGGGATCGCTTTTAACAATGCGGCGGCGGGGGTGATCGATGTCCAGGCGGGAACCCTCGCCCTCAATGGTGCCGGAACAAGCGCGGGTGGCACGTTCACCGTCGCGGCGGCTGCAGTGCTCGACCTGACTGGCGGCAGCTCGTCCAGCACCTTTGCCGGCACCTATACGGGATCGGGCGCCGGAATGGTGCTGCTGGACAGCGGCGTGCTGAATCTGGCCCCCGGCACCACCTTCAATTTCCCCACCGGGCTCTTTCAGTGGAAGGGGGGTACGCTGAGCGGCGGTTCGCTGACGAATTCCGGATACTTCACCGCCAACGGCACGGGATTGAAGTATCTCAATACTACGGTGATTAACAACGCGACCGTGATTAATACGGGCAGTGGCACAATTGCGATGACTAGCGGCACGATCAACAACCAGACCGGCGCGGTTTTTGAATTCCAAGGCGATGCCAGCCTGCGGTGGTGGGCCGGCAATCAAGGCCAATTCAACAATGTTGGCACGGTGCGTAAGACCGGGGCGGGTACCTCCACCATGACCGGCGGCGGTAGCGGGATCGCTTTTAACAATGCGGCGGC
>Ga0335397_10007453_pt1 | contig 13943 bp, 8 predicted proteins | sample MAT04_FD_205740 | JGI IMG/M metagenome (GOLD analysis project Ga0335397, IMG submission 205740) | Freshwater microbial communities from Lake Fryxell liftoff mats and glacier meltwater in Antarctica - MAT-04 (spades assembly) (version 2) ...
AAGCTCTGCAAGTTATCGGGGAATTGGATATAGGGATCCGCACTCATAAACCGCCCAATCACCGGATCGTAGATACGCCCATTCATATGGATGAGGCCCAAGTCATCCAGCTCTTCATGGTTGGTGAAGCCCCGATTGGTGTTGATGCCCTTGATGGTGTTGCCCGGATCCCCGGCCCCGGTCGGGAAGCGGCGTTTGCCGAAGGCGTCATAGGAGAAGCGTTCGATGACCGCACCGCTGCTGTCGGTGATGGCGGTGGTGGAGCCCAGGTGGTCGCGGTGTAGGTAGAGCACGGTGGTGGCGCCGGTACCGGTCTGCTTGATCATGGCGACCACATCACCACCGGCAGTGATGAAGTGCCGGTGCTCGATGCTGCCGTCGGGTTTCACATCCTTCTCGTAGGACAGCCCACCTTCGTTGTTCGGGTGCAGGTAGTAGGTGGTGGCGGTCATGGCCACCTGGCGCATACGCTGGTGCTCAGGGCTGTAGGCGAAGGCTTCCGAGACGCCGGTGGCGCCCAAGGCGGCGGGCATGTTGTAGCTGGTGTAGACCTCGGTGCGGCCGTTGCCGGAGGTGAGGTTGCCGTTGGCGTCGTAGGTGTAGGTGGTATTCACCGTACCGGCGACTTGGGTGACGGCATGCGGACGGATGCTGCCGGCGCCACTGGCGTTGTAGGTGTAGTTGCCGACATCGGACTTGGATTTGATGTTGCCTATGGCGTCGTAGGTGTAGCTGGTGGTGACGATGCCAGCACCACTGGAGTTGACCGAGGAACTGGTGAGGCGGTTGAGGCTGTCGTAGAGGAAGGATTCGATCAGGCTTTGGTTGGCGTCCTGCCGGTTGGTGACGTTGCCAATGCCGTCGTAGGTGTAGGTGAGGTTCTGTACGGTGTTGCCGGCGCCAGCCAGGATGCTGGTTAAGCGGCCGGTGCTGGCTTGGTAGGTCTGTTGGGTGATGACGTTGTTGCCGTAGGTCTGTTGTTGTAGGTGGCCTTCGGCATCCAGGGTGTTGGCTTGCCAGTAGAGGGCGTTGGTGGCGTTGTTGCGCACTTCTTTGAGATAGCCCAGCGCGGTATAGACGTATTTGACCGCCACGCTCGTGGGATAGGTCTGGGTGGCCACACGACCATTGGCGTCATAGCTGACGCTGGCGGAGTAGGCAACGTCGATGGTGGTGCTGGTGCTAACGGGACGGCCTAGGCTGTCGTAGTTGTGGCTGCGGCTGTAGCCGTTGTCCGCCGTGGCCGTACAGGGTTTGCCGATGCCTTTCGTGCAGGCGTCGTAGGTCCAGGTGCTGTTGAGATCGGCTTCAGCGCGGCTGGTCATGCGGCCGAGCTTGTCGTAGACCAGGGTGGTGACTTGGGCTTTGGCGTCAGTTTGTTTGACGAGTTGGCCTAAGGCGTCATAGACGTAGGTCCAGGCGCCCATGTCAGGGTCGTTCATGCTGGTCTTGCGACCTTTGAGGTCGTAGCCCATGACGATCTGGTTGCCGAGGGCGTCTATCGTCTTGGTGAGGTTGCCGAAGGGGTCGTATTGGTAGGTGAGGGTTTTGCCGGCGGCGTCGACGACTTGGATGGTTTGGCCTTGGCTGTTGTTGATCTTGGTCTGGGTCTGGTTGAGTTCGTTGGTGGTGGTGGTGGTGAGTCCACTGTAGGTGTAGCTGGTCTGGGTGCTGTCAGGGCGGGTTTCAACGATGAGGCGGCTCAAGGCGTCGTAGGTGTAGGCGGTCCATTGCACGGTTTGACCGCTGTAGTAGGGTCGGCTGGTGCGATAGACGCGGCCCAGGCTGTCGTAGTCGGTGCTCTTGACGATGGTGGTGCTGCTGCCGCTGCCATCAAAGCCTTGGGTCTCGGATCTAACTTCGCGATTCAGAGCGTCGTAGTAGGTCTTGCTCCAGGCGCCGTTTGGGGTGGTGCCGTCGCTGGCTAATGGCGTCACCTGAATGAGGTATTTGGCAGTGCTGGGACAGGTGGCGGTGCCGCCGTTGATGCCGCTGCAATAGAGGTAGTCGACTTTGGTTTTGTTGCCATCGGCACGGGTCTCTAAGGTCTTGCGGCCGTAGCTGTCGTAGCTCCAGGTGGTGCTGAGGGCGTTGGGGCCGGTGAGGTTGGTGACGACGCCAAAGCGGGCGTCAAAGGTCTTGGTTTCGGATTGGACCAGGGCGTTGCGGCTGGTGGTGGGGAATTGACCACGGGCGTCGTAGATGTTGCTGTCGGTGCGGGCGGTAAAGACGGCGGTGCCGGTGGGAGCGGCGGCTTCGCTTAAGCCAAGGCCATTGTTGATGGCGCTGCCGTTGCAGTTGCGGGTGGTGGCGGCGGTCTTGTTGCCGAAGGTGTCGTAGGTGTAGGTGGTGACGACGCAGAGATTGGAATCGCCAGGTTCGACGAGCTCTTTGGTGATGTGCCCCGTGACTGCGTCGTATTCGAAGACCGAGGTGCGCGTGAGGGTGACGGAAGCGAGGGCGAGACTGCTGGCGAGTAGGCCCGCCAAAAGACTCGCTCCGAAGATCGCAAGGCGCTGCGCCTGTCTTTGATCACCTGGCTTCATAACCGCTCCCTTTATGTTGCTGTGCTTTTGTGTTTGGCGCAGGGTGATGTGCTGCCTATCACCCTGCGTTGTGTCGTCTTATCTCAACTGACTTAATAGATCGGGCCGTATAGCGCCCCAGTCGCCACCCAGCTGATATAGCCGTTGCCAACGACCGAGGAACCGGGGGCGGCGCCTGCTACGACATCGACGTAGCCGGTGATGTACGGATAGCAATCCCAATAACAAATCGTGCCGTAGGTGTAATACCCGGCAGACGTGCCGGATTGCCCTAGCCCGCCGCCATAACCGGAATAAAACACCGGTAAACCATAATTGGCGAAGAAGCTGTAGCCCGATGCACCGCCTGCGGTGGCCGTGCCGGCAGTTCCGGCTTGCGACCAGATGGAGCCGCGCCAGTCGTAGGCGTAGCCGGCCGCGCCGCCCGCGCCAGGGTTAGTCCCCGCCCCACCGCCGGCGCCGCCGCCCATGTCGTAGTTGGAATAGTTGCCGTTCGCATAGAACGCGGCAGCGCCACCGCCACCACCGCCGCCAATGGTGCCATTGTTGGTAATGGTGATCGGCGTCTGGACACGCAAGGCGGGACCACCCGCGCCACCGACATTCCACCAGGAACCGCCGCCTGGCCCACCTGCCCCACCCGCACCAGCGATAGTGCCGTTGTTGATGAGGGTGAGTGAGGAGCCGACGGGGTAGGCGGTATCTGTGTCAAAGGCATAAGCGCCGGTGCCGTATGTACCGACGGTGACACCACTGTTGATGGTGACGGTGGCGATCAAGGGTGCAATTTGATTCCATCCGGCCGCAATCGCAGCGGACTTGAGGTTGTAGTTGTTGGTGTTGGCGGCAATGCTTAGGTTGATGGTCATGGCGCCATACCAGACGGCGCCCGTCTTGGTGGCGCTGGTGCCAATGGAATTGACGATGACGTCCTTGGCGCCAGCGCTGTTGGCCGGCGTGGTGCAGGTCATGGAGGTGGCGCTGGCGATGCTGCAACCCGTGGCGGCTACCCCACCCACCGTGACCGTGGCGCCGCTGGCGAAGTAGTTGCCGGTAATAGTGAAGCTGACGCCACCGGCAAGCGGACTCCAGTTGGGGGAGACTGTCGTGATGGTGACGGAGGGGTAACTAAAGCCATTGGCGAGTGTGGCGGTCTTGCCATTGGAGCTGACCACGACGGCCTTGGGTCCACCGGTGCTGGAGGCCGGCGTGGTGCAGGTCATGGCGGTGGTGCTGATCAGGTCGCAGTTGGTGGCGGGTACGCCGCCGATGGTGGCAGTGGCGCCGGCGGCGAAGTTGCTGCCGCTGAGCGTGATGACCGTGCCGCCAGCTAAGGGGCCGGTGTTGGGACTGACGCTGGCGAGCGTCACGCTGGGCAAGGTGGGCGCCGCCGGTGGGCTGGCCGGGGCATCCGGGGTGGTGCTGGCGACGATGGAGCGGGTCAAGCGACCCAGGTACCACTTGGTGGTGTCGTTGCTGTAGGTGTTGGTGGTGGTCGTGCTATAGCCATCGGCCGTGCCGCTGACGATTTGAGTGGGATTGCCGTAGTTGTCGAATTGCTGGGTGGTGGTGACGACCGGTAAGGCGGCGCCGTTTAAGTCCCAGGCGGATTTGATGCTTTGACTCAGGTAGGGGAAGTAACGATTGCCGATCGCCACTGTGCAGGCCGCACCACTCTGTGGGTTGGTACAGGCGTAGGTGTTGCTGACTTGGTCAAGTTGCCCACCATTGCCGCTGCCGGGCAGGGTCTTGCTAGCAGTTGCCGGCAGACCGACATAGGGCCAGTCTTGGCGGTAGTCGGTGCGGCTGGTAAGACCGGTGTCAGGACTCGTCGCTTGCGTCCAGCGGAAGCCTAGGAAACCCCGACCGGATAGATCAACCTTGGCGCCGCCGTAGAGGTAGTTCTGCGTGACGACCCCGCCGATGCCGTTGCTTGTTGTGGCAGAAGACACGACGTAGAGCGGTGCCTGAATGTTCTGCAGCGGGTAGGCGCCAGTGCTGTCTTTTGTGTAGACCGTGCCGTTGGTGAGTGGCTTGTAGGTGAGATTGGTGGGAGCGCCTAGGCCACTGGAAATGCTGATAATGGCGTCAGACTTGGCCGCGACCCCGCCGGCGAAGTGAGTGCCACCGGTGCCGATTAGATATAGGTCAGTGCTGCCGTCGCCGTTGTAGTCGTCGGGGTAAATGCTGTACGTTTGCCAGTTGCCGGTGACGGTTTGGACACAATTATTGACTGACGTTACGCCGGGCCCGGGACAGAAATAGCTCGCGGAACTTCCGACCAAATACAAATCAGAAATGCCGTCACCGTTGTAGTCGCCAACGTAGAAGGCATACGATGCCCGCATGTCTCCAGCAAACACCTGCGCGCAATTATTAACCGAAGCTACCCCCGGACCTGCACAAAAGTAGCTACTGGTGGACCCCATCAAATAAATATCGGAGACGCCATCACCATTGAAATCGCCAACATAGGTGCCATAGGTTCCTCGCCCATCCCCAGTAAAGACCTGAACACAGTTATTGGTCGAGGCCACACCGGGGCCGGCACAGAAGTAACCCGCAGTCGATCCCATTAAATAAATATCTGAAACGCCATCGCCATTGAAATCGCCGACGTAGGTGGCATACGCTCCCCGCATGTCGCCCGAAAAGGTTTGCACGCAGTTGTTGGTGGAGGCGATACCTGGGCCAGCGCAGAAGTAACCCACAGTCGATCCCATCAAATACACATCAGACACGCCGTCACCGTTGAAGTCGCCTACATAAACAGTAAAGGCGCTTCTCAAATCGTTGTTCGTGATAGTCGCAGCGCAGTTGTTAGTGGTTGCGATACCTGGACCAGGACAGAAATAGCTGGTGGTATTACCCACCAGATAAAGATCGGAGATGCCGTCACCATTGAAGTCGCCGACATAGATGTTAACGACGGGCCTCCAGTCATAACCCGTAAAAATAGCCGCACAGTTATTGGCCGAGGCAATGCCCGGGCCGGGACAGAAATAGGTGCCGGCCGCCCCTACTAACATTAGGTCGGCGATGCCGTCCCCATTGAAGTCGCCGTGATAAGTCGCAAAAGTACTTTGCCAATCAGCGCCATGAATCTGCACCGCATTGTTGGTAGCCGTATTGGCGCCACCACCATCCTGAAGTGTCATCGTGAGGGGCGGCAAACAGACATTGCTACCATCACACTCCGCGACAGTCTTCAATCGCGATCGTTTGCTGATCGCGCCGACGTCGTACGTGGCGCGATATTCCTTGGTCAATGTCGTCCCTTGATAGGCCTGGACCTTGGTCAGGCGTACGCTGTTCTTGAGTAGCGAACCTGCAGGGTAAAGCGCGACGATATCTGGCCGCATCTCATACACAAACTGCACCGAGTTGTTAGGAGTCAGGCTGGTGTTGGCATTGCCGGTGTAGTCAATGCGGCTGGGGTAGTAGTCGCCGTTGGTGGCGTCTTCGGTATAGGTGTAGGTCTGGTAGTTGCCGTCTGCATCAGAGACTTTGTTCAGCGCCCAGAGACGGGCGACGGTCTTGCCTTGGGCTTCGATCCTGGAATCGACGGTGTGGCCGTATTCCATGACCTGACCGGACTTGGTCCAGACTTGAAACCAGGCGGGATCATTGGTGGTCGTGGTGTGGGAGATGATCTTGGTGAAGCTCTCACGTTCGGTGCGGTATTCGGTGCCTTCGGCGCCGTAGCTGCCGCTGATGGCAATCAGGCGCTGACCATCCAGGCAGTAGCGGTGATCCACACTGGTGTCGTAGCTGATGCCGACGTTGGCGCCATCTTGGGCGACGGTCTTGGGGCAGTGGCTAATCGCAGAGAAGCCACTGAGGCCCCAGCCCATGCCAAGAAGACCATTGCCGCCTTGGCTGTTGTAGTTGAGGGCGAGCTTGGGTTCGATACCGGCCGTGCCGGGGGGAACTTGGATGGGGATGCTGTAGGTGGCGGCGCCGCGCTCGCTGACGTTGAATTGGCCAGAGGTGGCCATGGGGCCGGCTTGGACGGGTGGTGCAAGAAGCAGGAGGGAGGTGACAAGCGTGACAACAACGCGCGCCAGACGGCGCCACTGGACGTGGTGCTGCATGAGTGACCTCCCCTTTATTCTTGCTTCTATTAACGCTATCTACGGGTCATCTCCGGTATGCCTCCATCCGGAATATGCCTTACCACTTAGATCCGTTCAGCGTGTCATGCCAATAAGGTATGACAGGCAAAACGGAGCCTAACCGATCCAGCATGACAAAATCAAGAGGGGGGCCACACTTTTTAAGGGGAGTCCGGGTAAACACGGATTAACAAGAATTGTGCACCTGCATTAATGGCTCAGGTGCGCAAGGCTGGCTTACGCCCCTGATCTTGAAGAAAGCCGTTAAATCCCTCTTTGAAAGCAGCCGCCAACGCGCGATTCATCTGGCCAAAGAACCAGCGCACTTCTGGCTGTTCATGCAGCTTAACGAACGACTCAATGTCAGCGTCGCTTATTTCGCGATAGGCAAATAAGCCCGACTGGATCACCTCATTCCGCGCTTCGCGTTTCATGCTTTCGCGTAGATCGGACCACGCCGGCCCTTCATTTGACTCTTCACCATTGAGCGCGGCCATGGCCCCTGCCAAATCAAACAAGATGTCGGCGATCGTGTCGGACAAAATGGTTGCATCGTCGAGTCGTTCGAGTAGTTTCACGCGTGCTTGGAATGTTGGTGATTGCTTGATGCGTGAGAGAAATTGTTTTTTTGCAGCCTCCTGTTGAGGCTGACCCGCTAGACGATCGAGTGCCTGCATGCGCTTGACGAGTGGATTTCGATAAGCGGCAGTGAAACCGCGGAGCTTGACCTCGTCGTAATTGGCTTTTAATGCGCCAACGACTTGCGCCTCCATCGCCAGCGGCGAAAACCATCGCTGGAACGAAAGTACCGCTTCTTGCCGACGCTCCGCACTTAAATGGGCTGATGCCGGATCGCGATCAATGTCCGCTTTAAGCCCGTCGATCATGTCCTCCAGATCGGTTCTAAGGTCCACCAAAACCAAGGCATTACGAATCAGCGCAGCCCGGCTTTCCTGCTCCCTCGCTTCGGAAACGCCAGCCACCTGGCACAGCAGGGGCAGCAGCAAGGTCACTAGCAGCCTCTTAGACCAGCTTGATCGCTGCCAACGAAGGCTTGCTGTAAACAATGGAGAGATTCGATCCATGTCTTATTCCGAGGACGGTTGTTTGGTGGCCACGGATTCCGGGGCAGGCGCCGCCAGAGCGCTGACAGTGGGTTTGGCGGGAGCATCAACCCACTTGGCCGTCAGTGAGAAACGCACAGGACGCTGCGGATCTTGCTGCTGAATCTGGTGATTGGTGATTTGGGGCTGCGCAAAGGATGGCAGAGCTTGAATACGCTTCAGATAGTCCAGCATCGCCGTAAAGTTCTTGGCTTCCGCAGTGATCTGAATTTCATTGCGCTCGGTATCGGGCTCAATGGTCAATAGCGTGATGTCCTCGCCGGCCACGCTTTCAACCGCACGAAACAGGCCGTCCCAGGATGTTGCCAAGCGAGCGATGATCTTGTTGGCGCCCTTCAGTTCCGCTTGAAGCCTTTCCCCTTCGGGGGTGTTCTTGCGTGCCGACTCGGCTTCGGATTTCTCACGGGCATGTTGCAGGCTCTGCCATTTCGACTGCCAGCTTTCCAATTCATTGTGGAGTTGCACGTAGAAATACGTGGTCACCACGCCGGCAATGATGCCGAGAGTAAGCAGGACATAGCCGACAAGCCGGATCGGTGGCAAACCTCGCGCAAAGTCCAAGTGAATGGCCGGCATTGCCCGTCGACGCTTCGCCACAGTCAGTGAAGCGCTGACCGGCTCACCATTTAATTTGCTCACCAGAAAGTCAGCCGCCGACTTGCCACCATTGATCAAACCGGCCGCGCTAAGATTGGGCACATAGCGATGAATCGTTGCGGCGTCAGTCAAGCCTTGCAGCAGACATTCCCGCTCAATCGCCTGCTGCAGGCTATCCTCACCTTGAGCATGAGCCACGGTGACAGCGCGGATGCTATGCCATGCGCCCTGACGAAAGGTGGCCAGAATACATCGGGTCGAATCAGCAACCGCCAGGAGGGCATGGTCGCCGTTTTGTCGCACTCGCCAGCCGTTGAACACGTGCACGAAATGCGGTTGCAGCGCCATCAGGCGCAGCTTGTACTCGCGCGCCAAGGCGGCCAAGGCCTCGAGCAAGGCACGCTCGACCGCGAAAGCAATGCGTGGTTTGCCATATTCGCCATGATCGACGCGTATCGCCAAATCAGCGACCACGTCGCCGAACGATTTTTCGAAGCAAATGCGCGAAAAGCTTTCTTCTTCGGTCGGGGTATTCACTTCCGACGAAGGCGGAATGAGCGCGTAGCGCACGAATTGATCGGCCATCACCAACTCGATATCTGCCGAACCCAGCTTGGCCTCTTGCAGCCACAGGCGCAGCGCCGCCAAGGGAGATGGCCAGGCTGCCTCACCCGGCATGGGCTCGAAGGTAAAAGTCTGCGGCTCGCTTGCCTGGGGACGCCAGCCGCGCTTGATGCACGCCACAACGATTTGCGTCGGCTGCAAAACGACGCGAATGCGATTACGCCACGAAGGTAACACGGTTGATTTCTTCCAAGGTGGTTTTGCCTGCTGCCGCCAGGTCAATAGCGGCTTCGCGCAAAAAGCGCGTGCCTCGATCACGTGCTGCTTGTTTGATGGCGCGGATCGGCGCTCGTGCAATTATTAGCTCACGAATTTCGTCGTTCAGAATGAGAACTTCGCCTATGGCCTTGCGACCCTTGTAACCGCTGCCACGGCAATGGCCGCAGCCACGGCCGTGTACCAAGTTCATGGCCTCGACTTGTTCGGCGCTCAAACCGGAACGCTGCATTTCCTCTGCGGACAAACGATGTGGCACCGCACATTCCGGACACACCATGCGTAACAGCCGTTGCGCCAAGATACCGTTCAGTGCCGACACAAAACTGTAGGTATCCACACCCATGTGCAAAAAGCGGCCCAGCACATCGAAGACATTGTTGGCGTGAACACTGGTAAACACCAGATGGCCGGTGAGCGCCGATTGGATGGCGATTTGCGCCGTATCGGCATCGCGGATCTCGCCAACGAGAATTTTGTCAGGATCATGACGTAGGATGGAGCGTAGGCCGCGGGTGAAGGTCAGACCTTTTTTTTCATTGACGGGAATTTGCAGGATGCCCGGCAATTGATATTCCACCGGATCTTCGATGGTGATGATTTTATCCTGGCCGTTGTTGATCTCGGTCAGCGCGGCGTAAAGCGTGGTGGTCTTGCCGCTACCGGTGGGGCCGGTCACCAACAACATGCCGTAGGGTTCCGCCGCCAATTTACGAATCTCTGCCAAAGTGCGTGGTTCGAAACCGAGGTAGTCCAAACGCAAACCAAGAATCTGATCAGCCAGGGCGCGTTTATCGAGTATACGAATCACCACATCTTCGCCAAGCAAGCTGGGCATGATGGAGACGCGGAAATCGATCTCCTGCCCTTTGATGGAGAGCTTGAAGCGGCCGTCTTGCGGCACACGCCGCTCGGCAATGTCCAACTCCGCCATCACCTTGATACGCGAGATGGCCTGCTCGACAATCTCCATACCCGGCACGGTGGCGACATTCGAGAGCACCCCGTCGATGCGGTATTTCACCTGCAAGCCATTCGGCGTCGTCTCCAGATGAATATCACTGGCGCCGATTTTCATGGCATCGTAGATGGTTGAATTGACCAGCTTGATGATGGGGCTGGTGTCTTCGGCGATAGATTGCAGCGAGAGATCGTGGGTAGCAACCGGCCCGCTATCCTCGCCTGACGTTGCTTTCAGCGCACCGTCGATGGCGCGCATGGTTTCTTCGTGCACCGCGAAATACGCCGCAAGATCGGCGGGATGCACCAAGCGCCACTCCGGCGTGACTTGCAACCGAACCTCTAGCCAGGTCTGTAGTGCGAGATCAAAGGGGTCGGTGAGCAAACAAATGAGCGTTTCACCGTCGTGGGCCACCAAGCATTTGCGACGCGTTGATTCCGCGTAGGCCACACGTTCGAACGCAGGCGTCAGGCTGTGCAACGCCTCCATCTCTACTACCGGGTAATGCAAGGTTCGGCCGAGACGCTGGAGACACAAGGCGGGGGACGCGGTGAGCCGCTCTTCCATGACGTCCAGCAAGGAGCGGCCGCTGTTAGCGGCCGCCGCGCGCATTTCGGCGAGCAAGGAGCCGGGAATAGCTTCGATATAAATAACGCCGACAGAACTCATTGAATACTGGTCGCCAGTTCGAAGATAGGCATATACATCAGCAGAACAACGAAGCCGATCACCAAGCCTATGGCAACCATGAGCAAGGGCTCCAGTAAGCGCGAGAACCACTCAACGGCACGGGCGATTTCGTCGTCATAGACTTTAGCAATGCGGTCCATCATTTCGCCGAGATTACCCGAACGCTCGCCAACAACCAACATGCGCATGCCAACTTCCGTCGCCAAACCGTGTCGGCCGAACGCATCTGACACGGTCCGACCTTCTCGAACTTCGCGGCTGGCTTGCTGTAGCCCGTCACGCAAAGCCGGTTGGCGCAGCAAATCGTCGGCCATGTCCAGCGCCGTCACTAATGGGACGCCACCATTGAGTAGCATAGCCACGGTGCGCGTGAAGCGCGCGAGTTGATAAATCCGCATGTGCTCGCCGATGCTAGGCAGGCGCCAAAGGGATTGCATTACTTTGGCACGTACGCTGGGTCGCGTTGCGGCATAGACAATGATAGAAACCAATAACATCACAACAGCCAGAACCCACCAAGCATACTCACTGACGAACTGGCCCCAGTTCATCAACACGCGCGACATCCAAGGTAACTTGTTGCCGAGGTCTTCATAGACGTGGGCGAAACGCGGCACCACATAGCCCATCAAGAAAAAAACCACCAGCAAGCCGACGGCCATCAGCAAGATGGGATAGACGGAGGCGCTGATCACCTTGTCGCGCACGGCATGCAGTTGATCGTGATACGCCAGGTAGCGACGCAAAGCCTCAACCAGATTGCCGGTCCGTTCGCTGCTTTTAACGGTGGCGATATAGAGGGAGGGAAAGGCGCCCGGAATGCCGTCGAGAGCGCGCGAGAACGAACGGCCTTCGCGTAGCTGGCGCGTTAGCTCCGTGAGTATTCGAGCGGTATCCGACTGACGCGATTTTCGTGAGAGGATTTCCACGGTCTCGACCAGGCTCATGCCAGCTTCGAGCAATGCAACCAACTCTTGCGTGAATAGCGCAACAGAAAAACGTTGTCTGCCGCCACCTATGCGCCCAAGCGTGGGCAGCGCCCATTGCCTTTGCGCCGCGATGACACGATAACCTTGGCTCTCTACGTGGAGCCGAGCCTCGGCAATGCCTGCCGCGTCGATGCGCAATAACGTCACACCATCGGGTTCGCGGTAGGCTTTAATTTGAATATTCATGCAGGGCGCACTGGCGGCCGCAAGGGGCTCAAAGACTGTACGCAATACTACGACATTTCCGACGTAGACGATGAAGGGCGCTAGGCTTGTAACTCAACTGAAACGACAAACGCCTACACCGCCCTTTCCCTGACCTCCCTTTTTTTACTTGCTTCTTCTAATGCCGATCATTAGGTCATTCCCGGTATGTCTCCATCCAGAATATGCCTTACTACTTAGATCCGTTCAGCGTGTCATGCCAATGCGGTATGACGACACACGGCGCAGCGTAACCGATCCAACGTTACAAAATCAAGAAGGAGATAACACTATTTAGGGGCTCTCCGGGTAAACACGGGGTAAAACATTCTTGAATCCATCTCGTTGCGGCCGCCACCGCTTGCATCATTGATTGGCCGGTTTTTTTGGAACATAAACGAACTGCCAATCGGCATAGCTTCTCGCGCCTTCGAACGTCTTGTCGCGTTCGCGAAATCCACCGCTCTTCATCGGCTGGTCTTTAGAAAGGCTATAAATACCCATGATGCCGCCATCCGGGGCTTTGACCGTACCCCACTCCGCTTTTCCTGTCATCGGATCGGCATAGACTTGCCGCAGATATCTTTGGAGACCTAATTGACGGCCGTCTTTGAGTAAATCCTTGAGGCTGTCAGGGTAGCGTTTAACGGTACCCGGCGTGCGGTCGTAATAATTGGCGATCGCCCAACGGAACGCATTGCCGACGAAGAGCAGATCCCGCTCATGCTCACGTTGCTGCGCCGTAGACCAAACCACACCAACGCCCGCCACCACAATCCCCAGGAGCGCAACCAAAAACAATACGCCCAAGTAGGTGAACCCACATTGCAGTCGACGCCGCATGGTTCACCAATCCCGATAGGGCCTGCCGTCTCGGGAACGGCCAGGCGCACCACTTTTGACACTGAACACACCGCCTTTCTGAGGATCATTTGGGGGAACAATGACCCATGTCGTACCCGAGTCAGTGATGGGATCATCTGGAATTCTGCGCAAATAGCCGCCCTTCACCAACTCCTCCAATTTAGCTGGGTACTTGCCGGTATCCGCGTAATACTTGTCGAGAGAATCTCGCAGCGTAGCCAGGTTTTGTTTGAGCACGGTTTCCTTGGCTTTGTCGGTATTGCCAAGATAACGAGGTGCAGCGAAGGACAACAGCGTGGCGATAATCGCCATGACCACCAGCAGCTCGATCAAGGTAAAGCCGCGAGCCCTGAAGTGGCAGCAGCAAGGTATCACTGGCGCTACCATTCTCGGTAAGGAACGCCGTTCAAGCCACTGCCTTCGACAAGCGAATAAACATCATAAACGTCGTCGCCTTCGCGCGGATCGTCATAGGTCGAAGCGTAGCTGCGCTTGCCCCACATTTTCGAGGCAGGGATGCTGGTGTCGCGAGACAAGGGGTCCCGTGGAATGCGGCGGATGAAACGTATCTTTGCGCCATTGGTCGTTTTATCCGCCACGCCATCCGTCAATACATCCAGGCTACGAGGGTAGCCCGATTCGCCAGCCTTCTTGAGAATTTTGCCGTCATCCCACGCTTGTTTGTGGGCGTCGAGCGACTCACGAATTTCTCGTAATGCCTGCCGAAGTTCCTGCTCGCGACTGCGTTTGATGGCAAGCTCCGCCATCGGTACAGCGGCACTGGCGAGGATTGAAATAATCACCAGCGTCACCAGCACTTCTATGATGGTGAAGCCGGCTCGCTTGCGCACGGCAGTCCTCGCCATTGTCGACACGTTCAGTTGGCAATCGTCACGCTTAAAGGCGCTGGCAAATTGGGCGTAACGTTTTTCTCGCCGACGATGATCGGCGTCGTCGTCAGCAACTTAATATCCGCCTGCGGTTTTGCCGCCGTAGCGCGGAAAGTCAGGACC
>Ga0335397_10007454_pt1 | contig 13942 bp, 13 predicted proteins | sample MAT04_FD_205740 | JGI IMG/M metagenome (GOLD analysis project Ga0335397, IMG submission 205740) | Freshwater microbial communities from Lake Fryxell liftoff mats and glacier meltwater in Antarctica - MAT-04 (spades assembly) (version 2) ...
CGTGCCCTGGCGCCGGCGCCGTCCCTGGTGCTGCTCGACGAGCCCTTCAGCGCCCTCGATGCGGGCCTGCGGGCAACCGTGCGGGCCGAGGTCCGGGCGTCGCTGCGGGCTGCCGGGGCCTCCGCGGTGCTGGTGACCCACGACCAGCAGGAGGCGCTGTCGGTGGCCGACGTCGTCGCCGTGGTCCGGGACGGCCGGGTCGTGCAGGCCGGCGACCCGTGGTCGGTCTACGCCCAGCCGGCCGACCTGGGCGTCGCGACGTTCGTCGGCGAGACGATCGTCCTGCAGGGGCAGGCAACGGGGGGCACCGTGCACTCTGCGCTCGGCGATCACGTGACCGACTCCCCCGCCTCCGGTCCCGTGGCCGTCGTGATCCGCCCGGAGCAGCTCGAGATCGAGCCGCCGGACCTGCCGTGGGTCCCCGCGATCGTCGCCCACCGGGAGTTCTACGGCCACGACGCGCTGCTGCGGCTGGACCTCGGCGCCGGCGCGTCGGCGATGGCCCGCACCCCCGGGCACCCCCTGCCCGAGGTCGGCCAGACCGTCAAGGTCGGCGTGCGCGGACCGGTGGTCGTCTTCCCGACCTGAGCGGGCCGACGGGTCAGGCCAGGGCCACCAGGTCGGCGAAGTCGTCGCTCCACTGGTCCTCGGTGCCGTCGGGCAGCAGCAGCACCTTGTCGGGCTGCAGCGCCAGCACTGCGCCCTCGTCGTGGGTGACGAGCACGACCGCGCCCTTGTACGTCGCAAGCGCCCCGAGGACCTCCTCACGGCTGGCGGGGTCGAGGTTGTTGGTGGGCTCGTCGAGCAGCAGGACGTTGGCGCCACTGACGACCAGGGTCGCCAGGGCCAGCCGGGTCTTCTCCCCGCCGGACAGCGTGCCGGCCTTCTGGTGCACGACGTCGCCGCTGAACAGGAACGACCCGAGCACCCTGCGCGCCTCGGGCTCAGCCAGGTCCGGGCTGCTGGAGCGCATGTTCTCCAGCACGGTCCGGTCGGTGTCGAGGGTGTCGTGCTCCTGGGCGTAGTAGCCCAGCCGCAGCCCGTGGCCCGGCAGCACCTCGCCGGTGTCCGGTGACTCGGTGCCCGACAGCACCCGGAGCAGGGTCGTCTTGCCGGCGCCGTTCAGGCCCAGCACGACCACCCTGGCGCCGCGGTCGATCGCGAGGTCGACGTCCATGAAGATCTCGAGCGAGCCGTAGGACTTGGACAGCCCCTGCGCCGTCAGCGGTGTCTTGCCGCAGGGCGCCGGCTCGGGGAAGCGCAGCTTGGCGACCTTGTCCTGCGTGCGCTCGCCCTCGATCCCGGCGAGCAGCTTCTCGGCCCGCTTGAACATGCCCTGCGCGGCCTTGGCCTTGGTGGCCTTGGCCCGCATCTTCTCCGCCTGGGCGTGCAGCACGCCGGCCTGCTTCTCGGCGTTGACCCGCTCGCGCTTGCGGCGCTTCTCGTCGGTCTCGCGCTGGAGCAGGTAGGTCTTCCACCCGACGTTGTACTGGTCGAGCTCGGCGCGGTTGGCGTCGAGGTGGAAGACCTTGTTGACGACCGCCTCGAGCAGCTCGACGTCGTGGCTGATCACGATCAGCCCGCCCTGGTGCTTCTGCAGGTAGCCGCGCAGCCAGCCGATGGAGTCGGCGTCGAGGTGGTTGGTCGGCTCGTCCAGGAGCAGCGTCGTGGCGTCGGAGAACAGGATCCGGGCCAGCTCGATGCGGCGCCGCTGACCACCCGACAGCGTGCCGAGCTGCTGGCCGAGCGCACGCTCCGGCAGGCCGAGGTTCGAGCAGATGCGGGCGGCCTCGGCCTCGGCGGCGTAGCCCCCGAGCGCGGTGAACCGCTCCTCGAGCCGGCCGTAGCGGTCGAGCACCGCGGCGTCGTCGGGGTTCTCGGCGAGCTGGACCTGCGACTTCTCGAGGTTGCGCATGATCTCGTCGAGCCCCCGGGCCGACAGGACCCGGTCGCGGGCCAGGACGTCGAGATCACCGGTGCGCGGGTCCTGCGGGAGGTAGCCGACGGGCGCGCTGTGCGTGATGGATCCGGCCGCCGGCAGGGTCTGCTTCGCGAGGGTCTTGGTGAGCGTGGTCTTGCCGGCGCCGTTGCGACCGACCAGGCCGATCCGGTCCCCCGGCTGCACGCGGAAGGTGACGCCGTCGAGCAGCAGTCGGGCCCCGGCTCGCAGCTCGACGTCCTGGACGGTGATCATGGTGGGCAGGCTCCTTGCGACGGCGGACGGGGGCGGGCGGCTCGCGCCGGCTCAGTCGGTCGTCAAGGGCACCCTGACAGGGTACGCCCCGCAGCCCCGACCTCGACCAGCCTCACCGGCGCACCCCGCGCACCGCCGCCGGACGACGGCGCACCCCGTCGCGCCCACGTGCGGACTGTGCCCGCCGCCAGGTGCCGTCGAGGTCCTCGCCGGTGCGCCGGGTGGCCGTGCCGACGGTCCCGGTGAGCCCGGCGCTACGCAGCCGAACCCTCAGCCGGGTGGCCAACGCCCGCGCCGCCAACGGGTTGCACGCCACGGCCAGCACGGCGAACTCGCCGCCGGAGAGCCGCGCCAGCACGTCACCGGGTCGGCCGGTGCAGCGCAACGCCTCGGCCCCGCGCACCAGGCTGTCCGCGTCCGGCTCGACGTCGCCGCACAGCCCCAGCGAGACGACGCTCGGCGTCGAGCCGTGCCGCTGGCAGCGCTCGTGCTCCTGCCGCAGGGCGCCCTGCCAGCCGCGCAGGTTGCGCAGCCCGGTGAGCGGGTCGTGGTCGGCGCGGGCCTGGGCGGCCGTCGCCTCCTGCGAACGGGCCAGCGCGAACTGCTCGCGAGCCAGGATCGTGCTGAGCATCTGGCCGACCAGCTCGACGATCTCGAGCGTCTCCGTCAGACCTGGACCGCGAGGATCGCCCGCCACCGCGCACAGCGTGCCGAACAGCTGGCCGTCCTCGCCCTCGAGCGGCACCCCGATGTAGCTCCTCACCCGCGCCAGCAGCCCGCGGGCAGCCTCGGCGTAGGCCGGGACAAGGAGCACGTCGGGCGCCGCCGTCGGCCCCTGCCGGTCGATCATCCGCAGGCAGAACGACTGGTCGTACGGGAAGACCGTCCCGGCCCCGGCCAGCGACGACCAGGGTCCTGCAGAAGCGACCACCACCTGGCGGTCGCCCTGGACGGCCGTCACCATCCACAGGTCGAGGTCGATCAGCGCCGACAGTCGCTCGACGGCCGCAGCCGCGGCGAGCGCGAAGCCGGGCCAAGGAGCCAGTCTCGGGTCGGGGTGCTGGGGCTGCTGTCGCGAGGGGCTCATGACTCACCAGCCACGTTCGGGGATCGCGCGGGCCCTCTGGTCCTACCCGTTCTGCAGCAGGAGCAGCGCCGTCGACCGCTCACCGGTCGCCGGCACGTCACACGTTGAAGCCGAGCGCCCTCAGCTGGTCGCGACCATCATCGGTGATCTTGTCCGGACCCCACGGCGGCATCCAGACCCAGTTGATCCGCACGTCGTCGACCAGCGGCGCCAGCGCGTTGCGGGTCTGGTCCTCGATGACGTCGGTCAGCGGGCAGGCCGCGGAGGTCAGCGTCATGTCGAGCGTGACGGTGTTGTCCTCGTGCACCTGGTTGCCGTAGAGCAGGCCGAGGTCGACGACGTTGATCCCGAGCTCGGGGTCGACGACGTCCTTCATGGCCTCGGTGATGTCCTCCTCGGAGGGCAACGGTCGCGGCGTGTCTGCCGCGGTGGGTGTCTCGAGCACCGGCTCGGCGGTCGCGACGGTCTGGGTCTGTGCCTCGGTCATGCTGCTCCTCCCGAGCTGCTCGCGACCGCCCGTGCGGTCGCGTCCTTCCACGCCATCCAGCCCAGCAACGCGCACTTGACGCGCGCCGGGTAGCGGGACACGCCAGCGAAGGCGATCCCGTCCTCCAGCACGTCCTCGTCGGGCTCGAGCTTGCCCCGGCTCTGCATCAGCTCGAGGAACGCCTCGGACGTCCGCAGTGCCTCGTCCACCTGCTTGCCGATCACCAGGTCGGTCATGACGGAGGTGCTCGCCTGACTGATCGAGCAGCCCTGCCCGTCGTACGACACGTCGGTGACCACGCCGTCGGTGACGTGCACGCGCAGCGTGACCTCGTCACCGCAGGTCGGGTTCACGTGGTGGACCTCGGCGTCGTAGGGGTCACGCAGCCCCTTGTGGTGAGGGTTGCGGTAGTGGTCCAGGATGATCTCCTGGTACATCGACTCGGTCTGCATCACGCCCCCCAGAACCGCTGGACCTCGACGACGCCCTCGAGCAGGCGGTCGATCTCCTCGGCCGTGTTGTAGAGGTAGGACGAGGCCCGGGTGGTCGCCGGCACGCCGTAGCGGCGGCAGACCGGGGCGGCGCAGTGGTGGCCGACCCGGACCGCGATCCCGAGCTCGTCGAGCGACTGGCCGACGTCGTGGGGGTGCACGCCCTCGATCGCGAAGCTCACGGCAGCGCCGCGTGAGTCGTTGGTGGGCGGGCCGATCACGCGGACACCGCGCAGGCCGTGCAGCCCGTCGAGCAGCCGGCCGGTCAGGGCGTGCTCGTGGGCGGCGATCCGGTCGAGGCCGAGCTCCTGCAGGTAGTCGCAGGCTGCGGCCAGGGCGACGGCCTGGCTGATGACCGGCGTGCCGGCCTCGAAGCGCTCCGGAGCGGCGGCGTACGTCGAACCGCTCATCTGGACGACTTCGATCATCGAGCCGCCGCCCAGGAACGGCGGCATCTCGTCGAGCAGCTCCCGACGGCCCCACAGGACACCGATGCCCGAGGGCGCCAGCATCTTGTGGCCGGTCAGCACGAAGAAGTCGACCCCGAGCGCGGCCACGTCGACCGGCTGGTGCGGCGCCGACTGCGCGCCGTCGAGCAGGGTGAGCGCGCCGACCTCGCGGGCCCGCGCCACCAGCACGTCGACCGGGTTCTCGGTACCGAGGATGTTGCTGACGTGGACGAACGCGAGGACCTTGGTGCGCTCGTTGACCAGCTGGTCGAGGTCGGTCAGGTCGAGACGGCCGTCGTCGGTCAGCGGGATCCAGCGCAGCGTGGCACCGGTCCGCTGGCAGAGCATCTGCCACGGCACGAGGTTGGAGTGGTGCTCCATCTCGGTGACGCAGACCTCGTCGCCGGGGCCGAGCGCGAAGCGGGACCCGGCGGCGGCGTTGCCGAAGGAGTAAGCCACCACGTTGTAGGCCTCGGTGGCGTTCTTGGTGAACACGATCCCGTGCGGGTCGGGCGCGCCGAGGAAGCTCGCGACGGTGTCGCGGGCCGCCTCGTAGCCGTCGGTCGCCTCCTGGCTCAGCGTGTGCACGCCCCGGTGGACGTTGCTGTAGTGCTGCTCGACGAACTGCCGCTCGGCGTCCAGCACCTGGCGGGGCTTGTGCGAGCTCGAGGCGTTGTCGAGGTAGACCAGCGGGTGGCCGCTGACCTGTCGCGAGAGCACCGGGAAGTCCGCACGGACCGCCGCCACGTCGTAGGACGTGGCGAAGGCCGGCAGGGCTGCCCCTGCCACCGCCGTCATGCCGGGGTCACCACCCCGGGCAGCACCGGCGAGGTCGGCAGCGAGCGGCCGGGGGCGACGGCCGCGTCGACGCCGTACTTCGCGTAGCCGTTGGCCTCGAGCTCGTCGGCCAGGGCGGCTCCACCGGATTCGGCGATCTTGCCGCGGACGAAGACGTGCACGAAGTCGGGCTTGATGTACTGCAGGATCCGCGTGTAGTGGGTGATCAGCAGGACGCCGCTCTCCCCGCCCTCACGGACCCGGTTGACGCCCTCGGAGACGACGCGCAGGGCATCGACGTCCAGCCCGGAGTCAGTCTCGTCCAGAATGGCGATCTTCGGGCGGAGCAGCTCGAGCTGCAGGATCTCGTGACGCTTCTTCTCGCCGCCGGAGAAGCCCTCGTTGACGCTGCGCTCGGAGAAGGCGGGGTCCATCTCCAGGCGGGACATGGCCTCCTTCTGCTCCTTGACCCACAGGCGGAGCTTCGGGGCCTCACCGCGGATCGCGGTGGCGGCGGAGCGCAGGAAGTTCGAGACCGAGACGCCGGGGACCTCGACGGGGTACTGCATCGCCAGGAACAGGCCGGCGCGGGCCCGCTCGTCCACGGCCATCTCCAGGACGTCGGCACCGTCGAGCGTGACGCTGCCCGAGGTGACGGTGTACTTCGGGTGGCCGGCGATCGCGTAGGCCAGCGTCGACTTGCCGGAGCCGTTCGGGCCCATGATCGCGTGGGTCTCACCGGCGCGGATGGTCAGGTCGACCCCGGTCAGGATCTCCTGCAGCGCACCGTCGGCCTCGACGGCGACGTGCAGGTCGCGGGTCTCCAGGACACTCACTTAGGACTCCATCTCCACGAGGACGTCATCGCCCTCGACGGTCACGGGAAAGGTGGGCACGGGGCGCGTCGCGGGCAGCCCGGTGGGCTCGCCGGTCGCGAGGTCGAACATCGAGCCGTGCAGCCAGCACTCGATCTTGCCGTCCTCGACGTCGCCCTCGGACAGCGCGACGTCGGCGTGCGAGCAGACGTCGGAGATGGCGTAGACCGACCCGCCGGAGCGGGCGATGCACACGGGCTGCCCCGCGAGCTCGACGCGGATCGCGCCCTCCTCGGGGACGTCCGACACCGCGCAGGCACGGACGGCGCCCCCGGCGGTCGGGTCGGCGCTCACGCGAACGCCCGCTCGAGCTCGGACTCGATGGTCACCATGAGCCGCTCCTGCAGGGCAGGGACCCCGATGGCCTCGACGACCTCGGCGAAGAAGCCGCGGACGACCATCCGGCGTGCGTTGTCGGCGGTGATGCCGCGGGCCATCAGGTAGAACAGCTGCTCGTCGTCGAACCGGCCGGTGGTGCTGGCGTGGCCCGCGCCCGCGATCTCGCCCGTCTCGATCTCGAGGTTCGGGACCGAGTCGGCCCGCGCCTCGGGGGTGAGCAGCAGGTTGCGGTTGAGCTCGTAGGTGTCGGTGCTGTGGGCGTTCGCCCGGATCAGCACGTCGCCGATCCAGACGGTGTGGGCCTGGTCGCCCTGCAGGGCGGACTTGTACGTCACGCGGCTACGGCACTGCGGCACGCTGTGGTCGACCAGCAGGCGGTGCTCGAGGTGCTGCCCGCCGTCGGCGAACGACACCCCGCGCAGCTCGACGTCGCCGCCGGGGGCGGTGAAGTCGACCGTCTCGGTGATCCGGACCAGGTCCCCGCCGAGGCTGACCTGGGTGGACAGCAGCCGGGCGTCGCGGCCCATCCGGGTGGCGACGTGGGCAGCGTGGACGGCGTCGTCGGCCCAGTCCTGGACCTGCACGAGCTGCAGCGCCGCGCCGTCACCGACGAGCACCGAGACGACGGCGGCGTAGTGCGCACTGCCGACGTGCTCGAGGACCACGGTGGCGCGGGACTGCTCCGCGAGCTCGACGACGACGTGACCCCAGACGACCTGGTCGGTGCCGGTGCCGGCGAGGCGCAGCACGACGGGCTCGTCGAGCTCGAGCGCCTTGGGCACGCGGACGACCAGCGAGGAACCCGAGCGCGCCAGCGCCAGCGCCGCCAGCCGGTCGACGGGCAGCGGCACGTCGAGGTCGGCGGTCGGCACCTCGACGAGCTCGACGCCCTCGGGCAGCGTGCTGCTCACCTCGAGGTGCGCGTCGGACGGGGCACCGTCCAGCAGCGACCGGACGCGGGCGAGCGGCGTGAAGCGCCACTCCTCCTCGCGGCCCGTCGGCACGCCGAAGGCCTCGGGGTCCGCCGAGCGCAGTCGCTCGGGACGGACGTCGGCGGGGCTGCGGGGGGTGGACGGCTTGACGCCGACCGCCACCGACCCGTCCATGATCCCGCCGGTGTCTTTCAGGGCGGCCTTCTCGGTGGAGAGGGCTGCTTCCATGCTGCTATCCAACGGAACCCTCCATCTGGAGCTCGATGAGGCGGTTGAGCTCGAGTGCGTACTCCATCGGGAGCTCACGGGCGATCGGCTCGACGAAGCCGCGCACGACCATCGCCATCGCCTCCTGCTCGGACAGACCACGGCTCATCAGGTAGAAGAGCTGGTCCTCGCCGACCTTGCTGACCGTCGCCTCGTGGCCGAGCGACACGTCGTCCTCGCGGACGTCGACGTAGGGGTAGGTGTCGGAGCGGCTGATCGTGTCGACCAGCAGCGCGTCGCACACCACGTTGCTCTTCGAGCCGGTGGCGCCCTCCTGGACCTGGATCAGACCGCGGTAGGACGTCCGGCCACCGCCGCGGGCGACGGACTTCGAGACGATGTTCGAGGTCGTACGAGGAGCCGCGTGCACCATCTTGGCGCCGGCGTCCTGGTGCTGCCCCTCACCGGCGAAGGCGACCGACAGGGTCTCGCCCGAGGCGCGCTCGCCCAGCAGGTAGCAGGCGGGGTACTTCATGGTGACCTTGGAGCCGATGTTGCCGTCGATCCACTCCATGCGGCCGCCCTCGTGCACGGCGGTGCGCTTGGTCACCAGGTTGTAGACGTTGTTCGACCAGTTCTGGATCGTCGTGTAGCGGACGTGGGCGTCCTTCATCACGATGATCTCGACGACGGCCGAGTGCAGGCTGTCCGAGCTGTAGATCGGGGCGGTGCAGCCCTCGACGTAGTGCACCGAGGAGCCCTCGTCGGCGATGATCAGCGTCCGCTCGAACTGGCCCATGTTCTCGGTGTTGATGCGGAAGTAGGCCTGCAGCGGGATGTCGACCTTCACGCCCGGCGGGACGTAGATGAACGAGCCGCCCGACCAGACCGCGGTGTTGAGCGCGGCGAACTTGTTGTCGCCGACAGGGATGACCGAGCCGAAGTACTTCTGGAAAAGCTCGGGCTGCTCCTTGAGGGCGGTGTCGGTGTCCAGGAACAGCACGCCCTTCTCCTCGAGGTCCTGGCGGATCGAGTGGTAGACGACCTCGGACTCGTACTGCGCGGCGACTCCGGCGACCAGTCGCTGCTTCTCCGCCTCGGGGATGCCGAGCTTGTCGTAGGTGCTCTTGATGTCCTCGGGCAGGTCCTCCCAGGACGTCGCCTGCTTCTCGGAGGACCGCACGAAGTACTTGATGTTGTCGAAGTCGATGCCCGACAGGTCCGAGCCCCACGTCGGCATCGGCTTCTTGCGGAACAGCGACAGTCCCTTGAGCCGCATCGCGAGCATCCACTCGGGTTCGCTCTTGAGGGCGCTGATGTTGCGGACGACGTCCTCGGACAGACCGCGCTTGGCGTCCTTGCCGGCCACGTCGGAGTCCGACCAGCCGAACTTGTAGTTGCCGAGGCCTTCGAGGGCCTGGTCCTGGGTCGTGGTCATCAGATCGCCTTCGCATTCGCAGGGATGAAGGTCGTGCACACGCCGTCGCCGTGGGCGATGGTCGCGAGTCGTTGGACGTGGACGTCGAGCAGCCGACCGATGGCCGCCGTCTCGGCGTCGCACAGCTGCGGGAACTCGGCAGCGACGTGCTGGACGGGGCAGTGGTGCTGGCACAGCTGGACGCCGACGCCCTGCTCGGAGGTGCTCGCGGCGTAGCCGTCAGCCGTGAGCGCCTCGGCCAGGGCCGCGGGGCGCTCCTGCGCCGGCAGGGCCGCCAGGCGGCCGGCGTAGCGGTCCTCGAGCTCGGCCACGCGGGCCGCGGCGAAGCGCTCGACCGCCTGGTCTCCACCGGTGCCGGCCAGGAAGCGGAGCGCTGAGGCCGCGAGGTCGTCGTAGGCCGCCGGTCCACCAGCGTGCCCGGCGTCGGTGAGGACGTACAGCCGTGCGGGCCGGCCCCGACCGCGCGCGACCCGGGACAGCGGCTCGCGGGTCATGACCGTGCCGTCGGCCAGCAAGGCGTCGAGGTGCTTGCGCACCCCAGCGGGGCTCAGACCGAGCCGCTCGCCCAGCGTGGCGGCGGTCGACGGGCCGAGCGCGAGCAGCAGGTCCCGGACGCGCTCGCGCGTCCCGGTCCCGTGTGTCAGGTGCTCCGTCATGGTTTTCACAACGTCAGTGTTGCGTAAATGCCTTCCCACGTCGAACCAGGACCCGCCGTCCCCGAGGTGAGGCACCTCACGAAGGGCGCCCTCACCTGGGCCCCCGCCCGTAGGCTGGCGCCGTGAGCGCCCCCGCCCTGGAGATCGCCGGCCTGGTCAAGAGGTACGCCGGGCGCGCCGTGGTCGACGACCTGAGCCTGGCCGTGCGTCCCGGGACGGTGCTCGCGCTGCTCGGCCCGAACGGCGCGGGCAAGTCCACCACGGTGGAGATCTGCGAGGGCTTCCGGTCCCCCGACGCGGGGACCGTCCGCGTGCTCGGCCTCGCGCCGAAGGACCCCACCCTGCGACCCCGGGTCGGTGTCATGCCGCAGACCGGTGGCGCCTACCCCGGCCTGCGCTGCGGCGAGATGCTGCGCCTGGTCGCGTCGTTCTCGGCGCACCCCCTGGACCCCGACGAACTGCTCGAGCGGCTCGGGCTGGTAGACGTGGCCCGTACGGCCTTCCGGCGCCTGTCGGGTGGTCAGCAGCAGCGGCTGTCGCTCGCGCTGGCCGTCGTGGGACGCCCCGAGCTGGTGTTCCTCGACGAGCCCACCGCAGGGCTGGACCCGCAGGCGCGGCACGCCGCCTGGGAGCTCGTCGAGGCGCTGCGGGCCGACGGCGTCACCGTCGTGCTGACCACCCACCTGATGGACGAGGCCGAGCGGCTCGCCGACGACATCGTGATCGTCGATGCCGGCCGGGTCGTCGCGGCCGGCACCGTCGGTGAGCTGACCCGCTCCGGCGCGGTCGGCCAGCTCCGCTTCAAGGCGACGCCGGGGCTGGACCTCGACCAGCTGCTCAGCGCCCTGCACAGCGGCTGCGCGGCGAAGGAGTCGCCGAGTGGGCAGTACCTCGTGGAGGGCATCATCGACCCGCAGCTGCTCGCGACCGTCACCGCCTGGACCGCCGGACAGGGCGCGATGGCCACCGACCTGCGGGTCGAGACCCGCACACTCGAGGACGTGTTCCTCGACCTGACCGGCCGGGAGCTCCGCTCATGAGCTCCTGGGCCCCCGGCGCCCTGACGCCGAAGCCGGCTGCCGCGCCGGCGCGCTCGATGCTCGCCGCGCAGGCCCGGGCCGAGCTCAAGCTGGTGCTGCGCAACGGCGAGCAGGTGCTGCTCAGCCTGGTGATCCCGCTGGGGCTGCTCGTCGTCCTGGTCGCCGTCCCGTTCATCAGCGTCGACGGCGCCGACGGCCGTGGCGACAGGGCCGACTTCTTCGTCCCCGGCGTGCTCGCGCTGGCCGTCATGTCGACCGCCTTCACCGGCCAGGCGATCGGCGTCGGCTTCGAGCGGCAGTACGGCGTGCTCAAGCGCCTGGGAGCGACCCCGCTCCCCCGGTCGGTCCTGCTCGGCGCCAAGACGCTGGCGGTCCTGGCCGTGGAGGTGCTCCAGGTGACCCTGATCTGCCTGGCCGGCCTGGCGCTCGGCTGGGACCCGCAGGGCTCGGTCGTCTCGGTCGTGCTGCTCGTCGTCCTGGGGACGGCCGCGTTCTCCGGCCTCGGGCTGCTGCTCGGCGGCACACTGCGCGCCCTGACCGCCCTCGCCGCAGCCAACCTGATCTGGCTCGTGCTCCTGGTGCTCGGCGGCGTCATGTTCCCGCTCTCGGAGTTCGGCGGCGCCGAGCCGGTGCTGTCGCTGCTCCCGACCGCGGCCCTGTCGACCGGGTTGCGCGACGTCCTGGAGGCGGGAGCGGGCCTGCCCGTGCAGCCGCTGCTCGCCCTGGCCGGCTGGGCCGTCGTGTCGCTCACCGCCGCCAGCCGGCTCTTCCGCTGGGAGTGACCCGCACCTCGAACCGGTCCCAGGAGCAGTCGCAGGTCCGCCTGCTCATGGCCGGCTCGGCCACCTCGTCGTTCGACCGCTTCGTGGTCGGACCGCTGCTGCTGACCATCGCGGTCCACTTCGGCGTCTCGCTGGCCCGCGCCGCCGCCGTGGCCTCGCTCTACTTCCTGCTGTACGGCCTGAGCCAACCGCTCTGGGGCCTGTGCAGCGACCGGTTCGGCCGGGTCCGCACGATGCGCACGACCCTGGCGGCGGCCGGCGTCTTCGGCACCCTGTCGGCCTTCGCGCCGACGCTCGAGCTTCTGGCGGTCGCGCGCGCGTGCACGGGCGCGTGCATCGCCGCCGTCGTCCCGGCCGCGCTGGTCTACGTCGGCGACGTCGTGCCGTACGGACGACGCCAGCGGGTCCTGACCGACCTCAACGCCGCCTCCGCCCTCGGCATCACCTCCGCGATCAGCCTCGGCGGGGTGCTGGCAGCGACGGTCGGGTGGCGGGTCGCCTTCCTGCTCCCGGCACTGGCCGCCGCCGTGCTCGCGGTCGTCCTGCGCCGGCTGCCCGAGCCACCGCGGGCCGAGGGACACGAGGGCGGGCTGCTGGTGGCCCTCCGCTCGAGGTGGGGTCGTCGGGTCCTGCTGCTCGCGCTGGTCGAAGGGGCCGCGCTGCTGGGCCTGCTCACCTACCTGGCCCCCGCGGTCGAGAGCCGGGGCGTCTCCCCCACGACGGCCGGGCTGCTGGTCTCGCTCTACGGGATCGGCCTGCTGCTCGCCTCGCGGGTCGTCAAACGGCTGGCGGGTCGGGTCCGCGCCCCGGTCTTCCTGGCCGTCGGCGCGTTCTCGCTGGTGCTCGCCTACGGCGCCGTCGCGGTCAGCCAGGCACCGCTGCTCATCGGCTTCGCGGCCTTCCTCGTCGGCACCGGCTGGGCCGGGATGCACTCGACGATGCAGGCGTGGGCCACGGAGGTCGTCCCCGCCGGCCGGGCGGGGATGGTGTCCCTGTTCGCGGCCGCCTTGTTCGTGGGGAGCGGCGTGGCGACCGCGGTCCTGGCGCCGCTGGCCGGTGACCTGCGCTGGACGGCCGTCTTCGCCGCCGGAGCGGCCCTGTCGGCGGTCTTCGGCCTCGCCGCCACGCTGGGCAGCCGGCGGTTCCACGCCACGGCGGCGGACCTGAGGAGTGTTGAAGCCGCAGCGCTCTGACGGAGACGCCATCAGAACGGTGGGGGTTGGGGTGGGTCGTCGTCGCTGGTGGGGGTGCGCAGGAGCTCGGTTTCGAGGTCGTGCAGGGCTTGGGGGTCCGGGAGCTGGGCGCCGGGGTCGATCTCGGGGGGTGGTTGTTGGTGGTGGGGGACGCGGATGACTTGTCCGGCGGGGCTGAACCAGATGGTGTCGGTGGCGGTGCGGAGGGGTCTCCAGCCGTGGTGCTTGAGCCGGTGGGTACGGCGGGCCCGGACGACCAGGTTCCAGGCGGCGGTGGGTCCGTGGGGGTAGGGCTGGTCGTGGTCCAGGTCGCTGCGGTGGGCGGGCCAGAGCAGTCCGGTCGGGCCGTCGCAGAACCGGTCGCGCAGCCGGACCAGGTCGGTCAGGGTGTCGCTGGGGTCGTGCTGGGCTTGGGTGTGCCAGGCGGTGTCGGTGATGTCGAACGGTTGGGTGGCCATCGCCAGGAGCGCGTCGCGGACCCCGTCGGGGGTCGGGTCGGGCCGCACGGTGCGGGCGGCCAGGTCCACGACCTGCCCGGTCTGGCTCAGGCAGACCTGCCGGAGCTCGGCGTCGGGTAGGAGCTGGCGGCATTGCGGGGCGTTGAGCCAGCCGTAGCCATCGAGCCAGCCGGGTTCGTTGGACAGTCCCAGGGCGGTGGTGACCGGAACGTGGACCAGCACCTGGACCGGCCGGGTCTGCCGGCGGTCCTGGGGGCTGTGCTGGGAGCGGGCCAGGCGTTCGGCGATGGTCAGGGCGACGAGCCGGTCGGCGTCGGCCTGCGCGGCGTGCTGCGCGGCCCGGGCGGTGGCCTCGACGGTGTGCGCGGCGGCGTGCGCGGCGGCCAGGACCTGCTCGGCCTCGGCGCGGGCCGCGGCCAGCACCCGAACGGCCTGGGCCCGGGCCGCGGCCAACACCACCTGCCCGGCGACACCATCAGGCTCGGCGTCGACGGGTTCGGCGTCGACGGGCTCACTGTCGACCGGGTCGGCGGCCGC
>Ga0335397_10007456_pt1 | contig 13935 bp, 11 predicted proteins | sample MAT04_FD_205740 | JGI IMG/M metagenome (GOLD analysis project Ga0335397, IMG submission 205740) | Freshwater microbial communities from Lake Fryxell liftoff mats and glacier meltwater in Antarctica - MAT-04 (spades assembly) (version 2) ...
ACGCCACACCTGAGGTCGGCGCGCCGCGCGAGCCGGAGTCGCCGGAGGAATCGGCGGACGCTCCGCGGTGCGTGATCTGCTTCGCGCGTCGCCGCGACAACGCCCGCTTCTGCCCGGCCTGCGGGGCGCCGCAGTCGAGCGACGCGCAGGCCGAGCATCGGGCGCGCGTGCCCGATCTCGCGCGGCACCTCACCATCGCGGGCGCCGCTTTCGCGCTGCCGCTCGTGACCTCGCTCGTCCTCATGATCGCGGGCGCGCGCGACGTCGGCTGGCTCCGCTTCTCCGAGGGCGCGTGTCTGATCGTCGGCGTAGTTGGCCTCGCAGCGCTCGGAGCGCCCGCGCGCGCGGGGCTGCACCTACCCCACGGCCTCACTCTGCGCGGCGTCGCGCTCACCCTCGCCGCGACGCTCGCCGCGCTCTGCGCTGCGGCGTGTCTCACCGCACTCTGGCCGCTCACGACTGACGAAGCGATGGTGCAGCTCTACCTCGAGGGTGGCCACGGCCTCGGCACAGCGCTCTTCGACTTCGCGGTGCTCGCGCCCATCGCCGAGGAGCTCGCCTTCCGCGGTGTGCTGCTGATCGCGCTCGTCTCCGTGCTCGGCGAGACGGGCGCGGTCTGGACCTCCGCGCTGCTCTTCGCGACGTTGCACCTCTCGCCCGTCTCGTTCGTCCATCTCGTGCTGCTCGGCGTCGTCTTCGCGCGCCTCCGGCTCGCCACGGGCAGCCTCTATCCGGGCATGCTCGTGCACGGCGTCTACAACGCGATCATCACCCTCTACGACTGGCGCGGCGAGTCACTCTGACGCCCGCCCAAGTGGCGCGGGCGCGCGATGTCGTGGGGAGCCGCTCGGAGCGCGCCTCCTCGTGGGCGGCTGGGCGCGGCGGTGCCCATCGACGCGCCGAGTCGACTCTCACCTGCCGCGTCATGTACTCTGCGCGAGAGGTTGCCGATGTCCCGATACGCCGTTCTGCTGTTCGTTGCGCTCGTCCTCGCCGGATGTGGAGCGCGCACTGCGCCGTGGGTCGACGAGCCGATGGACGGGTGCGTGGCGAGCGAAGAAGTGTGCAACGACGTGGACGACGACTGCGATGGCCTCGCTGACGAAGCGCCCTCCTGTGACGTCGACCTCGGCCCGCCCGAACCGTGCATCCCCTCCGAAGAGACCTGCAACGGCGTGGACGACGACTGCGATGGCGCGACGGACGAAGGGCTGCCGACCTGCGCGCCGCAGCTCGCATGCGGCTTCGGCCACACGTGCGTGCGCCGCGGTGACGGCACCGTCGCGTGCGCTGGCGGCCCCGACGGGACGTTGGCCCACCGGGCCCTGACGAGTGTCACCGACGCCGTCCATCTCTCTGCGGGGCGTGATCTCTGCGCGGTGCGCGCGACTGGCGAGATCGTGTGCAGGGCCGGGCCCATTCCCGGCATCTCGACCGCCGTCGAGGTCGCGACCGACGAGGCCTTGCACCACTACTGCGCGCGGCTCGCCGACGGAAGCGTCGTCTGCTGGGGAACGAACGACCACGGCCAGCTCGGCGACGGCACCTTCGCGCCGCGCGAGCGGCCCGTCGCCGTCGTCGGGCTGCACGACGCCGCCGATCTCGCGCTGAGCTACTTGCAATCGTGCGCGCGACGACGCTCCGGATCCGTCGTCTGCTGGGGTCGCACGGAGCCGGGACCGCTTGGCCGTAGCACCTTCAATCGTGCACGGCCGACGCCGATCGCGGGGCTCACCGACGCGGTCGAGATCGGCGCTGGCGGCGAGCATGTGTGCGCGCGTCGGCGCTCGGGGAGCGTGGTCTGCTGGGGCGAGAATCGGACCGGGCAGCTCGGCGATGGAACGCTCGCGCCGCGCCCGAACGTGCCTGCGCCGGTGCCCGGCCTCGACGACGCGGTCGAGCTCGCCATCGGCGGCTATCACTCGTGCGCGCGGCGTGCGAGCGGTGAGGTCGTGTGCTGGGGTGAGAACGCGCTCGGGCAGCTCGGCGACGGCACCAACGTGCTTCGCGCCACGCCCACGCCAGTCGTCGGGCTCGGTACGGTCGTCGATGTAGCCGCAGGCTTCCGCCACACGTGCGCGCGCCGCACCGGCGGTGACACCTACTGCTGGGGCACGATTCCCCGCCTCGTCGGCCTCTAGCTAGAATGCCGTTGAGTGTGCCCGGGAGGGCGCTCGCTGCGCTACGCACGCGTACGCACCTTCGATTGCGGAGACCGGCCCGTTTGCCTTACGCTGCGCCATGCACAGATTTTTCGTCTTTCTCGTGGCAGTAGCGTTGGGCTCGTTCGTCTTTGGCTGCGGCACGGGTGATGAGCCGGGCGCCGGGAGCGCCTACGACGACCTTGAGGCGGAGTATCTCGGGGCATTCAATACCGCGTGTGGCACGGCGGTCGGCTGCTACGGCGCGTCGGAGAGCACCCTCTATTCGTGCGAACTCTATCTGTCGACGGTTCGCGTCGGCATCGAGCCTGCGATCCACGGCTTCTCGGCCGAGAGCGACTGCTACAGCCGCACTTACGAGCTGGACCCGGTCAGGTCGAGGGCGTTCTGGGAGTGCCAAGCAGCGCTCGAGGCGGACTTGGCGGACTGCCTCCGGTCTTGTCCGACGGTCTCCGATGTGTGCCACGTCGGTCGGGCCGATGCGCGCGGGCTCTGCGCCGCCCCGTTGACGGATTCGCTCAGGGCCGCGATGTCCGAGTGCTTTTGATCAGAAGCCGCGCTCGATCAGCTCCTGTGGGATGAGCTTTGACGGCTCACCGGTCGACGTCACCCACAGCTGGTGCGCGGCGCGCGTCGCGGCGATGTGCAGCAGATGCCGCGCCTCATCGTCTGCCGGATACGAGGCTGCGCTCACCTCGATGAGCACGACGTAGTCGAACTCGAGGCCCTTCACCTGACGCACATCGGTGACGTCGATACCCGCCTTGAACGGGAAGTCTTGGTCGGCGATGCGCCGCAGATTCGGCACTTCGGCGTTGGCCAAGCCGCGATAGTAGATGTCCGCTTGCTCGGGATAGCGCGACACGATCGCGATCGACGCGAGCGGCTCCGCGCGCACCAGATCGCGTAGCGCCTCGGCAAGGAAGCCGACCGCGTCGCCCGAGTGCGCGAAGCGAAATAGCTCGATCGGCGCGCCCTCACGCGTCGCTTTGCCGGGCTTGCCAGAGAGCGGTCCGAGCACGTGCGTCGCGAAGTCGATGATCTCTTTGGTCGAGCGGTAGCTCACCTCGAGCGGCTCGATGTCGGTCGACTGCAGGCCGAGATCGTCGAGCACACCGCGCCAGTTGGTAAAGCCATTGTCCATGTGCAGGCGCTGCGCGACATCGCCCGCGAGCGTGACGCTCTTCTGCGCAGACACCGTGTCGAGAACGACCGACATCTCGACCGGCGAGAGGTCTTGCGCCTCGTCGATGAGGATGTGCTCGTATTGGAGCGTCTCCTTCGCGCCCCCGCGGCGTGCACCCGGCCCGCGCAGCGCGCCGCGCTGTGCGCCGGGCTTCCGCAGCGCGCCGCGCATGCGCTGCCAGACGCGCAGCAGCAGCGTGTCGTCCTCGTGGTCCATCGTGGCGCGCGCTTCTTCTTCTTCGTCGCGCCCGTCGATGCCGACGCGCCGCTCGCGCTCTTCGTCGGGATCGACGTCGGCGATCTCTTCGTCGTCGAGCGACTTGCGCGAGTCGCGCTCTTCTTTCTTCTCTTCGGCGACGTCGGCGCGCGCCTCCATGTCGTTGACCGCTGCGCCGATGCGCGCCGAGCACCACTTGTGCGCCTCGTCGAGATCTTCTTCCGAGAGCGCGCCGGCGCCGTGCGCCGCGAACATTGCGCCGAGCGCCGCGCGATCGGTGGTGATGTCGGCGAACGCCGTGAACACATCGCGCGCGAACTCGCGCATCGAGGAGCTGGCGCGCTCGACCGCATGACGCACCGGCAGCGGCGGCGACTTCGCGCCTTCTTCGTCGCCGTTCGCCCACAGCGAGAGCAGCTCCACGCGCACCGCGAGCGGCTTCTTCGCGCTCTTGCGCCAGCGGCTGATCGCCTCATCCGCGCCTGCGGTGCCACCGAGCGACGCTTGCAGTTTCTCTTCCGCGCGGTCGGCGAGCTTCCCGACGTGTGCGTCGATCGCGCGCAGCATTGCTGGGTGCTTCTTCATCCGCACGACGACCGTCGGCGTCTCGTCGTTGTACTTCCGCGGCACGCGCGGCAGGTGAACGTGGCGCAGCTTCTGCACCCACGCCTCGTAGGTCACGACGGGCACGCCCTCGACGCCGAGCGCCGGCAACACCTTCGAGATGTAGCGAGCGAGCGCGGTGTTGAAGACGACGATCAACATCCGATCGACCTTGAAGCGCTTCGCGTCTTCAAACGCGAGATACGCGAGGCGATGTAGGCCGATCGTCGTCTTGCCCGAGCCAGCGCCGCCCTGAATGACGACGAGCCCCGACGACGCCTTGGTGATCAGCTCGAACTGCCGCGGATCGATGAGCGACGCGATCTCCGGCAAGAACTTGTCGGCGCGCCCATCGCCATCGCGGCCAATGCCGAGCTTGCCCGGCTTGTGATAGTGGTCCGGCCGGTCCGCCGCGCCCGCGCCGCCGCTCAGCCGCGTGCTCGCACCCGCGCGCTCCCACTTGTCACGGCGCTTCAGGAAGGTGCCCTGCGGCGAGACGATGCGGCGCAGCGAGCCCTCGACCACAGCGAGGCTGCGACGCGTCAGCACGTTGCCCTGCACCTCGCGACCGCCGAAGTTCTCCTCGTAGTCGTCGCCCTCGTCGTAGCGATAGAAGAGCCGGCTCACCGGCGCATCACGCCAATCGACGATGCGGATGCCGGTGCGCCCGTCGAGGTACGTCGCTTTGCCGATCAACACCTCGCGCTTGCGGTTGCCCTCCTCGAGCACCATCCGCCCAAAATACGGCGAGAGCGAGTCCACCGGCGGCGTCGACAGCTGCGCGCGGCGGTTCGCGATCTGCTGCAGCCGCTCCATCTCCTGAATCAGCGGCGGCACGTCTTCCGCGCGCGCCTCGGCGATCTGATCGCGCAGCGCCAGCAGGTCCGCGTCGTAGTCCGTGCCGCCATTCGACGGCGCGATGGTCTGCGCCGCGAGGTTCTTCTGCACGCGCAGGAGCACGCGCTCTTCGTCCGCGCTGATCCCCTCGAGCTCTTCGTCGCGCTCGGCGGCAGGTGCGCCCGAGGCGGGGGTGCTGGGATCGCGCAGGTCTGGTTTCATGAGGGGGGAAGGGTTAGCAGCCTTTCCAGCGAGCGGCCAGGCACGCCAATCCGCGGCAAAAACAGGTTAGACTCGCGCCCATGCGCCTCCCCAGCTCGCTTCTCTTCGCCGTTCTCCTCGCCGCCTGCGGCAGCACTGACAGCGGTCCGCCGCCGCGCTCGGACCTCGGTCCGATCGACGCCAGCGGCAACGACCTCGGCGGCGGAGGCAGCGATCTCGGCAGCCTCGACGGCGCGAGCCCCGTCGAAGACGGCGCCGTCCCCACCGACGCAGGCGTTGATGACGGCGCAGTCCGCACCGATGCTGGCGCAGTCGTAAGCGACGCTGGCGCCGATCTCGGCATCGTCTCTATGCCGTGCACCGCCACCGGCGGATGTGATCCATTCGTCGTCGGCTCGTGCGGCGCAGGCTTCAGCTGCCGCCCCAACGCGACCGGCATGACCGAGTGCCTCGCCATTGCCGTCGACGCGAAAGAAGAAGGCGCAGTGTGCGCCAATGGCGGCGATTGCCAGCCAGGCCTGCTGTGCCTCGACTTCGGCAGCGGCCTCACCTGCAACCGCATGTGCCCGCGCGGCTCGATCGGCTTCTGCGGCGGCGAAGACCGCTGCTTTGGCACCATCGGCGACACTTGCGTCCAAGTGTGCCGTCCGCGCCCCGAGCCCTGCAACATCTATGTGCAAGATTGCCCACGCGCCGCAGATGCCTGTTCGCTCGCGACCGACCCTGAGACGCGCACGCCGTACACCGGCTGTCGCCTCGCCGGCAGCGTCGCTCACGGCGGCCCCTGCGGCGGAACCGATGGCGCCTGCGCCGAGGGCCTCATCTGCATCCGCGAGGGCGCCGTCTCGACGTGCAAACAAGTATGCGGCGCCGACGCCGGCGGCCCGATGTGCACCTTCGCCGGCGAGAGCTGCACCGGCTTCGCGCGGACGTGGGCAGTGTCGTATTGCCGGGCGCCGTAGCGGGCAACATCAACGACATCGTCGCCATCGGAGGAAGGTGAGATGCCTGGACTCAGCTGTTCATGCGGTCATCGTATTTCCTATGGGGAGATCCCCTGTAAGGACGAGTGGCTGATTATCTCCGATGTCGTCTTCGACGCGTTCACCAGAGCAGTGGACGCTGAGGAGCTCTATCGAGCGATGCGCAGCATCCTCAAATGTCCGATTTGCGGGCATCTGTGGGTGTTCTGGGACGGCTATCAAGAAGCCGCGCAGGAGTTTGTGCCGCGACCCTGAGATCGCGCGCCATTGCTTCTCCCCCTTGACAACTTCGGACTCCTAATATAGAAAGGGTCATGGCTCGCAAGCGTCTGCCTTTCTTCGAGGAGAACAGCGATCCGATCGCGGAGCGGATCGCGACGGGGCTGCACAAGGTCGGCCTCGCGATGAAGCAGCAGTCGTGGCAGCAGGCGAGCGGGGAGGGGCTGTCGGCGACGCAAGGGCAGATCCTCGTGGCGCTCGTGTCGAGCGGCCCGCTGACCGGGACGGAGCTCGGTCAGCGTCTTGGGCTGACGCTGCCGACGATCAGCGACTCGGTGCGCGTTCTGAATGAGAAGGCGCTGGTGACGAAGTCACCGGATCCGCGTCATCCCCGCGGGATTCTCATCACGCCTACGGCCCGGGGGCGTGCAGTTGGTGTCCGGGCGCGCTCGTGGCCGGAGTTCTTGGCGGACGCCGTGGCCACTCTCGAGCCGCGGGAGCAAGAGGCATTCTTTGCAGGCATCGTGAAGATGATTCGCACTCTGCAAGAGCAGGGCCTCGTGCCGGTAAGCGGCATGTGCGTCACGTGCACTCATTTCCGGCCCAACGTTCACGAGGGCGCGGCGCCGCATCACTGCGCGCTGGTCGACGCGCCGATGCGGGACGTGGATTTGCGCATCGACTGCAATGAACACGAACTCGCGACCGAGGGCGCTCGCCCGGAGCTTTGGGAGCGTTTCGTTCGGCCCGGCTGACCTTCGCTGACGCGAACGAGCCAACGACAAACTTCCCCCCGAACACGCTCACGCTTCGTCGGCTCCTCGCGAAGAAGGGTCACTCGGCCGAGGATCTCGAGAAGATGAGAAGATGTATGCAGCGTGGGTGAAATCGTGCCTCCTTCAGCTTACCCTGTGGAGTCATCCGTACATCAAAGAAGGGGACTTCTGATGGAACTGCGACTCGCCACCGAGTGGCGGACGACGACCTGGCTCAACGCGACCGAGCCGCTCAGTCTCGTGGCCCTTCGCGGGCGGGTCATCCTGCTCCACGCGTTTCAGATGCTCTGCCCCGGCTGCGTCGCGCGCGGCATTCCCCAGGCGCAGCGCGTGGCGCAGCTGTTTGCCGCCGCTCCTTTGACGGTCGTCGGCCTGCATAGCGTATTTGAACACCACGCTGCGATGGGCGTGGAGTCGCTGCGGGCGTTCCTCCACGAGTATCGGGTGACGTTCCCCGTCGGCGTCGATGCGCCGAGCGATGATGACGACCCGATTCCGCAGACGATGCGGGCGTACGCGATGCAGGGAACACCCACGACGGTGCTGATCGACGCGCGCGGTCGCCTGCGGCGTCAGGTGTTCGGAGTGCACGAGGATCTGCTGCTTGGCGCCGAGCTTCAAACACTCCTCCTCGAGGCGCGCGCGGACGCCTTGTCGGCGACCGCTGCTAGGATTTCTCCCTAGAGGAGTGCGCCTAGACAGGCGTGGAAGCGAACGCTCCCAGTGCCCGAGGGCGTCATGGCGAGGCGAGTCTGGGCCGAGGAGTTCGAGCGCGACATCGAGCGCAACCTGGGTGGGCCGAGGAGTTCGAGCGCAGCTCGAGCGCAACCTGGGTGGGCCGAGCGCCCAACCTGGGTGGGCCGAGCGCAACCTGGGTGGGCCGAGCGCCCAACCTGGGTGGGCCGAGCGCCGGGGTGGGCCGAGCGCCCAACCTGGGTGGGCCGAGCGCCGCAGCGCCGAGCGCCGCAGCGCCGAGCGAGCCCCGAGCGCCGCAGCGCCGAGCGAGCGCCGCAGCGCCGAGCGCAACCTGAGCGCCGACCCAGGTTGCGCTCGATGTCCCTCGGCCGACCCAGGTTGCGCTCGATGTCCCTCGGCCGACCCAGGTTGCGCTCGATGTCAGGTTGCGCTCGATGTCGCGTCTCTCCCATCGCCGCGCCACGCCCCCAGCCCCGCGCTGCTCTCGTGATACCTTCGCCCGATGCGCGTGCTGCCCGCCCTCTCTCCCTTCCGCCTTCCTTCTCCGTCGCTCGCCGCCGTCGCCTCGCTCCTCCTCGCTTCGCTCCTCGCGCTCTCGGCCTGCGCGACTGGCGAAGACGGCCCCGATATGGGCAGGCGCGACGGCATGGTGACCGGCGACGACGGCACGATGCGGCCCGATATGGGCGGCGGTCCGGCGCCACGCTGCGGCGCGGTCGGTGGCGGCTGCTGCAGCGGTCGCACGTGCGAGCTCGGCCTGACGTGCGGGCGCGGCGATCAGTGCTGCGCGATCCCTGGTGGCGCGCGCTGCGCCTCCGCGGGCGACTGCTGCGTCGGCTTCACCTGTACGGCAGGCGCGTGCGTGGCACCGGCAGGCGCCGGTTGTACGGGCTCGAGCGATTGCTCCAGCGGACTCATCTGCGACACCGGCCGCTGCGTCGCGCCGCCGACGGGTCCAGGCGGCATGCCGACGTGCGGCAGCACCGGCACGATGTGCTGCGCGGGCTTCACCTGCAGCGCGGGTGCGGTCTGCGCTGGCGGAACCGGCATCTGCGCAACGTGCGGCGACACCGGTCAGCCCTGCTGCGACGGCGCGACGGGCTGCAGTGGCTCGCTGTTCTGCATGGGCGGCACGTGCCAGATGCCGACGGAGTGCGGCGATCCCGGTCAGCCGTGTTGCTCGCCCGGAGCGACTTGCTCGGGCGGCCTCGAGTGTATGGGCGGGATGTGCGGCAGCGCGACGACGTCAGGCGGGATGGGCGAGCCGTGCCGGCCGCGCAACATCTGCGATGACGGCCTCATCTGCGACGCCGCGATGCGCATGTGCGTGATGGTGCCGAGCGACTGCGGCACCGATGGCATGATGTGCTGCTCCACGTCGGCGTCGGGCGGCACTTGCTCCGGCGCGCTCAACTGCGAGAGCGGCGCTTGCTCGATGTGTCGCGGGCCGAGCATCTCTTGCCTTCTCGGCGGACTGCCTGGGCAAGAGTGCTGCAATGGCGCGGTGTGTCGCCCGGCGCCGTTCATCCCGCGCTGCTGTCAGGGTGAGGGCAACAACTGCGCGAACTCGCTCGACTGCTGCGGCTTCATGCAGTGCAACGACGGTATGTGCACCGCATCGATGGAGGGCACGTTCTGTATCGACTCGTCCGAGTGCGGCGAGGGGCTCACTTGCCAGAGCTTCACCTGTCAGCCGGGGATGACGATGTGTGTCGATCCGGGCGATCCGTGTGGCGCGATGGGCGCGGCCTCGTGCTGCAGTGGACTCTCGTGTCGCGAGATCTCGCGCGGCATGGCGCCGCTCTGCTGCGCGGAGAAGTCCGGCTCATGCGAGAACAGCCTCGACTGCTGCGGCAAGATGCTCTGCACCGAGGGAATGTGTGCCTGTCAGACGGAAGTGCAGACCTGCGCGCAAGATGGCGACTGCTGCGACGGACTCATCTGCGTCGTCGGCTCGTGCACGACCGATGATGGCTGTGACCGCGAGGGCAGCGACTGTACCACTGACGGCATGTGCTGCGGCGCGCTGGTCTGTGGGCTGCAAGAGGATGGCAATCGCAACTGCTGCGCGAGTGACTCGCAGCCGTGCGTGACGACGACGGACTGCTGCGGTCTGATGCAGTGTGTCGACGCGCAGTGCGTTTGTCGCATGTCGGGCGATCCGTGCGCCGGTGACCGCGATTGCTGCGGTGCGAGCACCTGCGACAAGCCGCCTGGATCGCTCACGGGCACTTGTTCGTGAGCGTGACGCGCCGCCGGCGCATCGTCATCGCGATTGCGCTCCTGCTCGCGGGAAGCGCCGCGATGGTCACGTCCGCCGTGCGCGCTCAGGACGCAGGCACGGCGAACCTCGGCGCGGAAGAGCGCGCGTATCCGCCTGACGCGACTGGCACCGAGGCCGCTCCGCTCGACGAGCCGGCGCCAGAGATCGACACAGCGGACACGATGCCCGGCGTCGATCCACGCGCCGATCACTCCGGCGTGCTCGCCGGCCGCGCGCCGCGCGCACGCCTCGACGCGCCACGCGCCGCGGTCGAGAGCCCGGCGACTTCGCCAAGCGGCGCCGACGAGCGCGCACCCGTCTCGTCGCGCTCGGCGGGCGACACGAATCCATACGCGCAGGCCGGCGCCGAAGGCTTCACGTTCGGCTCATATGGGCGTGTCGTCGCAGCGAGCGATCTCGACGGCCGCGCGGGGCGCGAGGCGGATGTCACCTCGTACAGCCCGCGCCTCGATGAGGGCGTCTACGCAGAGCTCGAGCTGCGCCATCGCTGGCACATCGACGGCATGGACACGCTGATCGTCGCGACGCTCGGACTCTCTGGTCCGATCTTTCACTACGACGCGCAGTTCGACGACGCGTTCGCCGTGCGCAACCTGTTTGCCGAGGTGAACCACGTATTCACCAAAGGGCTCGCCGTCTGGGCGGGCTCGCGGATGGTGCGCGGTGACGACGTCTATCTGCTGAACTTCTGGCCGCTCGACAACTTGAACATGGTCGGCGGCGGTGTTCGCTACGCGCTCGCCGAGCAGCTCGAGTTCGCCGCGCACGTCGGGTTCGCGCAGCCAAACGACCCGTTCTATCGACAGAGCACCATCGTGCCGGCGCGTATGGGCATCGCGCCCGCGACGATCCTCTCGCTCGACCGTCCGCGGCTCGTCGTCGCGGAGAAGGTCACGTATTGGCCCTTCGGTCGTATGCGCGATCGCGGACTCAAGGCGATCCTCTATGCCGAGCAGCACACGCTGCCGAGCGGCGTGCGCGTCGACGTCGCTGGCGATCCCGAGCCGCTCGACCATGAGAATGGCTGGGTGCTCGGCGGGCAGGTCGGCGGCTGGTTCACGCCGCTGCACGCCTTCGTCAACGTCTTCGCGCGCTATTCGTCGGGGCTCGCGGCGTTCAATCCGCTCGACGCGCCGTTCCGCAGCGGCGGCACTGCGATCTCGACGTCGTCGGCCAACGAGCTGATGCTCGCGCTCAGCGCGAACTGGGAGTGGGAGCTGCTCGGCGTGCAGGCTGGGGCGTTCTACCGCCGCTACGAGGATCCTTCCGCGACGGCGTTCGGCGGCGGCCAAGTGGCCGAGGGCGTGCTCACGCTGCGGCCGCACCTCTGGTTCGGCAAGTATGCGGGTCTCGCCATCGAGGGCGCGTATCAGTCATTGCAGACGACCAGCCTCGACGAGACGACCGGTGAGCTGCGCTCTGGCTCGGCGTGGAAGCTCGGTGTCATCCCGTTCATCACGCCTTTTGGCCGTGGCACCTATACGCGCCCGCACATCCGCGTCATCTATTCCGTCACCGCGCGTGATGCGCGCTCGCGTGGCCTCTACGCGGTGGGTGATCCCGGAGCGACGCAGCAGACCGAGCACTTCCTCGGGATCGGAGTCGAGTGGTGGTTCAACAGCTCTTATCTCTGACTCCGATGCTCGCGCGCCGACTGCTCACTGCGCTGCTGCCGACTGCGCTGCTGAGCGTAGCGCTGTGCGGCTGCGTCGGCGGCGAGGTGCTGACCGGTGCAGAAGTGCCGATGACCGTGCAGGTGGAAGACTGGCGCGACGAGGTCGTCTATCAGCTGCTCACCGATCGCTTCGCCAACGGCGATCCGCGCAACGACTGGCGCGTCGATCGCACCGGCATGGCGCGATATCACGGCGGCGATTATCTCGGCGTCGTCGCGTCGCTCGACTATCTGACGGAGCTCGGCGTCACCGCGATCTGGATCAGCCCCATCGTCCTGAACGTCGATACCGACGCTGGCGTCGATGCCTATCACGGCTATTGGGCGGTCGACCTGACGCGCCTCAACCCGCACTTCGGCGATCTCGGCGCGCTACGCGAGATGGTCCGCGCCTGCCACGAGCGCGGCATCAAGGTGATCCTCGACATCGTCACCAACCACCTCGGCCAGGTCTTCTATTACGACATCAACCAGAACGGTCAGCCCGACGACAACGTCTATGGCTCCGGCACCTCGAGCCCACTGTCACGCGTGACCGAATACGATCCCGACTACGATCCGCGCGGGATCCAATCGTTTACCTCGCTCGGCGAAGCTGGCGCCGCGCCGATCAGCTTCTTCGACATGCCGGAGATCTTCCGCACGCCGCCGATGCCGGAGATCTTTCAGCGCGTCGAGGCCTACAACCGTCGCGGCCGCATCACCGACTATGGCATCTCCGAGCAGGTCATCTACGGCGACTTCCCGGGCGGCCTCAAAGACCTCGACACAACGAATCCGGATGTGCGCGAGGCGATGATCCGCTCGTACTCCGACTGGATCCTGAAGACGGATATCGACGGGTTCCGCATCGACACGCTCAAGCACGTCGAGCACGAGTTCTGGCAGATCTTCTGCGCGGAAGTGCGGCGTCGCCTGGCGGAGCGCGGCAAGACGAATTTCTTCATGTTCGGCGAGGCGTTCGACGGTGACGACGCGCTCCTCGGCTCGTTTACGGCGCCCAACGAGCTCGACTCGGTTTTCTATTTCTCCCAGAAATTTCAGGTCTTCGGCGATGTCTTCTTGCGCGGGCAGGGGACGAAGAAGATCGAAGATCTCTATGCGCAGCGCGCGATGAACTACGCAGCGACGGCGCAGCCCGGCGGCATCGGCGTCGCGCCGCGCGATGCGCTGGTGAACTTCCTCGACAACCACGACGTCCCGCGCTTTCTCTACGAGTTCACCGACGGACGCTTCGAAGAAGGCCGGAGTCGCCTCAAGGCTGCGCTCGCCTATTTGCTCACCGAAGACGGCATTCCCTGCCTCTACTACGGCACCGAGCAAGACTTCTCCGGCGGCAACGATCCGGCGAACCGCGAAGACCTCGCGTGGAGCGGCTACCGCACCGACGGCGACACTTTCCGATGGATCGCCAAGCTCACCGCGCTGCGTCGCACGTATCCCGCGCTGCGCCGCGGCAACTTCACCATCCGCTGGACGACCGAGCGCGTCGGCGACGAGCAAGACGCGGGCATCGTCGCGTTCGAGCGCACGGTGGGCGAAGAGCGCGCGCTCGTCGTGATCAACACGCGCGACAAGATGAGCGAGACCAGCGCGTCGACGCTCGGCGGGGGCGCGATGGTCGTCGGCATTCCGCCGGGCACGATGCTCGTCGACGTCCTCGGCGATGGCCCGCCCGTGACCGTGAGCGCTGCCGGCGACGTGGTCGTCCGCATCGGTGGCTTTGGCGCGGCAGTGTACGTGCCAGCCGCACAAGTGCGCTGAGACTTCGCGCCGTCTGCGTGTCGCGCGGCCGTCGGCACGCCGGTTGCGATAGGGTCGTGTCATGCGCCTGTCTGTCTTCGCGCTGGTGTCTGCTGTCCTCATCTCCAGCTGTGGGCGCGCGCCGTCGTCGGGGGATACCGACGCCGAAAGTGGCTTCCCAGAAGACGATCCGGCGACCTACGAGGCGATCTACGGCAGCAGCGCGGCGCTCTCGCAGCCCGGAAATTGGATCCCCCCTGTGGTCGGCGCACACCAGCGCTACGACGACGCGCCGGCCTGGCAGTCCGGCCGCAACTGTAGCGGCACCTTCAC
>Ga0335397_10007458_pt1 | contig 13934 bp, 9 predicted proteins | sample MAT04_FD_205740 | JGI IMG/M metagenome (GOLD analysis project Ga0335397, IMG submission 205740) | Freshwater microbial communities from Lake Fryxell liftoff mats and glacier meltwater in Antarctica - MAT-04 (spades assembly) (version 2) ...
CTTGCGCGATCGCTTGGCCCAGGCGGCGGTCAAGGCCAATGCCGGGCCCTTGGCCGGCGCCGATCCGGCCGCCCTGACCCTCACGGCCGCTGGTCTGACCGGTCCGCGCGGCTCCGAATCCCTGAAGGCGGCGGTGGGGCGCCTCGGCGGCATAATCGAAGCGACCGGCGAGTACGCCCCGCCCGGTTCGCCCCCGGGGGCTATTCAGCGTCTGGCCATGGGCATTCCCAGCTTCGCCGGCGGCCATAACGCCAAGGACTACGTCAGCTACGCGTTCGGGGCCCAGTTCGTCGAGGTGCGCGTCCATGCCCGCACAGGCGAGATCCGCGCGCCGCGACTAGTCGGCGCCTTTGCGGCCGGAACCATCGTCAGCAAGACCATGGCTCACAGTCAGCTCATGGGAGGGCTGATCTGGGGCCTCAGTTCGGCCTTGCACGAGGCCACCGAGATCGACCACCGCGCGGCCCGCTACACCAACGACAACTTCGCCGACTACCTGATCCCCGTGAACGCCGACGTGCGCGACGTCCAGGTGATCTTCGTCCCCGAACAGGAGACCATGCTGAACCCGATGGGCATCAAGGGGATCGGCGAGCTGGGCAATGTCGGGGTCAACGCCGCCGTCGCCAATGCGGTCTTCCACGCCACTGGCAAACGCATCCGCCGCCTGCCTATCCGGATCGAGGATCTGATCTAGGCCCCGGCCGCGAGCTGGGGGAGCGCCTGAGGGGACTGGGCGGCGCTGGCCGGGCGGCCGAACAGGAAGCCCTGCATGGCATGGACTCCGGCCACTTTGAGGAACTGCCGCTGAGCGTCGGTCTCCACTCCCTCGGCGACGACCTTCATGCCCAAGGCGCGGCCGATGCTGATCACGGCGTGGACCACGGTGGCGGACTCGGTGTCCTGGGTGCAGGGAGTGATGAACTCGCGGTCAATCTTGAGTTTGTCGAAGGGATACAGGCGCAACAGGCGCAGGGACGAATTGCCGGCGCCGAAATCGTCCAGGGCGATGCGCACCCCCATCATCTTCAGCCGCCGCATATTGACCCGGACCTGAGCCTCGCGCTGCAGGACCGCGGTCTCGGTGATCTCGATCTCCAGGCGCGCCGGATCGTAGGCGTGGCGCTCCAGGGCGGCGCAGATGCGCTCGACGAAGTCATCGTCGCCGAACTCGAGGGCCGAGGCGTTGATGGCCACTGACATCCGGCCTTGCGCGGTCTCGGTCAAGGCGCGGTCGAGCACCCAATCGGTGATCGGCCGGATTAGACCGTGCTGTTCGGCCAGGGGGATGAAGTCGGCCGGGTGGACCGGCCCGGTCTGTGGGTGCGTCCAGCGCAGCAAGGCTTCCAAGCCAAGGATGCCGGCGCCGTCCCGGTCGAACTGCGGCTGATAGACCAGCTCCAGTTCGTCGCGGGCCAGGGCCCCCTGAAGATCGTCCAGAAGGCCGCGGGTCTCAGCGTCGACCGTGGCGACGGCGAGCGGCGCCGCTTCGGTATCGCCGCGCATTTTCGAAAGGGTCAGATGCAGGGCTTCGGTCAGGGCGGCGATCTGGTCGGCCGACGGCGCCGCGCCTTCACGCGCCGCCGTCTCCATCGCCCCGGCCAGGTCGGCCACCCGTCTGGCGCCGATATTGAGGCTCATGGATTTCAGGGCATGGACTGCGCGCGCCGCGTCCTCGGCGCTGGCGGCTTCCGCCAGGGCCGTGAGGCATCCCGGCGCATTGTCGCAATAGAGCCTCTGCACCCGGTCGACGAACGCGGCCTTGCCGGACGCGGCCATGGCGGCAAGGCCGGCGACGACCTCGCGATCGAACAGATCGTCGTCCGCGGGCGGAGCCGAAGCCGGGGGCGCGGCAGGGGCCTGGACCAACGCCGGGGCCTCGGTCGGTTTCAGATAGCGACCCAGAACCTCCGCCATCGACGCCAGGGTGAAGGGCTTGTGCAGCACGGCGTCCATGCCCGCATCACGCCACGCGTCGGCGGCCGATCCGACGACATGGGCTGTCAGGGCGACGATGGGAGTCGGCGAGCAGCCGCGCTCGGACTGGGCGCTGCGGATCAGCCGGCAGGCCTCATAGCCGTCCATTTCGGGCATGGAGCCGTCCATCAGCACCAGGTCGAAGGCCTCGGCCAAGACCGCCTCCAACGCTTGGCGACCGTCATTGGCCACCGCGGCGCTGACCCCCAAGCGCTGCAAGGCCTCGATCGCCACCTCGCGGTTGACCGCGCTGTCGTCGGCCACCAGCACCCGGGCGCCGCCGAAGTAGGGCAGGACGCTCAAGGTTCGCTCCGCCGCATCCTGCTGGGCCTGTAATTCCTTGAGCGGGCTTCCCTCGTGCACCTGACGCAGGACCGCCTCCAGATCACGGCGCCGGACCGGCTGGGTAAGGAGGGCGTCGGCGCGGCCTTGGCGCAGCAGGTCGGTGGGCCGGCTGTCGCCATATTCGGCCAGGCACACCGTGGGCGCGCGCGCATCGCCCGCCATTATGAGGGCAGCCGCCTCGCCGATCACCAGGATCGGGCCGGCCTCGGCGGACGCCACCGGGGTGAGGCCCGCGCCTTGCAGATAACGGGCGATTGCATGGGCCGTGCAGCCGCCGCCGGTCGCCACGGCCGCGGCGCCCCCGTTGAAGGAGGGCCAGGCTGCAGCGGGTTCGATGACAACCATCGGGAACCGGAAGGCGAACACCGAGCCGCGCCCGAGTTCGCTGTCGACCCCGATGTCGCCGCCCATGGCTTCGACCAGACGCTTGGATATAGCCAGGCCCAGTCCGGTGCCGCCGAACTTGCGGGTGGTCGACTGATCGGCCTGGGTAAAGGCGCCGAACACGCCGGCCAGCTTGTCGCGGGCGATGCCGATGCCCGTGTCGTGAACGCCGATGCGTAGCAGGCCGCCCGGTTCCGCCTCGACCTGAACCAGCACCCCGCCGGCCTCCGTGAACTTGATGGCGTTATTGACCAGGTTGGAGATGATCTGGCGCAGGCGCACCTCGTCAGCGGCGATTCGCGCCGGCACGGAGGGATCTACGTATCCCGCTAGATCCAGCCCCTTTGACCGCGCCCGTTCCCAGAACAGCGACAGGACGTCGTCGACCACCTCGGAGACATCCACCGGGATGGGCTCCAGGTCCATCTTTCCAGCTTCGATCTTCGAGAAGTCGAGGATGTCGTTGATGATCGACAGCAGGGATGAGCCGGACTTGGCGATCACCTCGGCGAAGCGGCGCTGACGGGCCGGCATCTCGCCGGCGGCGAGCATTTCGGCCATGACCATGATGCCGTTCATGGGGGTGCGGATTTCGTGGCTCATGGTGGCCAAAAAATCCGATTTGGCGCGGTTGGCGTCCTCGGCCACCTCGACGGCGGCCGCCAGGTCGGCGGTCCGGTCGGCCACGGTCTGCTCCAGACCGGCGAGATGATCAGCGATGCGTGCGTCGCGGGTGCGGATTTCCGCCAACATGTCGTTGAAGCCATGGACGAGGTCTCCGACTTCGTCGTCGGTGGTGGCCTGGGCGGCTTGGCTATAGTCGTGAGTTTTCTGGACCGCCTGCATCGAACGGGTCAGGGCGGTGATGGGGCCGGAAATGCCCCGCTGCAGCCTGACGGCGACAAGGAGCCCCAGCGCCGCCGCCGCCGCGGCGGCAAGCAGGCTGGCCAGGATGCTTTCGGCGACCCGGCCCAAGATGCCGTCGGATTTGCCCAGCAGGAGCACGCGGCCGAGGGGCTCGCCCGCATAGACGACGGGCGCCGAGGCCTCCAAGCTGTGGCTGCGCATCAAAGTCCACATGTTGACCCCGCCCCCTGCCAGGCTGAGGTCGCTCGACAGGCGCGCGCCCGCGCCGGTTTCGGCCAGAACGCGGCCTTCGGACATCTCCAGCCGGGCGTAGACTACCTCGGGCATCAAGCCGATGGCGCGGATCGCGGCGAAGGCCTTGGCGGGGTTTTCCGCTTTCACCGCCTCGGCCGACATCGACGCCAGCACCGTCGCCGTGGCGTGCAGGTGCTCGGCCTGGGCGGCCGCATCGCGGCGGCTGTCGCGCCAGGCGGATACGCCAGCCACCAGGGTCACGGCAACGCCGACGGACGCCAGCACCAGGGCGACAAGCTTGGTTTTGATGGACCGACGACGCATGCGCAGGAGAAAGCCAGAGCCAAGGAACCTATTGATTACGGGGGATTAATGACTCTGCCCTTAACTGTGCGGCGGGCCGGGCCATTTTTGAGCAAATCTATGTTAAGTCAGAAAGGCGACGCCGGATCATTCTTCTACGTTCTGGAAGATCCGCTGCGCATCCTTTTCGCTGATGACGACGCGATCTTGAGAGAGTTCGCCATTGTCCATCTCTCCACCAATACCGCCCGAGTAGAAACTGCCAAAGATGGCGCTGCGGCGCTCAGCTTCCTCGATGACAACACCTGCGACATATTGCTTCTTGACCTAGAAATGCCCAATGTCGACGGGTTCGAGGTCCTGAAAAGACTTCGCGCTTCCGAACGTTGGCGCCGGTTGCCGATCATCGTCGTCACTGGCCGCGAGGACGTCTCGGCGATCGACCGGGCGTTTTCAGAGGGCGCTAGCTCGTTCATCGTCAAACCGATCAACTGGCGCCTGCTCAGCTATCAAATTCGTTTCATCCACCGCTCGGCGATGGCGGAGGCTTCGCTGTTGGATGCCCGGGCCCAGGCGCGTCACGCCGCTTCGGCCGCGGGGCTGAGGTTGCGACGGCTGGCCGCCGAGGGGGTGAAGTTCCTGAGCCAGGCGCTGGGCCGGGCGCCGGACCTGCGGGGAGCTGCCGAGGACTACGCCCGCGCCCTGGAAGAAGCCGGATCGCCCGACGCCCCGTCCGCGCCGTCTCACGCGGCGGCGGACGCCGGTCTGGAGCGGGCCGCCTCCGCCGCCTGATCGCTGCGGGCCGTCGCGCCATGTGGCGGCACGGGCTAGGGTCGTCCTGCGAAGGAGATCCCGATGGTCGATCCGGCGAGCAGAGTCCTGGTCATGTTCGGAGGCGGGGGCGACCTGGCCTTGCGGATGCTGTTTCCGGCGCTGTGTTTCCTTGAGGCTGACGGATTGTTGCCCGCGGGGTTGACGATCCTCGCCACCGGTCGGCAGGACCGATCAGGGGAAGCCTTCCGCGAAGAGGTTCGGGCGGCCGTCATGGCGCGCTGCGGCGCGGACGTGGACGCCGCCGCCTGCGACCGGCTGATCGGGCGCCTGGACTATATGGCCGCCGATGTCCGCGAGCCCGCCTCGCTGGAGGCCTTGACCCGCCGGATCGGCCAGATCGCCTCCGCCCAGACAATCTTCTACCTGGCCACCTCCCCCAGTCTTTTCGGCCCGATTTGCGCCGGCCTGAAAGCCGCCGGCCTGACCGGCGCCGGCGCCCGCGTGGTTCTGGAAAAGCCGATCGGCAAGGATCTGGCGTCAAGCCGGACCCTGAACGACGCCGTCGCTGAGGCCTTCAGCGAGGACCGGGTGTTCCGCATCGACCACTACCTGGGCAAGGAGACGGTCCAGAACCTGATCGCCCTGCGCTTCGCCAACACCCTGTTCGAGCCCCTCTGGAACAACCTCACCATCGATCACGTGCAGATCACGATTGGGGAGACGGGCGGGGTGGGCGACCGCTGGGGCTACTACGACGAGTACGGCGCCATGGGCGACATGGTCCAGAACCACATGATGCAGCTGCTGTGCCTGGTGGCAATGGAGCCGCCGTCCGACCTGGAGCCGGACTCGGTGCGCAACGAGAAGGTCAAGGTGCTGCGCTCGTTGCGGCCCATCGGCCGGGCCGAGGCGCTCAGGGACGTGGTTCGGGGCCAGTATGTAAAGGGGTTCGCCGATGGCGCCCCGGCGCCGGCCTATGCCGATGAGCGGGGACAGGAAAGCCCCACCGAAACCTTCGTCGCCCTAAAGGCGCATATCGATAACTGGCGCTGGGCGGGGGTGCCGTTCTTTCTGCGCACGGGCAAGCGCCTGCCCTCGCGGTCGACGGAGATCTTCATCCAGTTCAAGCCTGTCCCGCACTCCATATTCACCGGCGACAGCAAGGCCGACCTCGTCGCCAACCAGTTGGTGATCAAGCTGCAGCCGGAGGAGGACATCGTCCTTCATCTGATGAATAAGGCCCCGGGCATTTTCCCGGAGGGCATCCGGTTGGAATCCCTGCCGCTGTCCCTGTCTTTGGGCGGGGCCGTGCGGCCGGGGACTGCTCCGCCGCGCCGCCGCATAGCCTATGAGCGTCTGCTGCTCGACGTGCTGGCCGGCGCTTCGACCCTGTTCGTGCGCCGCGACGAGGTGGAAAAGGCCTGGGAGTGGGTGGACGGGGTCAACGACGCCTGGAAGCGCACGGGCCATTCGCCCAAGCCCTATCCGGCCGGTACCTGGGGCCCCGCCAGCGCTGTGGCGCTGATCGAGCGCGAGGGGCGAACCTGGCATGAATGACAAGGTGAGGCGGCTGCCCTCCCGCGGCCGGATCAGGTTCGATATCCGCAAGGACTCCGTGGCCCTCGCTGACGCCGCCGCTGCGGAGGCGAAGGAGGTGCTCGGGGCGGCCATCGAGGCGACCGGGGCGGCGACCTTCGTGGCGACGGGGGGCTCGACGCCGGGCCCCATCTACGACCGGTTGAGCCAGGCCGACCTGCCCTGGGACAAGGTCACCATCACCCTGTCGGACGAACGCTGGGTCGATCCCGCCTCGCCCGACAGCAACGCGCGAATGGTGCGCGAACGCCTGCTCCAGGGCCCCGCGGCGGCGGCGCGCTTCCTGCCCCTCAAGGGCGACGCCGCCACGCCCGAGGAAGACGCCAACGCCGCCGCCGGCTGGTTGGCGGCCCTGCCGCGACCCATCGACCTGGTGTTTCTCGGCATGGGCGACGATGGCCACATCGCCTCGCTGTTTCCGCACAGTCCGGCCTTGGCTCAAGGCCTGGACGACGAGACCGCTGCGCTGTGCATCGCTGTGCCCTGCGGAGGGGACAGGGCTCCGCCGCAGCCTCGGCTGACCTTGACCCTGCCGCTGCTCAAGTCGGCGCGCCACATCGTGCTGCTGTTCGCCGGCCGCCGGAAATTTGATGTGCTGGAGGCGGCGCTGGCGGCCGACGATCCATATCTGTATCCCGTCCGCGCCCTTTTTGGCGCGCCGGCGGGGGTGCATGTGCTGTGCGCATCCTGAAGGAGCAAGGCTCATGAGCGGTCCCGCCCTCAACCCCGTCGTCGCGGAGGTCACCGCGCGCATCACCGAACGCAGCCGCGACGCCCGGGGCGCCTATCTGGAGCAGATCGCCCAGGCCCGCGAGGCCGGGCCGGGGCGAGGCAAGCTATCCTGCGCCAACTGGGCCCACGCCTTCGCCGCCCAGCCCGCGGCGGACAAGCTGCGCGTGCGCGGCGGTCAGGCGCCCAATATCGGCATCGTCACCGCCTATAACGACATGCTCTCGGCCCATCAGCCCTACGAGCGGTTCCCGGAGCTGATTCGCGCCGCCGCCCGCGAGGCCGGGGCGACCGCCCAGGTGGCCGGCGGGGTCGCCGCCATGTGCGACGGCGTCACCCAGGGCAGGCCAGGGATGGAACTGTCGCTATTCAGCCGGGACGTGATCGCCTTGTCCGCGGCAGTGGCTCTCTCCCACGACGCCTTCGACGCGGCGCTTATGCTGGGCGTCTGCGACAAGATCGTCCCTGGACTGGTGATAGGGGCCTTGGCGTTCGGCCACCTGCCGACGATCTTCGTCCCCGCCGGGCCTATGGAGTCCGGAATATCCAACACCGAGAAGGCGCGCGTCCGGGCGCTGTTCGCCGAGGGCAAGGTCGATCGGGCGGCGCTGCTTGAGGTCGAGACCCGCGCCTACCACGGTCCGGGAACCTGCACCTTCTACGGCACCGCCAATTCCAACCAGATGCTTATGGAGATCATGGGCGCGCACCTGCCTGGCGCCGCCTTCATTCACCCCAACACCCCCCTGCGCGACGCCCTTACCCGGGCTGCAGTGCGCCGGGCCGCGCAGATCGGCGCGGCAGGCGATGAGTACACGCCGCTGGGGCAGGTGACGGACGAGCGGGCGGTGGTCAATGGCGTGGTCGGGCTGATGGCGACAGGCGGTTCGACCAACCACACCCTGCATCTCGTCGCCATGGCTCGGGCGGCGGGAGTGCTGATCGACTGGGACGATTTCGACTCCCTGTCCAAGGTCACGCCCCTGCTGGCGCGGGTCTATCCCAACGGATCGGGCGACGTGAACCAGTTCCACGCTGCGGGCGGGATGGGGCTGCTGATCCGGGAACTGCTGGACGCCGGTCTGCTGCATGAAGACGTGTTGACCGTCGCCGGACGCGGCCTGCGGCGGTATCAGGCCGAGCCCTATCTGCAGGACGGCGCCCTGGCCTGGCGGGAAGGCCCGGCCGGGTCGCTCGACACCGAGATCCTGCGCCCGGCGGCCAATCCCTTCTCGGCGGAAGGCGGGCTGAGGCTGCTTCAGGGAAACCTGGGACGCTGCGTGATCAAGGTCTCAGCCGTGGCCCCGGCCCACCGCAGGGTCGAGGCGCCTGCCGCAGTGTTCGATGATCAGGACCAGGTCATCGCCGCCTTCGAGCGCGGCGAGTTGGACCGCGACGTGGTGGTGGTCCTGCGCTTCCAGGGTCCCAAGGCCAACGGCATGCCCGAGCTGCACGGCCTCAGCCCAGCGCTCAGCGTGCTTCAGGACCGCGGCCGGCGGGTGGCTCTGGTGACGGACGGGCGCATGTCGGGCGCGTCGGGCAAGGTCCCGGCCGCGATCCACCTCAGCCCCGAGGCTGCAGACGGCGGGCCGCTGGGCCGGGTGCGCGACGGCGACATCATACTGCTGGACGCCGAAGGCGGGTCGCTGCAGGCGCAGGTTGATACAGAGACCTGGACGGCGCGGCCTCTGGATCACCGCGGGCCGGGGCAAGGCCGGGGCTTCGGCCGCGAACTGTTCGCCCATATGCGCGCCGCAGTCGGGCCGGCCGAGCACGGCGCAACGGCGCTGTTCTAGCGCGCTATCGCTGCAGTACGCCCAGGATCCGCCCGCCCTTGGCGCCTTGCAGCACCACAGCGGTGCGCAGGTCGTCGTCGCCGGCCTTGGGAAGGGCGTAGGTCCGCCGCCGCCCTGTCCAAGAGCCCAGCCGGATGAGTTCGCGAACGGCGTTGACATAGGTAACTGTCTGGCCGCGCGCCTCGCCCTGCTTCACCTCGACCGCCTCGGGTTGAACCTCATAGCGCACCAGCCAAACCTCGGCGCCGCCGCGCACCGCCCGGCCCGCCTCGACCCGCACGAACTGGCCGGCGAAGAAACGCATCTGCGGCGCGCCGGCTCGGCTTCTGGCGGCGTCCCTGATCAGGTCGTCGACCGTCTCTGCGCGCGCGCCCGACACCTGGCTGCGCCCGTCGACGATGACCTGGGGCGTATAGACATCCCGCTGCGCCAGCCTGCGCATGAAGGTCCGCTGGCGCGCAGTGAACTCCGGCTTGGCATAGGTGTCGGTCCAGCCAAGGTAGTCCCAATAGTCGACCGCAAAGGTCAGCGGCAGCACGTCCGGCCGCTTGGCCAGAGCGGCGATCAGACTGTTCGCCTTGCCGCAGGCCGAACAGCCCTGGCTGGTGTAGAGCTCGACCACGACAGGGGCGGCGGCGCGCGCCGGCGGCGCCGCGGCCAGGACGGCGGCGAGCAGGGCGAGGAGAGGCGCGAAGGTCCGCATCCGCCAGTTCTTAAACGGACTCAGCTTTGCCGCGCGCCTCACCAATGCGTGAGCTACTCGGCCGCGATTGGCGCCCGCGCCAGATTGCGCAGGACATAGGGCAGAATGCCGCCGTTCCTGAAATACTCCAGCTCGGTGGGGGTATCGATCCGGCAGATCACCGGGAAGCGGGCGATACGGCCATCGGACGGGCGGTAGAGCTCGATGGTCAGGCTGGTGCGCGGCGACAGATTGTCGAGGCCGCGGATAGTGACGATCTCCTCGCCAGTGAGGGCCAGCTTCTGCCAGCCCTCTTCCTTGAACTGCAACGGCAGCACGCCCATGCCGACGAGGTTGGAGCGGTGGATGCGCTCGTAGCTTTCGGCGATGACGGCGCGCACGCCCAGAAGCTTGGTGCCCTTGGCCGCCCAGTCACGGGACGAGCCGGTGCCGTATTCCTTGCCGGTGAAGACCACCAGAGGCCGCCCCTCGGACTGGTAGCGCATGGCCGCGTCATAGATCGACATGACGTCCCGCGAAGGGAAGTGCTTGGTCATCCCCCCTTCGATCTCGGGGACGATCTTGTTGCGGATGCGGATGTTGGCGAAGGTGCCGCGCATCATCACCTGATGGTTGCCGCGTCGCGCGCCGTAGCCGTTGAAGTCGAGCGGCTCGACGCCGTTCGAGATCAGATACTCCCCCGCGGGCGAGGTCTTCTTGATCGAACCGGCGGGCGAGATGTGATCGGTGGTGATGCTGTCGCCGAACACCGCCAGCACCCGGGCCTCGACGATGTCGGTCACGGCCGAGGGCGTCATGCTCATGCCCTCGAAATAGGGCGGATTCTGAACATAGGTGGACGCCTCGTCCCAGCCATAGGTCTGGCCGCCGGAGATCTCGATGGCCTGCCAGTGCTTGTCGCCGGCGAAGACATCCCCGTAGCGTTCGGCGAACATCTCGCGGGTGACCACGGTGCTCTGGATTTCGGCGATCTCGGCCGAGGTCGGCCAGATGTCGGCCAGATAGACCGGTTTGCCGTCCGAACCTTCGCCCAGGGGCTCGCGGGTGATGTCGATTTTCATCGAGCCGGCGATGGCGTAGGCCACCACCAGGGGCGGCGAGGCGAGGTAGTTGGCCCGCACGTCGGGGTTCACCCGGCCTTCGAAGTTTCGGTTTCCCGACAGGACCGAGCAGGCGACCAGGTCCCCGTCCTGAATGGCTTTGGAGACCGCTTCGGGCAGGGGGCCTGAGTTGCCGATGCAGGTGGTGCAGCCGTAACCGACCAGGTTGAAGCCCATGGCGTCCAGGTGCGGGGTCAGGCCCGCCTTGGCCAGATAGTCAGTGACCACCTGCGAGCCGGGGGCCAGGGAGGTCTTGACCCACGGCTTGGTCTTCAGGCCCTTCTCATGGGCCTTCTTGGCCACCAGGCCGGCGGCGATCAGGACGCTGGGGTTGGAGGTGTTGGTGCACGAGGTGATGGCGGCGATGACCACGTCGCCGTGGCCGAGGTCGTAGCTCTGGCCCTCGACGGGCGTGCGCGGCTGTTCCTCGGGCTTGTTGAACTCGCCGGCAAGGGACTGGGCGAACATCGGCGCGGCCTCGGACAGCAGCACCCGGTCCTGCGGGCGCTTGGGCCCGGCGAGGGACGGCAGCACGGTGGACAGGTCCAGCTCGATGGTGTCGCTGAACACGGGGTCGGCCACGCCGTCCTCGTACCAGAGGCCCTGCTCCTTGGCGTAGGCCTCGACCAGGGCGACCCGCTCGGGGTCTCTGCCGGTGGCGGTCAGATAGTCGATGGTGTTTCGCGCGACGGGGAAGAAGCCGCAGGTGGCGCCGTATTCAGGGGCCATGTTGGCGATGGTGGCCTGGTCTTCCAGGGTCAGGAAGGCCAGGGCGGGGCCGTAGTATTCGACAAACTTGCCGACCACGCCCTTTTTGCGCAGCATCTGGGTGACGGTCAGGACCAGATCGGTGGCGGTGGCGCCTTCCGGCAGCCTGCCCGACAGTTTGAAGCCGATCACCTCGGGGATCAGCATCGGGATCGGTTGGCCGAGCATGGCCGCCTCGGCCTCGATGCCGCCGACGCCCCAGCCGAGCACCGACAGGCCGTTGATCATGGTGGTGTGGCTGTCGGTGCCCACGACGGTGTCGGGATAGACGCATGGGTCGCAGCCCTCTTCGCCGACCCACACGGTCTGGGCGAGATACTCCAGATTGACCTGGTGACAGATGCCCGTGCCCGGGGGGACCACGCGGAAGTTGTTGAAGGCGGACGAGCCCCAGCGCAGGAAGTTGTAGCGTTCCAGATTGCGCTCGTATTCCTTGTCGACATTGGCCTCAAAGGCCTGGGGCGTGCCGAAATTGTCCACCATCACCGAGTGGTCGATGACCAGATCGACGGGGTTCAGCGGATTGATCTTCTCAGGGTCGGCGCCCAGGGCGACCATGGCGTCGCGCATGGCGGCCAGATCGACCACGGCGGGCACGCCGGTGAAGTCCTGCATCAGCACCCGCGCCGGCCGGAAGGATATTTCGTGCTCGACCCGTCCGCGGTTCTCGGACCAGGCGGCCACGGCCTTGAGGTCGTCCTCCCCGACCGAGGCGTTGTCCTCGTTGCGCAGCAGGTTCTCCAGCAGCACCTTCATCGAAAAGGGGAGATTGGCGACGCCCTTGAGGCCCGCGGCCTCAGCGGCGCGAAGGCTGTAGTAAATATAGGTCTTGTCGCCGACCTTAAGTTCTTTGCGGGTGTGGAGGCTGTCGATAGACGGCATGGAATGAGGATCCTCTTTGTGCCAAAGGCCGCCCGAGTATCGGTTGCGGGATCGCGCGCCTGGACCGGACACACAGCGTCCGGCCCCGCGCCGCGTTTGCCCCGCGCGGCCGCGGGTTTCATAGCCTTCAGCCAGGGCGGCGTCCATGCGGCGCGTGGATCGGGCCGCCGATGATCGACTCCCTGCACGTAAGCGACCTGAGCCTGACCCGCGGCGACCGGACCCTGTTCAGCCGATTGAGCTTTGCCTTGGAGGCAGGTCAGGCGGCCGTCCTCGTCGGGGCCAACGGGGCCGGCAAGACCACCCTGCTGCGGGCCGTCGCCGGGTTCATTCGCCCGGCCGCGGGACAAATCCGGTTGGGCGAGCGGGGCGTGGCCCGCGACCCGGATGAGGCGAGCGGGGGTGCGGCCCACTTTCTCGGCCACCAGGACGGGCTGCGCAGCGGCCGCCCTGCGGGCCGGGAGTTGGCCTTCCAGGCCGCTTGGGCCGGCGCGGGCCCAGGCGCGGCCGAGGCGGCCATCGACGCCCTGGCCCTGGGTCCTTTGCTGGGGCTTGAGGTGCGCAAGCTCTCCGCGGGTCAGCGCCGCCGGGTGGCTCTTGCCCGGCTGCTGGCGGCGCCGCGCCCCCTGTGGCTGCTCGACGAGCCCATGTCGCCGCTCGACGCCCATTGGCGCAGCCGCGTGGGCGAACTGATGAGCGCCCACCTGGCGGCGGGAGGGATGATTCTGGCGGCAGTCCACGATCCTCTGCCGATCGCCGCCCAGGCGGTGGAGATCGCGGCGTGAACAGCCTCATGGCCCTTCTACGCAGGGAGCTTTCCTTGGCCTGGGGAGGCGGCGGCGGCCCCTTGCTGGCGGCCGCCTTCTACGCCTGTATCGCCACCCTGCTGCCCCTGGCGGCCGGGCCCTCGCCGGAGCGGCTGGCGGCGGTCGCTCCGGGTTCGGCCTTCCTCACCCTCGCCCTGGCCAGCCTGCTGTCGTTGGAGCGCCTGTTCGAGCGCGATTACGAGGACGGTGCGCTCGAGCTTCTCGCGCTGGAATCCGCCCCGCTTGAGGCCGTCTGCGCCGTCAAATGCCTTGCGCAATGGATCGCCGCCGGCGCGCCTCTCGCTTTGCTGGCGCCGGTGGTCGCCACCGCCCTCGGCGCCCCCCTGTCCCTTGCCTGGATCACCCTGGCGGCGGCCCTGGTCGCCGGCCTGGGCTTCGCCTTCGTCGGCGGGGTAGGCGCGGCCCTGAGCCTCGGAGCCCGCCGCGGCGGGTTGCTGATCGCCGTAATCGTCCTGCCCCTGTTCGCCCCGCCGGTGATCTTCGGCGCCGGCGCAATCGAGGCCTTCGGCGCGGGGCTCGACTGGCGCCCGGCGCTGGCGTTTCTCGCCGCCTACGGCTTGGCCGCGGTCGCCCTTGGACCATTGGCCATGGCGGCGGCGTGCCGCAACGCCCTGTCTTAAGTTGCCTTAGGGGGCCTCGTCATGGTCAT
>Ga0335397_10007459_pt1 | contig 13934 bp, 10 predicted proteins | sample MAT04_FD_205740 | JGI IMG/M metagenome (GOLD analysis project Ga0335397, IMG submission 205740) | Freshwater microbial communities from Lake Fryxell liftoff mats and glacier meltwater in Antarctica - MAT-04 (spades assembly) (version 2) ...
GCCCGATGGGTATTGAGCTGGGCCGCGAGCAACGACGGGTCGCTCCGTTCGGCGATACCCGAATAGCCGCGCACATCGGACATCAGCACGGTGACGTTCAGGCGTTCCGTGCGCTCGATGGCGTCCCGGTCGGATCGCAATCGTTCCGCAAGGCCACCCGGCAGCAGTCGGCTGAGCGTCTCACCCTGTTCCTCTCGATCGACGATTGCTTTCTGCAGAAGTCGCAGCCGCCGCAGCGCGCCTTCGCGGCCGGTGCTCGCTCCTTTCGCGAGCTCGAGGAACATCGACTCGATCGCCTGGTTCACCGCCTCGGGAGTTGTCCTGCGAGCAACGGCAATCGCCTTCACCGGCCGACCCTCAGCGAGGTTTCGCAACAAGTCCTCGGCGTCTTCGGAGAGCTCACCCTCGGCATGCACCGGCGACACCAGGGCCTTGACGATCTCGGGGTCGAGCATCGACCCGCCAGTTGCCACCTCCCGGATGGCGCGAGCCAGCCGGTTCCCATCGCTCACTCGGTCCTTCAGAAGGTAGGCGTACCCGGCCGCTCCCTCGTCGAGCAGGGCGATCGCGTACTCCGGATCGTCATACTGCGACAGGATGACCACGCCCGTACCAGGGTGGCGCTTACGGACTTCTTTCGCTGCCTCGATGCCTTCGCTCTGGAAATCGGGTGGCATGCGGATGTCGGTCACGACCACCTGCGGGGCGGCGGCGTCGGCTCCGGCCACGAGCTCGTCGTAGTCAGCGGCGACACCGACGACCACGATGTCGGCCTCGAGGCTGAGCAACGCCCGAACGCCTTCACGCACCAACAGGTTGTCGTCGGCAAGAAACACCGAGATCCGCTGGTCATCATCCACGGCTGCCATCTGACCCGCGATCCACTGCCGACGCAAGGGCGTTGGACACACTCGAAGTGGGGATGCCAGCACCCCCGGACTTCGATGCGTGCCTCCTTGTTCGCCATGGAACCGTCGTGGAGGATGAAACCCGTGAACAAGCTCGATGCGAGAATGAGCGGCACTTCCAGCTCACCCCCGAAGATCGACCGCACGGCCGTTTCACGACGCGACCTGAGCACCCGCCCTGCGATCACGATGCTGGCCCGCCACGAAGTCCGACGGCGCTGGCGCGGGATCGTGGTCATCGGTCTGCTCGGTGGACTCACCGCAGGAGCCGGACTGGCGTTCTTCGCCGGTGCCCGGCGGACGGACAGCCTGTTCGGCCGGCAACTGGCAGCTTCCAACTCGTCCCAACTCGAGATCGATCCGGGGGCGCCCACACCCGAGGCCGATCGAGCCATCCGGTCCATGCCAGAGGTGGCAGAGGCCTCCTTTTGGGTGACAACGAACGCCTTCCTCCTCGATGGCGATGGGAAGATCGACGCGAGCAAGGTCGGAATGCTCAACTTCACAACCGACGGCCGCTACATCGATCAGGACCGAGTGCCAGTGTCCGCGGGCCGTCGGCTCGACGTCACCCAACCGGACGAAGTCATGATCAACTCAACACTCGCTGAGGTCATGGACGCGCGTGTCGGCACCACGCTGAGTTTGGGCCTGGCTCCGACCGATGAGAACAACATTCCCACGACGGACCAGCCGACCCGCACCGTCACAGCCGAAGTCGTCGGCATCATGGCGCTCCCGGACGACGTCATCGGCGCTGAGCTCGACCGGGTTCCCAAGATGTTCGTCAGCCCTGCCTTCGCGCCACCCGACGGGAGCCGTGACGACGTCGAGCTCGGGTTCGCCTGGTACGGATTGCGGCTTCGGGGTGGCGAGGGCGACGTGGACCGGACCATCGCTCGGTGGGATCGGCTGGCCGCCGACCACAACGCAACGCTCACCGACCCCACCGATGGGGGTTGGCTGACGTTCAATCATCCAACTCGAGATCTGATCCGTACTGCAGATCGCTCGGTGAGTCCGATGGTGGGGGCATTCACGACCTTCGGGGCCCTAGCGTTCATCGGCGCGCTGGTGATCATGGCGCAAGTGTTGGGCCGGACGACGCGCGAGGGCATGGACGACGTGCGCCGAGCACAAGTGTTGGGTCTCACCGCCAACCAGGCCACCCTCGCTGCCATGGCATCACCTGTCCTGACGCTCACGATCGCCGCAGGCGCGGCTGCGACTGCCATGGCCGCGTTGTCGACAAGGTTTCCTGCCGGTCCGTATCGGATACTCGAACCTTCGCCGGGTTTTGATGTGGACTGGTTGGTGTTGGCAGCGGGCCTGTTGGTGTTGGTGTTGCTCCCCCTCGCCACATCAACCGTTGCTGCTCGACACCACGCCCGCTCCGGGCTCCTCAATCGTCAAGGGGACATGACGCGCGCGTCAGCCCTGGTCGCCTGGCTCGGACGGCGAGGCACCCGACCACCAGCTGTCGCGGCGGTACGACTGACCGTCGAATCCGGACGGGGTCAAGCGTTCGTTCCCACTCGCCTGGTGCTCGCGACGGGCACCGTGGTCGTTGCGTTACTCGTGACGGCGATCGTTTTCGGATCGAACCTCGCAACGCTGAACCGAGACCCCGAACGATTCGGCTGGCGAGCAGACGGACTGCTGATGATTGACGGAGGGTACGGACGAATCGACCCGGACGTTGCCACGGACTGGCTGGACGCCCGCAACGATCTGGACGGCTGGCAGCTAGCCGGCGCAGCGTCGATCACGGTGAACGAGCGCAAAACACCCGGAGTGTTGTTCGGACCGGAAGGCGGAACGGGAGCCACCCTTCGCCCTGTGTTGATCCGTGGCAGCGCCCCTGCCCGCTCCGGCGAAGTGGTCTTGGGCGAGCGCACCCGAACGGACCTCGGCGTCGAGATCGGCGACTCGGTCACCTTGGGCAACGGCGCGACCAGTCGAGCTCAGAAGGTGACAGGGACTGCAGTCTTTCCTGAGCTGGGTCCCGTACTCGCAGCGCGGACGCGGCTCGACGACGGCCTGTGGGCGGACGCGTCCGACGCCGATCTGTTCGGTACGGGCTACGACTCCGGACCGCCGTTCAACATGCTCTTGGCGGACTTCGTACCCGGCGCCAACCCCGAGGCGTTCGCCGACGACTTTGGGACATCACCGATTGCCGGTGGCAGCGCTTTCGTCGACCGTTTCGGCGTGATCCGCCCGCCTGAGGTGCGCACCGCGGCGATCGCAGCGAGCAGCCAATCGGCGATGGTCGCCGCCGCTGCCGTTGTCGCCGCCATCTCGCTGCTGGTCACGCTGTTGAGCGTGGTCAGACGACGGCGACGGGACTTCAGGATCATGTCGGTCCTCGGGTTCACGCCTGGGCAACTTCGAGTCACGGTGATGTTGCAGGGCTTGTTGTTCGGACTGGTCGGAATCGTGGTGGGCGTTCCGTTGGGACTGGCGATCGGGCGTCAGCTCTGGCACCGATTCGCACAAACCTTGGGGGTCGTGCCCGACGCATCAACACCGTGGAGGACGATCTTTGCGACCGCTGCGGCGATTCTGGTGCTTGCCGCGCTCACCTCGATTCCACCAGCGGTTGCCGCAGGCCGGTCGAAGAACCGCCGGATCGCCGCCGAGTAGGACCCTCTCAAACAAACTGGTCACTTCCTGACCAGTTCAGGGGAGCAGTATCGAACCATGACCACTACCTCTGACACACGCTCGCCCATCGCTATCGATCCCCGGTCGGCATTCGCCGCTACGATCCCCGTCGCCGCGGAGGTCATCGACGCTGTCCGTGCCGAACACCTGGCGCTACCGACGCCATGCGACGGAATGACCGTCGAAGACCTCCTCAGCCACCTCATGATGGTGGCCGATCGTGTGGCGAGCGCTGGTCGCGGTGACGAACTCGCCACCTGGTCCACGGAGGGGCCCAAACTGGGACTCATCGAGTGGGCACCGGCGTGGCGCGCCGTTGCTGCAACAGCGGTGGACGAGTGGAGCGACGACACCCGTCTGGAACGTTCGACACCGCTCCCATGGACCACGCTGCCCGGCCGAGGAGTGGTGGCGATCTACACGAACGAGCTCGTGGTGCACACGTGGGATCTTGCAACCGCTATCGGTGCGAGCGCTTCGTGGCCCGACGAGGTCCTTGATGTCGCATCGGCAGCGATCCACTCTCAACTCCCCGACGCCGATCGGACACCGATGTGGGCGGCCATGGCGGCTCACATGCCCGAGGGCATCGCGTGGGAATCACCGTTCTCGAACGCCGTCGAGATCAGCGACGATTCCACGCCCGTCGCGCGCGTCATGGCGTGGAACGGCCGCAATCCAGCCTGGACCGCAGGCTGAATTCGAGACCATCACGTGGGTGAGGACCGGCTACATCGACCACTCGGACTCGCTCGGGGCCATCGCCCGCTTCGGTGTCGGCGACCTGCAATGGCTCACGGCCGGCAAGGGCATCGTGCATTCGGAGATGTACCCGCTGCTCCACGATGACCGCGACAATCCGACCGAACTGTTCCAGATCTGGTTGAACCTGCCATCGGCTGGCAAGCTCACCGAACCCCACTTCTCGATGTTGTGGAACGAGGAGATCCCGCGTCTTCGCTACGAGAACGAGGCTGGACGAACGGTCACCATCTCGCTCCTTGCCGGCACGATCGACGGAGTCGCTGCACCCGCCCCACCTCCGAACTCCTGGGCGGCCACCCCCGCCAACGAGGTCGGCCTCTGGCACATCGATCTGGAGTCCGACGCGTCATGGACCCTTCCAGCGGCAGCCGGGAGTGAAACCACACGCGCGATCTACGTCTTCGACGGACCGACGGCCGCGCTCGACGGCACACACCTCGCCGATGGACACGGTGCTGTTGTGCGGTGCGATCGCGATGTGGCCGTGGCCCGACGACGACCCCACCCATGGTCACGACGAAGAGCGCTTTGCCCTTCACCCCGATGGTCGGCGACTCGTCCCTCCAGGCTGACCCTCCATGCTGCAAACTCGTCCGGTGGAATCACCCGAGGTCACCGCAGTCGTGGAATCCGAGCTGACAAGGGGCGAAGAACTCCTCTGGTCGGGTCAGCCGCGACCAGGCCTCGTGTTCCGCTCCACTGACATCTTCATGATCCCCTTCTCGCTCCTGTGGGGAGGGTTCGCCATCTTCTGGGTAGTGATCGTGACCGCCGGATCCGGATGGTTCGGACTGTTGGGCATTCCGTTTGCAGCGATCGGACTCTTCATGATCTTCGGTCGCTTCATCTGGGATGCAGCCATGCGATCCCGAACGTTCTACGGGGTCACCGATCGACGGCTCATCACGATTCGAACGCGTTGGAGACGAGCCGTTTCCACCATTCCCATCGGACAACTGGGCGCCATCGAAATGCGAGAGCACCGGAGCGGGCGCGCGACCATCATCTTCGGACCGATTGCCATGTCATGGCTCGGTGTGCAGCCCGGGTTGAACTTCAGCTCACGGCCACAGGCACAGCGGTCGAACTTCGACCACATCGAGGACGGCCGCCGCGTCTACGAGCTCATCCGAGACGCAGCCATCTGAGGCATTTCATCGCCGAGACGCCTCGTCATCCTGTGAGCTGGCCGCCTCCTTGGCATCGACTGACTCGAGGAAGGAGCTGGTCCCGCCCGCTCAGATGCATGATAGTCACGCGCTGACTAGCTTCTGTCCGTGGATGAGCGACGAGAACGACCGCCACTGATCGTGGCAGTACTCGCCGCCATCGCCGTCGCATTTTTCGCCGCTCCGCTTCTGGCGCTCGCCATCCGGGCCCCGTGGTCATCTGCATGGGAGCTTCTGTCGAAACCAGAAGTTCGCACCGCCCTTCGTCTCTCTCTCGTGTGCTCGCTCGCCGCCACTCTGCTCGCCGTCCTCTTCGGCACTCCGCTCGCATGGGTGCTCGCCCGCATCGAGTTCCCCGGAAATCGAATCGTGCGCACACTCACGACCCTGTCCATGGTGCTCCCTCCCGTCGTCAGCGGCGTGGCGCTCCTCCTGGCCTTCGGCCGCAACGGAATCATCGGCCGATCGCTCGACGACTGGTTCGGCATCCAACTCCCGTTCAGCACGGCCGGGGTGATCCTCGCCGAGACATTCGTGGCCATGCCGTTTCTGGTGATCACGTTGGAGGGTGCATTCAGAACCGCTGATCGTCGCCTCGAAGAGACCGCTTTCACCCTCGGCGCGAGCCGATGGATCGCCTTCCGCCGGGTGACGCTCCCCGCCATTGCGCCGTCGATGGCCGCCGGTGCCGTGCTGGCGTGGGCTCGAGCACTCGGCGAATTCGGCGCCACGATCACATTTGCCGGGAACTATCCCGGCCGCACCCAGACGATTCCCCTCGCGGTCTACTTGGCGCTCGAGACCGAACCCGATGCGGCCATCATGCTCAGCCTGATACTGGTGTTCATCTCGTTCGGTGTCCTGTTCGGCTTGCGCTCACGGTGGCTCGGCGCGTTGACCGGTGGTATCTCGTGACACTCGTGGCGCATCTCGAGGTCATCCGAGGAACCTTGGATCTTCGCGTGGAACTCGACGCAAATCCCGGGGAGACCGTTGCCATTCTCGGACCAAATGCGGCCGGGAAGTCAACGCTGTTGCGTTGCCTCGCCGGCCTACAACGCATCGACTCCGGACGAATCGAACTCGACGGCAAGGCGCTTGACGACCCGACCAAGCGGATCTTCGTGGAGCCGCAGGATCGCCAGATCGGTGTCGTGTTCCAAGATCACCTGCTCTTCCCGACGCTCACGGTGCTCGAGAACGTGGCCTTCGGATTGCGCTCACGTGGAGCGACCAAGTCCGACGCAAGGTCCCGCGCCTCCGCAGCACTGGAGCGATTGGGGCTGTCATCGCTCGCCAACGCCAAACCCACGGCATTGTCCGGCGGCCAGTCGCAACAGGTCGCGCTCGCCCGAGCGCTCGTGACTCGACCTCGATTGATGTTGTTGGACGAACCGCTGGCAGCGCTCGACGTCACCACGAAGGTGGATGTTCGCCGTTCGCTACGGGAACAACTCCGATCGGTCGACGGCATCCGGATACTCGTGTCTCACGACCCAGTCGATGCGTTCGCGCTGGCCGATCGAGTCGTCATTGTCGAAGACGGACGGGTGAGTCAGTCCGGAGTGTTGGCCGACGTCGCAGCGCGACCGAGAACTCGCTACGTCGCTGACCTCATCGGTGTGAACCTCTTCGAGGGTGTGGCCACGGGGCCCTCTGTCGAACTGGCTGGTGGACACTCCATCGTGAGTGCCTCCGTCCGCACGGGTCCGGTGTTCGTGTTGGTGCACCCAAGTTCGGTGGCGGTGCATCGCTCGCGACCCGAAGGCAGTCCGAGAAACGTGTGGGAAGGAACCGTTGTGGACGTCGACCTCGAACGGGATCGCGCACGCGTCCGCGTTGCGGGTCCGATTGACCTCACCGCCGAGATCACTGCCACCGCCGCTACGCAACTGGCGGCCCGGCCGGGGGAACGGATCTGGTTGAGTGTGAAGGCGACCGAAGTGGAGACCTACGCTCGATGAGCTGCTCAGCGGACCGAAAAGCCTCGCTCGCCAAGAATTTTTTGCGCCGCTGGCGAGCTGACGAAGGCCGCGAAGGCGTTCGCTGCGGTCTTGTTGGGTGCGGCAGTCGCAACGGCCACCGGATACGACGCCACTGCGTTCTGATCCGTGGGGATCGCGATGCCAACGGCCTTGGTTCCTGCAGCCAGCACATCCGTGAGGTACACGATTCCTGCGTCCACTTCGCCGAGCGTGACCTTCGTGACGACCCCTTTGACGTTCTCCTCCAAGGTCACCGGCGTGACGTTCAGGCCGGCCGTAGCGAGGGTCTGCTTCGCGAACTTTCCACACGGAACCTGCTCCGCGCAGAGCGCCACTTTCACATCCGGTTCGGCCAGATCCGCCAGCGTTGCGATGCCTGCGGGATTGTCGGGCGGGACAATGATCTCGAGCTGGTTCTTGGCGAAAATCGTCGAGTCCCCAACCAGCTTGGCGTCGATGAGCTTCTGAAGGTCGGCAGTATCTGCAGTGGCAACCAGATCAACGGGAGCACCGTCTTGGACCTGCTTGACCAAGGCCGACGACGCACCGAAGTTCACGGTCACCTTCGCCCTTGGATGCTCCTTCTCGAAGGCCGCCGCAATCTCTCCGAACGACTCAGTCAGCGACGAGGCGGCGAACACCGTGACTTCGCCCGACACGTCACCCGGGGCCTGTTTCGCGGGAGCCGTCGACGTGTCGTTGCTGCACGAGCTGACCGCGAACGCGACCATCAGTGCCGCCACAGTCCTTACCATCACACGACGTTTCATGAGGTTCTCCAGTGACCCGTACTAGTCAGAAGCTGACTACAGGTGCCGACGGTATCACGTTGGCCGACGGGACCTGTCTCGGACTGATCGCGAGCGGCCACCGTCACGGTTGGGCGCTCGTCCGCGACCTCTCACCGAGCGGAGATCTCGGCCAGGTGTGGTCGCTCTCTCGGGCCCTCACCTACCGGGCCATCGATCGTCTCATCGCTCTCGATCTCGTCAGCCGGTCAGGAAGTGAGCCGGGAGCGGGACCCGAGCGAACCTTGCTGGCGACCACTCCCGCTGGCCGACGCGTCGCGAAGAAATGGATTCGCACTCCCGTACGGCACCTGCGTGACGTGCGAACGGAGTTTCTGGTGAAGCTGACGCTCGCCGAGCGACTCGGCTATGACCGGTCCGCCCTGCTTGATGCCCAGATGGAAGCCCTCGCACCGATCATCGATGCCGTCGCCGCCACCGATCCTTCGAACGACGCCCTTCACCTCTGGCGTCTCGAGTCATCGCAAGCCGTCCAGCGCTTCCTCCAACGGGCCCGCTCCGAGCTGCGCTGAAGAAGCAGTTGGCGCCAGGACCGGCGCTCAGGTGAGTCACCTCCGACGGCCGAGGCCAACAACGCGATAACTCGGTCGATCCCGGAGCGCCGGGACGACAAACTCGTGCCATGTCTTCCGAGCACGAGCCAGCCAGCGATCGAGTCCAGCTGCGACGAGGTGTGCACCGGGGCAGCCACGACCCCGTCGTGATCCGCGAGATCCTGGCTGCCGGCATGGTGGCGCACGTCGGAGTGAGCACCGACGACGGACCCATCGTGTTGCCCATGGCCTACGGCATCGACGAGGACACGATCTATGTCCACGGCGCCTCGGCCAACGCACTCCTCCGATCCGCTCGCAGCCACGAGATCTGCATCACCGTCACGTTGCTCGATGGCCTCGTCTTCGCCCGCACTCCGTTCCACAACTCCATGGACTACCGATGTGTTGTCGTGCGTGGAGCCGCACGGGTGGTCGATGACCCCACCGAACGAGTCGACGCCCTGCGACTCATCACCGACCACGTCGTCGACAACTGGTCGGCCGGCCGGCCACCAAGCGACCTTGATCTCCGCAAGACACTCGTCATTGCCCTGCCGCTGGCTGAGGCTTCCGCCAAAATTCGCGAGGGCGGACCGGTTGATGAACCTGAAGATCTCGATGGCCCCCATTGGGGTGGTCATGTCCCGTTGGTCACCTCGTGGGGAATCCCGATCGATTCGGTCGATCTGCGCGTTGGCATCGAACCGCCTGCGACCATCACCGCTGTCTTCGGAAAGTGACCACGGCGCCAACTCCGACCAGCCACCGCACGCTCGCCCAGTTGCAACGCCGAATCGGCACACTTCACTCGATCGTCGGTTCGCGTTCAGGCCCTGTGCCCACGTTCGTCACCTTCGGTGTTGAGGATGACCCCGTTGACTTCAACGCTGACGAGCACTGTCAGCCAAACCTCACGAGGGATCCCCATGAGCTTCTGCGATGACGACATCGTGTCCAACTCTTCCGAGAACCTGAGCTTCGAACGCATCGTCGATGCTCGCTTCGGTCGCCGCTCCATGTTGGGCGGGACCGCCGGTGCCGCCTTGGTCGGCTTTCTCGGAGCACCAGTGCTCTTGGCAGGAACCGCCGGTGCATCGACGTCCCCCGGTGGGGTGACCACAACCGCTCGCCGAGCAACTCGTTCCCCACTCGGGTTCTTCTCCGGTGTCGCCATGAACGCTCTCGACAACGTGACCGTGCCTGACGGGTTCATCGTCGACGTGGTCACCCGATGGGGCGACCCCATCAACGGCACCTCGCCTGCCTTCCGCCAGGACGCCTCCAACACCACCGCCGACCAGACGGCTCAACTCGGTATGCACCACGACGGCATCCACTACTTCCCCCTCCCGAAGGGCTCCGACGAATCGGGCATGGGTCTGTTGGTCATGAACCACGAGTACACCGACGACGGCCTGCTACATGTCGGGGGGACCGCGCCGTGGACGGCCGACAAAGTTGCGAAGAGCCAAGCCGCTCACGGCGTCTCGGTCGTGAAGGTCGAGCGGTCGAGTAAGCGATCACCATTCCGGATCGTGAAGTCACGAAAGGCTCGACGCATCACCGCCTCTACGCCCACTGTCATGTCCGGCCCGGCAGCCGGACATCGGTTGCTTCAGACCGCCGCTGACCCGACAGGTCGGAACGTGCTCGGAACCTTCAACAACTGCGCCCACGGCTTCACACCGTGGGGCACCTACCTGACGTGCGAAGAGAACTTCAACGGCTACTTCGTGAACGGCGGGACCATCCCCGCCGACCAGAAGCGATATGGCATCTCGGCCGCCGGCAGCGGATACCGATGGAACGAGTTCGACACACGATTCGACGCTGCCGCCAACCCCAACGAACCGAACCGATTCGGTTGGGTCGTCGAGATCGACCCGTATGACCCGACATCCACCCCGGTGAAGCGCACAGCGCTGGGCCGCGTGAAGCACGAGGGAGCCTGGGTCACCGAATCCTGCGACGGCCACGCGGTCGTCTACATGGGAGACGACGAACGATTCGAGTACATCTACAAGTTCGTCTCGGCCCGCCCATGGCGTCGGATGCGCCGTGAGGGCGTGAGCCCGTTGGACGAGGGAACCTTGTACGTTGCCCGCTTCGACGCCGACGGTTCCGGCGTGTGGTTGCCACTCATCCACGGGTCCCCCGGCCTCGACGCCGCTGGCGGGTTCGCCGATCAAGGCGACGTACTCATTCGGGCTCGCTCTGCCGCCGATGCGCTCGGTGCCACCAAGATGGATCGCCCCGAGTGGATCACTTCCACCTGCGACACGGCAACGATCTACGCGTCGCTCACCAACAACTCCAAGCGTGGCACCTCCGGCAGCCCGGCCGTCGACGCAGCCAACCCACGCGCCGTCAACAGCTACGGCCAGGTCATCCGATGGGACGAAACGGACGAGGACACCGGTTCACTCACTTTCGCCTGGAACCTGTTCATCTTGGCGGGCGACACCGCTCAAGCAGATCCTGCCAAACGAGGCACCGTCCAAGGCGACAGCTTCGGTTCACCCGATGGTTTGTGGATGGACCCGATCGGTCGGCTGTGGATCCAGACGGACGTCTCGACGTCGACGCTCGGGGCTGGTGACTTCACGAACCTGCCGAACAACCAGATGTTGGTCGCCGACACCGCCACCGGCGAGACGAAGCGATTCCTCGTTGGCCCGCGCGGATGTGAAATCACGGGCATCGACATGACACCCGATCGCCGCGTGTTGTTCGTCAACATCCAGCATCCCGGCGAGCCCGCCTCGGAGCGGACTGATCCGGTGAACCCGACCGCGGTCTCGAGTTGGCCCGATGGCGGTCGACCACGATCGTCGACGGTTGCCATTCGCCGCGTCGACAACAAGCCGATCTGACCGTTCCAGCACCCACCGCGGCGGCCTGACGATCCTCGAGATCGTCAGGCTGCAACCGCGCGGCACACCACGAACTTCGGATCGCCCGACATCACCTCGCACGTCTCGAACAACTTGGCCAAACGGGCGTGATAGCCGAGGTGACGATTCCCGACCACCCAGAGTTCCCCGCCGGACCGAAGGGCCCGCGCCGCGTCACGGAACATCTGGATCGCCGTGTCATCGCCCATGTGATTGTCGACATGGAACGGCGGATTGCACAACACGACGTCGACTGAACCGGTCGAAGCCAGCCCAACCTCGTTCGGCGTCGCGCTGGCCCGAGGCCGCAGACCATCGGCCCAGAGGAACGCTGCTCCCCGACCCTCACCGTGGTTGGCCGCCCACGTTGACCGAGCTGCCTCTACTGCCGAGTACGACTCATCCACGAACGCGACCTCGGCGTCGGGGCACAGTTGGCCCGCCATCATCCCCAGGACCCCAGTGCCGCACGCGAGATCGACGATCGAGCCCGCACCCCGATCCAGCCGGAGATGGTCGAGCAAGACCCGCGTTCCGCGATCGAGTTGATCCGATCCGAACACGCCCGGCCCACCGACGACCTGTTCGCCGCTGGCCAACGTGAACCCCATCGACGAAGCCGATACCGACGACACCATCGCCACAAGGTCAGGATTCACCACGCTGCGAATCAGGCGCGCCTTCTTTCTGGCCAGCGACGTAGTGGTCGGGCCGATCAGCCGCTCGAACACTTCGATCGTCGAGTTGTGAATCTTCCGGGTCATGCCGGCGCCGATCACCCTTGTCGCCGGGTGACAACGCTCCGCCAAACTCGACAACTGGTACTCCAGGGTCGCCAGTTCCTTCGGCACCTTGACGACGAGTAGATCGATTCGTTCCGGGAGCAGGACTGGATCCGCCACCATGTGGCCAACATCAGCACGATCTGCGCGATCGAGGTTCACTCGAGCCGCTGCGTGCGCAAGATACGAATCACTCCACGACCAGGGACCAGCGTCACGTCCGAGAGCGACCGCCAACGCCCCGTATCCATCGTTCACGACCACGGCGTGAACTCCGACGGGCTCGCCGGACTCTGCGAGTTCGGCGAGCACGTACTCGTCCGCAGCGTCCCAGGCCCGTAGCGATGGGTTCGCTGCCGCGTCGGGTCGTACCAGTGCGAAGTCGCCCTGCGGAACCGACAAGACCGACGCGGACACCGGCGCCCCCGACCTCTGTGACATGAGCGAACCGTACCGACGACTGACCATCCGGCGCGAGTCCGTATGATCGGCGCCAACACCGACAGCCCCGCCTGCGTTGTTCTCGAAACCCAAGGAGCGCTCTCATGGCACTGCCACGAGTCGACATCGGCCGCTACGGCATCTGGTACGGAATGATCGACGCGCTCGGCTCACCCGACGCCCGTGCTGCCGCTCGACTTGTGGAGGAACTGGGCTTCGGCGCGTTGTGGATCGCCGAAGCGGTCGGTCGCGATCCCTTTGCCAGCGCCGCGGTGCTCTTGGCGGCAACCGATGAACTCACCGTTGCCACAGGCATCGCCAACATCTACGCCCGCGACCCCATGACAATGGCGGCCGGTCAACGCACTGTCGCCGAGGCGTTCCCTCAACGATTTCTCCTGGGCATGGGCGTGAGTCATGGCCATCTCGTCGCCGGGGTTCGCAAGCACGACTACTCCAAGCCGTACTCCTACATGGTCGAGTACCTCCAGAGAATGGACTCGGCGATCTACATGGCGAAAGGCCCCGACGAGGATCCGGGTCGGGTCCTCGCAGCACTCGGCCCCAAGATGTTGGAATTGGCCGCCACCGAAGCCAACGGCGCCCACCCGTACTTCACGACCCCCGAGCACACCCGAATCGCCCGCGAGGCCATGGGACCCAATGCCCTGTTGGCACCGGAGCAGATGGTTGTCCTGTCGACCGATGCCGACGAGGCCCGTCGGATCGGCCGTGCCGGAATGAAGATCTATCTCGGGCTCCCCAACTATTTCAACAATCTGTTGCGGTTGGGTTTCGACGAATCCGATCGCGACAACGGTGGGAGTGACCGTCTGGTGGACGCCATCGTTGCCTGGGGTACTCCCGATCAGATCGCCGAACGGGTGGCCCAGCACCATGATGCTGGCGCCGACCACGTATGCGTACAAGTACTGCGTGACGATTTCACGACGGCGCCCGCCGCTGAGTGGCGAGCCC
>Ga0335397_10007460_pt1 | contig 13934 bp, 10 predicted proteins | sample MAT04_FD_205740 | JGI IMG/M metagenome (GOLD analysis project Ga0335397, IMG submission 205740) | Freshwater microbial communities from Lake Fryxell liftoff mats and glacier meltwater in Antarctica - MAT-04 (spades assembly) (version 2) ...
TCCTTTGGAAGCCCACAGAAAATGAGCGGTGCAGGCTCTGGGCGCCGTGAGCGTTGATCGTCCCCACGAGGATGGTCTGGTTATCCTGCTATTCGTCCGGTCCCGCGGCACCGACATCGGGACGTTGGGTCACTCCGTCGAGCTGGGTCGCCCGACCGTCAGGCTCGGCGTTTGTCCTGGGTCCCATCTCGGTGCGTCGTCCCGTCTCTCCATCCAGACGCTCCAGCCGATGAGCTCGCACCCCAGGTAATGGGGCATCCGGTCGCCCGGGGTGCAATCCGGGCAGCCCCAGCTCGTCAGCCCACCCTCATCGGCACGGAATGCAACGTCGCAGGTCATCTCCGAGGGATCGCAGTACCTGCCGTGGCAGTCGCAGTCGCAGAGTTGCCAGTGCTCGCAGGTGCACACAGCGAACGCTGACGGCGGTCGCAGGACGCTTGCTAGGAATGGTTCTCGCGTTGGCATGACGATCCCTCCGGGCGGATGACCCGGCTGGTCCAAGCCGTCCGGGTCCCAACTGAGCCATGATCGTGGCACTCGGTGTCAAGGGATGGCGTGGCGTGCCAGGCGACTGGCGAGCAGGTCGGTCGTGGGCAGCCGGCCGAGGCGTGGGAACTCACCGGCCTCCGTCGGGATGTTCATGGCCGACGACGACCTCCCGGACCCATCGCAACGCTGCAGGCTAGACTTCGTCGATCAGGAAGGCGCTCTGCCGCCGTTCCTGTGCACGAGACCGTCGGGGCGTAGCGCAATAGGTAGCGCACGTGCTTTGGGAGCACGAGGTTGTGGGTTCGAGTCCCGCCGCCCCGACCACCACCTGCTGGGGGCCGCAGTAGAGTCTTGCGCTTGGTGGGATCACAGTCCTGCGCCACGACCGCCGCTCCGCCGCTGGAAACGACCGCGCTCGTGCGGGCACCAGGATCAGAGGCTGGGATCCTCGCATTGGCAGGAGGGATTCCGCAGTACTGGGGAGATCAGCCACAGGCGGGACCGGTCACCCACCCTGCGCTGCGTCGGCGCCGTGAACCGGGTGGGCCGCTGCGAGCTATCGTCGCCGCCAGGTTGCTGCAGGCCCGCGGTTGCTGCCTGGGACCAGTTCGATGAGCCCCTCGCCTTTCATCGCACCAAGGACCATGGTGACCGTCGGCCCACTGACGCCGGGGAGCGCGTCTCGAACGTTGCTTGCCCGGAATACGGCTGAGCCATGCTCCAGGACGTAGCGGCGAACCTGTTCCTGTTTCGAGAGTGAGGCAAGGCCGCGCCGCGCCGCGACCCGCGCCTCGAAGTCGTCGTAGGCATCCTCGAGCACGCTCACCAGGTAGTCCATCCAGTGCCAGATATCGTGCTGGGCCTCGTGCCAACCACGCTGGGACGCATACAGCGCATCGTAGTAGGCGTCCTTGGTTGCAAGCATGCGCAGTTCGATCGAGACATATCGGGATATGCCATACCCGGTGGCCAGCAGTTCGTGTGTCGTGATCAGGCGCGCCGTACGTCCGTTGCCGTCGGAGACCGGATGGATGGCCAGGAAGTCGAGGATCAAAGCGCCGACGAGGACAAGGGGATGTGCGGCCCCTGCCACTGTCGCGTCCCGATAGCGCGCGATCAGATCTGGCAGCATGAACTCGGTCTGCTTCGGGGATGGCGGCGTGAACAGGACCTTCCGTGAGCCGTCGGTGAGGTCCACGATCTGGTTCTGGTGGTGCTTGAGGTAGCCCCCAGGCGTATCCGTGTGTGCGAAGAGCAGACGGTGAAGGTGGAGAACATAGGGCACGTTCAGCGTCTCGAGGGGGTCCTCCTTCATGATCTCATCGGTCGCATCGCGATAGCCCGCGAACTCCCGTTCGCTGCGGTTGCGGAACCGGATACTCGGGCGGCCTGGTCTCGCCAGGCCAGCGAGTCGATGAGGCTCGACCACGACGCCCTCGATCGCGTTGGAAGCCGTGATGGACTCCACCCTGGTCGTGCCTGCGAGTCGCTCCAGGAGCTGCGGGAGCTGGTCGCGGTACATCGCCTCGCGTCCCCGTCCCACGTCGATGCGGGACAGCCTCGCGCCGAGCTGACGGGGTTGCGACCCGAAAGTCAAGTCCAGGTCCACGAAGCTGTGCATCATTCGACCTGCTATTATCGCCTATTATCTGGGTGAGATTAGGCGATTATCTGCAAGTATGTCTTTCGATGTCAATCGGATCGGCGACCGGCGACCGGCGACCGGCGACCGGCGACCGGCGACCGGCGACCGGCGACCGGCGACCGCCGCGCGGATAACGTGAGCCACGAGGACTCCGGGGGCGCGACGAAGGTCACCCTATCCGACGTGGCCCAAAGCCTGTTCCATGTGCCCCGGGATCACATAGTCCCGCGACGCTGCCTGCCTCCGCGTTTGCTGCCTGCCACCGGGTTCGACTGTCGGCACCGACCCCGGGAACATCGCCGATGCGCGCTGCGACGGGCCGAAGACGAGGAGCTGGGATGGCAACTGTGCAGTTGGATCACTACCAGGCCCTGATGCTGGACCCTGGGGTGGACATGGACCTGATGACGACCGTGTATCGGCGCCTGGTCCAGCGGTATCAGGCGGTTTCGGCCGGTGATGGCCCAGCCCTGGAGCGCTTGCGAATGATCGAACGGGCATACGAGGTCCTGCGCGATCCGTTTCGTCGCGCCCGATATGACGCCGAACTCGTGCGTGCCCATGATGACGAACCAGTCCATCAAGCACCGACGCCCGTAAACCAACAGGCTGCTGTGGCCACGCAGACGTGGCCGACCCGGGCGGTCTCGATGGGCCGCTCCGCGAGGATCGGGGTACCGATAGTCAGCCAGCGTCCGTCTGCCCCGCAGCCCGTCGCTGTGAGCGTGCTCGACTTCGGCCGGTATGCCGGCTGGTCACTGCGCCAGATCGCCGCCCGCGACCCCGACTACCTGCACTGGCTGCTTCGTTCGCCCGGCGGCCGGCAGTATCGGGCGCAGATCACCGCGCTCCTCCAGCCCCGCTAGTCGCCCATCGGCCCGGTTCATGCCGGAGTTCGCGGCCGCCACCGTTCTCGATTCCGCGTCCCGCCGATCGCCATCTACGATCGGTCGGTGATCAGGCGGTCTTCGCTCGACCTTATCGTCATCGGTGGTGGCCCGGCAGGCGTGACCGCCGCGCTTCGGGCCGCAGAGCTGGGTGCCTCCGTCGCCCTCCTGGAGCGGGACGTCCTGGGTGGCACGTGCACCAACGACGGCTGCGCCCCGACGCGGGTGCTGGCCAAGGCCGCCCGCTTGCTCCGGGATGCGCAGCAACTGGGGGATTACGGCATCTCGGCGGTCGCGCCACGGATCGACCTGAGCGCGCTGCTGCGGAGCGCAGAACGAACCGTAGAGGCGCTGCACGCCAAGAAGGACATGGCGGCACACCTCCGCCGAGCAGGCGTCCAGGTGGTGGAGAGGGCAGGGCACGTTGGCTTCGCATCCCCGACGGAGGTGGTCCTGGGGGATGGCTCGACGTTGACGGCCGACCGGTTCGTGATCGCCTGCGGTGGCCATGCGCGTCGCCTGGCGTTCCCGGGCGCGGAGATGGCCCTGACCCATCACGACGTCTGGCGCATGGCCGCGGTCCCCGCATCGCTCGCGATCGTTGGTGCCGCCGCGACCGGCGCGCAGCTGGCGTCCGTCTTCGCCGCGTTCGGATCACAGGTGACACTCCTGGACCTGGCACCCCGGATCCTGCCCCAGGAGGACCCCGACATCTCGGCGTCCGTGGCCGCCGCCTTCGCCGGGCAGGGCATCACGGTCGTCACGGGCATCGATGGAGTCGACCATATCGAGCGGTCCGAGGCGCGGTTGTCCCTGGCCTACCGTCACCAGGGCCAGGTCCGGGGGTTGTCGGCAGAGACCGTCATCGTGGCGGCAGGCTGGCCCGGCAATGTGGAGTCGCTGCGGCTAGAGGCGGCGGGAGTGGACACCGAGCGCGGCTACATCCGCGTCGATGACACACTCCGGACATCGGCGCCGGGGATCTGGGCGGCCGGCGACATCACGGGTCGGATGATGCTGGTCCAGAGCGCCACGCTCGAGGGCCGGACCGCCGCCGAGAACGCGGTGCGTGGCGACGGCCGCGCGGCACTGCACCCGATCGTTGCTCATGGTGGCTTCACCGATCCCGAGTACGCCAGCGTGGGCATCACCGAGGGCCAGGCGACAGCCGCGGGCGAGGCCGTCGTGGTTGGCATGGTCCCCTACGCCGACCTGGACCGGGCAGTGATCGACGGCCGGACGGGTGGCTTCTGCAAGCTGATCGTGTCTCGTGACGACCGTCGGCTACTCGGCGCCCATGTGGTTGGCGAACAGGCGGTCGAGGTCATCCAGATCGCAGCCACGGCCATGGCGGGTCGCATCGGCATCCAACGACTCGCCGAAGTAGAGCTGGCGTATCCAACCTTCACCTCGATCGTGGCGCTCGCTGCGCGCCAGGTCGTCCACGCCCTGCGACTGCCCGCGGATGAGGCCCATGCCTGGGAGTCGCTGGGTCGGCCGCGCGTCAGCGAATGGGAGCGGCGCGCGATCTGACCCGCGCTCGCGTAGCCATCGCAGGGGGTGATTCGCCGAAGGCGGGCGTGACAGGCCGAAGAGGGAGTGACATGCCGAACGGAGCCGGAACGAGGGTCCACAACTGCCCAGCAGCCCGTGTCGTGCTGCGAGCGCGGGTCTCCCACCGGCCGACCGCCTGCGTGGCCAGGACCGTCGCCAGGCCCATACCGCAGCGCACTCCGCAGCCCGTGTGATCCTGGCGAACGTCCGCCAGGACACATGGCTGGTCGCGCCGTCACGCCAGGTCCGCGATGTCCCACTGCGAGCGGTTGCAGCCACGTGATGGCGTGTCCGCCCAAGTGCGCAACACTACTCGGGCTATGCCGACACCTGCCCCGATCATCCGCCGATCCGTCGTTCGTATGGCCTGGCCTGTAGCACTACTCGGGCTCCGGCCGGCACTGGGGCTCCGGCCGGCACTGGGGCTCCGGCCGGCACGCGGACTCCGGCCCGACCCAGGCTGATGAGCCGTCGACCGACTCCCGCCGCCCCATCCGCGCGACCCGGCATGGGGGCATGGCCGTATGACGGCGGTGTCACCTTCCGGGTCTGGGCGCCCAACGCCACGGCCGTCGCCGTGACCGGCACCTTCGATGCCTGGGATCCCACGCAGCACCCACTCGTGGCAGAGGACGGCGGCACCTGGTCGGTGGATGTGCCTGGCGCCAAGGATGGCGACGAGTACCGCTTCCTCGTCCACAACGGCGAGCAGGAAATGTGGCGCATCGACCCTCGCGCGCGGCGCCTGACCAGCTCCGTCGGCAACGCCATCGTGTACGACCCCGATGGCTTCGACTGGGGCGACCAGGATTTCCAGCAGCCGCACTGGAACGACCTCGTGATCTATGAGCTCCACGTGGGCACCTTCAGCCAGGGCATGCACGGTCAGCCAGGTACGCTCGAGGGAGTCCGCAAGCGGCTGCCGTACCTGCGGGAGCTGGGCGTCGGTGCCATCCAGCTGATGCCGCCGTTCGAGTTCGCGGGGGATCGCTCCTGGGGCTACAACCCCGCGTTCCCCTTCGCGGTCGAGAGTACCTACGGTGGGCCGGACGAGCTCAAGGACCTGGTCAAGGCCGCCCACGGGCAGGGCATCGCGGTCCTGCTGGACGTCGTCTACAACCACCTCGGGCCGTCCGACCTGGACCTGTGGCAGTTCGACGGCTGGTCCGAGGGCGACAAGGGCGGCATCTACTTCTACCAGGATCATCGGTCCTCGACGCCCTGGGGCGAGACGCGGCCCGACTACGGCCGTTCCGACGTGCGCGAGTTCCTGCGCGACGGTGCCCTCCAGTGGCTCGAGGAGTTCCGGGTGGATGGCCTGCGCTGGGATGCGACGGCCTACATCTCGAGCATCACGGGCGGCGGCCATACCGCGGCCGATGTCATCGAGGATGGCTGGGACCTGATGGCCGCCATCACGGCGGAGATGGCCGAGCGCTATCCGGGCCGGCTGCTCATCGCCGAGGACCTCAAGGGTGATCCGGCCGTCACCCAGCCGACGGACCAGGGCGGCGCCGGCTTCGGGGCTCAGTGGGACGGCGGGTTCGTGTACCCCATCCGGGCGGCGCTGACCGCGCTCGCGGATGAGGAGCGGGACGTGGCGAGCGTGGCGGGCGCCATCAGCGTGGCAGCGGCGGATGCGTTCAAGCGCGTCATCTACACAGAGTCACACGACGATGACGCCAACGGCAGCTCGCGCGTGCCGGAGGAGATCTGGCCCGGATACGCCGACAGCTGGGCGTCCAAGAAGCGCGCCACGCTCGGGTCCGCGTTGGTCCTGACCAGTCCCGGTATCCCGATGCTGTTCCAGGGCCAGGAGCTCATCGAAGGGTCCTGGTTCACCGATGAGGAGCCGCTTGACTGGAGCCTCCGCCATCGCCACAGGGGACTGTTGCGATTGCATCGGGATCTCATCCGGCTGCGCCGGAACGTGGACGACACGACGCGCGGGCTGAAGGGCGCCAACGTCACGGTCCACCATGTGGCTGACGCTGCCAAGGTCATCGCCTTCCATCGCTGGGAGGATGGTGGCCCTCGCGATGACGTCATCGTCCTGGCCAGCTTCTCCGACGACCCCCATGATGCGTACCGAGTGGGGGTGCCTCGGGAAGGCACGTGGCGTGTCCGGTTCAACTCCGACTGGGATGGCTACGACCCGGACTTCGCGACCGTGCCCGCGTACGACGCGGACAGCGAGCCGACGCCCGAGGACGGCATGGAGCACAGCATCTCCGTGGGTGTCGGGCCTTACACCACCATCATCCTGTCCCAGGACGACTGACGCGACGTTTGACTGACGCGACGTTTGACTGACGCGACGTTTGACTGACGCGACGTTTGACGTAGGACCACATCAGGACGAATGACCCTGTCGTGATCCTTGCCTGAGCGTGCTAGTATCGTTTCCGGCCGAGCCTCTTCGGAGGGCGGGGGACCCAACCCTCATTTGGGGCTAATCGCGGATCTACCGCGAGGGCTATTTCCGTAACAGCCCAGCCCGACAGCTGACCTCGCAGGCCCAGACGGACACGCGTGAGGTTCGTTGTGGGCATCGTTGGGTCAGCCGGGTCGATATCAGGATCGCAGACGTTGCGACGCAACGTGGTGCTCGACCTGGTGTCCCTTGTCGGCGTCGGCATCACCGCCTCTGTCGTCCTGGCCTTGTTGCCGGGCGTGGCGCGCCATGCGGGTCTGGACCCGGTGGGCATCGCGCTCCTGGCCGCGGCCCCCTTCGCCGCGAACGTGCTCGGCCTGTTCGCCAATCGGCTGGGACCCCGTACGCCGCGCGGCATGAGCCTGTTCCGGGCCAGCGGCGCGCTGCTGCTCGTGGTCATGGTGTTCCTGCCCATCCCTGTCGTGATGGCGGCACTCGCCACCGGCTACTGGCTCTCCCTCGCGTTCTCCAACCCGCTCCAGCAGCGGATGTGGGGCGCCATGTATCCCGCCGCCGACCGAGGCCGCCTGATCGGGTTCGTGAGCACCGGCAAGGCTGCCGCTGCAGGCATGGCTCTGCTCATCGGTGGCATCCTCGCTGACCGCATCGGGGGCATGGTCGTGCTCGCCTTCGCGGGCGGCATCGGTGCCCTGTGCGCCATGGCCGCCAGCCGGCTCCAGGTACCCCTCGACCCCAACGCTCCCCGGTTCTCCGCGCACGAGTCCTGGTCCGCGTTCCGACGTCGCCCGGCGCTCCGCCAGGTCGCCGCGGCGCAGGCCTTCTACGGTGCCGGCCTTATCGCCGCAGGTCCCCTGTACGCCCTGGTCCAGGTGGACCGGCTGACCCTGTCGATGGCCGAGATCGGCGTCATCGGCATCCTCGGCGCGGTCGCCACCACCCTCTCCTGCGTCGCCTGGGGCTCCATGGCCGACCGGCGTGGCTCGGTCTCCGTGATGCGCATCGGCGCGGCCCTCGGGCTCGTGTCCATCCTGTTGTACGCGGTCGCCCCGTCGGTCATCTTCCTGTGGCTGGCCGCGGTCATCGTGGGTGTCGCGAACGCCGCCACGGACATGGGTCTCGCATCTGTCATCTCCGAGCAGGTCCCCCAGGAGGAGCGTGGTGCGGCGGTCGCCGGCCTCAACGCCCTGACTGGTGCCCGCGGCATGTTCGCGCCGTTCGTGGCTGCCATCGTGGTCCAGGCAGGCATCCTGAGCCTGACCCAGGCACTCCTGCTGTGTGCCGCGACGACCGGCATCGGCACCTTGCTGTACCTGCGCCTGACGCCCAGCGGGGCGCCCAGGCCGTGGCGTGCACTGGTGCCCTCCATCCCCGGCATGGGTGGTGTCGATCGCGGTCTGCAGCGCGCCCGTGCGATGGTCGTGGGAGTCGCCGCGAACCTGTAGGCTCGCATCGATGCCCTCACGTCGGCGGACCGTCCGGCGCCAGGGAGACCCCGCCACGCCCGTGGAGAGACGACGCATGCCCGGACGAGGCGCGATCGTGGTCGCCCTCGCGACCCACGCCTGCATCACCACCAGCATCGGTGCCCGGATGCCCGCCATCCGGGACCAGACCGGGCTCGACGCTCCCCAGCTCGGGCTGGCGCTGGGTGCCTACGCGCTCGCGCTGTTGCTGGGCACCCGCCTGGCCGGGCCCCTGGTCGACCGTTTCGGGAGTCGGGACATGGTCCGCGTCGGCATCCCGGTGCTGTGCCTGACGCTCATCCCCATCGGCCTCGTCTCGGACCTCGTGACGCTTGCCGCGTGCCTGGTGCTGCTGGGGCTCATGAGCGGCGGCTTGGACGTGGCCATGAACGCGTATGCCGTGGAGCTGGAGCAACGTCTCGGGCGACCCATCCTGTCCGGCATCCACGCGGCGTGGAGTGCCGGGATGCTGGCCGCGGCCGCGTTGGCGTGGCTCGCCGTCGTGGCGGGCCTACCGCCGCTGGCCCACTTCACGGCCCTGGGCATCACCCTCGCCCTGCTCAGCCCGTTGGCGCTCTCGCGGCTGGAGGACATGCGGCCGACAGCGACCGCTCAGGACTCGGCGACGCGCATCGACCGACGGGCGCTGCTGGCGCCCGTCCTGACGCTTGGTGCCATCGGGTTCGCCTCGTTCGTGGCGGAGGGCAGCATCATCGACTGGGGCACCATCTATCTCCAGGATGTGGGTGGGATCGCGCCGAACGTTGCGGTCCTGGCATATCTCGCCAACTCCCTGGGCATGCTCACGTCACGGCTGGTGGGTGACCGCCTGGTGACCATCACGGGCCCCGTGGCCCTCGTCCGCTGGGCAGGGGTGGCCCTGGGTCTGGCGCTTGCGTGTGTCATCGCACGTCCCGAGCCCATCGTGGGCTTCGTGGCATACGCGGTGATGGGCTTTGCCATTGGTCCCATCTTCCCGACCGCGCTGAGCGCCGCCGGCAATCGCGGAGTGGGCCAGACGATGGTCGTCGGTTGGGTGGTCAGCCTGGCGTACCTTGGGTCCGTCGCTGGACCGGTGGCCATCGGCCTGACCGCGGGCTCCGTCGGCCTGCGCTGGGCGTTCCTCGTGCCCATGGCACTGGCCTTTGGGTTGGCCCTCCTCGCGCCGTTCGTGCGGGGTGCCGCGAGCGGCCAGCGTGCCCTCACATCGGTTGCGGAGCTGCCGCCCCGCTGAGACCGGGTGCTCCAGGCGAGTCCGCGCCAGCCCGGCGCCCGAGCGGAGTCCGGCCAGCGCTAACCGCGAGCCCGGGCCCGCCACCGCGAGCCCGGGCTAGCGCCCGAGCGGAGTCCGGCCAGCGCTAACCGCGAGCCCGGGCCCGCCACCGCGAGCCCGGGCTAGCGCCCGAGCGGAGTCCGGCCAGCGCTAACCGCGAGCCCGGGCTAGCGCCCGAGGCACTCCGCTGATGTGCCGGCGTGCGGGCACACCGCCGCGCCCGAGGCACTACATCCGTGCCAACGCGCCCGCACCCGGCGGTGGCTCGTGGCCCCTCGGCGCCCCAAACGCGCCCGCACCCGGCGGTGGCTCGTGCCCCCTCGGCGCCCCCAACGCGCCCGCACCCGGCCTCCGCCGCGCTTCTCCGGAATCCCCGAACGACACTGCCTCCGATCGCCACGCTGAGGTACTCCAGGCCGTCGAACTTTCGGTCATTCCATGATCTCGTCACGCTCCGAGCCAGTTCGGCCATCGAAACCGACCTGCGGCCCCGATCGCATTCGGTGAATCCGGACGACTGCGCGCACCACGCCACGGGCGCGGTGGCCTGATGATCATCTGGGATGCGAACGGGCGGACAAGCGGCGCGGCAAGCTCCCGGTACGCACCGCCAGCGCGGGACTTCTCCGATGTCTTGTGTCCAGCCTGCATCGATCCGACGGGGGAGTGGCGAAGAGTGGCCTTCAAGATGAGGGCGAAGGTCGTTGCTCCGCCCGTAGGACCTTCTGGGACTCAGCGGCCAGGCATCCGACGTCACGACTTCGTCGACTGTGTGCGTTGCTCTGCCGGTGATGCGCCGAGCGGACTCAGGAAGGGACACCGGGGCCACAGGCGCCAGGCGCCCGGCGCCGAGCGGACTCAGGAAGGGACACCGGGGCCACAGGCGCCAGGCGCCCGGCGCCGAGCGGACTCAGGACCCGGACAGCCAGGCGCGAGGCGCCCGGCGCCGAGCGGACTCAGGAAGGGACCCCCGGACCCCCGGGCCACCATGCGACAGGACCCCGGACCACGAACGGCCACTCCCGAGCGGTCACGGGTCAGTCGTCGCGGTCGCGTGGGGCGCGGACGACCATCACGGGCACACCAGCGCGCCGCACGACATCGTCTGTGACGCTGCCCAGGAGCATCCGGCCGACCCCCGAGCGGCCGCTGCTGCCGATGACGATGATGTCCGCGGACTCCGAGATCGCGGCCGCCAGGATGGCCTCGGCAGGCTCACCCTCCCAGACCAGCGGCGTCGCCTCCAGCCCCCACTCGACCGCGTGGTCGACGACGTCATTGGCGCGATCGGTGGCCGCGACCACATCTTGGTCGTCGCGTGTCGACTCCGCGGCATCGTCGCCGTGGGGCCGGTCCTCGCCCGACGCACCCTCGGGGACGACGGACAGGACCAGTAGCCGACCGTTCGTGTCGTGCGCCAGGTCCAGCGCCGCCTCCACTGCGGCATCACTGTCGTCGCTGCCGTCGGTGGCGACCAGGATCGTCCCGAAGCGTGTCATGGCCTGCCTCTCTCCCCCCGTCGGACGGTCCCGTCGCGGAGGCCCACCATCGTGCCACCTCCGGCAAGTCCGCGACGGATACCGTGGCACGCGGCGACCGACTACCATCGCTGACGAGTGCCCGCCGTGCCGGGGCCGTGGATGGACCGCAGAACCCGGAGAGGACCGACCCGACCGTGCCCGACCTGCCCTTGTCACGACCCAGGTTGCCGCGCCCGGTCCGTCTTCGCTCGAATCGGGTGCCGGCCCAGCAGCCGTCCACGCCCATCGTCACCCGGGATGTGGTGCTCGGTGATGGCTTGCGCTGGATCGGGATCCCGCGGCCCACGAGTGCCGACGGCGAGTGGCTGCGTGCCGAGTTCGGCTTCCACCAGCTGGACCTCGAAGACGTCTTCTCGCACAACCAGCGACCCAAGCTGGACCGCTACGACGACTACCTGTTCCTGGTGATGCAGTTCCCGGTGTATGACCGCGACCGCCGCCGGCTCGTCGCCGTGGAGCTGGACCTGTTCGTGGGCCCCGATTACCTGGTCACCTTGCCCAGCAATGACCTGCCGCCCCTGCAGGCGTTGTTCGATCGCCTCCAGGAAGGGGCGGAGCTGCGTCACCAGATCTTCTCCAAGGGCTCCGGGTACCTGTTGTACCGGATCATCGATGCCTGCGTCGATGCCTCGTTCCCGATGCTGCGCAAGATGGGCCTCAAGCTGGACCAGCTGGAGGACGACATCTTCGAGCAGCAGCGCACCTCCGAGATCGTGCGCGACATCAACGACCTGAAGCAGGAGATCATCAGCTTTCGGCGCATCGTGCGACCCCAGCGGGCTGTCCTGGGCGATCTCGAGAAGACCAAGCAGCGCTATCTCGCGGAGGAGATGGAGATCTACTTCGACGATATCTCGGATGCCGCGGAGCGCATCTGGGACATCCTGGACAACTACAAGGAGGTCATCGATTCGCTCGAGTCAACGAACGAGTCCGTCCTCACCCACCGCCTGAACGACTCCATCCGCATCCTGACCGCGTTCAGCGTGATGCTGCTGCCGCTCACGCTCATCGCATCCGTGTATGGCATGAACGTCCAGCTGCCATTCATCGAACACGGCCCTGTGGCGTTCTGGCTGGTCATGGTCATCATGATCGTGGCCCTCGTGCTGATGGTCGGCTACTTCCGTCGACGGGGCTGGCTGTGATGCAGGCACGCTTCGGGCGGCGTCGCCTGCTCCAGGCCGGTGCGGGTGCGGCCGCGGCGCTTGCCCTGCCGTGGAGCCGAGTCATCGCCCAGGGCACGTCTCCCGCGCCCAGCGGCGCGGCGGCCTCCGTGTCGCCGGTGCCGCCCGGACAACTGCGTCTCCTCTCGTCGCCCGACCACTGGGATCCGGGTGTCCTGCGCTCGCTGGGTGCCGATCTGGGGGTGGATGTCCGGGTCACGCCGCTGACCGATGACGCGCGCGCGTTCGCGGACGTCAGCAGCGGCTCCGTCCAGGTGGACCTGGCCATCGGCGACGGGATGTGGATCCCGGCCTGGCACACAGCCGGCCTGACGCAACCCATCGACCTTGCCGATATCGGTGTAGCGGACGAGCTGTATGCGCTCGCCCGGAGCATGGATCTGCTGCGTACCCCGGACGGGATGCTGGGCTATCCCTGGAGCTGGTCGCCGCTCCAGGTCGTCTACGACCCGGCGCGTGTCGCGAGCGCCCCTGACTCCTGGGACGTGCTCATCGACCCACGCAATCGCGCCCGCGTGGTCATCGAAGCCCAGGAGATGGACTTGGTGCTGTGCGCCGGCCGGGCCATCGACGCCGCCGATCCGCTGGACATGACCGACACGGAGCTGGCTGCGGCCACCGACTGGCTGACGCGCCTCCAGCCCAACGTTCGGCGCATCGTCCGGCAGCGCAGCGACGCGATCTCGGCGCTCGCGTCGGGTGAGTGCACCCTGGCCATCTCGAGCCTGGGCGCCCCGGATCTGGTCAAGGACGCGGGCGGACCGGATGTCATCGCCTTCGTGCCCAAGGAAGGCACCATCGGCTCCATCGAGGCCGAGATGCTCATCCGTGACGCGCCGAACGCGGTCCGGGTGCCGGCCTACCTGGACGCCGCGGCCTCGGCGGCGGCATCGGCGGCGGCGTTCCTCAGCGACGGCCGGCCGCTGTTCAACGAGGCGGCGTATCGGCTGCTGGTGGATGGCGGCCACGGCGCACGTGCCGACCGCTACCTGTACGACCGCCCCGAGATCAGCCAGGAGATGACGCTCACCGGCCCCGGGACCCGGCCCGCCGATTACCTCGCGGCGTACCGCTCCGTGTTCCCCGTCGATGGGGCCTGAGACCGGCCGCCAGGTCCCGGTGGCCGCCACTCCATCGGCTCGCTAGCGGTCCCGGCCTCCCGACGAGTACCCTGTGCGCCGTGCTGTCTCGCCCCAGGGACAGCGGACAGGGTCGGATGGGATGACACGTCGCGCGACCGCCGGGGGGATGGATCGCGCTCGGTGGCAGAGGAGCCATGCGTGGACGACACCTGGAGGGCACGGGGAAACGCTCGGAAAGGAGCTTCATGAAGCGAAACGTGTTCGCGGCCGCGAGCATGTCCGTTCTACTGATCGCGACGCTGGTGCCAGGCTCGGCGGCTGCCGCAAGCCCACAGCGCTTCGAATCGGTGAACGTGAATCGGGCTCATCCGGGACTCAAGCAGGCCTTGGCATACCGGAATGGCAATCGTCAGGTGAT
>Ga0335397_10007461_pt1 | contig 13934 bp, 20 predicted proteins | sample MAT04_FD_205740 | JGI IMG/M metagenome (GOLD analysis project Ga0335397, IMG submission 205740) | Freshwater microbial communities from Lake Fryxell liftoff mats and glacier meltwater in Antarctica - MAT-04 (spades assembly) (version 2) ...
GCCAGGTCATGGAAGCATCCGGCCTTTCCACGCACTACGCCTCCGCGGACGAACCCACGCTGAGGGATCAGGCATGGCTGGAGCAACAATGGGACTTGGCCCGGCTCAAGGCACGCTCCCATCCGGATGGTGCGCTGCTGGTCATCGACGAAGTCCAAAAAGCCGCCCGCTGGCCGGAGACGGTCAAGCTGCTTTGGGATGCCGATTCCCATGATGGCACGCCCTTAAAAGTAATCCTGCTCGGCTCATCACCCCTGCTCATCCAGTCAGGCCTTACCGAAAGTCTGGCCGGCCGCTTCGAAACGATCCCCGTTCCCCATTGGTCATTCGCCGAGATGCGGGAGGCCTTTGGCTGGGATCTGGAAAAATTCCTGCTCTTTGGAGCCTATCCGGGAGCCGCCCCGTTGGCAGACGATCCCGACCGCTGGCGGCAATACATCAACGATTCGCTGATCGAAACCACTCTCTCGCGCGACATCCTGCTGCTTACCCGTGTCGATAAGCCCGCGCTGTTGCGGCGTTTGTTCCAGCTTGCCTGCTCGTATTCAGGCCAGATCCTCGCCTACCAGAAAATGCTCGGCCAGTTGGTGGATGCGGGCAATACCGTCACGCTCGCCCACTACCTCCAACTCCTCGAAGGAGCCGGCATGGTCGCCGGTTTGCAGAAGTTTTCCGGCAACCAGATCCGCCAGCGCGCCTCCAGTCCCAAACTGCAAGTGCTCAACACCGCTCTCATGACCGCACAGTCCGGTCGCGAACCCGCAAGCTGGCGCACCGATGGCGATGCCTGGGGCCGCTTGACGGAATCCGCTGTCGGAGCCCACCTCGTCAACACCGCCATGGGCACCGGCATCCAGATCACCTACTGGCGCGAGCGGAATCTGGAGGTGGACTTCGTGCTCCAGCGCGGCGACGCCCTCGTCGCCATCGAGGTCAAAAGCGGTGGCCGCAAGGAAACCCTGCCCGGCATCGCCGCCTTCGACAAAGCCCACCATCCCACCGCCAAGCTCCTCGTCGGTGGCCAAGGCATCCCCATCGCCGAATTCCTCCAGGCCCCCGCCGCCCATTGGCTTTCGGAAAAAGGCCTATGACACAAGCCCATCGCCGGAGACGATAGAATGCAACATCACCCATGCCAGCAGACCCCGATCAACTCGAACGCTTCCTCGTCGCCCAGGAAGGCATCTACGAACAGGCGTTCGCCGAACTCAGAAGGGAGAAGAAACGCACCCATTGGATCTGGTATGTATTTCCTCAGGCGGACGGCCTCGGAAGCAGCCCGACCGCCCGCTTCTACGCGACCAAAAGCATAGCCGAAGCCAAAGCCTATCTGCTCCACCCCGTTCTCGGCCCACGCCTCATCGAATGCGCCGAAGCGCTACTCGCCATCCAAGGAAAAGCCGTTCACCATACATTTCAGCGTTTCAGTTTTCAGCATTTCAGCTTTTACCTCTCCCCCCTCTTCTCAGCCGCCTCTGAACCGGACTCGGTCTTCTCCCGCATCATCGACCAATACTTCCACGGCAATCCCGACCAAAAGACCCTCGATCTGCTGGAACCGCTTGAATCCACCAACCGTAACTGCCGGGGACATCCCTAAATTGAACCACCCCGCCCTTTCTCCTTCCCCGCTAACAGTTTTACCGCTTGTCTTTAAATGAACTGAATTTCCCGGAATCCCTTATGCACACGGACACAGCCCAGCTATCCCCTGCCACAGGCCTCCGGATGAAGCTATCATGAAAAATTTCCGATCATTCCACTTGACCGAAGGGTATCAATTGGTAACTTCACCCCGTGACCCTATCACATGAACCTCGTCGAGCCCATACCTGCGGCTTGGTGCGACGAAGTGGTGCGCGCCCTCTCAAAGGGCACCACCCCCAACGTCCGCTGGTCTTTCCGGGCTCAGCAGGATTGGCAGCAGTTCGGTCTGCCCTACCAGGCCCACGAGCTGCTGATCAGAACCTTGCGCCAGCCCGGGATCTGGGGAGAGAGGGTCACAACCATGATCCCCTTGCCAAATCCTCCCAAAGGAGCGGGCTCCCAGGCGGTTTACGGCTTTCTCTGCCCGCACCCGCTCGGGGGACAAAAGCCCCTTTACGCGAAAATCGGCCTATTTGCCAATGAGGTCACTCTCGACATCTTTTCCCTTCACATCGATCTCAGCGGCGAACTCACAAGATGCATCGCCCAAGCACAGAAAAAACGAACATGAAAACCACCACCGTCCCCTTCGAAATCTACGTCCCCGCTACTGAGAACCGGCCTGCGGTCAAGGTGGATACGATCCAGATCGAAGTCATCACCGATGCCCACGGCAACGAGATGGTGACCCCAGGATCCACCGTCCTCATTGAGAAAACCCAGGCCCGCTACATGGGCCTTCTGGTCGGGGATGACATCCGCGCCCTCCGCGAGCGCCTCGGCGTTTCCCAGGATCAGCTCTCCGAAGCGCTCGGTTGCGGCAAGAAATCCCTCTCCCGCTGGGAGAACGGCCGTGAATATCCCAGCCAGCTCGTCAACACCCTGCTTCGCTTGCTCGATGAGGAACGTGCCACATTATCCGATCTCCGCGCTGTTCGTCAGCCACGGATTGGTGCCAGTGCGAAGATCGTCCACTTCATGGACGGACGCCGCAACGCTCCCCGCACCTACGACATCCAGGCCGGATGGAAAAAGTCAACAGCCGCCGTCTCCGAACCCCTTGCCATGTGACCCGTCATGGAACTCGCCCCGCTCCAGCTCACCGATTATTTCGTCCACTCCATCCGGGTGGATGCGGCACCGGATTTCGATTCCAGCCGCGAAACCGACCTCGATATTGATGCCCTTCATGTCGAGCAGACATGTATTCGCTCCGGCACGGAGGAGGACAACCGATACGCCCTTCAGATGGGAATCCGCCAGGATCTCGTGCCCGGGAAAAACATCCCCTACAGCTACGAGATCCAGCTCGTCGGCTTCATCACCGCCCACCCCGCCTTCCCCAAGGACAAGCTCCAGCGTGCCGTTGAGGTGAACGGCCCCTCCATGCTCTTTGGTGCCGCCCGCGAGATCCTCCGCGCCGCCACCGGTCGCGGCCCTTACGGCCAAGTCCTCATTCCCTCCACCACCTTTTTCAAGCTCGGCGAACCTCCTGCTCCTGCGAAGGTAAAACCCGCGCGGAAAAAATTCCCGGCCAAAACATCCGCCAAAGGGAATTCCGCCACCTCCAAGCGCAAGAGGCCATGATGGAATTTCTCCCAGTAATCTCCCAAAATGCCGGGTTGCCATCCTAGGGTCTTCGCGCGTATCGATTCGCTATATCCCTCCCGTTTGCTTCGGCTGCGGGACGCGGGGCAGTTCCTTCGGGTGCTGCCCCTGCATTTTTTAGGGAGGGGAGGTCGGATTGAAAACCATCCTCCATAAAACCGAGGAAAAAGGCTCCGATGTAAACCTTGGCGCGCACCCTCTCATGGACGGTTTTCTCAATCGTTACGACGCAGCGATCGTCATCACGGGCGATTCCGATCTGGTGTCACCCATACGGATGGCACGAGCGCAGTTGGGAAAAACGGTCGGCGTGCTCAACCCCCAGCGCCTGTCCGGCGCGAAATGTCGCCCGGAGCGCAAGAGCGCCGGATTGCAAAAAGTAGCTTCCTTCTACAAGAACGGCATCACTTGGAACCAGCTACTCAAAGCCCAATTCCCCAATCAGCTCTCCGACTCCCACGGCACCTTTCACAAACCCATCTCCTGGTAAATTTCAGCCTTTCAGCATCCACCCCAGCCATTTCCACGTCCTCCGCGAAAGGGATTTAAAATCCATTCTCCATATTCCCCCTCCGCCACCCTCTTCTCAGCCGCCTCTGAACCGGACTCGGTCTTCTCTCGTATCATCGACCAATACTTCCACGGCAAGCCCGCCCTGGAATGGGTCATGGAGCGCCAGTCCGTCACCACCGACAAAGCCAGCAACATCACCAACGACGCCAACCTCTGGGCCACCGAAACCATGCAAAACCCCGCCTACCCGATGGAGCTTTTCCTCCGCGTCGCGAAAGTCAGTGTGGAGACGGTGAGGATTGTTGAAGGGCTGCCGGTGTTGGAGATTGATTAGCTCTCGCAAATCTCTATGCTCGCCTTTAAATTTAGCGCAAGTAAGGTTGCCCTCCACGGGAGATCGATGAATCTGAGCGTGCGTGGAAATAGCAACCTTGGTTCAAGCTGATTCCGTTGAAGAATCAACAAAACGTCAAATTGCTTTAAAATGATCGAACGTCTCTACATTCATAACTTCCGCTGTCTCGATAACTTTGTTCTTCCTGTCGATGGGCTTCCTTCCTCGTTACTGGTCGGTAAGAATGGCTCGGGGAAGTCGAGCATCGGCTTCGCGCTTGAGATCCTCCAGAAGATCGGGCGAGGAACGAATCGGTTGCGGCATCTGATTGAACCTCATGAGGTCCGTTACGGACACACCGATGAACCCGTGAGGCTAGAGCTGGAAGTTCGAATTGGGGGGGTAAGTTTCGATTACATCCTGGCGTTGGAACTACCTGTGAACTTCAAGGAACTTCGGGTTCTGGAGGAGACGTTGAGCGTTGATGGTGTTCAGAAATTCACGAGGAAGGTGGCGGAATTGCGCTTCCCGATGGCAGAGGGGGAATTTGTCACCATGAGTTACGATTGGCATCTGATCTGGCTTTCGGCGGCGCAGGCCAGATCAGAGGATGATCCACTGGATGTCTTTCGCAAGTGGCTGGCGCGGATGCTTATCGTACGACCTTACCCGCTCGGAATCAGCGGCAACTCCTCCGAAGGGACTCTGAATCCTCTTCCGGACATGGGGAACTTCGGAGACTGGTGGACCGGCCTGATCTCGCATTCACCTTCGTCGTATGCGAGCATCGACAAAGCGTTAAAAATGATAATGCCGGATCTGAAGGACATCAAGAACCCGGTGATAGCAAAAGAATCCCGAAGCCTGGAAATTCAGTTTGAGCAAGATGGGAAGACGATGACGTTGCCATTCAGTCTTCTTTCGGACGGCGAGAAGTGTATGCTGATCTGGGCGCTGGTGATGGCTGCGAACGAGGCTTACGGCCCTCTGTTATGCTTCTGGGACGAACCGGACAACTATTTGGCGATATCGGAAGTCGGAGATTTCGCAACAGATCTCCGGCGTGCGTTTCAAAAGGGAGGACAATTTCTAGGAACGTCCCACAATGCCGAGGTCATCAGGAAATTCTCGGATGCCAACACATTCGTGCTATTCCGGAGAAACCACAGGGAGCCGACCCAGGTGCGTCCGTTAAAGGAAATCGCCTACGAAGGCGATTTAATTTCCGCTTTGGTGAGAGGGGAGATTGAGCCATGAGCGTGAATAAAGAGCGGCCCCATCTTCTCGTTATCCCCGAAGATGATGCGAATCGCCAGTTGATCGAGGGTTTCCGCAATCATCTGTCAGTAGATCCGCGCAAGGTTCATGTTGAGAATGTGGCTGGCGGTTGGATTAAAGCATTGGAATTATTCCGTGACTCACACGCCTCGTTACTGCGCAAATATGGGCAGAGGCAGGTACTGATCCTAATCGATTTTGATGATAAAAATCGGCTGGAGAAAGCGAAGGAATACGTTCCCGATGAGGTCAAAAATCGTGTATTTATTTTGGGCAGTTCTAGCGATCCTGAGAAACTTGCCTCATCATTGAAGATGTCAAAGGAGAACGTTGGGTTGGCCCTGGCTGAAGCATGTGTGAGTGACTCAGGCGACCTCTGGCAAAGCCAACTCCTCACACACAATCAAGACGAACTTGCTAGAATGAAAGAGAGTATTTGTGAGGATTTGATGATCTCGTGAAGATTTGTGAATCACACTACTCCATGGAGCATTTTCTAGTGGTAAAGGTGGCGTGAAGTGGGTGCGGGGCGCGCAAGAATTGCCGGAGTTGGAAATTGATTGAGAAAATGAACTACATCGACCCAAGTCCTGAATACTACACGATTGATGCGAAGGAATTCTTAAACCCTGAGAAGAAGTTCCTACGTGGTCGGCTACCCCGTGCTATCGAGCACTGGGTGATTCCTTCGGAGATTCCTCACGAGAGTAGGCTAGTTTTGGAGAGGATTGGCTATTTCCTGAAGCGTGAAGAGGATTTAGATTTTCCTCCATATAGTGCGTCACTACTAGTGGACAACGAATTCGGCCACATCTTCAGCGTTCCCTTTACAGAAGAGACTTCCCGCCCCATAGGTGGCGCGTCCTTCAGTAAGAAGCGTTGGAATGATGGTAAGGAAGGGTTCCTGATGGACTGGATATGGTTTCATCCTTATTACCGCAGGAAGGGAATTTTAAGTGCTGCGTGGGCAACGCTGGTCGCCGATTACGGTCAGTTCCCTGTCTCGCTTCCTTGTTCACCAGTCATGGCGTTATTTCTGGAAAAAGTAGGTCATCCGACCCAAGGCATGCCTTGGGCTGAGGTCGCAAAACATGGCAGATTTCGTTGAGCGTCTAACAATTCATTAAAAAATTCCAAGAGCGATGATAGCTAAACTCAAACCCACGACACATCAGCGAGTTTACGACCTTGTCGGAGAGACAGGGATGGATGTCTCCGACTGGGCAAACTACAAGCGCCCGGATGCGCCTGCGACAAATCCCAAATATTGTTACGAATGGGCTTTCCGTGATGATGATCGTGTCGTGGTTTGTCTCTGGTTTGAAGAGATGCGCGAAGACTCCGATGGCATCCATCAACTTCTCGATTATCGAGAAAGGCCGATTCTGCAACCCGATCTTGGTGCTACCCACAAAAAAAGGTGCTGGAGTATGGATCGAGCGTTCCGCACGGCTTACAAAGGAAATCTTCTGGTTCGAGTGATCATCGTTGATGGCCCGAAGGATGATAAGGGCGACCGTTCCGTGAAAAACCGTAGTCTTGATGCCGAGCCATGGCACATTGCCAGATATGATGAAGAAACCGGCACTTGCCGGCTTCAGCGTGGTTCAAATCCAGTCGAGACAGCCAACGACGATACCTACGATGATCTCGGTTTCGACCCGGAACTGATAGGCAGTGATGCTGCGGAGCGCATTAGGACAACATCCTCTGGAGTGAAACGAGATCCCGCTGTGCGACGAGCAGTGATTAAGCGTAGTCGGTTGACCTGCGAAAGTCCTGGCTGCGGAGCAAAGCGCGACTACCAAGGGTTTCTGGATGTTCACCACATCCTTGGAGTCGAAAAGAGTGATCGCACGTGGACTTGCGTCGCGCTCTGTCCGAATTGTCACCGCGAAGCTCATGCATCTCCGGAAAGCGAAGCGATCAATCTCCGATTGCTTGAATTTGCCAACCGATTTTCTCCAAAAGCCTGATGAAGATTGCCTACGAAGAGATTCACGAAGGTCAGTTCTTTCGGATTGACGCCTCATACAACTATAAGGGACGTAGAGTGCCAGCTGGCTATATCCAAGGAGTAGATCAGCAGGAAGACGGATGGCTGTTGGGCGATGTCTGCGTTTTCGACAAGGTAGAGCTCGAAAGGGGATTCTTTGGTCTGTTTAAAAAAGAGGCGATTCTCGGAGGTCAGGGGATCGGTTCAGAGCTACTCAGACGATTTGAGGAAAAGGCGCGATCATGTTCCGGATCTTTGATCCACGGCGTGATCGCGGAGACGGATAGAGTATACGCGGAGAGGCTACAACGATGGTATGAACGGCACGAATACACCGTCGCAAAAACAGAAGACGATTCGCGTATTTGGGGGACGATTTTGAAAAGGCTGCGGTGAAAAAGACGCTTTGCTAGTCCTGGCGGTCTGACAAGGAGTGGCTGCATTCTGCTGCCAGATAAGAATGGAGGAAACGGCTGGGGTTGTGGCTGGGGTTGCCGGGCAGCAGAATGCAGCCCCTCCTTGGGCATTTTTCAGGCGGAGAAGAAAGGGGGAAATGGCTACGATTGTGGGTGGTAGCTTCCCATGCTAGGTGTCAGGTGTCTCATTTGAACATTTTTCACGGCACCTTCTTCTCCCCCTCATCCAGCAAGGCATCAAGTCCTGCAAGACAACAGATCTGGAAGTCACTAAACCATGTTTCACGTGGCCTCGGTATCCTTGCGGGACTTCCGCCACCAAGCTTCGAGATCCGGCCAATGCCGTGCCGCTTCCGCCACCGCCTCTTTGCAAGCCGCTAACAAGGTATCAAAGTCCGGGATTTCATTGGCGATCTCAGGGTGCTCCCGGAACAACTGTTTGAGGCGATCCAGCGAACGACCATCTGCGGCGTCCATACGGGTGGCTTGAATGAAACTCGTGGCGGCTTCGACGTGGCGACCCAGCTCTGTCCCCACTACCTCTACCTGGGATGAGCTTGGGACGCCCAAAACAACCCTTCACGCGGCATTTCCTCGTAATCCCGGCCGATCACCGCCATCAACTCCTCCACCTAAAAGAGCACAATCAGACGACAGATCAGGGCGCAAATAGACGGATTGACAAAGCGCAATTAGACGCTTTAATATGGCGCAATCAGACGCTGCATGAACGCACCCGAACTCTCCTCTTATCGTCCCCGTCACCTTGCAAAGGCGGTGGTTGAGGCGCTGGAGGACACGCCCGTGGTCTGTATTTTGGGTCCCCGCCAATGTGGAAAATCGACTCTCGCCCGGCAATGCGATCCGAAGCGCGCTTACCTGAGCCTCGACCAACGGGAATACTTTGAGCTGGCACGCAACGACCCGGAGGGATTCATCGATCAATTACCGGAGCAGGTTGCCATTGATGAGATCCAAAGGGTTCCGGAACTGACCCTCGCGATCAAGCGCAGTGTGGATGCGAAGCGGCTGCCAGGGCGTTTTTTGCTCACCGGATCTGCCAATCTCCTCCAGCTTCCCCGCCTTGCGGATTCCCTCGTCGGACGGATGGAATGCGTTTACCTCCAGCCCTTCACGGAATCCGAGAAGGAAGGATCAGCGGGTCGCTTCATCGAAGCATGGATGGCGGGCGAGCTATCGACGACGCTTCCACCCAGTAGTGCCCCCGCCCCCAGCGACTTGCCGGATCGCCTCGTCGCGGGGGGCTTTCCGGATGCCTGTTTCCGCACGTCACGCAGAGCCCGCCGCTGGCAGGCGGAATATGTCGCCGCGATCATTGAGCGGGATGTCCGCGACATTGCCGATGTGCAAGATGCCACGGATCTTTCCCGGCTGCTCGAATTCACAGCCAACCAGACGGCCAACCTGTTGAACGTTTCGGCCACCGCCAATGCCCTCGGCCATACCCGGCGCACGATCGAGAAACACCTCGGCATCCTCGAGAAGCTTTTTCTCGTCCGCCAGTTGCCAGCCTGGCATTCGAACCGAAACAAACGTCTGGTAAAAACGCCGAAAATTCACATCTGCGATAGCGGCCTGTGTGCTATGGTCGCGAATTTGCAAGCCGGGCAATGGAATGAAGAGCGTAGCCGCTTCGGCCACCTCCTGAAATCCTTTGTGGTGCAACAAATGATCGCACTGAGCGCAGGTCTGGATCATCCGCCTCGGTTTTATCACTACCGCGATAAGGATCAGGTGGAGGTGGATCTGGTAATGGAAACGGGAAGCAAGGTCTGGGGCATCAAGGTTAAGGCCGCCGCAAATCTGAAATCCTCGGATGGCAAGGGGCTTCGTCGTCTGGCAGAATCCGCAGAGGATCGCTTTCAAGGCGGGATCATTTTTTATGCCGGCGAGGCGATCCTCCCGATCAACCGGCAACTCAAACTCTACGCGGTGCCGATTTCTAAACTCTGGGAACTCTGAGCCGCGTTTAAAAACTTTAAATAGGGATGGACGAGGCGAGCGCCATCCCATGACCCGATTCATCTCCCGTGGTGGCGGCGGCGCGGACTCTCGAAGCTAGTTGCGCCGCAGGATTGGAACGGATTGGCGGCATTGCAGTCACAGACAGTCTCGATGATTGGCGTGCCGGAAAGGCAATTCTGATGACGACTCCTGGAAAATTCAAAGGACTGGAGGCCGATGCGATGGTGCCGATCGACGTTCCGGATATTGGAACAAATTTCCGGAAGGAGCATCTCTACGCCGCGTGTTCACGGGCGCGGCCTTGTGCTTCTTGAGCGGAGTCTCCGCTGTCCACGGCCAATCACAGAATCCCCCCTTGAGGATCCTTCTGGCGTTGCGCTTGCTGGTGCCGTGGAAGAAAGCCTTGCCCGCGATGTTGTCGTAGCTCTTGTCATCTTGCTCCGGGCGGGGCGGCTGGGAAAACATCGGATCGGACATCGACACCATGATACACCCAATCCAAATCCATTCTTAAAAATCCTGAATTTTGTCGCAAGCCGTTGATCACCAATGAAGTCACGCTGCGATTTCACGCGGTCTTCGAAAATTCTTTAAATTACTTCAGAACCATGATTATCAGTTTCGTATTCCCGTATAAATTCTCTTTTGAGGATTTGTTCAAACGATGAACTTTCTTCGACCTTTCTCATTTCGTCAGGATAGCCCCAGAAACTGACACCATATCCGTCCATGAGATTCTGGATGGCTTCCTCTGTTGAGAAAGATCTTAGGCATTCGACCTTGTTTCATGCGTAGTAGGCATCTGTGCCAATTATCAGCTTGTTTGACCCGGAATGCTCAATGACACAGCCATTAAATTCAAGTCATTCGTGTTTAATACGTTTTGGAATTTCGCCAGGTTTATTATTACGATTTACCTTTCCGTGAACAAGTTTCAGATCACCGAAATCTAATTCCTCGATAGAGGGATCGCACTCCTCACGCACCAAACCCTTCAAAGCGGTTTTCAAGAGAAACTATCTGCCCAGCGGTTAACGTAGCAGATTTTAACTTTTGCTGCGAGGCTGGAGTAATGGTTGTTGAATTGCTATTCGAATCAGTGACATCGTTAATCTGGGATTCTTGGTTCTTATTAGTGCCTGCCGCTTCTGTGTAGTCAGTATTGCCAGTAGATCCTGATTTCTCATTGTCATCTTTCGACAAAAAGAACCCGAGCGCTACAAATGCCAAAAAACCAACCACAGCTAGAATAGCCAATTTGAAGAGGCATCCCATGCAACTCCTCTTTTTAGGGGCTTGATATGAGTGATCAATCCCATTTTGCTCGTAACTTGGCTCATCGGCCTCTTCATGGTCAACATAGACAGGTATGGCTGACATTTCTTGGGATTCTATCAATTCACGATGGCGTCGTTCCTTGATGTTTCGATTTGTGCGTTCGGCAGCTTCTTGCTGATTTCGCCGACGGCTTTCCTCGAAATCCTGCTTAGATCGTTCCTTGGCTCTTTCACGTTCTTGCCTTTCACGATCAAGCCTATTTTGTAAATCTTGTTTCTTTGCTATGTCTTCAAACTTTTCACCAAAGCCGGGCAGGAAGTGAAAGTGGACCGAATCTTTTACAAACTCGTCCCGGAAACGAAAGTGATCGATGCAGTCGATTCCAAAGGCCAGGCCATCGACCAAAAACGAGCGAAATACAAACGTGTCCAACTCAACTCAGGCGACGAAGTGAAATCCGGCGATCTCATCGAGGTCGAGCTAGGGATCGAAAGCAAAAACGACTACGAATACCTCGTCTTCGAGGATTGGAAAGCCGCCGGCATGGAAGCGGAGGAAGTCCGCAGCGGTTACAACCCCAACGGCCTCGGTGCCTAGATGGAGCTACGCGATAAAAAGGTCTCGCTTTTCGTCCAGAACCTCCCCCGCTGTCGCCACAACCTCAGCTACCGCCTCCGCGCCGAGATCCCCGGAAAATTCAGCGCTCTCCCGACAAGAGCCGAGGCGATGTATGCCCCGGAGCTACGAGCCAATAGCGACGATGAAGATACGGATCGGGGAGTAGGAGCACGATCTCCGGCCATTGCAAAATGTCTGTGCGCAGACCCCGCGGTAGATGCGGAACGCATTGGTGCAGCACCTGAGGGTCAATCCCTTTTTTAGTATTTACTCGGGAAAATGCCTTCTGTTTCAAGGCATTGCGAAGAATATCCGCCAGATGGATTGGAGATTGCTAAAACGCTCTTCGAAACAACCAATCGAAAAAATGCGAATCATCCTCTACATCATCGGAGCCATCATCCTCCTTGGCGCGGCCTGCTTTGCCGCAACTCTTATCGGCGTCCCTCCACTCTGGGTAGGCATCATTGGCGCCGTCATCCTGGGTCTCGGCATCATGGGTGCCGCCAATTCCGCAAGTGGTGTGAAATCCACGGAAGACCGCTCCACAATCATCACCAAAGTGGATTGATCCCACGGCCAAATCTCCAACACAACCAACCAATATGAAAACGACCCTACAATTGCTCTCCGCCACCTGCGGCATTCTCCTGATCGCAAGCTGCACTGTGAACGTCGATCCGGTGGACGGCGCTGCCTCATCCACCACCACGACAACCAGTGACAGCCCTTATTTATACGGAGATCGCACCACCACACGCAAGACCACCACCGTGGACTACTGAGTCGGCGAAGGTACGGATAAACAAAATTCAGAAGGCCGGGGGACGATCGACCCCAGGCTTTTTCCCGTAGGTTTTCAGGAAAATGACCGACTCAGAAAGCGGGAATCCCTTTCCCCGAATCTCCATGGCAGTTCGGTCGCTTTCGATATTCCTATCCTCGTCCCAGTGAGGATTTCCACCGCTTTACCTGTGAAAATCCCGCAGTCCTCGTCTGATAGGAAACTCATCCCATTCGCGCTGCCGCTTACCCCCAGGGCGCGGGTCAGTTTGCCTGGACCGTTCGCAAGATTGTGAACCTTCATTTGACCACGGCGGGAAATCATTTCCCCGATCCCTTTCCCCGGCTCCAAAGCGCGGATCAGCACGAAGCCCTCACCCCCCGCGCCTTTCACCACGACGTTAAACAGCCAGTGGACGCCGTAGTTTAGATACACGTAGGCGTCCCCCGGATCGTGCCGCGCCACGAATTCCCTGACGGATGGTTTGAAAAACGTGTGACACGCTTCGTCATCCACGGAATGATAAGCCTCCGTCTCCACAATGCGCCCCGCGCAACCTTTCCAGCGGAACACGCACCCGATCAACTCACGCGCGCAGGTAACGGGATCGCGGGTGAAAAAATCTGAAGTCAACCTCTTCATGGTCAAAGCCTTCGGTTGGGGATTCGGACACGTCCATTTAAAAATCCCGTCATCCCGGAACCACGGATTTTCAATTCCCTCTTGCCAGTGGAGGGAAAAACCTCCATAGCCCCGCCCCCAAAGCCATCCGGCACCGAAATTTTATGTCACTCAAGATCCGCAACCTCGCCATCATCGCACACGTTGACCATGGGAAAACCACCCTCGTTGACCAACTCCTTCAAGCCGGTGGCACCTACCGTGAAAACCAGGCGACCACCGAGCGGGCCATGGATTCCATGGATCTTGAGCGCGAGAAGGGCATCACCATCAAGGCGAAGAACACCGCGATCCTCTGGGAAGGCTACACCATCAACATCGTCGATACCCCGGGCCACGCCGACTTCGGTGCCGAGGTCGAGCGGGTCATGAAAATGGTCGATGGCGTCCTCCTCGTGGTTGACGCGGCGGGCGGCCCACAGGCGCAAACCCGTTTCGTGCTTCGCAAGGCGCTCCAGGAAGGTCTCAAGCCCATCGTCGTCGTCAATAAGATCGACCGCCCCCTTTCCAATCCGCTGAAAGTCCACGATCAGGTCCTGGAGCTATTCCTTGATCTCGATGCCACCGAAGAGCAGTTCGAGGCTCCTTTCTCCTACGGCTCCGCCCGCGACGGCTACTTCATGGATCATCCCGATGATGAGCGGGTGGACTGCATCCCTCTCCTGAAAAAAATCGTCGAGTTCATCCCCGAGCCAACCGCCGATCCGGATGCGCCTTTCGTCATGCTCGTCTCGAACATCGAGTGGGACAGCTTCGTCGGCCGTGTCGCGGTCGGCAAGGTTCTCGGCGGCAATG
>Ga0335397_10007463_pt1 | contig 13932 bp, 10 predicted proteins | sample MAT04_FD_205740 | JGI IMG/M metagenome (GOLD analysis project Ga0335397, IMG submission 205740) | Freshwater microbial communities from Lake Fryxell liftoff mats and glacier meltwater in Antarctica - MAT-04 (spades assembly) (version 2) ...
TCCTCCTCGACCTGCTCGCGCGCGAGACGTTGGCCGAGGCCGCGCTGCGGGCGCCCCCGCCGGCCGTGCCCGGTCCCGGGACGCCGTCGGTCAGCGCCGTGCCCGGCACGCCGTGGCCGCTGCTCGATGAGATCCGCCACCTGCTCGAGCAGTACTACGTCGACCTCGACAAGGTGCGCGACGCGAAGCTCGAGGACGCAGCCGCGAAGGGCTTCACCGAGGCCCTCGACGAGCACAGCGCCTACATGTCGCCGACGGAGTACGCGAAGCTGCTCGAGGGGCTCGACCCCACGTACGGCGGCGTGGGCGCCTACGTCGCGATGGACGCCGACAGCGGCGGTCGCTTCACCGTGAGTCGGCCCATCTGGGGCGGCCCCCTCTACCGCGCCCGCATCCGGTCGGGCGACGTCGTCGTCGCCATCGACGGCGAGCCGACGCTGAGCCAGTCGCTCGAGGAGTGCGTCCGCCGCCTGAAGGGCCCCGCGGGCACGAAGGTCGTCCTGTCCGTGATGCGCGCCGGGTGGACCGAGAAACAAGACTTCACCCTCACCCGCGCCAACATCACGATCCCGAGCACGGCCTACGACGTGCTGCCCGGCGGCATCGGCTACCTCGCGTTGTTCTCGTTCGGCGAGGACTCCGCGCGCGAGATCCGCCGCGTCCTCGACGAGTTTGCCGCCGCGGGCGTGCGCGCCCTCGTGCTCGACCTCCGCGGCAACGGCGGCGGCCTGCTGCGCGCCGCCGTGGACATCGCGTCCGAGTTCCTCCCGGCCGGCGTCCGCGTCGTGTCGGAGAAGGGCCGCGACAACGTGTGGCCGGAGCGCGTCCACGTCGCCACGGGGAGCGGCGCCAGCCGCCCCGCGTGGCCCGTCGTCGTCCTGACCAATGGCGGCACCGCGAGCGCCTCAGAGATCCTGTCCGGCGCGCTGCGTCACCACGGCCGCGCGCGCCTCGTGGGGACGCAGACCTTCGGCAAGGGCTCCGTCCAGGTGCCCCTCGACCTGAAGTCGCGGCCCGGCGAGCCCTACACCGATGCCGAGCGCGTGACGATCGTGAACTACGCCGACGCCAACGGGAACGGCCGCTTCGACGAGGGCGAACCCGCCCGCAAGGCCTCCCTGCGCAACGGCCGGTACGACACCGCCGAGAAGTTCACCGACGCCGACGGCAACGGGGTCTGGGACGACGGCGAAGCGTACGTCGACGCCAACCAGAACGGGGTGTACGACCCCGCGGAGGCGTTCGAGGACCTGAACAAGAACGGCCGGTGGGACACCGGCGGCGCGTTCAAGCCGACGGTCGCCAAGTACTTCCTCCCCGACGGCACGAACCTCAAGGGCCACACCGAGATCCTCAAGGGCAAGGTGCTCCGCACGGGCGGCCTCGTCCCCGACATCGAGGTGAAGGACGACGTCCGCGACTTCTGGGAGTTGCAAGCCCAGACCGAGCTGTACCGCGCCGGCGCGGTGAAGACGTACGTCGACGAAGCGGTCGCCAACGACCCCACGCGCTTCGAGGCGCTCGCCCGCTCCGACCGGCGCGACCCCGCGAGCTACCCGGGCTTCGACGCCTGGTATGAGGGCCTCGGGACCAAGCTCTCGAAGCAGGCGGTGCGCGCCATCGTCCGGCTGCGCGTGCGCGAGGAGCTGAGCGACCGCCTCGGCCGCGCGCTCGACGGCGACGTCGTCGACGACGCGACGCTCCGGACCGGCGTGCTGGACCTCCTGACGCAGCTGAAGGTGGACCCGAGGTCGATCGAGGACCTCGCGTTCCTCGCCGACCTCCCGAAGCCCAAGGCCAACGCCGACAAGCCGACCGACAAGCCGGGCGACGACGCCCCTGAGACCCGCTGACCCTGTCCGACGGCTCCGACGTGGTGCTCGACCTCCTGACGTTTCCCGGGCTCACCGGCCCCCGACGCGCGATCCCGGGCCTCGTGCACGGCGTCACGCGCCGCGCGGGGGGCGTCAGCGTCGGCGGCTACGCGTCGCTCAACCTCGGCCGGTCGTCCGGCGACGACCCGGCCGCCGTCGCCGAGAACGGCCGGCGCGTTGCGGCGGCGCTGGGCGCCGTCGGACGGGTCCGGTTCCCCCACCAGGTCCACGGACGCGCCGTCGTGGTGCTCGACCGCCCGCCCGACGGGCCGCTGCCCGAGGCCGACGCGGTCGCGACGGACGTCCCGGGCCTCGCGGTCGGCGTGCTGGGGGCCGATTGTCCGGGCGTGCTCGTCGTGGACCCGGTCCACCGCGCGCTGGCGGTCGTCCACTCGGGGTGGCGCGGGACCGTCGCGGGCGTGCTCGTCGCCGCGATCGAGACGCTCGTCGCGCGATACGGCAGCCGCCCCGCGGAGCTCCGCGTCGCGATCGGCCCCGGGATCTCCGCGCGGCGCTACGAGGTCGGGCCCGACGTCGTCGCGCCGTTCCTCGAGGCGCTGCCCGCGGCGCGGCCGTGTGTCGCGTCGGGGCGCGGCGACCGCGCGTACCTCGACCTCGCGGCGGCGTTGCGGCTCCAGGCCCACGGCGCGGGCGTGCCCGACGGCCAGGTCGAGGCGCTCGACCTGTGCACGTTCGACGGACGCGACGCGTTCTTCTCGCACCGACGCGACGGCGCGGCGACGGGACGCCACGCCCTCGTGGCGATGTGGGCCGCCCCGGGCGCGTGACGCGAGGCCCGCGCGGCGACCGTCAGCGCTCGTGAAGCCGTCGCCTTCGCTCGGCTTCCGGTGGGCACGCCCCTCGGAGACCTGTTCGACGCGCGGCCCCGGCGGACGCGCGCTTCGTGACGGGGACGGACGGTTCGCTTCCTTCCTAGCCTCCTAGATCCGCTCGGGACGGGCGACCGTCCACTCGTTCACGACGTCGCCCGTGTTGAGGGTCGATGCGGGCTCGAAGAGCAACACGTGGACCTCGTCCGGCGCGACGGGCTTGTGCTCGACGCCGCGGGGCACGACGACGAACTGGCCTTCGCCGACGTGCAGCACGCGGTCGCGGAGGTGCATCTCGAGGCGGCCGCGGAGCACCAGGAACAGCTCGTCCTCGTGGGCGTGCTGGTGCCAGACGAACTCGCCCCGCAGCTTCGCCAGTTTCACGTGCTGGCCATTGAGCTCGGCGACGACCTTCGGGTCCCAGAGCGTCGCGAAGGACGCGAACTTCGCGCGGAGGTCGACCGTCTGCATGGACCCCCCGGCCGCTGCGGGAGGACCGCCGCCCGCGGGGGCCGGGTCGCCGCTCAGATCGCGACCTTCGCCAGCGTCTCGCGGAAGCCGGACTCGAGGGCCTCCTCGAAGTCGAAGACGTCGTGGAAGTCGTCGAGGCGGTCGTCGGCCGTCTTCTGCAGGAGGTCTTCCTCGATCATGTGGAACACGATCGAGCCGACATCGTCGGTCCGGGAGATCCCCCACTCCGAGAGCACCGCGCGGGCGAGCAGCCCGAAGGTCTCGACAGCGAGGTCACGGAAGCCCTCGAGGAGTTGGACGCCCGAAACGTGCTTCTGGCCCTTCTCCCGACGCTGGATCGTGAAGTCGAGCGCCTCCAGCACGAACGTGTAGGCCTCGGCGCGGAAGCGCGGGTCGCGCCGCACGATGTCTTGCAGGATCTGGTCGCGGTCGCGGTCCAAGGGAGGCTCCGACGGCCCCGCCGCTCACGCGGCGCGCCTCCCTACTCTACGGCTCGCCACGGGCAAAGGTTGACAGGCGTACGTGACCCTAACGTGAGCCCCCCCGGCGCCCCCTCCGTTCGCCGCGTCGTCACGGGCCGCGACCGCCGCCACGCGAGCGCCTACCGCCGCAGCGCCAGGGTGGCGTCGAGCATCAGGGCCGCGGGGTTGACGTTGCGCCGGACGTAGCCCGCGAGGCGCGCGATCCGCTCGATGGCGGCTTCGGCGCGCCCGTCCGGCAGCGCCGCGAGCGGCCCCGCGTCGCGGCCCGCGATCCGGTCGCGCAGAAGCGTCATCAGCGCGTGGAACACGTCCTCGAGCGCCTGCCGCACGCGCTCGCCGGGCGCGCCCTCGGGCGCGACGTCGCCGTCCTCGCGCGCCTCCTCGTCGGCGCCAGCGAGGCCGCCCGCCCGCGCGCGCAACGCCGCGAGCGCGGCCTCGGACGCGGTCGCCGCGCCGGGCAGGCGCGCGAGCGCCGCGCCGCAGAGCGCGTCCACCACGTCGTCGGCCTCGAGCGTCGCGAGGCGCTGCGCGCGCGCCGTCGAACCGTTGGCCCACGCGGCGACGCGCGTCGCACGTGCAGGGTCAACGCCCGCCGCGACGAGGCGCGCGGCGACCGTCGCGACGCTCGGCTCCGGGAATCGCAGTCGCTGGCAGCGCGACTGCACGGCGTCGGGCAAGCGGTCGGGGCGGGTCGTGACCAGCACGAACGTCGTCGTGGCCGGTGGCTCCTCGAGGGTCTTCAGATACCGCGCGACCGCCTCCGGCGCCATGGCCTCCGCCGGGTCCACGACGAACACCTGCCGCCGTCCCTCGAGGGGCGACGTGTGCGCACGCTCGAGGAGCGTCGAGAGCGCCTCGACGCTGATCACGGTCGCCTTGTCGCGGCCCCGCCGGTGAAAGTCGGGATGGGCGCCCGACCGCACGCGACGGCAGGCGCTGCACGCCTGGCACGGGCGTGCGTCGGGCGCGTCGGCCTCGCAGAGCAGGGCGGCCGCGAACCAGCGCGCCGCCGCACGGGGCCCCGTCGCGTCGGCCGACTCGAACAGGTACGCCGGCGCGATCCGCGGGCCGGCGGCGATGCGGGCCAACCGGGCGCCGGCGGGGCCGAGTTCGGGCGGGACACGGACCGCCGGCGCGGCCGTCGCGCCCGAGGGCGCGTCAGAGGAGGTCACGGACGGCCTGCCAGACGAGCGCCTCGACCTCGTCCTCCCCGCGGTTCGCGTCGATCATCACGAACCGGTCCGGGTCGGCGCCGAACTGGGCGCGGAACCCCGCCCGGACCCGGCGCCGGTAGTCGGGGCCGCGCCGCTCGATGCGGTCGAGCGGGCGGTCCATGCGCCGGGCGGCCACCGCGTCGTCGACGTCGAGGAGGAGCGCGCGGCGCGGCTCGAGGCCCTCCGTGACGATGCGGGTCGTCACGCGGACGACGGCGGCGTCGACGCCCCCGCCCCCGCCCTGGTAGGCCTGCGTCGCGTAGTGCCAGCGGTCGCACACGACGACGTGGCCGGCGGCGAGCGCGGGGCGGATCTTCTCGACGACGAGGCGCCGCCGCGCCGCCTGGTAGAGGAGCAATTCGGTGGTGGCGTCCAGGTCGCCGACGGCCGGGTCGAGCAGCACGGCGCGCAACCGCTCGCCGACGGGCGTGTCGCCGGGGTCGCGGACGCGGACGACCGTGTGTCCCGTCGCCTCGATGCGGGCGGCGAGGCGCCGACACTGGGTGGACTTGCCGCCCCCATCGGGGCCGTCGATCACGAGGAAGAGTCCGTCCGGCATGGGGCCGCGATCCTACGCGGTCCGGGGGTCGGGGTCGCCTCCGGCATCGCGGACCCGGCGCCGGGGCGGCCGCGGGGTCCGGAGCCCCCGCGGCCGGGCGCTCACAGGCGCCGGACGAGGCCGTCCAGGGTCGTCTCGAAGACCGGATCGACGTCGCGTCGGGCGCGGACCTCGGTGAGCGCGCGGCTCGCGGCGCTGTGCGCGCGGAGCCCGAACGCCTTCGCCAGGTCCGTCAGCGGCATCGCCGCCGCACGCCACACGAGATACATCGCCGCGCGCCGTGCCTCGAGCACGTTCGGATGTTTCGTCGGCCGGTCGAGGACGCGGCGGTCCACGCCGAAGTGTTCCGCCACGACGTCCTTCGCCCGCCGCACGACCTCGTCGCGCGGGCTCGACGGCGAGGCCGGGGCCGTCACCTCGCCGAGGTGCGCGGCGTCAAGCGGACGCCCGAGCCGTCGCGACACGTACGCCCACCGGTCCACGAGTTCCACCGCGCCGGCGAGCGTCCGCGTGCGCGCATCCACCGCCGCCGCGACCGGCGCCGGCAGCGCGACGCCCCACGCCTGCGTGCGCTCGGCGAGGATCCGGGCGCGGAGCGCGGGCGACGGCGGTGCGAGCCGCAGGACGAGCCCCGCGAGCATCCGCGAGCGGAGCCGCTCGCTGAGCCCCGGGAGGCCGTGCGGGTGGCTGCGGGCGGTCACGACCACCCGGACGCCGCGGCTGCGGGCGCGGTCGAAGAGCGTCTCGAGCGTGCGTTGCGTCGTCGGCCGGTCGGCCAGCTCGTCGAGGCCGTCCATCACCACGAGGCGACGCGAGGCCAGGTCCTCGTCGAGGGACGCCAGCGCGGCCAGATCGCGCTCGCGCACCGCGGGCACCACGCGGGCGGTGAGCGCGCGGGCGTTCAGCAGCAGCGACGCCGAGGGCTCGTGGGCCGACGCCGCGGCGTGGAGCGCCCGGGCGAGGTGCGACTTGCCGGTGCCGGGCTCGCCGTACAGGTAGAGGGTCGTGGGGGTGGCGGTGTCGCTGCCGTGCAGCGCCTGCCCCACCACGCGCACCACGAACTCGTTCTCCGCCTCCGCGACGAACGACAGGAGCGACGGCGCCGGCTGACCGTCGCGCAGGGCGGTCCGCCACGACGCCTCGTCTTCCGGGATCTCGTCGCGCACCGTGCGCGTGGACGCGAGACGGGCCGAGACCGTCAGCTCGACGTGGACGCCGTCGCCGAGCACCCGCCCGAAGGCCCGGTCGAGCAGCGCGCGGTAGTTGAACTCGAGCCAGGTGCGGTGCACGTCCGTCGGGACCGCGAGCGTCACGCTGCGCCCGGAGACCCGCACCACCTCCGCGTCGCGGAACCACAAGCGGTAGCGGTGGCGGCCCAGCGCCGCGACCAGCTCCTCCCGGGCGCCGTCGAGCAACTCCGCGTACAGAGCGGCGCCGGCGCTCAACGGTCCCCCACGGCGGCACGGGCCTTCGCCACCGCGACCTTCACCGCCGGCGAGACGCCGTCGAGCGCCTCCGCGCCGAGCGCGGCCTCGAGGGCCTCCGCAGGCCGGCCGAGGTCGAGCAGCAGGTCCACCAGCGCGAGGCGCGCGGTCACGCCGCCGCCCTTCACGCGGGCCTCCTCGCCCTCGAGCAGGTCGGTCAGCAGCGCCTGGACCTTCCACTCGCGGGCCGCCTCGTCCTTGCGACCGGCGCGGGTGAGCGCCTCCGCGTACCGCGCGTGCACCTCGAGGTTCGGCGCCTTGCCGCGCGCGGCCCCGAACGGGGTGATCTGCACCATCTCGTCACAGACCCGCAGGATCCCGGCGTCGTCCTGCTGCGCGACGTACCACGCGAGGAGCTTCGTGCGGACCTCGAAGTCCTCCTGGGCGATGTCGGCGAACGCCTCGAGCTCCTTCATCGCTGCGGCGCTCTTGCCGTCGCCCTCGTACAGGGCGGCCAGCGCGCGGTACGGGTCGCCGGCGCCCACGTAGCGCGGGAAGCACCGCTTCGCCGCCTCGTAGTGCTCGATCGCCCGGTCCGACTTGCGGTCGGCGAGCGCCGCCTGGGCCATCGCGATCCGGGCGCCGAAGTCGTCGCCCCCGAGGGACAGGAAGCGCTCGTAGTGCGTCTGGGCGAGGTCGGCGCGCTTCGCGCGGCGCGCCAGCTCCGCCTGCAGCAGCACCACGTCGGGCGCGTCGGGGGTGAGCGCCTTCGCCTTGTCGAGCGCCGCGCTCGCGTCGATCGTCACGCCGCGCTGGTGGAACGCCCAGGCAAGGCGCGTCCAGGCCTCCGCGTCCTTCGGGTCGGCCTCGACGCGGGCCTGCGCGGCCTTCTTGCTCGCCTCGTCCCAGCGCGGCACGAGCCGGTAGCCCTGCACGAGCGACCCGACGTACGTCGCGAACTTCGCGTCGAAGTCGGCGAGCGGGAGCTTCAGAACCTCCTCGAAGACCTTCTCCGTCGTCACGTCGTCGGCGAAGCGCCGGAGCATCTGCTGGACGGCCTCGAAGCCCCACTCCTTCGTCACGAAGTCGGCGATCAGCCCGCCCTGGAAGTACGCGAACATCACGTCGGGCCCGCGGAAGGCGTGGTTGATCTCCGCCATCTTCAGCAGTCGGTCGTTGCGCCAGCGGTCGAAGAGGTCGCGGTCCATGTCGCGGCCCCACTGCGCCTTGTGGGCCTTCTCCTCGTGGACGGACAGGCCCTCCGTCAGCCAGCGCGGCACCTGGCCCTTGCTCATCTGCAGCGTCACCACGTGGGCGAACTCGTGCCACGCGGTGCGCGCCCACGAGAACTCCCCCACGCCCCGCGACAGAGGGCCGTCGAGGGTGATGACCTGGCCGAAACACACGCCGAGCGCCGGGATGTTCGGGACGCCGACGCTGCGGGCCGAGAAGTCGTCGTGCCGGTGGAACGACTCGACGAGCACGGGGCCCTGAGGCGTGAAGCCGTACTTCGCCGTCAGGTCCGTCCAGGCCCGCTCGAGCAGCGGCAGCAGGTACGGCGTCAGGATCGCCGCCTCCTCGGGGTGCTGGCGCAGCACGAAGTGGGCGCTCTTCGTCTCGACGAAGGTTTCCAGCACCTCGAGCACCTGCAGGAAGTTCTCGCGGGTGACGTCGTTCCACTGCTTCGCGGCCTTCGTCGCGGCGTCGAACGCCGCCTTGGCCTCGGCCTCGCGCCCGAGGTTCATCAGGTTCACCCCCTGCACCACGAACGCCTGGTCGTCGGTCGGGTCGGTCGCGATCGCCTTCGCCGCCAGCTCCGCGGCGACGTCGAAGCGCCGCTGCCGCTCGCCCACGAGCTCCGACGTCACGGTGTAGAGACGCCCGTAGGTCGGGTCGTCGGCGAGCAGCGCCCGCTCGAGGGCCGCGAAGCCGTCCTTGTCGCCGGTGATCCAGAGCCGCGCGGCGCGCACGGCGCGGGCCTCCTTGTCGGCCGGGTTCACCTTGCGCGCGCGCTCCCACATCGCGTCGGCCTTGGCGTAATCGCCGTCGCCGACGTGGATCGTCGCGAGCAGGTTCATGGCCGGCACGAACGCCGGGTTCCCCTCGAGCGCCTTGCGGCACTGGCGCACCGCCTCGTCCTGGTTGTAGAACTGCAGCGCGCGCCGCGCCTGGCCGACGCGGGCCTCCGCGACCATCGGGTTCCGCTTGAGGACCGCGTCGTAGTGTTTGCCCGCGGTGCTCTGGCTCTTGGCGCCGCGGTTCGCCTGGTAGACGTCGGCGAACGCGAGCAGCGCGTCGAGGTCGTGTTCGTCGGCGTCGATCCGCTTCTTCAGCAGCCGCAGGGCGCCCATGGTCAGGTCGTCCGCGGGGTTGGGCGAGAGGCGCGTGGCGCGGAGCGCCGCACGGGCCACCGCCGGCAGTTCGTCGGGCCGCGGGTCGCTCGCGTTGTACGCCTCGATGACCCGGTCGTAGTCGGCGAGCGCCTCCGCCCGGCGGCCCTTCTCCTCGAGCACCGCGGCCCGCGCGACGCGGGCGACGAGGTCGCCGGGTCGCGCGGCGAGCGCAGCGGTCGCCGCCGCGAGTGCTTCGTCGTGCCGCCCGAGCCGCGCGAGCAGGTCGAACCGCAGGGCCTCCACCCCCCGGTCGTCCGGGGCGGCGGCCGCGGCGGCCGTCGCGAGGTCGAGGGCTTCCGCGTACTTGCCGATCCGCGTGTACACCCGGGCCTTGAGCACCCGGGGCAGGGGGTGGTCCGGGACCCGCGCCGCGAGGCGATCCATCCGGGTCAGCGCCTCGTCGTGGTTCCCGCGGCGGAACGCCGTCCAGCCCTTCTCCACGTTGCGGTCGACGAACTCGGCCAACTCTTCGGCGTCGGCGGCCGTGTCCGTGTCGCCGGCGACCGCGACCGGTCCGGGCAGGGCGAGACAGAGGGCGCCGCCGGCCGCGAGGCCGACGACGACGAGGACGCGGCGCGGGAACGACATCGGGGACAGTCTACCCGCGCCCGCAAGCCCGGCCGGGCCCCCCCCAAACGTTCCGGCCGCGGGTCCGGGGTGGCACCCTCCCCCGTCCCGCAGGCCGCCGGGCCTCGCGTGCCGGAGCCCCCCATGACCGCCCCCGCCGACCGCCGCTTCCGCCCGTCCCGCCGCCTCGCCGCGCTCGGCGGATATGCCTTCGACGAGGTGAACCGGCGCGTGGACGCGCTGAAGGCCCAGGGCATCGCCCCCATCGACTTCGGCGTGGGCGACCCGACGGTCCCGACGCCCGCGCTCGCGCGCGAGGCGGCGAAGCAGGCGATCGACGCGCGCGCCACCTCCGGCTATCCGGCCTACGAGGGCGACCCGACGTTCCGCGACGCCGTCGCGGCATGGACGCGGCGGCGCTTCGGCGTCGCGCTCGACCCGAAGACCGAGGTCTGCGCGACGATCGGCAGCAAGGAGGCGGTCTTCAACGTCCACGAGGGCATCCTGGACCCGGGCGACTTGGTGCTCGTCCCGTCGCCGGGCTACCCGCCGTACAAGCGCGGCACGGCCTTCGCTGAAGGCACGCCCTGGTTCTATCCCCTCACGAAGGCGAACGGCTTCCTGCCCGACCTCGACGCGATCCCGGCCGACGTCACGGCGCGCGCGCGCGCGATCTGGGTCTGCTATCCGAACTCGCCCACCGGCGCGATTGCCGACGGCGCCTTCTACCGGCGGCTGCTCGCGTGGGCCGCGAAGCACCAGATCCTCGTCCTCTCCGACGAGGCCTACAGCGAGATCTGGTTCACGCACGAGGCGCCGCCCTCGATCCTCCAGTTCGGCAAGGAGGGCGTGCTCGCGTTCTTTTCCATGAGCAAGCGCAGCGCCATGACGGGCTGGCGCGTGGGCTGGGTCGCCGGCGACGCGCGCCTCGTCGCGCTGTTCCGCAAGGTGAAGACGAACATCGACTCCGGCACCGCGACGTTCGTCCAGGACGGCGCGACGGCCGCGCTCGCCGACGAAGCGCACGTCGCCGCGTTCCGCGAGGAGTACCGCCGCAAGCGCGACCTCCTCGTCGCGGGCCTGAAGGCGGCGGGCCTCCCCGACTGCACGCCCGCGTCGACGCTCTACGTCTGGCAGCAGGTGCCGGCCGGCATGACCGGCATCGAGTTCGCGCAGCACCTCCTCGACCCGAAGGTGGCCGTGGTCTGCACGCCGGGCGAGTGGCTCTCCGACCCCGTCGCCGACGGGACGAACCCGGGCGCGGGGCACGTACGGTTCGCGCTGGTGCCGAGCGTGGCCGACACGGAGCGGGCGGCGGCCGCGATCGCGAAGCTGAAGTTCTGACGGGGACCGACGACCGCGCCGCGACGCGAGGCCCGGGGCCTCGCGTCCGACCCGCCGTCCCCCGGCCCCGGCGGACCTTTCCGCTTGCGGGGCCCCGCGCCCGTGGCACGCTCGTCGGCCTCGGCGCCTCCGATGGGCCGAGCCGGGAGCCTGCCGTGAAGACGCACGTCGCCGCCCTGGTCGCGATCGCCGCGACCGTCGTGTTGCGCTGGACGGTCCTGCCGGCCGGCGCCGGCTGTTGAGGTTCGTCGGGGTCGGGCGGTCGCCCGGCAGCGCCGACGATCGGGAGCCCCTCGGCGGGCAGTTCGCTCGAGGGAGGCGGCGGCACGTCACGCGGCCGCGCGTCGGTGTCGATCCCGCGCACGACGGGCTTTGACTGGCTGGAGGTCGACGTGACCGCGTTCACGGCGGCGACCGGCGAAGGCACGGAGACGGCACCGAAGACGGCGCTCGAGCACGTGCGCCGCGCACTCGGGATCGTGGCGGCGGAGCAGGCGGGCGACGCCCGCCCCACCCTCGTGTTCTTCCACTGGCGCCACGACGGCGACCCGGCCCGTCTCGAGCCCGAGGCGAAGACGAGCCTGCACCTGTGCACGAAGGTGCTGGACCAGGAGGCCAGCGCCCGCTGGGGGCTCCTCTTCCGGTGCGTGCAGGTGGACCCCACGACGTCGGACGCGCGCCTGCTCGCAGCGCTCGGCGCCGACGGAAAGCCCGGGATGGTGGTCGTGGACCCGGCGACCGCGCGGCCGCTGCTCCGGTTCGGCGACGTCTCGACCCCCGCGAAGTTCGTGAAGGCGTGCCAGGACGCCCTCGCGAAGCTACCGGTCGCGAAGCAGGCGCTCGACGCGGCGCTCGCCGAGCAGGCGAAGACGCTCGCCGCGGCACGGGCGGCGGCGAAGGCCGACGCGTACGCGGAGGCGGCCGCCCTCTACGACGGGTTGACCGCGAGCCGGGTGCGCGTCGGCCCGGCCTACGACACGGCGCTGCTCGAGTCTGCCTCGGTCCGCGAAAAGTTCGAGCGCGCGAAGGCGAAGACGCCGCGCTGACCGGCCCAAGGCGAGGCCGCCCCAGGGACGGCGACGCGAGGCCCGGCCGTCGGCCGGGCCTCGCGTGCGACCTGGCTCCCGTGCGCCCTACGGCGTCGCGTCGACCGTCGCGACGTCCACCGCGGGCAGGCCGAGGAGGCGCCCGCCGGTCTGCTTGCCGCGGACGCGCACCTTCTTCCCGTCGAAGGCCTTCAACTCGCCCTTCGCCCACTTGAGCGCGTGCGTGGGCTTTTCGCTCGCCGACCAGAGGACGAACGCGCCGCCGCCGTCCCAGCCGGGCGCGGCCTCCCAGCGGAGCGTACCCGTGGCGTCCACGTCGAGGACGTCCGCCGGCGCCTTCGCGCGCTCGGGCGGCGCCTGCCCGAGGCGCTTCTTCGCGAGGATCTCGTCGGCGAACGCGACGCGGATCGCCTGCTCCCGCCGCAGGTCCTCGAGCACCACGTTCGCGAGCGCCTTCGTGCGGTCGGTCGCGCCGGCGCGGACCTTCACGGCGTCGGCGAGCCGGTCCTCGAGGGCCGCGACCGGCCCCACGTCGTACCCGCCCGCGGCGCGGACGTCCGTCAGCGCCTTGCCGACGACGAGCATCTCGTCGCGCAGGGCCTTGTCGTCGCCCTCGGCCACGACCTTCTGCACGGTCTGCGCGCGGAGCGCCTCGCGCGCCGTGCGGCGCTTCCGCCCGTCCTCGATGCGCGCGGCGTTCGCCTCGACGCCGCCCTTCTCCTCGACGTACGCCGCGAAGACGTAGGCGCGGACCGACTCGGGGGCCTCGACGAGGAGCCAGTCGCCCTCCTTCGCGAGGACGGGGAGCACGGTGTCGCGCTCGAGGCGGTCGCGGAACGGCGGCTGTTCGAGCCCGGGGCCGCGACGCAGGTTCACCCCGCTGCCGGTGACGCGCACGTGCTCGCTGTCCACGACCTCGGTGAGGTCGGACGCGACGGCGCCCGAGAACCCGGCCGGCAGCCGGACGCCGAGCCAGTCGCCCGCCCGCTCGACGATCACGACGACGGTGCCCTCGTCGAGCGTCTGGACCGCCTGGTCGTCCTGGCGCGGGCCGACGCGCAGGTTCACGGTGTTGCCGCGAATCACGCCGACGGCCCACGTCGGATCGAGCGCCGGCGCGCCCGGGGCCGGCGGGGCCGCCGCAGCGTCGGGTTCGTCGGCGCGGACGGTGGCGGCGGTCGCCGCCACCACCGCGACGACGAAGGCCAGGAACGGGAGCAGCGCCCAAGAGCGCAGGGGGAGACGACGGGACCGCATCGGACCTCCGTTGACCGCGACGGCGTCGGCGGGTTCGCTACAGGCCCCCGAGGGTACCCATGTCCGCCGACCGCGACGTCCCTTTCCCCTACATGCGCTGGGCGAAGCGCCACCTCACCGGTTTCACCCCGAGCAACCTCGGCATGAGCGGCATCGCGGGCCTCACGCCCAGCGACGTCGTCCCCGCGGGGCCGACGCCCTACTGGATGCCCGAGGGCGAGTTCGGCGACCCCGACCTGCGCGCCCTGCTCGCGGCCCGGGAGGGGGTCCCGACCGACCACGTCTTCGTGAGCGCGGGCGCGTCGCTCGCGAACTTCCTCGTGGTTCTGACGGAAACTCGCGGGACTCGCGGGACTCGCGGGACTCGCGGGGCCCACATCGCCGTCGAGACGCCCGCCTACGAGGCATTGCTCCGCCTGCCCGACGCCGTCGGCGCCTCCCTCACCGCCTTCCGCCGCGACCCGGCGCGCG
>Ga0335397_10007464_pt1 | contig 13932 bp, 13 predicted proteins | sample MAT04_FD_205740 | JGI IMG/M metagenome (GOLD analysis project Ga0335397, IMG submission 205740) | Freshwater microbial communities from Lake Fryxell liftoff mats and glacier meltwater in Antarctica - MAT-04 (spades assembly) (version 2) ...
TTGCAACCGGTGGAACCGACCTCGATGGCGATTTGTTGAGCATGCAGATTCCCCGACGCTCGCCCGTGCCTGCGCGCCCCGGTTTGTGGTGGGTCGCCGACGGCGGCGCTGTGCGCCTCATGCAACTAGCCGTGGACGACCGGCAGGTCGCCGCTAGCCGTGGACGACCGGCAGGTCGCCGCTAGCTAGTCCGAACAGCGCGGTAGCGTTCGCCACATGGATCCGTTCAGCTCGCCGCCGACTACTCCCATGTCTGTGGTTATTCCCGACGCCCCGCGCAAGCGGCACGTCGGGCGGCTCGTCGCGATTGCGGTCGTTGCCGTAGCGGCGATTGCCGGTGTCGCCTTCGCCGTGACCAGAAGCGACGATAAGCCGACCTATTCATTGAAGGAAGCGACCGACGCGACGGTCGAGGTGAAGTCACTGACATTCACGACGACGACCAAAGGCTTCGGCAGCGAGGTCAGCGCGGATGCCGAGTCGGATGTCGAGAACGGACTGGTGCACGTCACGATGGATCTCGGCACCGGAATTGTCGGCATCGGCGGAGAAGTGGAAATGATCCTCGACACCGAGAACAAGGTGACGTACATCAATACTTCGTTCTTCGAGTCATTTGGACTTCCGATCGCCACCGAGTGGCTCAGCATGGATGAAGCCTGGTTCCAAGAGAACGGGCAGAATTCAGTGTTCAACGGCGCAGACGTTGCCAATCCGATCGATGCGGCCGTTGCGCTAGAAAAGGCGATCAAGACGGAAGAGATCGGGTTCGATGACGTCAATGGCTTGAAGGTCAAGCATTACCGGGTGACGTTTCGGATCGAAGACGTGCTGGTCATGAACGAGCAACTGGTAGCGCAACTCGATGAGATGAACGGTGAGCTTCCGGACGAGATCGTCTACGACTTCTATATCGACGAACAGAACCAGGTTCGGCGAGTCGTGTACCAGATTGATGTCGGTTCCGGCGAAGTCACCACCGACATTGTGGTGAAGTCGATCAACGAGCCAGTGAACATCCAAGTTCCCGACGAAGCCGACGTCACCGACGCCCGCGACTTTCTGTAACACCGTCGCCCCACAGGGCAATCTGCTTGCGACCGGTTCCCAGCGTGACGCGACGGCTTCCGGTGGGTTCCGCCAGTAGGCTCGCCACCCGTGAAGCGGACAACCCCCACCCTGTTTACGCGCAGCCTTGGCCTCGCCACTGTCCTTGCCTTTGCGGCTGTGGTCGCATCGTGCAGCGGCGACAAAGCCACGGCACCGCCAGCCACATTTCCGTTGTTGCCGCGAATCGCTGTCACCTCTGTGAAGGGCGACAGCGTCAGTCAGTTAGTGGCTGCCGTTTTCGCTCGCGTGCTTGACGACGCCGGTTTCCGCGTAGCCCGCAAGGACCCGATCGATCTTGATCGCGCTGGCTACTACCAGGCGCTGCAGGACGGCGAATTTCAGTTGATCCCAGATTTCAGTGGCGAGTTGCAGGCGTTCTTGGCCAGCCAGCCCGGTGCCGACCCATTGCCTGGCACATCGCTGCCCGGCGGCGTTGCGACGACTCAGGTTCCGTTCACCTTCCCCACCACGTCGACCAGCACCAGTACGTCGACCACCAGCTCGGTCGCCCCAACCACAACTGATCCCAACGCAACGACCACGTTCGCGGCGAGCACGACGTCATCCAGTTCGACCAGCACGACGTCAACCAGTTCAACTAGTACGACGACTAGTACGACGACTAGCACGACCACGACGGTCGTTGGCAGCAGCACAACCATCGCGAATGAACCACTCGACGAGCGCAGCATTCCCGCGCAATTGATCTCGATCAACGATTCGTTGGCCACGTCAGTCTTCGCAACTCGCGCGGGGCGCGCCGAGGACAAGACAGTCATCGCCTGCACGGGCGCGACAATGGCCGCTTACGACCAGACGACTCAATTCCAGACGCTCGCCGATCTGGCGGGGCTGGCCCCCGACATTCGTCTTGGTGGCTCCGCTGAATTCATGGCCGACGACCTCACCGGGTACGGCGCACTGCAAGCCCTCTACGGCGGTGACTTCAAGGAGCTAGTCACGATCACCGCCGACGGGTTCGCCGCCGCACTCACCGACGATTCGGTGGACTGCTTGGCGTTGAACTCGTTCGATCCGTTGATCACCACCGAGCGTTTGACCATTCTCAGCGATGGCCTGCACATGTCGCCGGGTAACGGCGTGGTCGCGCTGGTGGCTACCAACGTGCAGACGCCCGATCTGTTGACGACACTCGACGGCATCGTCGGCGTGCTGACGTCGGAGCGTCTGAACCAGATGCTCAACGAAGTCGTCACTAACGGCACCGACCCCAACATCGTCGCTAACGCATTCGTTGACTCGCTGTGATCACGGTTACCGAACTCACTAAGCGGTTCGGTAGCAAGACTGCCGTTGACCAACTGAGCTTTGAAGTACGGCCCGGTGTCGTGACCGGGTTTCTCGGACCTAATGGTTCGGGCAAGAGCACGACCATGCGCTGCATGCTCGATCTCGATCGCCCGGCCCACGGCACGACGTTGTTCGACAATCGTCGCTTCCGCGACTTGCAATCCCCGCTCCACGAAGTCGGCGCGTTGCTCGATGCTGGCTATGTGCATCCTGGCCGTAGCGGTCGCAACCACTTGCGCTGGCTTGCTGCGACTAATGGTATTTCGCGTTCACGCGTCGACGAGGTGCTCGACCTGGTCGGTCTCACCTCGGTGGCCGGCGCACGTTTGCGCACGTACTCGCTTGGCATGCGTCAGCGACTGGGGCTCGCCGGTGTGTTGTTGGGCGATCCGCACACGATCATCCTCGACGAGCCAGCGAACGGTCTCGACCCGGAAGGCATTCGCTGGATTCGCGACGTGCTCACGCACCTCGCATCCCAGGGCCGCACCGTGTTGGTCAGCAGCCACCAGCTGTCAGAGATCGCCCTGATGGCGAGCGACCTTGTGGTCATCGGGCAAGGCAGGCTCATCGAGCATGGCACGGTCAACGAGTTCATCGATCGCCACGCCGACCGCTGGGTGCGGGTGAAGGGTCCGGCGGTGAAGTCGTTAAGTGCAGCGTTGTCGGCCGCCGGCGGCGAGGTAACAGCGACAGCAGACGCGCTCGACGTGCGCGGGCTGACGTGCGGGGCCGTTGGTGAGTTGGCCGCTGCGCAGAAGCTCGTGCTGCACGAACTGTCGCCGCAGACCGGCTCGTTGGAAGACGCGTTCTTGAAGGTAACTGCCGCAGCACAAGAGTTCCGTTCGGGTGAGGTCGTCCAATGATCAACGTGCTGCGGTCTGAATGGATCAAGTTGCGCACAGTGCGCATGAACTGGATTCTCGGCATCCTCGCCTTCGCCTTCCCGCTGATCATTACGTTGCTGACGGCCTTCTTCAACGGCGACGAGGCAAGTTTCAGCGCGCAAAACTTGCTGGAAGTGCTCGCGGGAACAGTGATCGTGACAACGTTGCTGTGTGGTGTCATCGCCGCTGCTTCCATTACGGGCGAGTTCGGGTTCGGCACCATTCGGCCCACGTTTGCTGCAGTGCCGCGACGTATGAAGGTGATTGTCGGTAAGGGCATTGTTGCTGTGGCGTTCGCAATGGTTTTGGTCGCCATCGTCGTGGCGATCGGCGCTGGTGTCGGCCGTCCACTCGCTGAAGGACAAGGGGCGTCCATCAACTTCGGCGAGGTTTCGACCGCCGTTCCCGCGCTGGTAGGAGCAGTCGTACTTGCCGGGTTGATGTCGCTGGCAGGCTTCGGACTGGGTTTGTTGACGCGCAGCACACCGGCGGCGATTTCGATCCTCATCGTGTGGCCGCTGATTGCTGAAGGTCTCATCGGTGGCCTGATTGGTGTGATCACCGGCTGGCAAAACGTCGCGCAGTGGATGCCATTCAACGCCGGGATTCGTATCGTGTTCGTGAACGTTGCAGATGACCCCGGTGGCCCAAGCCGCGTTATCTCCGGGCTGTACTTCGGTGGTGTTGCAGCCTTGTTGGCCGCAATCGGTGCTGTCGCCGTCAACCGACGTGACGCCTAACGGTTCAACTACACGGCAATCAGGCGCTCCACCACGAAGTCGATGCAGTGCGTGAGGGCCTCAACGTCGGCGGGTTCGATTGCGGGGAACATTCCAACGCGTAGTTGATTGCGACCCAACTTGCGGTAGCCGTCAGTGTCGACGATTCCGTTGGCTCGTAGCGCAGCGATGACCTGCTCGGCATCGACTCCGACGAGGTCGATCGTTGCGACGACTGACGATCGTTCGCTTGGGTCTGCGACGAATGGCTGCGCGTACGACGAGCGTTCGGCCCATCCGTACACGTGAGCCGCCGACTCGGCACAACGGCCCGACGCCCACGCAAGTCCGCCGTTGTCGAGAATCCAGGTGATCTGTTCTCCGAGTAGGAACAGAGTCACCAGCGCCGGCGTGTTGTATGTCTGGTTCGCGTTGCTGTTTGTGCGGGCGATGCTGAGGTCGAGCGACGCCGGCTGCCAGCGGCCGCTTTGCTTGATGCTCTCGATGCGCGCAAAAGCAGCCGGTGAGCACAACGCGAGCCACAGGCCGCCGTCGGAAGCAAAGCACTTCTGTGGCGCAAAGTAGTAGCAGTCGAACTCGCTGGCCTGCACTGGCAATCCACCTGCGGCAGACGTTGCATCAACGAGCACCAATTGATCGTCGGCCGCAGCAGTGCCGAGCGGTCGTTCAATTGGGGCGGCCACACCAGTCGACGTCTCGTTGTGCACCAGGCAATACGCGTCGACGCCGGCTTGCGCAACTACCCGCGAGCGAGTGCCCGCCGTTGCTTCGATGATGGTCGGATCGCCCAGGTGCGGTGCGGCCTTGACGACTTGTGCGAACTTCGCCGAGAACTCGCCGTAGGCAAGGTGCTGGCTCTTGTTTCGGATGAGGCCAAAGCTGGCTGCGTCCCAGAACGCCGTTGTTCCCCCGTTGCCGAGCATGACCTCGTAGCCGTCGGGCAGCGCGAACAGCTCGGACAATCCCGCCCGCACGCGACCGACCAGCTGGCGAACAGGCTGCTGGCGATGCGATGTGCCGAGCAGAGTCGGACCAGCGGTGACTAGAGCGTCGATCGCTTCCTGCCTGATCTTGGATGGCCCACAGCCAAAGCGACCATCACTGGGCAGCAGGTCGCGGGGGATCGTGATCGGTGATGTCGACATGAGAGTTGCACTTTATGACCGGTGCCGTAACTTGTCCCGATGGCACAGATTCTCGTGACGGAGGCAATCGCCGACAACGGACTGGAACTGCTGCGCAAGGCAGGCCACCGCGTCGACGTTCGCCAAGATCTGACTTCCGACGAGTTGCTGGTTGCGGTAAAGGACGCCCACGCGCTGATCGTGCGTTCCGCGACCAAAGTCAACAGCGCAGTTCTCGCTGCTGGCCCGAACTTGGTGGTCGTCGGACGCGCCGGAATCGGGCTCGACAACATCGACGTGCCAGCCGCCACGCGACAGGGAGTGCTGGTTGTCAATGCGCCGCAGTCCAACGTCGTCTCAGCCGCCGAGCAAGCGATTGCACTACTGCTCGCCTGTGCCCGCAACACCCCGCAAGCGCATGCGTCACTGAAGAGTGGCCGCTGGGAACGCAGTCGTTGGGAAGGCGTGGAGCTCTACGGCAAGACGATGGGCATTCTCGGGCTCGGCCGCGTTGGAGCGCTGGTCGCTCAACGCTGCGCCGCGTTCGGTATGCGGCTGATCGCTTTCGACCCGTACATCTCCGCCGAACGCGCGCAAGCCATGGATGTCGAGTTGACCTCGCTGGCGAGTTGCATGCGCCGCAGCGACTTTCTGTCGATCCACCTTCCGCTTACCGCCGAAACGAATGGACTGATCGGTTCCGAGATGCTGGCGCTCGCTCAGCCGCACCTGCGCGTCGTCAATACCGCGCGCGGTGGCGTCATTGATGAAGCCGCGCTGTACGACGCGCTCAGCACTGGGCAAATCGCTGGTGCCGGACTCGACGTGTTCGCCAACGAACCGTGCACTGACTCGCCGCTGTTTCAGCTCGACAACGTTGTGGTCACGCCGCACCTCGGCGCATCGACACGAGAGGCTCAGGACAAGGCCAGCGACACGATTGCAGAAATGGTGCAACTCGCCCTTGCTGGCGAGTTCGTTCCGTTCGCGGTGAACATCGACGCCGCTGTGGCATCGGCAACGATTCAGCCGTTTCTGCCGCTGGCCGAGCGAATGGGCCGACTGATGGCGGGGATCTGTCGCGGGGCACCAGCCACATTGGAGATCGCGTTTGCCGGCCAAATTGCGGAGTACGACACACGCATCTTGCATCTCTCGGTGCTGAAGGGTTTGCTCGGTGCCGTCACTACCGGGCCGGTCACGTTCGTGAACGCACCGATGCTCGCCGCCGAAGTCGGGATGGCTGTCAGCGATTGGAAGACGGCGACGAGCGACGATTACCGCAACAAGATCACCTTGCGCTCGTCGTGCGGTCACTCGCTAGCGGGAACACTTGCCGGCCTGCGCATGGAGCCGCGGATCGTCATGGTCGACGATCACGACGTCGAAGTACCGCCCTCGCGCCACCTGCTCGTCGTGCGCAACGACGACCGACCAGGAATGATCGGTGTCGTCGGCACCACCGTCGGCAATCACGGAGTCAACATCTCCAACATGGCATTGGGTCGCACCAAAGGTGGCGGCAGTGCATTGATGGTGCTCGACACCGACGGCGCAGTGCCCCAAGTGGTGATTGATGAACTGCGACTGCTGCCGGGCATTACCGGCGTAGACCCAATCGACGAGGTCTAAGAGCGTTAGACCCGAGCGACGTCTCAGTCATCAAGGTCTAACGAGCGCGGAGTTCGAGCGCGTCGCGGCGTTGGATCGTGTACCGGCGATCGTGTTGGTCGATCCAGCCAAGGCGGATGAAGCTGGCGATCGACTTGTTCACGCGCTCGCGCGACGCGCCGACCATGCCGGCGAGCTCTTCTTGCGTAATCGGCAAGGTGAATTCGTTGGAACCCTCGGACAACTCGAGCAAACGCTTGGCCGTACGGCCAGTGACATCAAGGAACACACTGTCGGCGAGTGCTTCGTCCATCACCCGCAGCCGATGTGCGAGCAGGCGAGTGACTCCCCACAGCAGCGCAGGGTCGTTGCGGAAGGCGCTGATCACTGGGGCGAACGGAATCGCGAACACCGTCGACGGTTCCAGCGCACGCGCCATCGCCGAGCGCGGGCCATCGTCGAGCAACGCCATTTCGCCGAACAGGTCGCCGCTATCCATCAGTGCGACGACTGTTTCGCGGTGGTCGATCGGGTTCGCAATCACTATCGCGATGCGACCACTGACCACGAGATAGAGCGATTCGGCCATGTCGCCCTCACGAAACAGCACGTCGCCGCGGATCAGCGGCAGCTCGCTGCCTTGCGCGGCGAGTTCACGCAGTAGGGCAGGCGCGGCATCGCCGAAGAAATCGGTGCGGGCAAGTAGTTCCTCGTGGGCCATGGTCGCTGGAACGGTACTACCCTCGTCGGGTGTCGTCACTTCGGACGCAATCCCAACGGCAATCCCAACGACAATCCCAACGACAATCCCAACGGCAATCCCAACGACCGGAAACGGTGTGGACGATCATTGTTGCCGGTGGAACCGGACAGCGCTTTGGTGGCCCCAAGCAGTACGAACCGCTGGGCGACCGACGCGTTCTCGATTGGTGCGTCGCGGCGGCGACTGCCGCGAGTGACGGAGTCGTCGTTGTCGTGCCTGCCGCCGACGCCAGTCGCGAGCACGCGATCGCTGGTGGTGTGACGCGCAGCGACAGTGTTCGTGCTGGTTTGGCGCAAGTTCCCGCCGAGGCGACGATCGTGTGCGTTCATGACGGTGCGCGTCCTTTCGCCTCAACCGATCTCTTCGCGACGGTAATTGCGGCGGTAGCCGACGGCGCTGATGCCGCTGTCCCGGGAGTGCCTGTTTCCGACACGATTAAGCAGGTCGACTCCGATGGAATCGTGGTCGGTACACCCGTTCGTGCAGCACTGCGCGCCGTGCAGACGCCCCAGGCCTTTCGTGCGGATGCCTTGCGCCGCGCCCACGCGAGTGCGGGCGACGCAACTGACGACGCCGCGCTGGTGGAAGCCAACGGCGGACGGGTCGTTGTGGTGGCTGGCGAGGAGCACAACCGTAAGATCACCGACCCCAACGACTTGCGCTGGGCGCGCCAACAGCTAGCGAGCAACTTCGTGACAGCATCCAACACGATTCGAGTAGGGCAGGGTTTCGACATTCATCGCTTCAGCGACGATGCCGCCCGCCCCCTTGTGCTCGGTGGCGTGGTGTTCGCGGGCGCTCGCGGTCTGCACGGCCATAGCGATGCCGATGCCGTGGCGCACGCGGTAATCGACGCGCTACTCGGCGCCGCCGGGCTTGGCGACATCGGCGAGCATTTTCCCGACACCGACTCGCGGTGGAAGGGCGCTGACTCGATTGCGATGTTGCGTCATGCCGCCGGGCTCGTGCGTGCAGCCGGGTTCGCGATCGGCAACGTCGACTGCTCGGTCGTGTGTGAGGCGCCGAAGTTGGCGCCTCATCGCGCTGCGATGCAGCAACGCCTCAGCGAAGCCGCCGGCGCCCCTGTCACCGTCAAGGGTCGCCGTGCCGAAGGTCTCGGTGCACTCGGCCGCGAGGAGGGCATCGCCGTCTGGGCGACCGCCGTCATCATCAGCGATTCATCCACGGGTACGGTGCAACAGTGAAGCCGCGTAAGCCAGCACCTGGTGGCCCCCGCGGCGCGCGTACATCCGGAACCGGCAAAGCGCGCAGCCGCCCGGCAGCTGCGGCATCCGGTGCAGCCCGCCCCAAGCCCAAGCCCAAGCCCAAGTCGCCGGCCACGGGCAGCCGACAGTTCGCCTCGCGCGGTGCCGGCCGCACCGGCCGCATCAGTCGGCCAGGCGAAGAAACCGATCGCAAGCCCGTCGACAAGCCGCTTGGCGGCGAGCAGGTCGAAGGTCGCCAGGCGGTGCGCGAATTACTGATCGCGGGCAAGCGCCGCGTGCGCGAGGTCTGGATCTCAGCGGAGCCCGATGCCACCGAGGTCGTCAGCGACATCGTCGAAATCGCGCGCACGATGCGCATCACCATCACGCAGGTCGCGCGCAAGCGACTCGATCAGCAAGCGCGCAGTGAAGCTCCGCAGGGTGTCATCGCCTTTGCCGAGCCATTACAAGAAGCCGAGCTCGCAACATTGCTGCGCCGCACTCCGAAGGTCACGCCATTCCTCGTTGCTGTCGATGGTGTCACTGACCCCGGCAACCTCGGCGCGCTGCTGCGTTGTTGCGACGGTGCTGGCGTGCAAGGCGTCGTGCTGCCGCGTCATCGCGCGGTCCACATCACACCCACGGTCGCCAAGTCCGCGGCCGGCGCGATCGAGCACATCCCGATGGCTGTTGTCGGTGGTCTACCTGCAGCGCTGACGCGTATGAAGGAAGCTGGCATCTGGATAGTCGGTCTCGACGACGATGCCGAGCGCAGTCTGTTCGATCTCGGCGACCTCGCGGCCGACGCGATTTGCCTGGTACTCGGCGCCGAGGGCGCCGGATTGTCGCGTCTCGTGCGCGAGCGTTGCGACCTCATCGTCAGCATTCCAATGCGCGGCCGGTTGAATTCGTTGAATGTCAGCGCCGCTGCTGGGCTCGCGGTGTATGAGGTTGCTCGTTACCGCTCTCGCTAGCTGGTCTCGCTAGCTGGAGCGTTAGTTGGTCGCGAACCAGATGAAACTGTTGTAGTCCGACGTTGCGAACAACGCAATCGCTGCGCCGTCGTCGGGTACGACGAAGCACATGGTTCCGATGGCGCTGCCGCCCGCAAACAAGTCGGTGTAGAGATCGAATTCGTTGGGCACCACACCGCAATAGCCGTCTTGTTGCAGGTTGTTAGCACCGACAGCACTGATCGATACCTGCGCTGGCGATGCGCTGGCTGCACCGTTGTAGGAGATCGTCATGTCGACACCGACGTAGCGGAAACCTACCGGTGGCGGCGAGTTGAATTGGTTCTCGGCCAAGACAGCGGATGTGATGTCGCGTGCAGCACCGGTGACGGTAACTTGCCAGTCAGTGCCGACTGCGGTGGCGACGCCGATCGCGGCCGGTGCCAATCGCGCAGCAGTTGATGCGGCACCGGGTTGCGGGCCAGCGAGGTTACTCATCGGCTGCACCGGCGACGCGGGCGTTCCCAATTCCAAGTACACGCCTTCGTCGGCGAAGAAGTCGCCCTTGCCGAACAACTGGAACGTTCCGGCCTGGTCGATCGGCGCAATGAAGCAGGCGTTGCCGATCACCACGCCACCGGAGAACAGGTAGTTGAAGAAGTCGACTTCGTCGGGCACGGTTGCCAGGCAGAAGTTGTCGAGCGCAATGTTCGCGGAACCCAAGACAGCGAGGTCGGGCTCGTAGCCGATCTTGGGGTCTTCGGTCCCGAAGTAGCCCAGCGCGAGCTTGACCATCATGTAGGTCGTTCCTGCTGGCGGTGCGTCGTAGAACTCGTCGTTAGCCGCCATTACTTCTCCGGCATCGGGGATCACGTCGAGCACTTGCAAACGCCAGTCGCCGCCGAGGTCGGCGATTTGCCCGACGGGAACCGGTGCGTCGCGCGTACCGGTAGCACCGACGGGAGTGCTTCCGCCACCGACTGAGGTGGTCGGGCTGTCGGAAGTGCCGGGGTTGTCGCTACTCGGCGTTGCGATCGTGGTGTCGCGACCGAGTTCAACCACTGTCGTGTTTGACTTCTTGTCTTCGCCGCCAAGAACAATCAGCGCGACAGCACTACCCCCGAGTACCGCAACGATCGCCACAATCCAGCCCCATGCAGGAAAGCCCGACTGTTTCTCGGTCACCGGCGGCGCAGGCTCGGTGATCGCGCTGATCGGTGTGCTCCACGCTGGCCCGTTCGGCTGCGGCTGCGGCTGCGGCTGCGGCTGCGGCGGTGGTGGTGGTGGGGGAGGAGGCGGAAGTGAACTCACGGGGCCACGCTAGCCAGCGTTGTTGAGTCGGTGCCGGTTGCCGTTGTTGTTGTCGTGCTGGTCGTGGTCGTGGTCGTTGACGTACGCGGGCATGTCACTCGCACGATTTGTTGCTGTTCGACGTTGTAAGACGAAGTGGCGGAGTCGCCGAACGTCTCGATGAAATTGGTCAGCGACGACGTGTCGTCGGCACACGATCGCTCGACCTTGGCTGCGTGCTGCACGACCCAGTCGTTGGTTAACCGCACCCAGCCGCCGGAAAGTAGTTCGACAACGGCAGGTAACGGCACTACCGCGCCGGATGTGCCGGGGATTAGCGAGAACCACAACACGCCGTCGCCGAGCAGGTCGGCGGCAACAATGCACTGCGAGGGCTCAGCGATCAATGGGCAGTCGATCGCGCCCGGAGTTCCCGCCTTCACCAACATTGTGCGCGTGGCATCAATGGTGAGGTATAGGTCGGCGTTGGCACGCCCACCGATCATGGCGAAACCGGGTGGCAGCTGCGCTGTCTGCACCAGTGCAATGAAGTCGACCGAGCGGCCCGCAGGTTCGCCGACGATGGCTTCCGGCTTACTGTGGCTGTTGCTCCTGGCGATCCACGTCGCAACACCCAACAGGGCCAGCATGGCCAACATCGTCAGCCAAAACCGCAACGTCAGCACCTGTCGCACTGACGAGAGTTAGCCGGCGAGTGCGTTGTCGACGATGACCTGCAGGTCGGCGACGGAGAGCTCTCCCGACATACGAGCTTTCACCATGCCATCGGCGCCGACAATGACGAAGTATGGCCAACCGGTTGCACCGAATGCAACTGCCGCCACTCCGCCTTTGCCGTCGCCCAACGACTCGTCAACCATTACCGGCCAGCTCCAACCCTTATTCGAGAACCATTCTGACGGCGGATAGTTTGGCGACGACGACGAAGCCGCGGTCGCAACACCGATCACGTTGAGCTCGGTCGGCACAGCGCCGCTGCCCTTCCAATCGAGCAACCGCGGCACTTCGGCGTTGCAATGTGGGCACCAGTGCGCGAGGAACACGATCATGTACGGCCCGTTCGCCGCCGGATCGACTTCGATCGCGTCGCCTTGGAAGTCGAGTCCGCTGATGAGTGGGGCGGCCAAGCCGATAGATGAGTCGGGCGACTCGGCGACGTCGTAGGGCGACAACACATCGCCGACCACAGTCACCGGCTGGCTCGTTGGTAGGTCGGTCAGGTCGACACCGGTGTCCGCCGAATCGCTGGTCTTGTCGTCGCCGCTCGAAGCGGCCCAGATGACGCCACCTGTCACGAGCGCGAGCACAACGACGATCATGACCCACACGTTGATCGTGATGCCGGCGCTGCCGCCCTCGCCACCCTCGACGGTCTGGCCGCGGCGGGCCGCCTTTGCCTGTGCCTTGCGTCGAGCTTCAGCCCGCTGCCGGTTCGCCATCGTCAATCTCCGTGTCGTCAATTAGGGGTTGTGGTGTGAGTAACAAGGCAAGGATGGCAGCAAAACCGCACAAAGCCATCGCGGCCAAGGTCATTGGGAAGCCTTTTCTGATGATGCCGTCGGCCCCCAATTCGAGCGTTCCGAACGAGACATAGTTGGGCGCGGCGCAGCTGATCGCCGAGGCACAGGCCTTTGACTCGGTCACGACGTAATGCTCGAGGAACACGTGGTGCCAGATCGACACGGCCATGCCGATAGCCGCCAGCGGAACGACGTACCACTTGCTCTGTCGATCGCGCCGGATGGCTGCGACGATCAGAATGATCGCGGACGAGTACATGAAGATGCGCTGGAACCAGCAGAACCGGCATGGTTGCCAGTGATTGCCAGACTCGCTGAACCACAAGCTGCCGGCCATCGCCGTGGTGGCGACCAGCGCGGCGAGCGGCAACTGCACTTTGTAGATCGCGTCCAGAAAGCGAACGCTGGTGACCGATGGGATGACCCGCGCGGCCACCATCAGGACCGTGCCGCCGAGAGCGATGTAGGCCAGCACAGCGGCGACGTCGTGCATCGATCGGACAGTTTCGATTGACATGTCTCCAGTCTTGCCGACCGGCATCGCCAACGACCGCATGAACGACTTGATTCGCTGCCATGATGCTGGCGTGATTGCTCCGGTCGTTGGCGCCGATTCGCTTCCGGATGGCGCGGTGCTGATCGACGTCCGCTGGTATCTCGACGGTCGCGATGGTCGCGCTGCTTACGAAGCCGGCCACTTGCCGGGCGCGATCTGGATCGATCTTGAGCACGATCTCAGTCGCCACGATCTTCCGGCTAGCGAAGGCCGTCATCCGCTGCCGACACCCGCCGCGTTCGCCGCCGCGATGAGTGCGCTCGGCATCGGCGACGACACTGTCGTCGTTGCCTACGACGACACGGGTGGCGTGACAGCCGGACGTCTAGTCGTGATGTTGCGCATGCTCGGTCGCCCCGCGGCCCTGCTTGATGGCGGGCTGGGTGCATGGATTGCCGACGGACTTGCGATTGAAGTCGGGCCGAGCACAGCAGCCGTGCGATCGGCAACCTTCACGGCCACCGAATGGCCGCAGGACCGATTGGCATCGGCAGATGAAGCCGCCGACTTCGCGGCGAACGGTGGCGCAGTTCTCGACTCGCGAGCGCACGAACGCTTCACCGGCGAGCAGGTCCTTATCGATCCCCGCCCGGGTCACATGCCTGGTGCGCGCAGCGCGCCCTGGGCAGCGCTGCAAGGGCCCGATGGCCTCCTCCTCGATCGCGCCGAGTTGCGGACGCACTTTCATCGTCTTGGCGCTGATGGGGCTGAGACACCAGTCGCGTACTGCGGCTCGGGAGTCAGTGCATGCCTGAACGTCCTGGCGATGGAGCACGCTGGTCTGACGCCCGCTCGTTTGTTCGTCGGTAGTTGGTCGGGATGGGCTGCCGATCCGTCGCGC
>Ga0335397_10007466_pt1 | contig 13930 bp, 10 predicted proteins | sample MAT04_FD_205740 | JGI IMG/M metagenome (GOLD analysis project Ga0335397, IMG submission 205740) | Freshwater microbial communities from Lake Fryxell liftoff mats and glacier meltwater in Antarctica - MAT-04 (spades assembly) (version 2) ...
AGGAGAAACTCATGGTGCGCGAGCAAGTCACGATTGACGGCAACGAGGCGGCTGCCTATGTCGCCTATAAGACCAACGAAGTGATTGCCATTTATCCCATCACCCCGGCCTCGGGCATGGGCGAGCTCGCCGATTTGTGGAGCGCACACGGCGAAATGAATCTGTGGCACAGTGTGCCGCTGGTCGTTGAGATGCAATCTGAAGCGGGTGCCGCCGGTGCCGTACATGGCGCTTTGCAAACAGGTTCGCTGGCAACCACCTTTACGGCCAGCCAGGGTCTGCTGCTCATGATCCCCAATATGTATAAAATTGCTGGCGAATTGACAAGCACGGTCTTTCACATTGCCGCCCGCTCGCTGGCAGCCCAAGGGTTGTCGATCTTTGGCGATCACAGCGACGTGATGGCGGCGCGCGCCACCGGCTGGGGGATGCTCTTTGCAAACTCTGTCCAAGAAGTCATGGACTTTGCCTTGATCAGCCAGGCCGTGGCGCTGGAATCGCGCGTGCCCTTTCTGCATATCTTTGACGGCTTTCGCACCTCGCACGAGATCAACAAGGTTGAAAAGCTGAGCGAAACTGACATCCGCGCCATGATCGATGACGATCTGGTCTACGCCCACCGCGCGCGCGCGCTCACGCCCGATGCGCCGGTCATCCGTGGCACAGCGCAAAATCCTGATGTCTATTTCCAGGCCAGAGAGACTGTCAACCCCTTCTATCTGGCGACACCCACGATTGTGCAAAATGCAATGGATAAATTTGCCAGCCTAACCGGGCGTCAATACCACCTTTTTGACTATGTGGGTGCGCCGGATGCGGAACGGGTGATTGTGCTCATGGGCTCTGGCTGCGAGACGGTAGAGGAGACGATCAACTATCTTGTCGCCCAGGGCGAGAAGGTGGGCATGGTCAAAGTACATCTCTATCGACCTTTCGCCAGCGACCTCTTCCTGGCTGCCCTACCGCCGACCACCAAGGCGATTGCAGTGCTGGATCGCACCAAAGAGCCCGGCAGTGTGGGCGAACCGCTCTACCTGGATATCGCAACCGCGATCTATGAAGGGGCATCAACGGGTGCGTCAACGGGCACAGCGCAAACCTTACCGCGCCTCATCGGCGGGCGCTACGGACTTTCTTCAAAAGAATTTACACCGGCCATGGTCAAAGCAGTCTTTGATGAGCTGGTCAAACCGTTGCCCAAGAATCACTTCACCATTGGCATTTTCGATGATGTGACCCATACCAGCCTGGCTTTTGACCCCCATTTCAACATTGAGCAAGGGGAGAATGTGCGGGCCATCTTCTGGGGGCTGGGCTCGGACGGCACGGTGGGTGCCAACAAGAACTCGATCAAGATTATTGGCGAAGAGACGGCCAATTTTGCCCAGGGCTATTTTGTCCTCGACTCCAAAAAGTCCGGCTCGCGCACGGTGTCGCACCTGCGCTTTGGCCCACGCCCGATCAAAAGCACCTACCTGATCAATCAGGCAAGCTTTATCGGCGTTCACCAGTTTGGGTTTCTGCAACTCTATGATGTGCTAGAACCAGCGGAACCGGGCGCGGTTTTACTGCTCAACGCACCCTATGGCCCGGACGAAGTTTGGGATCGCTTGCCGCAAAAGGTGCAAGCGACGATCATTGCCAAGCGCTTGAAGCTTTACACAATCGACGCCTATCAACTGGCCCAGGAATTGGGCTTGGGTATGCGCATTAACACGGTCATGCAGACCTGCTTCTTTGCCATCAGCGGTGTGCTGCCGCGCGACGAGGCTATCGAACAGATCAAGCTAGCCATTCGCAAGTCCTATGGCAAGCGCGGCGAGCCGGTGGTGCGCAAGAATTTTGCCGCGGTGGACGCCACGCTGGAACGCCTCTATGAAGTCAAAGTTCCCGCCGTGGCAACGAGTACCATTGTGCAGCCGCCCGCTGTTTCACCGTTGGCACCCCACTTTGTGCAGACCGTGACTGCCCGCATGATGGCCGATCAGGGCGATCTGCTGCCGGTGAGTGCCATGCCTGTGGATGGCACCTTTCCCAGCGGCACCACCCAGTGGGAGAAGCGCAACATTGCCCAAGATGTGCCCGTTTGGGAAGCGGATCTGTGCATCCAATGTGGCAAATGTGTTTTCGTCTGTCCCCATTCGGTGATCCGCGCTAAAGTGATTGAACCAAGCGCCTTAGCCGATGCGCCGGCAGGCTTTAAAACCGCCGACGCCCGCTGGCGCGAATTTCCCGGTCAGCAATATACCCTGCAAGTTGCCGTGGAAGATTGCACCGGCTGTAGCTTGTGCGTCGAGGTCTGCCCGGTCAAGGACAAGAGTAATGTGAGCCGCAAGGCTATCAACATGGCGGCGCAACCCCCGCTGCGCGAAGAAGGGCGCAAGTTCTGGGAATATTTTGCGCAACTGCCGGAACATGCCGCCGACGGCGAATTGAAATTCAACCAAGTGAAAAATGTGCAATTGCTTGAGCCGCTCTTCGAGTTTTCCCTGGCCTGTGCCGGCTGTGGTGAGACACCCTACCTCAAATTGCTCAGCCAACTCTACGGCGATCGGGCACTGATTGCCAATGCCACCGGCTGCTCCAGCATCTATGGTGGTAACCTGCCCACCACGCCCTGGACCAAAAACGAGCAAGGGCGCGGCCCGGCCTGGTCCAATTCACTCTTCGAGGACAACGCCGAGTTTGGCCTGGGCATGCGCCTGACGCTGGATAAGCAAGTCGAATATGCCAGTGATCTGGTGGGGCGTCTACGCAGCGTCATCGGCGATGAGTTGGCCAATGGCTTGCTCGCCAATGCCCAGGAGAACGACACGGCGATCAACCAGCAGCGCGCCTTGGTGGAAGAACTGAAGGCCAAACTAGCGGGCGTGAACGACCCCCAAGCCCGCGACCTATTCAGCCTAGCCGACAAGCTGGTCAAAAAAGTTGTCTGGATTGTCGGCGGGGATGGTTGGGCCTATGACATCGGTTTTGGCGGGCTGGACCATGTGCTTGCCAGTGGGCGCAATGTCAATATTTTGGTGCTGGACACCGAGGTCTATTCCAATACGGGCGGCCAAGCTTCCAAGGCCACGCCGTTGGGCGCGGTGGCCAAGTTTGCTGCCGGTGGCAAGGCCACACCCAAGAAGGATCTGGGCTTGATGATCATGAGCTATGGCAATGTCTATGTGGCGCATGTGGCTATGGGGGCCAATGACCGCCAAACGCTGCAAGCCATCCAAGAAGCCGAGGCGTATGATGGCCCGTCGCTGGTCATTGCCTATAGCCACTGTATCGCCCACGGCATCAACATGGCCAAAGGCTTGGAGCAACAAGCGTTGGCGGCAAAGAGTGGCTACTGGCCACTCTATCGCTACGACCCGCGCCTCAAGGAGCAGGGTAAGCAACCGTTCCAATTAGATTCTAAGGCACCGGCGATTCCATTCAAGGAATATGCCTACAACGAAAATCGTTATCGGGTACTGGAACAGACGAATCCCGTCGCTGCTGCCGAATTGATGGCGCAAGCCCAGGCCGCGGTCAACGAGCGCTGGCAGAAGTACACGGAATTGGCAAAACAAGAATTGTAAATATGCTGTAGGCTATTCCAAGATTTAAACGATCCAATTCACGTAGGGGCACGCGGTGTGGCGGAAAGAGAGCTTGTGTACACCTATTGTTTTACCCCGCCACACCGCATGCCCATCCTGGATCATTATTTTTTGGAATAGCCTAAACGAAATTTTGATAAAGTAGGGGGAAGAACATGGATTTATCAACCACCTATCTGGGCTTGAAGCTGAAACATCCGGTTGTGCCATCGGCATCGCCCTTGTCGCAAAGTCTGGATGGCATTCGGCGGCTGGCAGATGCCGGGGCCGCGGCCATTGTCATGTATTCGCTCTTTGAGGAGCAGATCGAGGGGGAGAGCCACCTGCTGGATCATTACCTGAGCTATGGCACCGAGAGTTCTGCCGAGGCATTGAGCTATTTTCCAGAGATGGACCACTACAACGTAGGGCCGGATGCCTATCTTGCCTTGATCCGCCAGGCCAAAGCCGCCGTAGACATTCCAATTATCGGCAGCCTGAATGGCGTGTCGATGGGTGGTTGGCTGGAGTATGCTCGCCACATTCAAGCGGCTGGAGCCGACGCGTTGGAACTGAACATCTACCAGATCGCGACCGATCCCATGGTAACTGGCGCAGCGGTAGAAGAGATCTACCTGGATATTGTGCGCGCGGTTTGTGCCGCGGTGGCGATCCCGGTGGCGGTAAAGGTGGGCCCCTATTTTAGCTCCTTTGCCAACATGGCCCATCGCCTATCGACTGCCGGGGCCGCGGGGCTGGTGATCTTTAACCGCTTCTACCAACCCGATTTCGACTTGGAACAGTTGACCGTGACGCCCAACCTGGTGCTGAGCGGCCCGCACGAACTGCGCTTGCCCTTGCGCTGGACTGCGATCCTCTATGGCCGGATCGCCGCCGACCTGGCGATCACCAGCGGCGTGCATACTCACGAAGATGTGCTCAAGGGCATGATGGCCGGGGCCAAGGTAACGATGATGGCATCCGAACTGTTGCGCCACGGTGTGCAACGCATCGGCCAAATTGTGGATGCCATGCAGGTGTGGATGGAAGAACACGAGTATGAATCCATCGTCCAGATGCAAGGCAGCATGAGCCAACAGCATGTGGCCGAACCTGCGGCCTTTGAACGGGCCAACTACATGAAAGTATTGCAATCGTGGCAAGCGGATCCAACAGGCGCTTTGATGCAGTAGGATTGCCAAATTTCCGTCGTAGTATTTCCGCTGTCATGTACGCACGAAAGGCAAGAAATTCAGATGAAACGGCATATTTCACAGGTGCAGGACTTTATGACAAGGCGGCCCATCGTTATCTCCCCCGATGCGTCCCTGGTCGATGCCTATGGCCTGATGTTCGATAATGAAATTCGGCGGTTGCCAGTGGTGGTTGGCAACGAATTGGTTGGCATCATCACGTTGAGTGATATACAACGCCATATTCCGCCCTATTTGGAGGAGGCCGATGTGCAAACGCGGCTCACTCTTTTGGCACGCAAGGTGGGGGATGAAATGGCCCCCGATCCAATCGCCATCGCGCCGGATGATACCGTGCAGGAAGCTGCCGCCCGTATGTTGGAAGATCAGGTGAGTGGCCTACCCGTGGTGCAGGATGGGCAGGTCGTGGGCATTATTACCGAATCGGATATCTTCAAGCTGATTGTTAACGGCTGGACAAGTGAAGAACAGTAGCCTGATCACAGAACGCATAAACGGTATTTCCTGCTCAGGCCAGCAACCCTCTGTATTGCCTAACCCTTATCCATAAGTTGACAGTAGGGAAAGGCGTGCCGGGGCAGCGGAGCTTACCACCTGTCGGGCGTATTTTGGCGCACATGAGCGTATTGTGGTGAGATCCATACTCCGCAGCAGCACATAGTACACTTGGGCGGAAATAACCATACTATTCTCCGGTGAATCAGTAGTGAATCAGTAGTGAATCAGTAGGACAGTGAGACAGTACAAACACTGTTCTACTGTCCTACTGATTCACTGTCTTACTTAGGCCGCTCTGTAATAGGTACATTTTTACGCGTGTAAAAAATGGTACTTTATAGCGCTGCTCAATCTATCTGCGGTATTGAAGCAGCAAAGTGAGGAGGTCAGGTGCTATGGCTGAATATGATGTCGTCGTTGTAGGGGGTGGCCCAGCGGGACTGGCGGCAACGCTCTACGCGCTCCAGGCCCAACTACAGGTTGCGTTGGTGGCACCTGGTCTTGGCGGTAAGGCAAGCTATTCGTTTCAATTGCGCGGTTTGCCAGCGGTAGAGAGTGTTTGGGGCATTGAACTCGTGCAACAATTCGAGGCCCACATTGAGGCAAAGCTTAAGACATTTATTCCACAAACCGCCAAATATGTGACACACTACAAGGATGGCGGCTTTCAGATCACGCTGGCGGACACCAGCCTGATCAGCGCACGGGCATTGATTGTCTGTACCGGTGCGCAACCGCAATGTTTATATGTGCGAGGCGAAAAGAAATTCCAAGGGCGGGGGGTCAGCTTTTCGGCGGTCAGCCATGCCCAGTTCTTCCGCGGCCGCAATGTGGCCGTCGTGGGTGGTAAACGTGCATTGGGTGTTGTCCCCAAGTTGGCTGCGCTTGCCAACCACGTTTACTTTGTGGTTGCCCAGAAGCGTGATCTCGACGGCTCACACCTTGCCGAGAAAGTATTGCATAACCCCAAGGTCCATGTTTTCCGCGATTGGGAGGTGCAAGGCATCAGTGGCGATGAGTTTGTTACCGGCTTGGATCTGGTGGCTGTGAATGGCACAACGCGCACCTTGGCGGTAGAAGGTGTTTTTATCGAGTTTGGCTTATTACCCAATAATGAATTTGTGCGCGATCTTGTGGCTTTTGATGAAGATGGTCATATCATTGTGAATCATCGCTGTGCAACCAGTCTGCCTGGGCTGTTCGCCGCTGGCGACGTCACCAACGTGTATAGCGAACAAGTGCCGGTGGCGATTGGCGAAGGTGTAAAGGCAGCGCTCAGCGCCTGGTCATATCTGGCATGAAACGAAGTGCGCCAGTATTGATCCTGTACGATGGTCATTTTAAAAATAGAGAGGGGAGCAGCACACTATGGTCACTGCTGTTGTGAATCAACACAAAGATGTCGAGGCTCAACCAACTGTAGCACATCGTTGGGTTTATCCTTTTGGTGCATTGGATGAACTAGAAGCACAGGCCAAATCGGTCAGTTGGGAGGATGTACGTGCTTTGCTCGGTGGCAAAGGTGCCAATCTGGCCGAGATGACGCGCTTGGATGTGCCTGTGCCGCCAGGTTTCACGGTCACGACCGAGGCGTGTAACGCCTACCTGAGCCATGACCGCCACTTTCCGCCCGGCATGTGGGAACAGGAAAAGGCGGCCATGCACAAATTGGAAGAACAGATGGGCAAACGCTTTGGCGATGCGACGAATCCACTCATGGTCTCTTGCCGCTCTGGCGCTAAATTTTCGATGCCCGGTATGATGGACACAGTGCTCAACATTGGTCTGAATGACCAGACGGCGGAAGGGCTCTCTGCCTTGACCGGTAATCCGCGCTTTGTCTATGATTCCTATCGCCGCTTGGTGCAGATGTTTGGTGCCGTGGTCTTGGGCGTCCCCGATGAGCCCTTTGAGCAGGTCATTGCCGATGTCAAGGGTGCGCGCGGGATAAAGTTGGACATTGAGTTGACGGCCGTCGAGTGGCAGCAGATTACCGAACGTTTTAAGGGGCTGATTCTGGCCTACAAGGGCGTGGAATTCCCCCAGGATCCTTGGCAACAATTAGAGTTTGCAACCCATGCTGTTTTTGATAGCTGGTATGGCAAGCGCGCCGCCGACTATCGCAATGCCACGGGCATCCCGCACAATCTTGGTACGGCGGTGAATATTCAGACGGTTGTCTTTGGCAATATGGGTGAGAACAGCGGCACCGGGGTTGCTTTCACCCGTAACCCGGTCGATGGTGTTAAGCAACTCTATGGCGACTACCTGATTAATGCCCAGGGTGAAGATGTGGTTGCTGGCATTCGCAATACGCTGCCAATTAGCCAACTGTGCCAGGATATGCCCGCGATCTATGCACAATTTACCGACATCTGTGACAAGCTGGAACGGCACTTTCATGACATGCAAGACGTGGAATTCACGATCGAAGCGGACAAGCTGTGGATGCTGCAAACGCGCAATGGCAAACGTACGGCGCGCGCTGCCATCAAAATTGCTGTAGATATGGCCAACGAAGGCTTGATCGAGCGCAAGGTGGCACTCAAGCGCGTCACGCCAGAACAGGTTGAGATGCTGCTGCACCCCCAATTTAGCGAAGCCGTCAAAGAGGCGGCGCGGGCAGATGGACGTTTGTTGGTAAAGAAGGCCGTCAATGCCAGCCCTGGCGCGGCAGTGGGGCAGGCTGTCTTCGATGCCGACACCGCCGAAAAGTTAGCGAAAGCGGGCAAATCCGTCATCATGGTGCGGCCTGAAACCAAGCCCGATGATGTGCATGGCATGATCGCGGCCAAGGGCATCCTCACCAGTCGCGGTGGTGCCACCAGCCACGCGGCTGTGGTTGCTCGCCAATTTGGCAAGCCGGCCGTCTGTGGTGCCGAGATTTTGCAGATCAGCGTGGAACAGCGGCTTTTCACCGTAGATCTGGACAGTCAAGTCATCGAGGTGCGTGAAGGCGACTGGATCAGCATCGATGGCGGCACAGCCGAAGTCTACCTGGGGCAATTGGAGACGCGCGAGCCGGACTTTGAAAGTGAAATCGAGCTGAAATCACTGCTTGTCTGGGCTGACGAGGTACGCACCTTGGGCGTTTGGGCCAATGCAGATTATCCCAAAGATGCCGAACGCGCCCGCCGCTATGGTGCCGAAGGCGTCGGCTTGTGTCGCACCGAGCACATGTTCTTCGAGCAGGAACGGTTGCCCATTGTACAAGAGATGATTATGGCGACGAGCAAAGCCCGGCGCGTCGCCGCCCTAGAAAAGCTGCTGCCCATGCAACGCAAAGATTTCGAGGGCATCTTCCGCGCCATGGCTGGCCAAACAGTGATTATCCGGCTGCTCGATCCGCCGCTGCACGAGTTTCTGCCCTCGCAGCATCAATTGGTGCAAGAATTGGCCGATCTCAAGGTGCGACTGCAACACTTTCACACCCTCAGTGAGATCGACGCCGCGCTGGCCGAAGTGCGCCAGAAAGAGGATATCCTGACCCGCGTCAACGCACTGAGCGAGTCCAACCCTATGCTTGGTTTGCGCGGCGACCGCCTGGGCATCCTCATGCCGGAGATTACCGAAATGCAGGTGCGCGCCATCCTGGAAGCGGCAATTCATGTCAAGCGCGCCGGTAGCGATGTCCACCCCGAAATCATGATCCCGCTGGCCTGCCATATAAATGAACTGAAGTACCTGAAACAACTGGTGCAGACAGTGGCAGCAGAGGTGTTCAAAGAAAACGGCCTGGAGATCGCCTTTGCATTCGGCACCATGATCGAGGTACCGCGCGCCGCCCTGACTGCCGACCAGATGGCAACAGAGGCAGAGTTTTTCAGTTTTGGGACAAATGACCTGACGCAAACAACCTTTGGTATTAGCCGTGACGATGCCGAGGCGAAATTCCTGATCGATTACATCGACAAGGGTATCTTGCCCGAAAATCCTTTTCATCACCTGGACCTTGACGGCGTGGGGCGGTTGATCGAGATGTCGGTGAAATTAGGGCGCAGCACGCGTCCGGACATGCCCATGGGCATCTGCGGTGAGCATGGCGGCGACCCCACCAGTATCGCATTTTGCCATCGGGCTGGCTTGAACTATGTCAGTTGCAGCCCATTCCGTGTGCCCATTGCCCGCTTGGCGGCTGCCCAGGTCGCGCTGAACACGCGCTGATTACACCGCTGTTGCATAATGATAGAGCTTATGCACTGACCAGACCTTTAGGGCCTGCCAGACCCTAAAGGCCTCTGGTACAGAAGATCTCTCCTTTTGCCTCCACTTTGAACCGAATAGAGGCACCCTGGCCGTATGACTAGGGCAGAAACTCATCAAGTGGCGAGGTAGGTATCCAACCAGAATGCTGATGTTATGCGCTTCGCTTCCCTCTATACTGATGAAGCAGACTGGAACACCTTACTATACCGCAAGCGCTTATCCAACGCTTGCTCGGTATGACCGGAAAGGAACCTTATGCCTGACGCAAACACCCAGCTGAAAACCGCACGCGCACCAGCCAAAACCGAGCATCCCAGCGGCGACAAACGCTTTCAATTGATCGACCGCACACTCAAGCGCTTCCAATATCAACAAGATGCGCTGATCGAGGTCTTACATACCGCGCAGGAAGCGTTTGGCTTTCTGTCGGATGACCTGCTCCTCTATGTGGCCCAGCAACTAAAGCTGCCCACGAGTTGGGTCTATGGCGTTGCCACCTTTTATCATTTCTTCTCACTCAAGCCGCAGGGCGAGCACAATTGCATCGTTTGTTTGGGCACCGCCTGCTATGTCAAACAGGCCGCTGATATTGTGGCGGCTTTGCAGAAGGCGTATGCGATTGCGCCCGGCCAGACAACGCGCGACCACCAACTGAGTCTCAATACGGCCCGTTGCCTGGGCAGTTGTGGCCTGGCACCGGTGATCGTGCTCGACGGCACAGTGATTGGCCGGGTAACGCCAGCGGTGGCATTGGATCAGGTGCAGCGGGTTGTGGCGAATATGCAACCAGAGACAGTTGGTTAACGAAGCATCGGAAAATCATGGGGAATTTTTATGAACAGTGCCGAGTTAGAAACCTTTGCCCAGCGCGAACGCGATAAACAACAAGGTTTTCGCTGCCGTCTGCTCTGCTGCGCCAGCACGCCTTGTCTCTCCTCGGGCGGCGCATCGGTTGCGGCTGCGTTTGCCGCGGCCATCAAGCGCCACGGGCTCGACGCCGAGGTACAGATTGTCGCCACCGGCTGTATGGGCCCCTGTAGTCGCGGGCCGATTGTCACTGTGCAAGAACAGGGCAAGCCAGATACCTTCTATGAAGAGGTGACTGCGATCATTGCCGAGCAGATTGTTGCAGAACATGTCATACACGGCCAGGTGCAACAGGCACACGCCCTGCCCGCCGATATGCCCTTCCTGGTCAAGCAGCACAAGATCGTCTTGGCCAACAGCGGTGTCATCGACCCGGAACGCATTGAAGACTATCTGGCGCATGACGGCTACCGAGCGCTCGACAAAGTGCTGCACGAGTTGACGCCCGAAGAGGTCTGTAACGCCATGGTCCAGAGTGGTCTGCGCGGGCGGGGCGGGGCCGGCTATCCCACCGGCCTCAAATGGAACTTGGTGCGCAAAGCTGCCGGCGACAAGAAGTATGTGGTTGCCAATGGCGATGAGGGCGACCCTGGTGCCTATATGGATCGCGCCTTGATGGAGAGTGACCCACACCGCGTTCTGGAAGGCATTGCGATTGCCGGTTATGCCGTGGGCGCCGATCAGGGCTTTGTCTATGTGCGCGGCGAATATCCGATTGCCGCGCAACGGTTGGAAAAGGCGATCCGCGCCGCGGAACGGCGCGGTCTACTGGGCAGCCGCATTCTGGACAGCAACTTCAACTTTCGGATTGACGTGCGCATCGGCGCGGGCGCCTTTGTCTGCGGGGAAGAGACCGCGCTCATGCAGTCGATCATGGGTCGCCGCGGGCAGCCAGTGCCGCGTCCCCCTTATCCCGCGCAAAGTGGCCTGTGGGGTAAGCCCACCCTGATCAACAATGTGGAGACCTATGGCAGCATCGCGCCGATCATGCGCAATGGCGCAGCATGGTTTGCTGGTATTGGCACAGAAAAAAGCAAGGGCACCAAAATCTTTGCTCTTGCGGGCAACATCAAAAACACCGGCCTGATCGAAGTGCCCATGGGCATGACCCTGCGCGAGATTGTCTTTGATATTGGTGGCGGCATCCCCGATGGATTGGCTTTCAAAGCGGCGCAGACCGGCGGCCCTAGCGGCGGCTGTATCCCCGCCCACCATCTCGACACGCCCGTGGACTATGAAAGCCTGAAGGCCCTGGGCTCGATCATGGGCTCCGGTGGCCTGATTATCATGGATGAGCGCAGTTGCATGGTCAAAATCGCCAAATATTTTATGGAGTTCTGCGCCGATGAAAGCTGTGGCAAATGTGTACCGTGCCGGGTGGGCACCGTGCAGATGTATCGTATTCTCGACCGGGTCAGTAACGGCAGCGCGACTGTCGCGGATCTCCAGACGCTGCGCGATCTGTGTGGGCTGGTGAGCGAAACCAGTTTGTGTGGTCTCGGCCAATCTGCGCCAAACCCAGTGCTGAGCACATTGCGCTATTTCTTGGACGAGTATGAAGCGCACATCACCGAGCATCGCTGTCCAGCTGGCGTCTGTGAAATGAACGCGGTGCCGATCTGGGATCTGCCACAAACGCGGCGTGCTGAGTTAATGTGATGGCGTCAAGACAAAAATCGTCGTATGTAGGTGCGGTTATAAACCGCACCTACAGCTGCCATTGTGCGGTTATAAACCGCACCTACAGCTCTTTACCTGCATGATGGGTTAGCCAACTCTCCTTATCACACTCCAGCCAGAAAGATACGAAGGAAGCAATCATGTCTGTCGTCACATTAACGATCAATGACGAAACCGTAGGCGCACAGGACGGCCAAAACTTGTTGGCGGTAGTGCGCGAGCAGCGTGTAGAGATCCCCACACTCTGCCACCTGGATGGCCTGAGCGAGCGCGGCGGCTGTCGGCTTTGTCTGGTGGAGATCGAGGGCAATCATAAATTGCAAGCAGCCTGTGTCACCACGGCACAGGAAGGCATGGTTGTGCACACGCATACCGACCGGCTGCTCGCGTACCGCAAGATGATTTTGGAATTGCTCTTTGCCGAACGCAACCACGTCTGCGCCGTTTGTGTGATGAATGGCAACTGCGAACTGCAATGGCAGGCCGCCACCGTGGGCATGGACCATGTGCGCTATGACTATCTGCACCCCGACCTGCCCATGGACGCCAGCCATGATCGCTTTGTGTTGGATCACAACCGCTGCATCCTGTGTACCCGCTGTGTGCGCGTCTGTGACGAAGTGGAGGGCGCGCACACGTGGGATGTCATGGGGCGCGGCATCAATAGCCTGGTCATCACCGACCTGCATCAGCCGTGGGGCGCAAGCGACAGTTGCACGAGTTGTGGCAAGTGTGTGCAGGTCTGCCCCACCGGCGCGCTCTTTGCCAAAGGCGCAACCGTGGCCGAGATGACCAAGCAGCACGACTTCCTGCATTGGATCCTGGAAGGACGGGAGAAGCAGCAATGGAGCAGAGGATGACAGGAGACGAGGAGACACGAGATGGGGAGACACGAGATGGGGAGACACGAGACACGAGACGGGACCACAAGACCACGCGACCAAAAGACCACAGGACAGATGGAGAATGTGGGTATGTCTGATGAATTGCACAAGATCCGGCTGGCCACGGCTTGGCTAGGAGGCTGTTCGGGTTGCCACATGAGTTTTCTGGACCTGGATGAACGCCTGATCGAATTGATCGCGCATGCCGACTTGGTTTATAGCCCGCTTGCCGATATCAAGGAATTTCCCGAAGGGGTGGACGTGACGTTGGTCGAAGGGGCGGTGGCCAATGTCGATCACCTGGCACTGGCGCAAAAGATCCGCGCGCGCAGCCGCATCGTCGTCAGCTTTGGCGATTGCGCCGTCACCGGCAACGTGACTAGCCTGCGCAACCGGCTGGCCGTCGATGATCTGTTGACCCAGGTCTATAAAGAAGGTCCTGGGAAAGTACCCCGTGGTGGCGAGGCCGACCATATCTTGCCTGCGCTCTTGCCCAAGGTATTGCCATTACACCAGGTGATCGCAGTCGATGCCTACATTCCGGGCTGTCCGCCGGATCCAGACCGGATCTGGATGGCTGTTCAGGCGCTGTTAAACGGCGAACCACTCCGGTTGCCGCCAGAGATGCGCCGCTTTGGATAAGGTATCCTGTTAATCTTTAGTGTGATGGCGAAGTAAAGGAGCCCTATGACCCGCACGATTACGATTGACCCGGTCACGCGCATTGAGGGTCATGCCAAGATTACCATCTATCTCGATGACAATGAACATGTGGCCGACGCGCGCTTTCATGTGACCGAGTTTCGTGGCTTTGAAAAATTCTGTGAAGGGCGCAGTTTTGCCGAAATGCCCGGCATCACGGCGCGCATCTGTGGCATCTGCCCGGTGAGCCATCTGCTGGCGTCGGCCAAAGCGGGCGATGCCATCCTGGGTGTACGCATTCCCCCCACGGCAGAGAAACTGCGCCGCTTGATGAATTGGGGGCAGATCGTGCAGAGCCATGCGCTCA
>Ga0335397_10007469_pt1 | contig 13926 bp, 12 predicted proteins | sample MAT04_FD_205740 | JGI IMG/M metagenome (GOLD analysis project Ga0335397, IMG submission 205740) | Freshwater microbial communities from Lake Fryxell liftoff mats and glacier meltwater in Antarctica - MAT-04 (spades assembly) (version 2) ...
CCTTGAATCCCAATCTATAAATTCTCAGCCTGTTCTCCAAGCATTTGTCTCAAATGGACACGCCAAATATGCACAATTACCTTTGGTTGTCTGATTACCTTATAACTCAAATGAAACGCACCCATTTCATTTACCCCGGTTTTTTGAGATGATACGAAAAATCCCCATAAAAAAACCAGATTGCAACTTTCCAGAGGTAGTAACGTAAACTACACTGGAAAGTTTTTCTTTCCAAAGGAGAATCCATGAAAACCATATCCAAATTTCTTTCTATTTTTTCCCTTATTGCCCTTCTGGCACTAACATTCGCCACGCCTGCCCAGGCATTCGACGGCCGCTCAGGCGATAACGTCGAGATCAAAGCCGGTGAAGTCATTGAAGATGACGTTTACGTCACCGCAAATAATTTTGTACTTGACGGAACCGTCAAAGGCGACTTGATCGTATTCGGTCAGACCATCACCATCAACGGCACCGTGGAAGGCGACCTGATCGCCGCCGGACAAAGCATCATCATCAACGGCACAGTCACAGATGATGCGCGCATCGCAGGCGCATTACTCCAAATTGGCAAAACTGCCATCATCGGCAGCGATGTTGTTGCCGGAGGCGCAAGCCTTGAAGCACAAAAAGGTAGCGCCATTGACGGCGAACTGGTCGTCGGCGCCGGGCAGACTCTGCTGGATGGCAAGATCAGCGGCGACGTGCTGGCTGGCACGGGCGCGTTGGAATTGAACGGCGAATTCGGCGGGGATGTCAATGCTCAAGTCGGCAACCCCGAAGAAGGCGGCCCGCCCCCATCCATGTATATGTCGCAATCCGGTATTAATTTCCCAACCGTAAAGCCCGGACTCAACATTGCCGATGGCGCAAAGATCAAAGGCAACCTTGAATACACACAATCTAAGGATATTAAGATTCCTGCAAACGCAGTCAGCGGAAAGGTCACCCGCACTGAACCGGTTGTTGACCCCGCTCAACAGAAAGTCCAACCTACGCCTGCTCAAAAAGCAATGACATGGACATTTAATCTGCTCCGCACCATCGTCACATTGATCGTATTTGGGCTGCTCCTCGGCTGGCTCGCTCCCATGTTCATAAAAGGTCTCATGGAAAAAGTGCAGACCCAACCCGCCGCATCTCTCGGATGGGGTCTGGTAGCCTACGCGGCATTTTTCTTCGCCCTGCTTGTCATCCTGGTTGCGATGATCGCGGGCGGCATCCTCTTCGGCGTGCTCACACTGGGCGGCATGAGCGGCACGATCATCTGGCTCGGCATTCTTGCCCTCTTTGCCATGACCATCGGCTTTGTACTCGTCACCGTATTCCTGACCAAGATCACCGTGGCTTGGCTGGGCGGCAAATTAATTCTCGCCCGCATCAACCCCGCGTTGGCTGAACACAAAGTCTGGCCGCTCGTCATCGGTGTGGTAATCATTGCCCTGATCGTCGCCTTACCCTTCGTTGGCTGGCTGTTCGGAATGCTGATCATGTTCATCGGACTCGGCGCGCTTTGGATCTGGGGACGCGACCTCATGCAGGCTCGCAAGACCGCATAAGTGTTATGTCATTGTGAGGGCGTTGCTTTTCCGCCCGACACTTGCGCCGCACTGCGTTTGTTGCAGTGCAGGTGAGCAATCCCAAAACTCGGAGATTGCCGCACTCGCTGGAGAGCGCTCACTCGCAATGACATGTCCAAATTCCAAATAGACCGAGGATGTGAGTCCTCGGTCTATTATTTTGACAATTCTAGTATAATTTCGCCCATGTTAAATCCAGAGCAAATAGAAGCCAAACTCGACCGCATTCTTTTAAAGGTACAAAAGCCCGGTCGCTATGTCGGCGGTGAACTCAACAGCACCATCAAAGATTGGGACAAGGTCCAGACCCGCGTCGCCTTCGTCTTCCCTGATATTTATGATATCGGTGTTTCAAATGTCGGATTGAAAATCCTTTACGACCAGATCAACCAGCGGAATGACGCGCTTGCCGAACGCGCCTATGCGCCCTGGACCGATATGGAAGCGCTGATGCGTGAACATGGGATTTCGCTCTACACGCTCGAATCAAAACACCCCCTAGCCTGTTTCGACCTGATCGGCTTTACCCTACCCTACGAGACTCTCTACACAAACACCCTCAACATTCTCGACCTCGCAGGCATTCCCGTCCGTTCGGCAGACCGTGACGAGACCCATCCCATCATCATCGCGGGCGGACATTCCGCCACCAACCCTGAGCCGATGCACGCTTTCATTGACGCGTTCGCTATCGGCGAAGGAGAAGAAGTAATTCATGACATTGTCAACACAATACAAGCATTTAAACGTTCAAACGTTCAAACGTTCAAACGTGAAAACCTGTTGATTGCGCTCGCAAAAATCCCTGGCGTTTACGTCCCGCAATTTTACGAGACCACTTACCTTGAAGATGGGACTGTCGCTCACACCCAGCCGACTACTTCCGATGTGCCCAAAGTGGTCAACAAGCGCATCGTGGCAAAACTGCTGCCGCCGCCCCTGAAATTTATCGTGCCAAATATTGAAGTCGTCCACAACCGTGTCTCGGTGGAGATCATGCGCGGATGCACTCGCGGGTGTAGATTCTGTCAGGCAGGTATGATCACCCGTCCCGTACGAGAAAGAAGCGTGCAGGAAATTGTCGATGCCGCCGATGCCGCTGTCCGCTCAACAGGCTTTGAAGAACTCGCGTTGATGTCGCTTTCTTCCTCTGATTACACATACGTCAACGAGTTGGTGGATGCGATCAGTAAGCGATTTGAAGGACGCAAATTGACCGTAGCGCTTCCGTCGCTGAGAATTGAATCCGTTTCGATTGACTTGATGGACAAGCTGAAACAACATCGCTCCGGCGGATTTACACTCGCACCCGAAGCCGCCAGCGAGCGGATGCGCCGCATCATCAATAAATTCATCCCCGACGAAGAGATCATCAACACCACACGTGATATTTACAGCCGCGGCTGGACGACGATCAAGTTGTATTTCATGATTGGGCATCCCAGCGAAACACTTGAAGATGTGCAGGCAATCGTGGATTTATCCAAACTCGTACTGGCTGAGGGACGCAAGGCGGCGGGCTGGAAAGTAAAATTGAATGTTGGTGTCAGCACCTTCGTGCCCAAACCGCAAACCCCCTTCCAATGGGTTTCCTGCGATAATAGAGAGAATATTTTGGAAAAACAGGCATTGCTTAAACGCCAACTGCTCAAGGATAAAAATATCAAGTTGAGTTGGACGAGGCCCGAAGACACATTGCTCGAAGCATGGCTCACGCGCGGCGACCGTAGAATGGCAGAAGTCATTTACAGCGCATGGAAGCGCGGCGCGAAATTCGATGCGTGGGGTGATGAAGCCAAAATACAGGAAGCCTGGTTGCCTGCCTTTGCAGAGCATGGACTCGACCCCGCATTCTACACCCACCGCCAGCGCCGCACGGATGAAGTCTTTCCGTGGGAACATATCACCGCCGCTGTGCGAAAGAACTTCCTGTTTCAGGATTTTCGCCAGTCGCTCGAAGGCCAGATCCGTGTGGATTGCCGTTTGAATTGCTACGCCTGCGGCATCCTGCCGACCTTTGCCAATCTGCGCCGCGAGAATCCTGGCGAAGGCTGGAAATGTCCCGATGTAAAAAGTCCGGCGCAGAAAATAGTTATTGAATTGCCTGTTGTGGGTAATTGAAATTTTTATGAATAAAATCACCTTTCTACCCCGCTTACAACACGAACGCGATAAATTTGAAGTCTTGCTCAACCAGGTTGGCTTTACACGCCAGATGACAATGGCTGGCGTGTATGGAAAACTGTCCATCAAAGACCTGCTGGCAGATATTCTGACACGCGAACAATTCATTGCTGACCGTTTGAGCGAGATATTGCACGGCGAAAGTTACGCTCCCTGCACATCTCACACGATGCTTGATAATTTTCAAAAAGATAATGGCTATCCGGATTACGAATCTGCGCTGTGTGAAAAAGAAAAACTCAACCACCTTGTGATCCATAAATACAAAAACATCGGACTGGATGATATTGTGGAGCAGGAACTTTCGGCATACGCCAATATTCTTTCCGCCATGATAAAGCTGACCCACAACCAGTGCCTCGACCATGATCTCTTCCACCGTGTCGCAGAGCATACCTACAAACCATACCGCCGAACCAGTATGGAGATCAACCGCTGGCTAAAATCATTGGAAACGGAAATCAAATAATTATGCGCGCACGGATCACTTTTTCAAAGCAAGGCGCTTTAAGATACACAGGTCATCTTGACTTGCACAGGCTGTGGGAGCGCGCCATGCGCCGCGCCGACCTGCCTCTCAGCTATTCGCTGGGATTTCACCCGCAGCCGAAGATCAGCATTGCCGCTGCTCTGCCGTTGGGATTTTCGTCACGCGGCGAGGTGTTGGATATCCGCTTTAATGCGGAGATTCCCACAGAAGAAATTGCAGCTCGATTAAGCGTCAGTCTTCCGCCAGACCTGCAAATCATCGACGTGGAAATCGTGGATGAGCGCGAGCCTGCGCTGCAAACACAAGTGCTCTCAGCGACATATGATGTCCATTTGACAGAACCAGTTGACGGGTCGGAGTTGGCGCGCAAAGTCGAAGAGATGCTGATGTCTGAATCGCTTCCGCGTGAGCGTCGAAGCAAACTTTATGATCTGCGTCCGCTGATTGAGACATTGAATGTGATTACTGAAACAAATGAAAAAGTTTGGCTGCAAATGAAACTCGCCGCGCGTGATGGCGCAACGGGACGCCCCGAAGAAGTGTTAACCGCGCTGGGCATTGAACCGGAATACACACACGTAGAAAGAACCAAGTTGATTTTTCAAGGATAGAAAAGACCTGGCAGATTTCAGAAACCTGGCGGGTCTGCATAAAAAGGAGAATAGCCATGCCATTACTTGTCTCTCTATTTTTCGGTTTTGTCCCGATGTTCTTTTTCGCGGCGTTTGTGTACTGGCTGGATCGGTACGAAAAAGAACCAAAAATCTTACTTGGCGCGACCTTCTTTTGGGGCGCGGTGATCGCGGCGGGCGGCGCGTTCATTATCAATACCGCATTCGGCATCGGGATCTACGCTTTCACTGGCTCGGAAGGCGCGGCTGAAATCGGCACGACTTCTATCGTTGCACCGATCGTGGAGGAATTTCTCAAAGGGCTTGCAGTTGCAGTCGTGTTCTTCCTGTTCTACAAGGAATTTGATTCCATTTTGGATGGCATCATTTACGGCGCCATTGCGGCGCTTGGGTTCGCGGCTACAGAAAACACACTTTACATTTTCCGCAACGGCTATCAGGATGGCGGCTGGAGCGGATTGTTCCTGCTGGCCTTCATTCGCGTCATCATCGTAGGCTGGCAGCATCCATTCTATACCGCCTTCACAGGCATCGGTTTTGCTGTCTCGCGCACGAATAAAAATATACTGATCAAACTCATTGCGCCGCTGATCGGCTATGGCGTGGCAGTTACCACACACGCCTTCCATAACACCTTTGGCGGGTTGATCGGCGGCATGGGCGGACTCGCCGCAGGCACTTTCGTAGACTGGGTCGGCTGGACGTTCATGCTCGGCTTCATCATCTGGATGATTTCCAACGAGCGCAATATCGTAAAGAATCATTTGCAATCAGAAGTATTTTCCGGCTTGATCTCGCAGGCGCAATATCAAAATGCCCTTTCCCCGTGGACCGTGACCACGGCAATGCTGAGCGGAAGAAATACCGCCCGCTTCTATCAGGTTTGCGGTGAACTGTCTCATAAAAAAGAGCAATTGCAAAAACAAGGCGATGAAGGCGGTAACCTGGCGACCATTGAAAAACTTCGCGCAGAGCTTGTATCGCTTGCGCCGCGTATAAGATAATTTTTTTGAATTACGAAGCATCACAAAGGGTCACAAAGGAAAAAAATATCCTTTGTGACCCTTTTATTTCTTTGTGGTTAATGCTTATCCCTGCGTGATATACTCGCGCCGATGAAAACCGAGCGCAAATCTCTCAATCTAGTGCTGGCAGTCGCCGCCATCTTCTATCTGGCGTTCATCATCGGCACATCCTTTATCGTCAATAGTGAACGCTATTTCACTCTCGTTGACGATGCCATGATCTCCATGCGCTATGCCCAGCACCTTGCGCAAGGTCACGGGTTGACTTGGAACATCGGCAAAGCGCCAGTCGAAGGCTTCACCAATCTCGGTTGGACGCTGTACATGGCGTTCCTGCATCTCTTCCCCATCCCTGCTCCAAAAATTTCGCTCGCGGTCATGCTCACATCGCTGGTCATTCTGCTGGCAAATATTTATATCGTACATCAAATCGCCAAAAGCCTGCTCCCTAACTCAAACTATGCGCCCACCCTCGCCGCGCTGGTCACCGCGTTTTATTTTCCACTGGTCTTCTGGTCTCTGCGCGGCATGGAAGTTGGCTTGCTGACCCTGCTCGTCAACTTTTCATTACTGCTTGCAATCTCTAAAAACAAAACCATCCTCATCAGCATCATTCTTGTACTCGCAATCCTCGTCCGCGTAGATGCGCTCATTTCTGCCGCGCTGATCGTCGCGTATCTCTTCGCAAAAAATAAACGCAACGCAATCCTTCCGGCAATCTCAATCATCCTCACCACACTTGCAATCCTCTGGTTTCAAAAAATGTATTTCGGCGATTTCCTGCCCATCACCTATTATCAAAAAGTGACGGGCTCCTCCACACCGGAACGCATCCGTCACGGCATTCTGGTCTTCAATCAATTCGCCACACGCGACACGCTCTTCCTGTTTTTATTTTCACTGGCGGCGCTCTTCTTTTACACGCGAAGCATCCAACGCAACCGCGAAGCGCTTTTATTGCTCGGCATCTTCCTCGCACAATGCGCCTACTCCATCTATGTCGGCGGCGACTATGCCGAACCCGAAACAAACGCCGCGAACCGCTTCATCACGCAGGGGATGCCCGCCCTCATCATCCTTTTTAGTTGGATGACGAGCCGCATCCTCTCTGACCTGAAAGTTGATCAGCCCCAAGCGGCGTTTTCCACGCCGAAAGTGAATCCTGCCATTCCGCTCGCCATCATCATTCTCCTCATCATCAGCGGCGAAGCATGGTTTGACTACTCGATAGACAACGCCCCCCTGCTCAAAGCGGACATCCGCCGCGTAAAGTTGGGACTGCACATCGCAGAAAACACAGCGCCTGAAGCAGTCATCGCCGTTCACGCCGCGGGACAGATCCCCTATTACTCGGAACGCCCCACCATTGACCTGCTTGGCTTGAACGACCCCATCGTCGCAAAGGGACTGGGACACGGTGAATTCTATCCGGGTCACAACAAATGGGACTACGACTACAGCATCGGCGAACTTCAACCCGATCTCATAGCCGATAACTTTGCCCCGCTCGCCGAATTCATGCGCGGAAACCAGCAATACACCAAATTACCTAACGGCATCTACATCCGCAACAACAGCACACTCGTGAATGCCAACGGACTGTCAAAAGAATACCGCTAATCTGGAGCTTTTGCACTCCCAATAAAAAAGAGCCTGTGAGAAAAATTCTCACAGGCTCTTTCATTCACTGATTACTGTTTACTGCACTTGCTTTCGCAACCACATCTTCCAGCATCTTCGTCGTCAATGACTTCGGACGCTCAAGCGGCTGTCCCAACGCACGCGCCCAAACGTAGTTGGCTGTCACACCAAGGGCGCGACCTACGCCAAACAACACGGTGTAAAAATCGAAAGAGCGCACGCCATAATAATATTGCAAAGTGCTGGAGATCGCATCCACATTTGGAGCGGGATTCTTGGCTTTGCCCTGTTCCTTAAGAACGGAGGGCACAACATCAAAGACCATTTCCGCCAGACGCACAAGTTCATCATCCGGGAAACGCGCCTTCGCAAATTCCAAATGTGCCATGAAACGCGGATCAGGCACACGCAATACAGCATGTCCATAACCGGGGATCACGTGACCGTCATTGAGGGTGTCCCATGCAAACTTATAAAGATCATCGCGGGATGGCACACCGCCAAATTTCTTATGCACATCCAGCAGCCAGTTAATTGACTCCTGATTTGCAAGACCATGCAAAGGTCCCGCAAGACCGTTAAGCGCGGCAGAAAAGGACAGGTACGGGTCAGACAAAGCCGATCCAACCAGGTGCATGGTATGGGCTGAGACATTTCCAGACTCATGATCAGAATGCACAATTAAGTACATGCGGGCAAGTTCGGCGTACCCCTTCTTATCTTCAACGCCCATCATTTTGGCAAAGTTTGCGGCGTAATCCAGCTTGGGGTTATATTTCGGTTTCTTGGTTTCGCCAAAATATTTCATGCGATAGATATACGCGGCAATAATGGGAAGTTTGGCGGTCAGGTCAAGGCTGTCTTCCAACGCGGCTTCCCAGTATGCGTCCTTTTTCATCGTATGATATCTGTGCGCAAAAACCGAGCCAGTCTGCAAGGCCAAAACAGCTTGCGAAAGAAGAGTCATCGGGTGAGTCTCTTTCGGCATGGTCTTGAGCATTTTATACACATAATCTGGAATTTCAGAGCGTTTTGCCCATTCAGCTTCAACTTCCAGCGCCTGTTCCTTGGTCGGCAATTCACCGATCATAAGCAGATAGTAGAAACCACCCACCAAAGGCATCTTGCCGCCGCGCACCTTGGGCAGCTTCTTCAATACTTCGGGAATGGACATGCCGCGGAATAGAATGCCGAGCGCAGGGTCAACAAATGAAATATCAGTCAACAAAGATTTGATGTCGCGCATGCCGCCGACAATCTGACCTACGGTCACCTGGTCTACAACAACTTCGGCATGTTCTTTTCCAAGAGATTTAATGCGCTCACGCCACGCAGGCAACTGAGCAGAAATTTGTTCGTGTAAGATCATGATTAGCTCCTATTTTTCCTTTGGGTGAAAAATAAAAAATCGAAGATCAGGTTTGGCGACCTTTGACCATCGACCTTTGACAGACTCTAGAATGTCACTACACCCTTCAACGCCTCGTGCGTCTCTTTCACCGACGAAGCGGACTTTTCAAACATGGCTTTCTCTTCAGCATCAAATTTATATTCGATGATCTTCTCCATGCCGCCCGCGCCCAGCATGACAGGCACGCCAAAGTACATATCATTCAAACCATATTCGCCGTTCATGTAAGTCGCGCAAGGCACGATCAACTTCTTGTCTTTCAAGATCGCCTCAGCCATTTGTACGCAAGCCATCGAAGGCGCGTAATATGCAGAACCAGTCTTGAGCAAATTCACGATCTCGCCGCCGCCCTTGCGTGTGCGGTTGACAATTGCTTCGAGTTTGTCGGCAGGGAAATAATCGCGCAACGGAATGCCCGCGATATTGGAATGACGAGTCAGGGGAACCATTTCATCACCATGTCCACCCAACACATAACAATCCACATTTTCAACGCTGACGCCCGCTTCCATCGCAACAAACGCACGCATACGAGCTGAATCCAAAATACCAGCCTGACCAATAACACGTTCACGCGGCAAGCCAGTCATCTTCATGACGAGGTACGCCATCGTATCCAGCGGATTGGTCAACACGATAAAGATGGCATTCGGTGAATACTTCAATGTCTCCAATGCCGCTTTGCCAACAATCTCGGCATTGGTCTTCAACAAGTCATCACGGCTCATACCAGGTTTGCGCGCAATTCCCGCCGTAATAATGATGATGTCAGAGTCTTTGGTATCGGCATAATTATTCGTGCCGGTCACCTTTGAATCCTTGCCAATGATGGGCATCGCTTCCAACAAATCCAAACTCTTGCCCTGCGGCATACCCTCCACAACATCCAGCAAGACGACATTTGCAAGCTCACGTTCAGCCAGCCAGTGAGCGGCAGTTGCGCCCGTATTGCCTGCACCTACGATTGAAATTTTATTCATTAGCTCCTCCGAAGAATATTGGCGTTTTTTAACACCGTAAAATTTTATCCATTTTATCCGAAACTATTGAAGACCAAAAGTACAAAATGTCACGTCTTTACCGCTTGTTACCAAACCGCAAAACTTTGTGATGAAAATTACAAGCGTCATGATAATTCTGATTTAATAAAAGAAGAACTCCGATTCAGCAACAGAGTCCTTCGCACGCATCTTTCTTAACTTTATTCTGATTCTGCTTCGAGGAATCTTGTCGCCTGTATGGCTGCGGCGGCACCCATCCCCGCGGAGGTAACCACCTGGCGGAAATGCGGATCAGCGATCTCGCCTGCCGCATACACACCTGGCACACTCGTTTCCATTTTGTCATTCACAAGGATATGGCCCAGGTCGCTTATTTCCAATTGACCTTTGAACATCTGGGAATTCGGCACGTGACCAATAAAGATGAACAACCCATCCGTATCATAAGTGGATTCAGCGCCTGTCTTTATATTCTTCAATTTCAAGGTATCTACTTTTTCTGTACCCACAACTTCAGTCACCACAGTATCCCAGATGAAGTTCATCTTTGGATGCGCTTTGGCACGCTTCTGCAAAATGGGACTGGCGCGCAATTCATCACGGCGGTGGATCACGGTCACGGAGGAAGCGTAACGTGTAATGAAGAGACTCTCTTCGATTGCGCTGTCTCCGCCGCCTACAACCACAACTTTCTTATCCTTGAAGAACCAGCCGTCACAAGTGGCACAATAGGAAACGCCGCGCCCTGTCAATTCAACTTCGCCAGGCACATTCAGATGAGTCGGATTCGCGCCCGTGGATAGGATCAACGTGTCGGCTGTGTATTCGCCAGTATCCGTGACCACTTTGAATGGACGCTGTGAAAGATCCACCTCATGCGCCATGTCAAACTCAACCTTCGCGCCGAAGTGCTCCGCCTGCTTCTGAAATAGCTCGCCCAATTCTGGTCCGCCCACGCCTGTGGGAAAGCCTGGGTAATTTTCAATTGTATGCGTCAACGCAGCCTGCCCGCCCAACTGCATCCCCGTCAGCACCACCGGAGCCAGCTCGGCGCGCGCCGCATATAAAGCCGCAGACAGCCCCGCAGGTCCCGATCCCAATATCAAAACTTTTACATGCGTTTCATTAGTAGACATTGTATTTATCCTATGAGGTGATGTCACCCATTTCATTTTATTTTTTTGACCATAAGCAAGACGATGTTTTGTCTCTAATTATTACCGCTATGCATTTTATCAGATGCTCAGAAGCGTAAAAAGTTACAAACAGAATAACCTCCACAAACTCTCCCGTGCTCATCCACAATTCCTCCACAATGGATTGATAAAGTAAGAGCGAAAGAACAAACCAAATCAATCACCTACTGGAGGTAAAAATGTCAAGTAAAGGTCCTTTCATTGTTTTGAGAATTATCGGTTTTCTGCTCCTTGTTGCGTTGATCATTGGCGGCGGCGCAATGGCTTACAAAGCCGGCATGGCACAGGGAATCTCACAGGCTCCCGCAGTGGCAAGCGCCATCGCCAAAGCCGCTGAAAATGGACAGTCCGCACCCGTCCCGCCGATGGTTGGTCATGAATTTGGCTACGGATACGGCTATGGTGCTGGTTACCCAATGTACGGTCATCACTTCGGGTTCTTCCCATTCGGCGCGATCTGCGGCTCCATCTTCTTCCTCTTTCTCATCCTCGGCTTCATGAAAATGATCTTCTTCCGCGGAATGTGGCACAGAGGCGGAGAAGGTCATAGACATGGACCCTGGGGCAGGCATTTTGAAAATGGCGTCCCACCCATGTTTGAAGAATGGCACAAACGCGCTCATGGTGAAAAGCCAGAAGAAGAAAAGAAAGAAAATGAAAGTAATAAGTAATAAGTAAAAAGGAACAAGTTCTGGCAGCGGCTACATTGTTGCCAGAACTTGTTATCTCAATACAACTTCTCACCTTTTACTTCTTTACTTCTCACTTGATCACTTTTTCATCCTTCATAATTCATCCTTCATCCTTTATACTCCCTCCCATGCAAGAACTTATCCTCATCGTAGATGACGAACCCAAGATCGTGCGCCTCGCGCGTGACTATCTTGAGAAGAACGGCTATCGCGTCGTTACAGCAGGTGACGGTCAATCTGCGCTGACAATTGCGCGTCGCGAAAAACCTGACTTGATCGCCCTTGATCTAATGCTCCCCATCATGGATGGGCGTGAAGTGTGCAAGATCCTGCGCCGCGAAAGTGATGTGCCGATCATCATGCTCACAGCACTCGCCGAAGAAGTGGATCAGATCACGGGGCTTGAGATCGGCGCGGATGATTACATCACCAAACCATTTTCTCCGCGCGCACTTGTAGCAAGAGTCCGCGCCATGCTGCGCCGAACACGCGGCGAGATCAAAACCCCAGCCATCATCCGTGTGGATGCGCTTGAAATCAACTCGGAAAAATACACGGTCACATACAACAGCGTATCCGTTCATCTCACACCCAACGAATTCAAATTGCTCCAACTCCTCGCCAGCCGCCCCGGACAAACCCTGACCCGCGAACAATTACTTGATGACCTGCACGGAGCCGCATCCAGCGTTGACCGTAGCGTGGATTCGCACATCAAAAACCTGCGTCGCAAACTCGAAGGTGAATCACAAACACCGCTGATCGAAACGGTCTACGGTATCGGCTATCGCTACATCGAGCAGAAATAACCATGCGCCCACACGAACCCTTTCCCCGCCCACATCACTTCCCTTCCCGTTGGAAGGAAGGTCGGCGATTCATTTTGCCCTTCGTAATGTTCCTTGGCGGCACCGCGTTTCTCTTTCTGACCGCCATCGGAATCGTTGTTTATTTTGCGACCACCCTCGGAAACGGACGCTTCCATCCAAGCATGGCATTGCTTGTTTGTGGTGTACCCATTGTTTTCTTTATCGTCACCGCCATCATTGGCAGTTTTACCTTTCGCCGTTATGGCAGGCCAATGACGAATATTTTTTCAGCAATTGATTCGATCTCCGAAGGCGATCTATCTGTTCGAGTTCCCGAGCATTATCCGCGTCAATTCGGACAACTTGCAAAGCGTTTCAATCACATGGTCAGCGAGTTGGAACGCGCCGACCAACAGCGCCGCAATCTCACCGCTGACATCGCCCATGAACTTCGTACGCCTCTGCACATTATTCAAGGCAATCTCGAAGGCATCATTGATGGCGTTTACCAGCCGACCCCCGAGCACATCAACAACACATTGGATGAGACGAAACTGCTCGCGCGCCTCGTGAATGACTTGCAGACACTTTCTTTGGCAGAGGCAGGACAGTTACCGCTTCACCCCACCCGCTTCCTGCTTGCCGATCTGATGGATGATCTCACTTCAAGTTTTTCCTCCCAAGCCGCATCCCTCGGCATTGACCTGCAAACGAACATGACCGACCCATCCAAAGAACTCACCGCAGACTATGACCGCTTTAATCAAGTGCTGTCCAATTTGATATCCAACGCCATCCGTCACACGCCACAGGCTGGGATAATTTCTCTTGAAACAGCATCAACTATCAGCGGGGTTAGAATCGCTGTCAGGGATACAGGTCAAGGCATCCCCGCGGAAGACATCCCATTTATCTTCGACAGATTCTGGCGCGGAGATAAATCCAGAACAGAAAGAACCAACAGCGGACTCGGACTCGCAATCGCCAAACAACTCATCCTCGCACATCACGGCACGATCGAAGCGCAAAGCGAGCTGGGCGAAGGTACAACATTTATTATTGACTTACCTTCCGCAGGACTCAATCCCGAAGGGATGAAATAATTGTAGAATAATGCAAACATCCGTCTAATCCCGCAGGGATGTCATGGTTTTGAATCACCATGACATCCCTGCGGGATTTTTATAAAAAAATTCCAAATCTATAATCATTTCACTCCTTCAGAGTGAAGCCCACATAATAAAATCAAGCCATAACAGCCTTAT